>OLKX01000296.1_pt1 | contig 69012 bp, 66 predicted proteins | sample 1604201 | NCBI WGS metagenome assembly OLKX01 (sample SAMEA104055716, study PRJEB20765) | soil metagenome | biome: Arctic tundra; feature: Polygonal ground; material: soil | place: USA | collected 2011-09 | depth 0-0.5 m
AGGCGGCGTAGACGCTCGTGCCGTCGGGGCTGACCGCCACCGAGAACGCGCCGAGCAGCCCCGCGGTCTGGTTGCCCGCACCGCACACGCCCCCGCCCGTGTTCTCAAAACACCCCAGCGGCGTCAGCCCGCCCAGCGACGGCGGTACCGCCCACGCCGACGGCACCACAACCAAGAACCCCACGAGCACGCCCACCAGCACCCAGCCCCGACAGGCCAGGAGCGACTTCCGTTCCCCGAGCGAAACAAACAAGATCAATCATCCTACGCGCACGCTCGTCGCCCAGCGCAGCTGAGGCCCATCCGCTCCCGGCGGCGAGCCGGCGTCGGATCCTCCGCAAGCGAGCCACGCCAGATGACCCTCCGGCAACCAATCCCGCGGGTCCGGCGGCATCAAACCAGTAGAGCTCCGCCGGAGAGACGGCGGCAACGGCGACGTTGTAGCTGGCCAGTCGTTCGGACGCCTCCTCACCGGCAATAGCGCGGTACTCATCACCGAAGATGACCGCCCATCCCGGGTCATCGGCGAAGGCTGCCGCGACGGTCGCCACGACCCCGGACCGCTCGCCCGGCAACGCGACTATGCGCATCTGCATCGCTCGGACCACCGGTCATCGTAGAGATCTGCCGCCGAGCTGCCACCAAGCCTCATCTTTCGCTTTCCGGCGCACTGCAAAGCCGTCTACACCGGTTTGATTCCGGTCCTCGCCTCTCACTAACCCCCTGCTCACGCGGGGGTCTCGCCGCTCCGGCCCCTGCGCCCTGCAGCAAAAGGTGCCGAGACGCCACGATCGCGTCGCACCCGGGTGGTAGCTTGGTCCCCGTGGCCGCGAGAGCAACATTGCACCTCGTGAGCGGCGGAACGGTCGATGTAGCCGAGGATCCGACGACGGCTGCGCAGAAGCTGTGGAGCCACAAGCCCGGTAGCGACGTGCCGGACATGGGCTACGCCGCGATGCAGACGCCCGACGCAAAGCCGGTCAACGTGAACCCCCAGGCGGTCGCATGCGTCACCGAGCCACGGACCCTGGGCACCGAACCCATGGTCCAGCGCGGCGGCTGACCCGACCGCCACGCCAGACGGTCCAAAACGATCGCAGCACGCTGAGCCCAGTCACCTGTTGCCGAGAAGTTCTCCCGGTCGGCCAGCCCGAGGACGCCGACCGCGAGCCGTCTACGCGCTCGCCACCACCAACTGCTCGTCGCTGTAGCTCTCGCCGCGCTCCGCCTTCTCCACCAGCGAGGCCGGCGGCTCGAAGCGCTCTCCGTATGCCTCGGCCAGCTCGCGCGCCCGCGCCACGAAGCCCGCTACCCCTCCCTCATATCCATTTATGTATTGGAGGACCCCGCCTGTCCAGCCGGGGAAGCCGATGCCGAAGATCGAGCCGATGTTGGCGTCCGCGACGGTCTCGATGACACCCTCGTCGAGGCACTTGACCGTCTCGATCGACTCGATGAACAGCATCCGCTCCTCGAGATCCCTGAGCAAGATCGAGGCCGGGTCCTCGGTCTCGGGGAAGATCTCCTTGAGTCCCTTCCACAGCCCGGTGCGCTTGCCTGTGCCCCCTTGTGGGGTGCCGTCCTCGTAGTCGTAGAAGCCCGCGCCCGCGAGCTTGCCGCCGCGGCCCTCATCGAGCAGGCGGTCGACGACCGCGAAGGAGGCACGCTCCTCGAACACGCCGCCTTCGGCCTCGATCGCCGCCTTCGTCGCCGCGCGGATCTTCTTGGCGAGGTTGAGGTTGAGCTCGTCGCTCAGCTGCAGCACCGGCGCCGGGTAGCCGGCCTGGCCCGAGGCCTGCTCGATCGACGCCGCCGGCACGCCCTCCAGCAGCATCCCCACGCCCTCGTTGATGAACGTCCCGATCACGCGGCTCGTGAAGAAACCGCGGCTGTCGTTCACGACGATCGGCGTCTTGCGGATCTGCTTCGCCACGTCGAGCGCCCTGTAGAGCGTCTCCTCGCTCGTCTTCTCGCCCTTGATGATCTCCAGCAGCGGCATCTTGTCGACCGGGCTGAAGAAGTGCAGGCCGATGAAGTCGGCCGGGCGCGAGACGCCCTCGGCCAGTTCGGTGATCGGCAGCGTCGAGGTGTTCGAGCCGAGCAGCGCGTCGGGCGCGAGGTGCGGCTCGATCTCGGCGAACACCTGTGCCTTGACGGCCGGGTCCTCGAATACCGCCTCGATGACCATGTCCGCACCCGCCGCCGCCGCCGGGTCGTCGGTCGCCGTGATCCGCGCCAGCAGCTCGTCGGCCTGCTCCTGGGTGGAGCGCCCGCGCGAGACCGCCTTCTCGAGCAGCCCCTGCGAGTAGGCCTTGCCCTTGTCGGCCGCCTCCTGGGAGACGTCCTTGAGCACGACCTCGATGCCTGCTTTGGCACACACGTAGGCGATCGCCGCGCCCATCATCCCGGCACCCAGCACGACCGCCTTCTTGGACGTGAAGCGCTCGATCTCCTCTGGGCGGCCGCGGTCGCCACCCACCTGCTGCAGGTCGAAGAAGAACGCCTGGATCATGTTCTTGGACACCTGACCTGTAGCCAGGTCGGTGAAGTAGCGACCCTCGATCTCGATCGCCGTGTCGAAGTCGACCTGCGCGCCCTCGACCGCCGCCGACATGATGTGGTGCGGAGCCGGGTAGTTGGCGCCCTTGAGCTGCTTGCGCAGGTTGGCCGGGAACGCCGGCAGGTTCTGCGCGAGCTTCGGGTTCGACGGCACGCCGCCGGGCATCCTGTAGCCCTTCACGTCCCACGGCTGCGCGGCCTCCGGGTTTGCCTCGATCCACGCCTTCGCCGCCGGCAGCAGATCCTCGCGGGTCGGCACGACCTCGTCGACGAGGCCCATCTCCAGCGCCTTGGCAGAACGCAGTTCCTGGCCCTGCATCAGCAGGCCCATCATCGCGTCGACGATCCCGAACATGCGCACCGTCCGCACCACGCCGCCGGCGCCCGGGAGCAGCCCGAGCTTGACCTCGGGGAAACCGAGCTTGGCCTTCGGGTCATCGACGATCACGCGGTGGTGGGTCGCCAGGCAGATCTCCAGGCCGCCACCGAGCGCCGCGCCGTTGATCGCGGCGACGACCGGCTTGCCCAGCGTCTCGAGCCGTCGCAGCTGGCCCTTGACCTCGCGGATGCCCGCCGCGAACTCGGCCGCGTGCTCCTTCGTCACGGCCTTCAGGTCGTTGAGGTCCCCTCCCGCGAAGAACGTCTTCTTGGCCGAGGTGATCACGACCCCCTTGATCGAGTCGCGCTGTGACTCCAGGCGCTCGACCGTCGCGCCCATCGAGGCGACGTAGTCGGCGTTCATCGTGTTGGCCGACTGGTTCGGGTCGTCCAGGGTCAGGATGACGACGCCGTCGTCGCCCTGCTCCCAGCGGATCGTCGTGCTCTCTCCCATTCAGATCGCCTCCACGACTGTCGCGATTCCCATGCCGCCGCCGACGCACAGCGTCGCCAGCCCGTAGCGCCCGCCCGTGCGGTGCAGCTCTTCGACGAGCGTGCCCAGGATCATCCCGCCGGTCGCTCCCAGCGGGTGGCCCATCGCGATCGCGCCGCCGTTGACGTTGACTTTCTCCATGTCCAGGCCCATGTCGCGGACGAAGCGCAGCACGACCGCCGCGAACGCCTCGTTGATCTCCACCAGGTCGAGCTCCTCGACGGTGATGCCCGCCTTCTGCAGCGCCTTGCGGCTGGCCGGCGCAGGGCCGGTCAGCATGATCGTCGGGTCGGCGCCCGAGACGGCCGTCGCCATGATCCTCGCCTTGGGCGTCAGGCCCAGGTCCTTGCCCGTCTGCTCGTTGCCGATCGTCAGCAGCGAGGCGCCGTCGACGATCCCCGAGGAGTTGCCCGGCGTGTGGACGTGCTCGATCTTCTCGATCCAGTGGTACTTCTGAAGCGCCACCGAGTCAAAGCCGCCCATCTCCCCCATCGCCGCGAACGACGGCTTGAGGTTGCCGAGCGTCTCGACCGTCGTGCCCGCGCGGATGAACTCCTCGTGGTCGAGCACCACGTTCTCGTTGAGGTCCTTGACGGGGACGACGGCGCCCGTGAAGCGGCCCTCGGCCTCGGCCTTCGACGCGCGCTCCTGTGAGCGCGCGGCGTAGGAGTCGACGTCCTCGCGGCTGAACTCCTCGATCGTCGCGATCAGGTCCGCGCTGATGCCCTGGGGCACGAAGGAGGTGTCGTAGTTCGTCTCCGGGTCCATCGCCCAGGCGCCGCCGTCGGAGCCCATCGGCACGCGCGACATCGACTCCACGCCGCCCGCGAAGACGAGGTCCTCCCAGCCGGATGCGACCTTCTGGGCGGCGATGTTGACCGCCTCCAGGCCCGACGCGCAGAAGCGGTTGAGCTGGACGCCGGCCACGGTGTCGGGCAGCCCCGCCTTGATCGCGGCCGTCTTGGCGATGTCGGCGCCCTGGTCGCCGACCGGCGAGACCACGCCGAGCACCACGTCATCGACGCGCGAGGGGTCGAGTTTCTCGTTGCGGATGAGCGTCTCGTGCATCAGGCCGACCACCAGGTCGACCGGCTTGGTGCCGTGCAGCGAGCCGTTGAACTTGCCCTTGCCACGCGGCGTGCGGATCGCATCGAAGACCAGTGCGTCGGTCGCCATCGGTCGGACCTCCTGTGTAGGTGACCCGTCGGCCAGCGGCCCGGGTCCGGGGTGAAGACGGGTCAAAGACTGGCGCCCACGCTACCAGCGTGCGGGCGTCTCGCGCGGCGCCCACCTGCACCACTTCCAGACCCGCCAGGCGCTGCTCGCCGCCGCCATGGAGCGCCTGGCCGAGCGCCGCGGCGCCGAGCTGCTGGCCGCCGCAGAGGAGCTGCCCGAGGGCCGCGAGCGCCTCGTCAAAGGCCTCGACCTGCTGTGGGCCAGCTACGCCAACCCGCTGTTCCAGGCCGCGCTCGACCTGTGGTCGCACGCCCGCACCGACCCCGACCTGCGCGAGCGCCTCGTGCCCGTCGAGCGTCGCCTCGACCGCCAGACGCTCGAAGTCACCCGGCGTCTGTTCCCTGCGATCGCCGGCAAGCCAGACTTCGACCGCCTGATCGAGATGGCCGTCTCGACGATTCGCGGCCTCGCGCTGCTCGACACGCTGCACCCCGGCGACGCGCGCAACCGCAAGCAGTGGCACTACAGCCGCGCGCGGCTCGTGGAGCTGTTCGAGGCCACCGACTGAAGCTGCCGCGAGCTACGCTGAGCGCGTGGCGAGCAACCCGAGCCCGATCCTTTCCCCGCAGCAGCTCGAGACGCTGCGCGAGCACGGCGAGGAGCGCAGCGCGGCCGTGGGCGACGTGCTGTTCCGCGTGGGCGACCTGCGCTACCCGTTCATCGCGATCATCGAGGGCGAGGCCGCGATCCTCGACGCAGCCGGACACGAGATCGTTCGCCACGGCACGTCGGGCTTCATCGGCGAGATGAACCTGATGTCGGGCCAGACCGTCTTTCTGACCGCCGTGGCGACGCAGCCGATGCGCTACATAGCGGTCGAGCGCGACGAGCTGCGCGGGATGCTGTTCGACGACGGGCCGCTCAGCGAGCTGCTGCTGACGACGTTCATGACCCGGCGCGAGGCGCTGCAGCGCCAGCAGGGCATCGGGATCGAGATCATCGGGCCGCGGTCCTCACCGTCGACGCGGCGGATCGTCGAGTTCGCGCGACGCAACCGCCTGCCGGCGGTGTGGCGCGACACCGAGCTCCCAGGCGACGAGGAGGCGCAGAAGCTGATCGGCGCGCTGAGCGCGGACGAGCTCCCGCTCGTGCGACTGCCCGGCGGCCCCGAGCTGCGCAACCCCTCCAGCGGCGCCGTCTCGCGCGGCCTCGGCATCGGACTCGAGCTTGCGGCCAGCGAAGAGACCGACCTGGTCGTGATCGGCGGCGGCCCCGCGGGCCTCGGCGCGGCGGTCTACGGCGCCTCGGAGGGTCTCAGCACGCTCGTCGTCGAGAGCACCGCGCTGGGCGGGCAGGCCGGCACGTCGCGGCGGATCGAGAACTACCTCGGCTTTCCGGCTGGGATCAGCGGTGGAGAGCTCACGAGCCGCGCGGTGACGCAGGCGAGAAAGTTCGGCGCGCGTACCGCCACCCCCTACCGCGCGACCTCGCTCGAGCCCGGCTCAGAGCGTCACTTGGTGCATCTCGAGGACGGCCTGGAGATCCGCGCGCGGGCCGTGGTGCTCGCCACCGGCGCGGACTATCGGCGCCTGCCCGTGCCAGACCTCGACGAGTACGAGGGCACCAGCGTCTTCTACGCGGCCGGCCCGCCGGAGGCGCAGCGCTGCGGCGCGACTCGGGTCGGGGTCATCGGCGGCGGCAACTCCGCCGCGCAGGCCGCCGTGTGGCTCGCGCGCGGCGGCGCGCTCGTCACGTTGCTTCACCGCCGCGCCGATCTCCGCGAGACGATGTCCGACTACCTCCTGCTCGAGCTCGAGCGCTACGGCGTGCTGGTGCGCGACCGCAGCGAAGTCATCGAGCTGCACGGCCACGACGGAGAGCTCGAGGCCGTCACGCTGTCAGATGGAGACCGGCTGGCCTTCTCGTTCCTCTTCCTGTTCCTCGGCGCCTCGCCCTGCACCGACTGGCTCGGTGACGTCGTCGCGCGCGACGAGCACGGCTTCGTCCTCACCGGACCCGAAGCCGGGGCCGACGCTCTGCTGGAGACCAACGTCCCTCGCATCTACGCCGTCGGCGATGTTCGATCGGGCTCGACCAAGCGCTGTGCCACCGCCGTCGGCGAGGGCGCGATGGTCGTCCAGCTCGTTCACAAACGGCTGTCCAGCCTGCCCGTCTGAGCCACTCCTCAGCGGGCCCCCACCGGCGGCCCCACATAGGCCACGCCGCTCGGGCTCACCCAACGCACACGCCAATGGCTCGTCTGCGTCGCAGAACTCAGCGTCCAGTAGCCAAGGCTGTCGGTGGACACCTGCGCAAGCTTCTTGAAGTGGCGTGAGTAGCGGGACTGGACTTCAACGGTGAGGGTGGTGGCGCCACCTGCGGGACGCACGAACCCCCACAGGTCGTAGTGGCCGCCGCGCCGGCTGACGGCGAGCGGCACCGAGAACGCCGAGAACGATGGCTTGAGCGCGCCGCTGAAGTACTCCAGGCCCGTCTGGAACCCGACCGCATGCGAGCGAACCGGGTCGTCTTTGAGCAGGTATTGAGCGAACGAGGCCACGCGCGGGTCCAGATAGGCGACTCGCTCGGAGATCGCGTCGTATTCAGCCTGCACCGACGGCGCCACACCCTGATACCGGTTGGGCTTGCTCATGATCCCGAACTCGGTGATGTAGAGCGGAAGGTGCGCCGGCATCGCCCCTGCCCGCGCCGACAGGTCGAGCGCGCGAGCGATTCGCGACAGGGAGCCGATTGTCACGCTTTCGCCGTTGAACGGAACAGACAGCGGGCCGGCGGCGTTTGGGTACGGGTGGACCGCGTATCCGGTCGTGTGCAGCGCCGAACACGAGCCCGCCCGGCGATAGCGCGTGCTGAGGCACAGCGTTTCCCTGAGGAACTCCAGCGGGCCGACGTTGCCGGGGAAGCGCTTGGTCGGGCGCATGTGAGCCTGTCCTTCGGGTGCCGTTTCACCGAGCAGCACGTTCGGGTGCAACATTCCGGCGGCCTGTAGCCCGGCATAGCCGGCCTGGTAGAGACCCCGGTAGATCCTCGGCGAGACGGGCTGGCCGTTGGCGGAGAACTGCGGTTCTAGGAATTCGTGGTGGTTGGGCTCGTTCCAGATCGCGTAGTTCGAGACCTCCGAGCCGAAGTGGCGCCCGACGGCGGTCATGAACTGCCCGAACTGGCGGGCGTTGGGGCGGTTCACGAGCGTGCGGCTGGCGGTGTTCGCCTGCGCCCATCGCGGCACCGGTGAGGTGACCGTCAGAAGCACCGTCCAACCGAGGCTGTGTGCCTCTTCGATCAACGGGTCGTAGTTACCCCACGAGTAGCTCGCCGGGTCCGTCGCGTCGAACGAAGGTCGCCTGGTGCTGTTGGCGGCCGGCGCCACGGTGTGCCAGTTGAGCTCCACGCGCAGCGCTTTCACGCCGAGCCGCTGCAGCACCGCGATCGTGCTCGGGCGCGTGACCGGGCTGAGCAGCTCTGCCGGCGCCTCGAAGAACGTGAGCTGCCCGTGCGAGGCCGAGGCCGCCGACGCGGTCATGCCGGCGAGTGCCGACGATGCCAGCGCGGCGCACGAAACGATGAGTCGCAGACGTGACATGGCGCTCCTCTCCTCACGATCGACGGCATCGCCGCCTCGCCGGAGATGCGGGGCGGCGGCGTGTTGCAGCTATGACACATGCGGGCACCTGAGGTTGCGGTGCGCCGCGGCGGTGGCGCCCGCGGACTCGGCAGCCGGCCGCCGGCAGCGGTAGATCCCAGGGAGACCCTCAGCGCAGCGTCGTGCGCCGCAGGAACTCCACCTGCGAATCGGCCACGAGCGCCTGGCCCGGATCCTGAAACGGCGCGAAGTGGTCGCCGGAGAACTCGTGCAGCTCGCTGTGCGGAGCCCTGGCGGCGAGCCGCTCATAGAGGCCGGCGCACCACATGACGGTCCTTGCGTCGGGCCGGGTCGCTACCGCGCGCTCGCGGCAACGGCGTCTATCGCCGCCTTGGCGTCCTCGACCGCCGGGTCGAGCGTCTCCCTCAGCGTCGGTGCCGACGTCACGCCGAGTGAGTGGCCGCTCGCTTCGCCGACGGCCGCGTGGGCGGTCCCTGCGATTTTCTCGATCTGCGCCTTGGCCACCGTCGCCGTGGCCTGGAGCTGTGCTTCTTTGCCGGCCGCGAGCACCCGGTCCTGCAGCACGGCGAGCACCTTTGGACCGGCCCAGCCGGCGATCAGGGTCACAGGTACGACCCGCAACAGACTCCAAGAGGTAGTCGTGACGGACTTCCCGGCCGCGACCGTGACGGCGTCTTTGGTGCCCGGAAAGACGATCAGGATGGCTATCGCAGCGGTCGCGCCAACGATCGGCCCGGTCAGCGCCCGCGGACTGTTGACTCCCGGCGAGGTCGTCGGCACGAGCGCGGCTGCGAGGCCGCCGATCGCGCCGCACTCAGCCGCAACGACGAACAGCACGACATAGTCGCCGACACTGTGAAGTGCTACCACGACAGACCCCCCGAATCCGATCGAACGCGTGGCGCGCATCCTCCTTCTCCGACGACAGCACAAGATGTGACACGAGATCCGCCACGCGTCTACTGCGCTCCCTACGCCGCGTCCGGCCAGGTCGCCTCGCCGGGGACCCCGTCGCCGTCCTCGGGCCGAGGACCGCCGACGGCGATGATGTCCAGCCCGTCGGGCCCAGCCTCGAAGGCGCGCACGACCTCGGGGGCGACCCGCAGGACATCCCACTGGCGCAGGTCGGTCGTCTCGCCGTCGAGCAGCACGCGGCCCGACCCCGCCACGACCACGCAGGCCTCCTCCTGCTCGCGGTGGCTGTGGGCCATCGCGCTGCGGAGGTTGGCCGCGTAGCGGAAGAGGCTCACGCCGAGGTCGCGGGAGTCTATCTTCGAGCGCGCGAAGCGCCCATCGATGCCGGGGGCGCGCTCGCCGACGACGTTCTCTAGGTCGAGCAGATTCACGGTGGAGAAGCGGGACATGGAAGCTCCTTTGGACGTCGGGCCGGGTCGTGGGCTGCAGCTCGCACCCTAGCCGCGCCGCTGCTGAGCGCTGGGAAGGCTGTTCGTGCAGATACACTCCCGCCGCATCCGGGGCTGCCGGTCGCACCGGTCGACACCATTTGATGATGCGATTCGAAACCAGCCGCCCGCGCTCACACGGAGAAGGCCGTCGCGACGCCCCCCCAGGGCGTCTAGGGGATTGACCGTGTCAGCTGTCGAGTCAGGATCCGCGGCGCCGGCAGCGGGGAGCACGACGAGGGTGTTGCTCGTGGAGGATGACGATGGCGACGCGCTGCTCGTGGAGGATCAGCTCGCGGAGGGCCTTCCGTTTGCACAGGTAGAGCGCAGCCGCACGCTGGCCGAGGCACTCGCCTCGGTCGAGCGCGCGGTCGAGTGCGTCGTACTCGATCTCCAGCTCCCCGACGCACTCGGCCTGGACGCCGTCGTGCAGATCCGTGCACGTGCCCCGCGCGTCGCGCTGGTCGTGCTCACCGGCCTCGACGACGAGGCTGCCGGAGTCGCGGCGGTGAATGCGGGTGCCCAGGACTTCCTCGTCAAGGGCAAGGTCGACGCCGGCGGCCTGGCGCGCGCGATCCGCTATTCGATCGGGCGTCAGCAGTCGGAGGACGCGCGCCGGCAGCTGAGCCTCGCCGAAGCAGCCGTGAACGAGAACGCGAGGCTCGAACGAGGACTCGCACCCAGCCCGCTGGTGGTCGATGACTCGGTCTGGATCGCAGCCCGCTACCGCGCGGGCCGCAGCAGGGCGCTGCTCGGGGGCGACTTCTATGACGTCGTCGAAGCCTCCGACGGCAGGCTGCGCGCGCTGATCGGCGACGTCTGCGGGCACGGTCCCGACGAGGCGGCGGTCGGCGTCTGCCTGCGCACATCCTGGCGCGCCCTCGCACTCTCGGGGAGGGACGCCGAAGCTGTCCTCCCCACGCTGGAGCTGGTGCTCGAATACGAGCGCCAGCTCCCGAGCCTGTTCACAACGCTGTGCACCATCGAGCTCGATCCCGCCGCGGGGTCGCTGCACCTGATCAGAGCCGGCCACCCCAGCCCGATCATGATCTCCGAGGGTCACGTCTCGTCGATCTCGCAGGCAAAGGCCGGCCCGGCGATCGGCCTGCCCAACGGTCGCTGGTCGCCGGAGCACCTGCCCCTCCCTTCGGATTGGACGCTGCTGCTCTACACCGACGGGATCACCGACGGCAGAGCAGGCGTCGGGCCCGAACGCCTGGGCGAAGCCGGTGTCGAGCGGCTCGTGTCGGAGTACGTCAGCGAACATCCCGGCTGGCGCGATGCACCGGAGACGATGCTCGACGAGCTGATCCTGCGGGCCGAGCGACTCAATGGCGAGATGCTCACCGACGACGTGGCGATGTTGCTGGTCGGCTGCCGGCCGGCGCGCGACCAGCGAGCGTGAGCGTCCAGCGACCGCGGCGCGCCGAGGCGCGATCCGCGCACCCCCGCGTCGGTCAGGTGCTCGCCGTCAGCGTCGGCGGGCTGCTCCTTTTCGCCGCCGTCGGAATCGTCCTCGCGCTGCTCGCCAACGGGAGGCTCAGCGATCAGCGACGGACTCTGCTCGATCAGATCCAGCCCGCCTCGATCGCCGCCCTCGAGCTCGAAAACGCGCTGGTCAACCAGGAGACGGGGGTGCGGGGCTATCTCCTCACGGCCGAGCCTCGCTTTCTGGATCCCTACAGGTCGGGCCTGCAGGCGGAGAGCCAGGCCTACGCCGCGCTGGCGGCCGCCTCGCGCGAGAGGGCGGGCGCAGCGGCGATCTCCAGTGAGGTCGACGTCGTGCGCGTGCGTGCGCAGGCATGGCAGCACGGGTTCGTAGAGCGTGCGCTGCTCCACGCTCGGCTCGGCGCGGCGGGCTCAGTGGCACCCAGCGCGCAGGGCAAGACTCTGTTCGACTCCGTTCGCCGGGCGCTCGCGCGCCTGCAGGGTGACCTCGCACACCGTGAGTCCGCAGCCGGCGCGCGACTGAGCCACGAGGCCAGCGTGCTGCAGTTGGCGCTGATCCTCGCCGGTGCGCTGATCCTCGGGAGCGTCGCTGGATCCGGCTACCTGCTGCGCCGCATGATCACTCGGCCGCTCGAGCGCCTCGGCGCGGAGGCTCGACGTGTCGGCTCGGGCACGTTCGACTCGCCGCTCGTGCTTGCCGGCGGCCCGCGCGAGATCCTTCAGCTCGGCGACGAGATCGAGGCGATGAGGGCGCGGATCGTGCACGAGCTCGCCGCGGTCGACGCCGCCCGCACGCAGCTCGAGCGCCAGGCCCTCGAGCTGAGCCGCTCGAACGCGGAGCTCGAGCAGTTCGCCTACGTTGCCTCGCACGACCTGCAGGAGCCGCTGCGCAAGGTCGCAAGCTTCTGCCAGGCGCTCGAGCACCGCTACGGCGGCCAGCTCGACGAGCGCGCCGACGAGTACATCGCCTTTGCCGTCGACGGGGCCAAGCGGATGCAGATCCTGATCAACGACCTGCTCGCATTCTCACGTGTGGGTCGCAGCGGACGCGAGCCCGCTCCGGTCGACCTCGCCGAGGTGGCGAGCGCCGCCGAGGCATCGCTCTCGACGGCGCTGCGCGAAGCCGGCGCCCGTGTCGAGGTGGCCGATCTGCCGGTCATCGACGGGGAGCGCGCTCTGCTCATCTCGGTGTTCCAGAACCTGATCGCCAACGCGGTCAAGTTCCGCGGCTCCGACCCACCGGTCGTTCGCATCGGCTGTACGCGCGGCGACGGCGAGTGGCGGCTCAGCTGCGAGGACAACGGCATCGGCGTCGATCCAGAGTATGCCGAGAGGATCTTCGTCATATTTCAGCGCCTGCACACGCGCGAGCGCTACGAGGGAACGGGCATCGGGCTGGCGATGTGCCGCAAGATCGTCGAGTATCACGGCGGGCGCATCTCGCTCGACCCCACGTTCCATCAGGGCGCCCGCTTCTGTTTCACGCTGCCAATCGCCAAGGAGACCACGACATGAACGCCGAGTTGATCTCAGTGCTGCTCGTCGATGACGACCCGGGCGACGTCCTGCTGATCCGCGAGGCGTTCGCCGACCACAAGGTCGGCAACACGCTCTCGGTGGTCTCCGACGGCGTCGAGGCGATGGCGTTCGTGCGCGGCGAAGGCGCACACGCGGGCGCCGAGCGGCCGGACCTCGTGCTCCTCGACCTCAATCTGCCGCGCAAGAACGGGATGGAAGTCCTCGAGGAGATCAAGAGCAATCCGGACCTCGCGGTGATTCCAGTCGTCGTGCTCACCACCTCGGCAGCCGAGGAGGACATCCTGCGTTCCTACAGCCTCCACGCCAACGCCTACATCACCAAGCCGGTGGACTTCGAGCGCTTCACCGAGATCGTCCGCCAGATCGACGATTTCTTCGTCGGCCTCGTGAAGCTTCCCCCGCGAGACATCCCACCGCCGGATTAGCGTCAGCGCGCTCGGCCGACCAGTCGCGCGGTCACACCTTCGATCGTCTGCTCGCCATATTCCATCGACGGATCGTGTGTCGTCAGTACCGCGACGGCGAACCGCACACCGGGTCGTCCCAGCCTGCCCGCCTGGTTGACGAGGCCCTCGACTTCGGGAAGCCAGCCGCCCTTGAAGAACACCTCGAAGCCGGGACGCGCCGCCGCGGGTATTCCCCAGCTCTCGCCGGCTTCGATGTGTGACAGCAGCCAACGTGCGTAGCCGTCGAAGCGGCCCGGGATCATCGCGTCCTGGTGAAAGAAGAATCGCGCCAAGTCGGCCGCAGAGACCTCCGTGAACCCCCACGATGCACCCGCGGGCACGTAGTCGGACATACCCGCATCGTGGGCGACGCGATTGAGCGCTGCCTCGCCGACGGCGGCCAGCACGGCCGAGGCGGCGCCGTTGTCGGAGGAGTGAATCATCGGATAGAGCAGCGACCGGCTGGCGCCGTCGAGGCCCCTGCCGTCGGCCGCCAACATGCGCAGGTAGGCGACGAGGAGCATCGACTTCACGACGCTCGCCGAGTGAAAGCGCCGATGCGGTTCGACCCCGGCGAGCCGTTCGTCGTCGTCGAGCACGGCGAAGGCCTTCGTGCCGGCTCGCCCCGATAGATAGTGAGCCGCCGCGATCACGTCGCGCGAGGATGGGTAGGGCGGCGCGCGCACCAGTACCTCGAGTACCGAGCTGTGCCGGCTGCGGCCGTGGACCTGCTCGACACGAGCGCGGGTATCGGTGAACACGCGCAGCGGCGGGAAGCGGTAGCGCCCGCGGGAGCTCACCGTGGTGTGCGCGACGTTGACGAAGCGATGATGCGCACCAGTGTCGAGCTGGAGCTCGAGCAGCTCACCGGTCACACCGGCGTGCGGCCCGCGGACCGTGCCGAAGAAAGCCACCCTCCGCCCCGGTCTCACTTCCGCCGGAGCGTTCAGCGCGATCGCCTGCTCGCCGGCCGCGCGAGCGCCGTGCAAGCGCCGCGCCTGCGCGGTGGTCGGCGGCAACAGGCAAAGCGTCGCGAGCGCGGCGGCGCCGTCGGGCACGTGGGGTCGGCGAGCTCCGTGTCAGCTGCGTTCGGCCGCGGCGAGTGCGGCGCCGAGCGTCTGCTCGGTCTGCGGCCCCCGCAGTGCCGTATGGATGTGTCCGCGGCCGTCGAGCACGAAGGTCGTCGGCAGCCCGGCGAGGCCGTAGCTGTTGCCGACCGTCCCTTCACCGTCGCGGACGTTCGGGAACGTCCATGCGTGGCGCCGGATGAATCCCGTCGCGCCGCTGAGGGCGTCGCTCCAGTCGACGCCGACGATGCGCCCGCGCCCGGCGGCACTCCGGGAGAAGCGCTCGATCGCCGCCGCCTCGGTCGCGCAGGGGTCGCACCAGCTGGCCCAGAATACGATGAGAGACGGACGCCCGCCGGCGCCGGCGAGCAGGCTCGCGAGCGTCGTCGAGGAGCCGACGAGCTGTTCACGCGGCAACGCAGGCGCGGCCCGGCCCTTCGCAGTCGAGCCGCTGGAGGCGAGCCCGAACACGGCGAGGACAGCGATCGCTGCGGCGCCCGCGAGGGCCCAGGCGAGGAGTCTCACGCGCCTGACTCCCACGGCGGGCTCAGCGGGCCGCGAGCAGCGGGACGTCGTGCGCGATGTCGCTCGGCTTGAAGTTCGCGGCGTAGATCGTGAGGCGCTTACCGGTGCCGGTGATGCCGTAGATCAGCCCGGAGTGGTTGACGAACTGGGGCTGCTGAACATCGCGTTCAGAGCCCACCCCCCAGGCCTTCCAGACGGCGGCGAGTTCTTGCGCGGAGCCCACGAGGTACTTCATCCGACCGGTCATCTGATGGCGGGCGAGGAAGGTCGCGACGGCTTTGCGGGTGTCGCCCTTGGGATCGACGGACACCGCGATCATCTGCACTTTGGCGGTCTTGGCGGCGCCCATCAGATTCTGCGCGACGCGCAGGTTGGCGGTGATCAGCGGGCAGATGTCGGGGCAGTTCGTGTAGAGGAAGGTGACGAGGACGGCCTTGCCGCGGTAGCTGTCGAGGTTGACCTCTTCGCCGAGGTAGTTGTGCAGCGTCAGCGGCGGCGCGGCGCGTACCGGCGTGAGCGTGCCCTCGGCCGCGAAGTTGGCCTGTGAGGCGGCGAGGTGCTTGGCGCTCGTGCCGGACGAGCCGCCGAGCGCGAGCAGCGCGACGCCGCCCGCGACGACCACCAGTGCGAGCAGGGAGAGCAACAGCCGAAGATCGATTCCCTGCTTGCGCATCACACAGCGAACTTATCAGCGCGGGCGCCCGCGCGTACCCGCTTGCGTCGGCAAGAAACCTTGCAGACCTTCTTATGTGATGCATCTTGCAACAGGACCTGTTACCTTGGCCCCCGTTCGTGCCGAGTCCTGGATCCCAAGGGATCGAGGAGCGGGGGACCCAAATGCAGTCGCAAGACTGCGGGGGCGAATCGCCACAACTTGTGGCGTAGCGTAGACGTTTACGCGAGCCCGACAGCTAACCCCGTAGGCGCCATGCAATGGAATTAGAAAGGACGCCCCTCGGATGTCGGGATCCCCACGTGATCTTGCAGTTGATGACCACTGGCACGCTTCGCTCGAGCGCTCTCGGGCACGCCGCGCCCGCGCAGCAAATGGACGCACACGCCGCAGCGCTCCGACCAGCGGATCGCTGTCGGTGCTGCTCGATGCCCGCAACGGCGTGCTCCAGGCGCGCGATCTCGCCGACGAGGAGGCGTGGCATCTCTCGCTGGGTCGCTCGAGGGCTCGCCGACGCGCGGCGCAGCTGCGCTTCGTGCCGGCCGGCTCGAGGGCGAAGCGCGCGTCGCTCGGAGCGCTCGCCGCGATGACCGTCGGGCCGACCGCGAGCATCGCGAGCGGGCAGTCGACGATCAACTCCGCGACCCCGAACCCGGAACCCGCGACCACGACCGAACACAGCATCGTGCTCTCGAGCGGCACGGAAGGCAGGCAGGTGCAGCTGCTCCAGCAGGCGCTCGGGATCGGCGTCGACGGCGTGTTCGGCCCGGCGACCGAAGAAGCTGTTCGCAGCTTCCAGGCGAGCCGCGGGCTGACGGTCGACGGGATCGTAGGTCCGGCGACCGGCGCTGCGCTGCGATCGAAGGGGGCGACACGCGCATTCGCGTCGAACATCCAGACGGCGACTCTCGCCGAAGGCGCGACCGCCGGTGCCGCCAAGAGCGAAGGCGGCGAAGGCGATGGGATAGCTCGGCTGCAGAGCGCGCTGCGGTTGAACGCCGACGGCACCTTCGGACCTGCAACCGAGGCTGCGGTCAGGCGTCTTCAGGCACGCCATGGCCTCACCGCGGACGGAGTCGTAGGGCCGGCCACATGGAGCATCCTCGGGATTCACGGCCAGGAAACGCTCACGCCTCCGGCGTCTGCGGTCGTAGCCAGCTCGCATGTCCACCGTCACCACCACAGCTCGGCGGCCGTGACGGAAGACACTGCCGCGCCGAGCGAAGGCGAAGGATCGAGCAGCGCGGTCTCGCGGCTGCAGAAAGCGCTCAAGATCGCCCCGGACGGGGAATTCGGCCCGGCGACGGAGGCCGCGGTCATGCGTCTGCAGGCGCGTCACGGCCTCACCGTCGACGGAGTCGTAGGGCCGTCGACTTGGAGCATCCTCGGGTTGCACACCGAGGGCACGTTGACGCCGCCGGCATCGGCCCGCGCATCGAGCGGCTCGACCTCCAGCACGGGCGGCGGCGAAGGCTCGAGCGTAGTGGCTCGCGTGATCGCGGCGGGCGATGAAATCGCGACCCGGCCCTACGTGTGGGGCGGTGGGCACGGCTCGTTCGTCTCCGAAGGCTATGACTGCTCGGGCTCGGTGTCCTACGCGCTGCATGGTGCGGGGCTGCTCAGCTCGCCCGAGGACTCGAGCGCCCTGGAGTCATACGGCGAAGCGGGCCCCGGCCGCGACATCACGATCTACGCCAACTCCGAACACGCGTTCATGGTGATCGACGGTAAACGCTTCGACACCGTGGCCCTCGCCGAAAGCGGCACGCGTTGGTCCAGCAGCATGGCCTCCACCGGCGGCTTCGTCGCCCGCCACCCCACGGGCCTGTAGGGCGCGCTCGCCTCGGCGCCCGAGCGTTTGGACGCTCGGGCGCCGGGGACCCACCGAGCGGGTGAACCGAGCGTCCCGTCCCAGGCTCGTTCTAGCTTGCACCTCCCCTTCGAGCGGCGAGAGGAGCAAGGACGATGCTGGCGCGGACGCACGCGTTCACGATCGACGGACTGCACACCCGGCACGTCAACGTCGAGGTCGACGTCCGCCCTGGTCTGCCGAGCTTTACGATCGTCGGCCTCGCCGACGTGGCGGTGCGCGAGGCGCGAGAGCGGATCCAGGCCGCGATCCGCAACTCCGGATTCGAGTTCCCGGCCAGACGTATAACGGCGAATCTCGCGCCCGGAGATCTGCCAAAGGCCGGCCCGGGCCTCGATCTGGCACTCGCATGCGCGGTGCTCGCCGGCAGCGGCCAGCTCGCCGGGGAGCGTCTCGAGCGCGTCGCTCTGTTTGGCGAGCTGGGCCTCGACGGCACGGTGCGCCCGACGCGCGGCGCGCTCGCGGTCGCCCAGGCGACATGCCGCGCGGGACTGGCACAGCTCGCTGTGGCGGGCGCGAGTGCCCGTGAGGCGCAGCTGATCGAGGGGCTCGACGTGGCCGTCGTCGAAGGGCTGAGAAGCGCTGTGCGGGTGCTGAGTGGAGGCCCCGCGGACCCCTTCCCGGCGGCCGCAGGCGAGGCGGACTGGGCCGTGCGGGCAACGCTGGAGGCTGCGCCCGGCGCACCGGACCTGAGCGAGGTACGCGGCCAGCGGCATGCCGTCAGGGCGCTCGTGATCGCGGCCGCCGGAGCACATAACTGCCTACTCAGCGGTCCGCCGGGAACGGGCAAGACGATGCTCGCGCAGCGTCTCGGTTCGATCCTGCCGCCGATGAGCCGGCGCGAGGCGATCGAGGTCACGCGCATCCAGGGGCTGCTCGGAACGCGCATGGCCGGCCTGGCCTGCAGCCGCCCTTTCCGCGCGCCGCACCACTCGATCACCGTTGCGGGGCTGATCGGCGGCGGGCGCAAGGGATGGGCGGGCGAGGTCGTGCTCGCACACAACGGGGTGCTGTTTCTCGACGAGCTCTCGGAGTTCGGGCGAGCCACGCTGGACGCGCTGCGCCAGCCGATCGAGGAGGGCTGCGTTGCGATCGCGAGAGCCAAGCACTCGGCCGTGTACCCGGCGCGGTTCATGCTCCTGGCGGCGACCAATCCGTGCCCGTGCGGGTACGCCGGGGACGGCGAGCGGTGCCGTTGCACCGACGCCGACATGGCGCGTCATCGCCGGCGTCTCAACGGTCCGCTGCTCGACCGCATCGACCTGCTCGTCGACCTCGAGCCGACTCCGGTCTTCCCCACGGACGGCGCGGCGGTCACGTCATCCGCACAGGCGCGAGCACTGGTTCTGGAGGCGCGCGGGCGCCAAGCTCGACGCCTGGAGACGGACGGGGTCACGGTCAACGCAGAGATGGACACGCGCATGCTCGCACGGCATCTACTGCTCGACGAGGCGGCCGAGACGCTGCTGCGCGGGGTGCGCGAACGACGCATGCTGAGCGTCAGGGGGGAGGTGCGGATGCTGCGGGTGGCCCGCACGGTCGCCGACCTGCGAGCCAGCAGGCGGGTGCGCGGAACGGATCTCGGCGTGGCGCTCGCGTTGCGAAACCGGACCGCACAGCCCGACGGTCGCGCCGCTTGAGCGCCTCCAACCGAGGACCCGATGAGGGAGCGTGCCAGCAATGCGCGCGACGAGCACAGCTGCTCGGCGCGATGAGCTCGGCGCTTGACTACTGCGCGCGAGATCGACTCCGGCTGCTCGACGCCTTGTCGCTGACGGACGCCGAGCTGATCCGGGCGCTCGGCGGCTCGCGCAGGACGCAGCTGCGCACCGAATATGAGTCCTTTGGCGCGCTCGGGCAGGCTGGAGGGAGCCCGGCGATCGAGCGCGTGTGTGGGCACGACGGGCGCTATCCGGCGTCGCTGGCATCCGCGGGTGCACCGGCGATGTTGAGCGTCCTCGGCGCAGTCGACCGGCTGGCGACTCTCGCGCGGGGTACGGCGGTTGCGATCGTGGGCGCGAGAGCCGCCAGCGACTACGGGATCGAGATGGCGAGGAGCCTCGCCCAGGGGCTCGCGATCTGTGGCGTGACGGTCGTGAGCACGCTCGACGAAGGCATCGCCGCGGGCGCCCAGCGCGGTGCGCTTGACGCGGGCGGGCCGAGCGTGGCGGTGCTCGGACACGGCTTGGAGGTCACGCCCCGGGCGACGCTCGGCGGGCTGCGCGAGCGGATCGCGGTGGCAGGATGCGCGATCTCAGAGCTACCCGACAACCTGGACGCGCGCCTGTGGGGAGACGTCGCAGCGGCCAGGATCGTCGTGACGCTCGCCGCGCTGGTGGTCGTGGTCGAGGCAACCGACACGCCGGGCGATCTCTTCGCGCCCGCGCTCGCCCACAGCGGGGGGACGGTTGTCGCAGCGATCCCGGGCCGGGTCAACTCGCCGCTGTCCGCCGGGTCCCACGCGCTGCTGATCGGGGGCGCGAGACTCGCGCGCGGAACCGAGGACGTGCTCGACCTGCTGTGCGAGATCGAAGGAAAGGAGCGACGGCCTCCGAGCGGCGAGCCCGCGGCAGACGGCCTCGACGCACGTCGCCGCGAGGTCCTGGATCGCGTGGGCGCCGGGTGGGACACCGCCGAGCGGCTCGCTGCGAACGCGAGCGACCCCGCCGCAACCCTCGCGACGCTCAGCGAGCTCGAGGTGCTCGGGCTGCTCGCCCGCGGCGACGGCGGGCGCTACGTACGGCGGCATCCCGCGCCGCGGCGCTCCAGCTCGACGGCTTCCGCGGCCGGCCCGTATAACTCGCGAGATGGCTGACCGACGTGTCCTGTTCTTCGGCGACTCCCTCGTCGCGGGGGTCGGAGACCCGTCGGGCGTCGGCTGGATCGGCCGGGTCGTGGCGGCCTCGCTCGCCGCGGGTGTACCCGTCACCGGATACAACCTGGGCGTCAGAGGAGAGACCTCCGTGCAGGTCGCCGCACGCTGGCGAAATGAGACAGCGCCGAGGATCTCGCCCGTGGCGGATACCCGGATCGTGTTGTCTTTCGGCGCCAACGACACGACCGCCGAAGGTGACCAGGAACGCGTCGATCCCGATACCTCCCGTGGTGCTTTGGAGACGATCTTGGACCAAGCGGCGATCATTGGGCTCCGGGTCCTTGTGGTTGGGCCCGCGCCCGTTGACGACGACCAGCAGAACCGGCGCATCAGTGCCCTCGCGGCCGTCTTTGGCAAGGCCTGCGTCGGGCGCGACGTGCCATTCGTAAGCGTCATCGGCCCGCTGCTGGAGAACCCGGTCTGGATGAAGCAGGTCGCCGCCGGCGACGGTGCGCATCCCGGAGCCGAGGGCTACGACGCTCTCGCTCGTCGGGTCCTCGAGAGTGGCTGGCTCGACTGGCTGCGGACCGGCGCTACATGCTCTCAGGCCGCGTCCGCCGCGCCGTCGAACCGCCCCGCGGCGACAGAGGACTAACAAGCTTGCGGCGCGCGCGCTCCATCGACTGAGGAACTTGCAGGCTTTTCTCGAAGAAGCGGATGAAGGGATTCGAACCCTCGACCTTCGCCATGGCAAGGCGCGCTTTGACGCTCGACACCAATAGTTTCGGACGACACGCATAGCCTGAATATGGCTTCCTATATGACTCTGTGGCTGGTTTGGTACCCATTGTGGTACCCACGCCATGATACGGTACCCACGTGGTACCCACTGACGCCAACGCAGGTCACCAGTCAGCTCCGGTCGCCTCCATCGTCGTGCGCGAGCACAACGGTCAGCCGTTCTATGAGGCGAAGTTCCGCCATCACGGACGCCAGGTAAAGCGGCGGGTCGGCCCAGCATGGCTGGAAAGACATCCCGACGGCCAATGGCGATCACGCAAAGGCCGCGTCCCCGACGGCGCCTACGATGAACGCAGGGCGCACATCACGGCGGGCCGAATCGTGGCCGAGTACGTGGCCGACGCGAACGAAGTGGAGCGTGTCGAGCACGAGCGCGCGAGCAAGGGCGTGAGCTTCCGTGACGTGGCCCGACAGTACCTAGTCTGGCTCGAGGACGTCAAGGGAGCGAAGCCCGCGACGCTTCGCGATCACAGGAGTGTCCTGGCGGAGCAGGGCACCCCATACAAACGAGGAGATGGCGTCGCTCTTGGACACGCGATGGCGGCCCTGGGGGATCGCCCTGCAGCAAAGATCACCTCGCGCGAGGTCGAGGCACTGCTCAACACGGTCGCGAAGACCGGGGCATCGGCGAGCACCGTGAACAAGTACCGGGCGCGTGTCTCCGCGGTGTTCAACTATGGGATGCGCGAGGCCACCTTCGGGCTTCCGGCCAACCCGGTGAAGCATGCTGACAGGCGCCGCGAGCCGCCACGTGGCCCGCTCGTCTACTACGCCCCGGAGGAGATCGAGGCGCTCGCGCGAGCGCTCGCCGACGGGAAGCACCGTGAAGCGTGGGACTTCGAGGTGCGAGAGGAGGTGCGGGTAGCGATGCGCGCCGAGGACCATCAGGACGCCGAGATGGTTCGTGTGGCCGCGTACGCGGGCTTGCGCCTCGGCGAGTTGCTGGCACTGCGCTGGCGCGACGTCGACTTCTCCGGCCATGCCTTGACAATCTCGCGAGCGATGTCCGCCGGCATCGAGTCGAGCACGAAGAGCGGACGGGTACGGCGGGTGCCGATGCCCGACCAGGCGGCCGCCGCGCTTGATCGCTTGAGCCGCCGCGAAGACTTCACGGGCGTCGACGAGCTTGCGTTCGTGAACGTGCTCGGACGACCACTGGATGGCTCCGCCGTACGGCGGCGATTCAAGTCTGCTCGCGACGCCGCGGGCCTCCGCTCGCTCCGGTTTCACGATCTCAGGCACACCTATGGCTCGCTGCTGGCCGCAGCCGGTGTTGACCTCGTGACGATTCAGGCCGCGATGGGCCACAGCCAGCTCGCGACGACCGGGCGCTATCTGCATGCGAAGCCGGCTGTCGAGCAGGCGGAGGTGTTCACGAAGGCCTTCGAGGTCTCCCCCGCCCAGCCGGAGAACGGTAAGCGTCGCAGTGCAGCGAAGGCCAGCTGACTGCCCGCCTGTAGCCACGCCGAGCCTCTCCGCCCGTGAGCGCTCCAACGCTCAGCCCGTCGGTTGGGAGAGGCGTGGTGGACGGGCAGTCGCGGGATTCCGCGCGAGCTGCTCACGCACGCACCTGGTGGCCGCGGTCGAGGAGCCGGCGGGTGACGGCGCGCGTGGCGCGTTGTCGCTGAAGGCCAGACGAGAAGCTCAGATACGGCTGCGGCGTCCGACCTCGGCAAGGAGGCACGTGCCCGAGCTAGCTCGTGAGCGCGTTTTCGAAGGCTTCTTCGAAGCCAGACGGATCTGTCAGCGACGTGTATTCGTACGGCTTGAAGTTGCCGCCGGTCTTGCCGATCAAGAACGCGGGGGTTCCTTTGAGGTTTTGGTTGGTGGCTTCTTCGTTATCGGCCGTGAGTTCGGCCAGGAACGCCTTGTTGCCGCGTTCGCTCGTCCACGTGGCGAGGTTGAGCCCGGGGACCTGCCGGGCCAGATCCTGCAGGAAGGCTTCCGTGACGTAGCCGCTGCCCTCTTCTCGCTGCTCGTGGTAGAAGAGCTCGATGTAGTCCCACGCCTTGTTCTGCTTGCCGGCCGCGAGCGCGGCCTCCTGCTGCTTGTTGAACATCCCTTCGGGCTCAGAGCCGTCTCGTTCGGCGTTGCCGGTGGCTGTCGAGACCGAGTGGTATTCGACCTTCAGCTTGCCCGTCTTGACCCACTTCTGGATGATCGTCGGGAAGGCGCCGAGCGTGAAGTCGGCGCAGATCGGGCACTCCAGGTCGCCGAAGTACTTCAGCGTGACCGGTGCCGTCGGGCTGCCCAGGACGGTGCCTTTCTGGGTCGTACCGGCGAGCAGGCTGGTCACGGCCGCCGTTTCTTTGGTGGTTTCGGCACTTCCCACGACCAGGGCCTTGCTTTTGCCCCCGCCGCTGGTGGCGATGAGAATGACGACGATCGCGGTGACCACGACGGCCACGACGCCGCCGAGCTGCGCGAGGCGTTTGCGCCGTGGCGCATCGCTCGCGGCGGCTTCCTCGGCCGCTTTGCGATTTGCTCTGGCCTGCTCGCGGCGCTGCTTGCGAGTCACGCCGTTCTCATCGCTGCCCATTGAGCCCATCAAGAGCTTCTGTGCCTCTCTGCTCAAGCGGGTGTAAACAATCGGACCCATCTTTGGGTGGACTGAGTGGGACGCACGAGATCAACCCCGCCAGTGCCAGCCGAGACTGCTGGCCGTCGCCGAGAATCAGCGAGGTCCGTTTGAGCGGTGTGCAGCCACGGCACTGGGTTTGTAGTGGGTGGCGAGAACGTCGCCGTTGGCGTTCAGCCATGTGATGCTGGCTGGGATCTCCGGGGTTGGACCGGGACTCGGCTGTCCTCCGCCGTCCGTGACGGGCCCTGCAGGCCCGGGATAGCCCTGCCACGAGAACGTGTTCTCCGTCACCGTCTTAGTCTGGGCGGGATGGTCGGGATAGTGCAGGATGACACTGGCGACGCCGTCGGGCACGAGCCCGTACCCGTCAAGGCCGGCGCTCTCGAGCCAATGTCCGGATGTCAGGACGCTCGTGTCGGTGCAATCCCCTCCGACGCCGTGAGCATCGACCTGCTGGACGCAGATCAGGTTCTTGGCTTCGGTGGGCACATAGGCGCCCACCGCCGGGTCGAACTGTGCAGCCCCAAAGTCGCCGCTGGTGACGGTGTAGAGCAACTGGCGCGGGAATCCCGGCGCCGGTGGGAGCCGCCGTATGTAGTTCATCCGAATCCCGTGGATTCCCGGGAGAATCGAGGAGCGGAGCGTCGCGGGGTCCACGTAGGCCCCCGGCGGGGGATCACGCAGAATGCCCAGCAGCGCGAGCTGTTCGGCCGGCGGAGCGTCGGCGGTCGTGCTCACGGGCTGCCCCAAGAAATCACGCAGGATCGGGGCCACCCCGATCGCGATCGCCGGGGTAGCGACTGCGGCAACCGCGGTCAGAACGGCCAGCATCCGGAGCCTCCCGCGGCGCGAAAGGCGCTGCAGCGGACCCCGCCATGACCGCCGAGGAGCGATCTGTGGATCACACGCGCGGACGAGGTCGGTTTCAAGGCGATCGACAAAGGTCGACATGGTCTAGCTCCCCATTGCGGCTCGGAGGGTGGCAAGCGCGCGACTGACGCGCTTTCGGATAACTGCCTCGCTGGTATTCGCACGACCAGCGATGGCCTCGTAGTCGAGCTCGTCGATAACGCGCGCGGTAAGGGCGTCCGCCTGCTCGACCGGCAGCAGCTCATAGATGCGCCCGAGCAGCTCGTTATCTAGACCTGCCTCGACGATCAACTCGATGTCACGGTCGTCCAAGGCGACGGGTGCGAGCTGGAACCGTCGGCGTGCCGCCTCGGCAACGATGCCGTGCCGGTGGCGATCGATGAGCAGATTTCTCGCCGTGACCAACAGCCAGCCCAGCGGGCTCGCAGGTAGTTCTCGCCGAGGATCACGAACGACTGTTAGCAGTGCAGCAAACGTCTCGGCGAGCAAGTCCGCCGCGACCTCGGGCTCATCGACCCGGCGAGCCAGAAACGCCAGAACTACGGCGTGGTGCTTGCGAAAGAACGTTCCGAAGCACTCTGCATCACCGCGCCGGGCGGCGCGCAAGAGCTCTCGGTCATCGTGGGCCATCGGCTCCATATATCTATTACACGAACCACGACCCGCGTTTGTGACCGGCTTCTTCTCGTCAGCTTGCCATGCGAGCCGTGGAGCTGGGTGGCGACCGGGTCGGGCAGGACGATCTGTAGTCGTTGGCTCATCGTCCCCGGTCCGGTGTCCGGTCGGGCTCGACGACGCGGTGGATGGTGCGCGTAACTCCGGGGAGTGAGTTGCGGCTCGGGGCGAGCGGACGCTCATAGCCTGGTCCCCATTCGGGGTTGGTTAGCTCGGCGTGCTCAAGGGAGGGTGTGTGTGCCCGGCTGGCGCGCATCTTCCCGGCGAGCTTCTCGACGCGCCCGGCGTCCTGTCCGTCGAGACCCAACTCATCGCGTGCGAGGAACCACTCGGTGCCCTCGCGTGCACGGCTGGCCTGCACGTACGCGGACTCTCTGCTTGTCTGCCAGCCGCCGGTGAGGACGACGGAGCGCTCGACGGTCGCGCCCTGCTGGCGGTAGACGTGCTGGGCGTAGCCAAGGCGCACTGCGCCGAGGTCCTCGCCACTGAGGTCGACCTGGCGCTCGGAGCCATCGAGGGCCACGGTCAGGCCCTGTTCGCCTACAACGGTGACTTCGCCGCGCGACCCATTCTCGACACGGGGTTGGCCCGGTGCCCGGTGCTGGGCGGTGAAAGCGATCAGGTCCCCTTCCCGGAGGCCGTAGTGTTGGTGAGGGAGCGCGAACTCGCTCGCGCCGAGTTCGCCGCGCTCTGCTCTGAGGTGTTGGGCGCGAGCGTTGAGCCGGTCGATCTCGATGTTCGAGGCGTCGGCGATCAGCGCGACATCGCGGATGTCGCGGGTCTCGGTCAGTTCGGCCCAGCGTTTCACGGCGGCCTCCCCTGCTTGGTCGCGGGTGTCGGTGAAGAACAGCTGTCCTCGTGACTGGTAGTGAGCCATCGCCCGCTCGGGCTCCCCGGCACGCAGGGCGGCCCATGCTTTTCGCTCCTCGGGGTCGCTGGTACGACGCACGTCTCCGAGCTCCGCCGTCGGGGCGTGCAGTGAGAGGCGGTCGAACATGCCGCCCGGCCCGATCGAGGGCAGCTGCTTGCCGTCACCGACCGCGATCAGCTTAGCTCCGGAGCGCTCGATCAGGTCGGTGAGGGCGTCCATGCGCTTGTGGTCGACCATCCCCGCCTCGTCAAGGATCACGGTCGTGTCCGCTCCGATCTGGAGCCTTCCCGTGTCCGCCCGTGCGGTCAGGGCATCGAGGGTGAGCGTGTGGCCGCCGAGCGCGGGGCTGTCCGCGCCGAGCCGCTCAGCGGTCGAGCCCGACACCGCAATCCCGATCACCTCGCGGCCCGCGTGCTGCTCGGCGCGTGCGGCGGCGTCGATCACGACGCCCTTGCCGGTCCCCGCAGGGCCGACCAGCACCGCCAGGCGCTCAGGGCCGGTCACGGTGCGCAATGCCTGCTGCTGCTCTGGCGAGAGGGGTGCGGCGATGCACTCCGCGACCTCCCTGCTCGCATCCGCCCTCGCCCGCTCGCCGACATCCCGTCCAGCCGGCTCGGACAGCGCTTGAGCGCGGCGCTCGATCGCCTCCTCCCGTGCCCGAACCTCAAGCGTCGTCATCCTCCCGCCCTCCAGCGTCAGGATGCGACGCTCACCGACCACCTCGCGAGTCACCTCGATCGCCTCATCGGGGCCAAGCTCGCCGGCTGACTGCTCAAGCGCTACCGCCCGCAACAACCCCGCGTCAAACACGGCCTCGCGCTCTGTCAGCTTCGCCTCGATCCGATCCTCCAACGGACGCTCCGGAGACGCGGGCTGTGGGGCACCGACCAGATGCACCGCCTCATCCGCCCCGAACCCGTGACGCTCGCCAGTGCTCGCCCAGACACGCTGCAGATCACCACGGGTCGCGAGGGTCTTCGCGCGGCGGTTCTCGAGCGCGATGTCACGGATCTCGCCACGTTCCGGTGCGCGGCCATGCTTCGCACGGAAACGCTCAGCCGCCTGCGCGATCTCCCGGTGGCGCGAGGAGAACGCGTCCCGCAACGCCGCGGGCACACCCGCGATCTCGAAATACTTGCCGTCGCGGCCGGTGCCCTGCTCGATCGCATAGCCCTCGGCTCCCAGCTCCTGCGCGAGCGCCGAGCGGTAGAACGCTCCAACCTCGCGGAGGCCGCGGAACACCGGACGCGACGCGACCGCCACGATCCGGTCATCCTCACGAACCGCGCCGCTGATTACGACATGGGTGTGCAGCTGCGGGTCCGGAGCCTCAGCGCCGCTCACTCCCCTGGCCGTCGTGTGCCGGTAGGCGGTCGCGATCACATCCTTTGCGTGCTCTTCGATCACATTGCCGTCGTAGCGGCGGCGCACCACGGGCACGCGTTCCTTCAGGTAGCCCATCGACCGCTCGACCGCCTTGGCGTGCGCGGCCTCGATCTGCTCACGCTGCCACGGATCCCCCAACGCCCACACGACCGACACCGACTTCGGGGCGCTGAACGTCACATCGATCCCGCCGCCGCGCGAGCCGTCAGAGCCCGCCGGGCGCAGCCACGCACCACTGCCTGGGTCGCGTCCTTCCATCAACGCGATGAACTGAGCGCCATCTACCGGGGCGTCCGGGCCGATCCCGAGCCGCGCGAGCGTCTCAGGGTCAGACAGCCACCGTCCCGGGGCCTCGGTCAGCTCCCCGTCGGGCGTGAGGTAGTAGTCGCCCTGCTCGGGCGCGATCGTCTTGCCCTCCAGATAGCGGGCGTAGCCGTCGCCACGCCCGGCGCCGATGCTGGATGCGCTCATCACACCCTGTAAGGACCGCGAGACGCTCGGTCCGGCCATGCAATCGCACAGCGATTGACTGGCCGTGCATCAGGTGTGGCTGGGCTGTAGAGGAGCGAAGCGACTCAGAGCCGTTCCGGTCGCGTCTTCGGCGGCTGACACGGCGGCCGTAGCGCAACGATGGCAGCCAGCGAGGGCGTCGTCGGCTGGCTACCGACGACGTGGACGCCGGTAGTCGAGGGGCTCGGGGCGGCATGCCGCCGCGGTCGCATGATCCGGCGGTCCTCTCCCAAAACGCGCGGCGCGAAATCGTCGGCCGCCCGGATGGAGCTTCCGATCCAGCGGCCAGCCCGTATGACTCGCGCGATGGCCGACCGACGCGTCCTGTTCTTCAGTGACTCGCTCGTTGCGGGGGTCGGCGACCGTTTGGGGCTCGGCTGGATCAGCGGCGTGGTGGCAGCCTCGTCCGACGGGGCAGGCGTGCGGGTCGCCAAATGCGCGAGCTACGGGGCGAGAACAACTACCCGCGCCGTGGTTTATTTGGCTAGGACGCGCGACTTCCTAACCCCTTGGCTAAAACGGGTTTCCGACCGCCACGGCCCGAGCTGGTAGCCAACCTGTTAGCGTTTATACGGCCTCGCGGGGACCACGAGATAGGAGCCGGGGAAGATGCGGATGAGAAGCCGTTCAAGGTGTCTTGCATCGCGCACATCGTCCAGCTCGCGGGTCGCGTCCGACGCGGCCCAGCACCTGCGATTTGGACGCGTTTTCGCCCTCACCGCCCTCCTTGCGCTCACGGGGTTCGTGCTGCCGGCGGCGGGAGACGCGGCCGGCACGCTCTACGTGTCCAACACCGAAGTGAGCACGGTCTCCGCGTACTCGATCGCGGCCAGCGGGAGCCTGAGTACGGTTGGCTCACCGTTCAACACGGCCGTGCCGAGCGGTGTTGCCGTCACCCCGGACGGCAAGTACCTCTACGTCGCCGACTCCACCTTTTCGGGTGGGGTGTCCGCGTTCTCGATCGCGGCCAACGGCGCCCTCAGCGCAGTGCCGGGCTCACCGTTCCCCGCCAAGCAGGGATCCTGGGGACTAGCCATAGACCCTGACGGCAAGCATCTGTACGTCGCAAACGGCGGCGCGCAAGACATCTCGGCGTACTCGATCGAATCGGGCGGGAGCCTGACCGCCGTCCCCGGCTCCCCGTTTGCCGCCGGCAGCAAGCCGGACAACTTGGTGATCACCCCGAACGGCCAGCACCTATACGTGGCCAACCAGGACTCGAACAACATGTCGGCGTTCTCGATCGCCGCAGACGGCGCACTGAGCGCGGTCAGCGGCTCCCCGTATTCCGCGGGCGAAAGCCCGCGCGCGGTGTCCCTGACCCCAGACGGGAAACACCTCTACGTGGCCAACCTGTCGCCGGAAACGATCACGGCGTTCTCGATCGCGGCCGACGGGACGCTCGCGCCGGTAGCCGGCTCTCCGTTCCCCGCGCCCTGGGACCAGCAAGGGGTGACCGTCACACCAGACGGCAAGCACCTGTACACGACCAGCTCAGGCGCGCACGAACCGCTCTCTGCGTTCTCGATCGCGGAAGACGGAGGCCTGACCGCGATAGGCGGATCGCCGTTCACCGCGGGGGGAGATCACGCGAACAGCGTCGCGGTGAGTCCTGACAGTAGGTATATGTTCGTGTCCAACGTCGGCGAGTTTGAATGGGAACCGGGAGACGGACCGACGCATTCGACCGTCTCATCGCTGTCGATCGCCTCCGGCGGGAGCCTGAGCGCGATCCCGGGCTCGCCGTTTGCGACGGGCTACGCCCCGACCGAGCTCGCGGTGAGCCCCGATCAGGGTCCGGTGGCCGCCTTCTCTTCAACGGCAGCGCCGGCCAGCGACCCGACCACATTCGACGCGACGGCATCGAGCGACCCCGACTACCCGCTCGCCAGCTACAAGTGGGAATTCGGCGATGGGCAGAGCGAGACGACGTCGAGCGCGACGACCACGCACACCTACGCCGTCGCCGGCCCCTACACCGCGACCGTCACGGTCACTGACGCAGCCGCATGCTCGACCGTGCAGGTCTTCACCGGCAAAACCGTCAGTTGCAACGGCTCCTCGAAGGCGGAGATCTCCCATCAGGTGACGGTGCCGACGGGAGTGCGGCTGGGCGTCTCATCTGCAGGCTCTGGCTCCGGAAGCCTCGCAAGCTCTCCGTCGGGGATCGCGTGCCCTGGGACCTGCTCGTACGCCTACGAACCCGGTACCCAGGTGACGATTACACCGACTCCGGCGGCCGGGTCGCGGTTCGCAGGCTGGGAAGGCGCAGGATGCTCGGGCATTGCCAGCTGCCAGGTGACCCTGGGCTCCGAAACAACCGCGACCGCGACGTTCGAAAAGCTCCCGGTCCTGAGCGTGTCGATCATCGGCTCCGGGACGGGGTCGCTGGAAAGCTCCCCGTCCGGCATCACCTGCCCTGGAAGCTGCTCCGACGCCTACCCGCCAGGGACACAGATCGCTCTCACGCCCGCCGCCTCGCCAGGCTCGACGTTCGCGGGCTGGGAAGGGGCCGGATGCTCGGGCACCGGCACCTGTCAGGTCACGACGAACGCCGACACCAACGTCACGGCCACCTTCAACAAGGTTCCGCTGCCGCCCCCGCCAAACGAACCGCCGCTCCTTTCGATCCTGCAGACACCGCCGCTCCTGACGATAAACGAACCATCGGGGCCGCCCTCGATACGGAATGCACGCCAGTCCGCGACGAGATGGCGTGAGGGTAACCAGCTCGCCCATATCAGCCGCGGGCATACGCCGACGGGAACAACTTTCTCGTTCTTGCTCAACGAGCAGGCCGCCGTACACTTCAGCTTAATCCAGCTATCGCAGAGCGCTCGCAGCTGTCTCACCCATGCGCACAAGAACGTTAGACGGAGCGGATGCAACACCAACATCCGCAGGGGGACGCTCTCCTTCGCCGGCCACCGAGGCACGAACAATGTGGCGTTCGCCGGCCGAATCTCGCACACCGACAAGCTCAAACCAGGTGCATACCGGCTAGTCATCACTGCCAAGAACACCGCCGGCCAGCGCTCGGCACCGGTCACGCTGAGCTTTACGATCGTCACGTAGAGAGGCGGCGCCCGCAAGCTCCCCGCGGTCGTCCGCAGCGGGGAGCTGTACAACCGCGCAGCTGAGGCGTCGGCCGTCGAACCGCGGTAGTGCTATCGCCCGGGGGGTTCGTGCCCGCCACGCGAGCGCGAACGATCTGGCGGGTCGAGCACGTCGCGGGGACGCAGCGGATTCAGGATGTCGCGCATGCGGTCGAGCACGGCGTGGTCCTTGGGTCGACCGGCTTCGGTCTTGGAGTGCAGGATCATCTCCGCCGAGGCGACTGGCACGACGATCTCTGTGCCGATGAGCCGCTCGCGGGTTGCCGTCTGGGCGATCTCCTGGTATCCGTCTGTGCCGTCGGGGGTCAGGACGATGTCAATATCTCCGTGGCGTGTCGTGAGGGTGACCCAAACCTGGCTGCGAAACGTGCGCCAATCGATACCACCCGGAGGCCTAAAGCCGTCGGGATAGCGGTCTGGGTCCAAGCGGAAGCCTGCCTCGAGCTCTTCCAGCGCGTCGGCGAGGCGCGAGAGGTTCTCCTGCGAGCGCTCGGGTGTCAGGTCGACGTCCTCGGTCTGTTCCGGCCACCCGCGCGCGTGCAGCCTCCCCGCCGATGACGACATAGGCCACCTCATGGCGCTCAAACGTCGCCATGATCTCTTCCAGACCCTGATCCGGCTGCTCGTCTGGTCTCATGCGGCCGGGCGGGCCGCGTCTTTGGCCCGGCGCTGTTGGGCCTCAAGCGTCGCCCACAACGCCGGCACGAACGTGCGCCCGTCGGGGCCGGTCGAAGCCTCGGCGATACGGATCAGATCTATCAGCGACGCGACCTGCACAGAGATCCCGGGAGCGATCAGGACGCTCGTTGCGTCCCGCGCGAGGTCGCGGTAGCCGCGCGTGCCGCGAGGCACGATGCTCACGTGCAGCTCAGTGCCGGATGCCAGCACCCAGCGCTGTGCGCGATCTTCGCCCTCGCCGGCCGGTTCGCCGCCCAGTCCGCGGGCCGCCTCCTCGACAGCCTGGACCGACGAGTCCGCCGGCACGACTTGCAGGGTTCTACCGCCCAGCATGATCGGCCACCCGTTGAAAGCGCCGGCGACCCTGCCGATCACAACGAACTGCGCGTTCTTGGCCAGCTCGCACAGCATCCCGATCGGATGAAACCCTCCTGCCCGGCGCGCCAGGCGCCTCACGCGCTCGACCGGATCCAGGAGCAGCTGTCGTTGAATCAGCGACTCATAGGAGTCGTCATAGCGAGCCATGCCGACCGTCAGCTCAAGCCCGCAAGCATGCAGCGCCTCAACGACGCTTTCAAGCGGCGGGTGCTGATAGCCACTCTCCCAACGCGCGATCGTCGACTGCGTACGCCCGAGACGCTCCGCGAGCTGCGCCTGGGAGAGCCCGGAACGGCGGCGGCCGGCAACCAGGAGATCAGCACTACGCATGGTCATGATGATACCGAATCCGGAATAGAAGATCGCAAGATAGGGGTCCTCGACAGTTCAGACCGCGAGCGCCCGCACCCGGTCACGGGTGCGGGCCACACCGCCGGTCACGCGGCGACGGCCTTCCTGCCATCGCGGTCCGCCTTCACCGGCACCGGCTCCTCAGCCGGCTTCGGGGCGGTCAGGAACTCGACGTTCCCCACGACGCTGTAGTCATGGCGTTTGGCACCGTCGGTCTCCCACTCGCCGTACTCCAGGCGCCCGTCGACCGCCACGAGCCAGCCCTTCTTCAGATATTCGGCACAGGGCCTCTGCGGCCTTGCCGAAGACACTGACGTTGATGTAGCCGACCTCTCGGGCTCGGCCCATCCCGTCGACCGCCAGACGCAGCTGGCAGACACTCATCTCCTCGGAGATCTTGCGGAGCTCCGGGTCCTTCGTCAGACGGCCCGTGCAGATGCACTTGTTGATGTTCATGGTGGGTCTCCTTCGATTGATTGGCGCTAGTGACGCAGTCGAAAAACGCCGCTGACCGGCGAGCGGAACCGAACAACGTGAGGGGAACCCCCTTGCGGGGTTGAAGCGCCAGACCGGCAGCGGCGAACATGAGGCAAGACACGACAAGCACCAGGCAAACGAAGTGAGCTGGGAAGGGCTCAGTTCACGGCAATCTCGCCTCGGCAGCGCCCGGGCTCCTCATGCGCCGACATGTGTCTCTGGACGATGAAATATCAGTGCCGGTTGCAGGACCGCACTTGGCCCATCCGAACACGGACTGGTGACCTTGGCTACCGATTCCTCGCACCGTGGCGCTCTGCGGCTCGTCAGCTCGGCCGCCGAGGCCCCGCCCGGGCCCTCGTTTGTCCCGGTGTCCCTCGCGGCGGCTCCCTTCCGGCCTGGTGAGCTGCCGACGATCGTGTGGCTTGTGCTCGACGCCGAGGCTCGCGCGGAACTCGCGACCTCTGCAGCCCGCGCACGTCTACCCGCCGAGCTATGGGTCCGGATCGGCGTCGAGGCCGGCCGCCTCCAGCGCGAGATTGCCTCGGCGGTCGGACGCACCGAAGCCTGGGTCACAAGCGCCCTCGACGATGCCGCCAGCATCCAAGCGCCTGCGGGCGTCGAGGCTCTGGCCGGCGCCGGGTTGGCACGCTACGCCGAGCACCTCGAAGCGCCTCACCCCTGCGGCGGGATCCCTCCCACTCTGCCTCTGCGGCTCCCCGAAGAGATGTCGAGCACCTGGTCTCGCGACGCCACCAGCGACGGTCAGAACCTCTCGCTTTGGGTCACCGCTCGTCTGCGAGCGGCGCCGGCAGGATGCGTGAGGTGGGAGATAGCCTCCGCGCGTGCGAGCCAGCCGCTCGGAGAGTGGGCCTACGCCTCTTCGCTGCGCTCGCTGGCCAGCGCGATCGCCTGAGCCCAGCACCGCAGATGCGCGAGTTTCGCGTCGCGCCATTCGGCCAGAAGTACTGCTCGGCCGAGGCGATGGGCCCGCCGAACAGCTGCGCGCAGCTCATGGGCGCTGTGCAGCCGAACCGGCATGTTCCCTTTGCTCCCGGTGGCGTGCACCGCGTCACAGCCGCGATGATCACAATCAGCAAGGCGACCCGCCGCATGGCGTTTCCTGGCGAGGTCGCGCGGCACACGACGCCCCTGGACGCCAACGAAGTATTTGAGCTTGACCCGCGGGTTGTACTCGCTCGTGAAGTGCGGGGTCGGAGGCGCTGTTGATACAGGCGCGTGCCAAGGATGCAGCCGTCGGCGAACAGCCCGGCCGCAGGGATCGTCGCGTCGCCCGCACGGTCGACGATGACCCGGAGACCCGCGCCATGGAACGCCTCAAGCGCACGAAAATACGTGGTGAGCTCATAGGGCGTCAAAGTCGGCTGCATATCACTCACGGTCAACGCGACGGTCGCGCCGGGTGCCAGTCGCGCCGCGTAGCGCTCGACAACGAGCGCCAGAGTGCCTGAGAGCATCGTCTCGAGCGTGACGTGGATCCACGCGCCCACGGGTCTCGCGCCGGCGAGCGTCCGCGTCATAACGAGCCCGCGCAGGTTCACATCAAGCCACGGATCGTCCAGCGACTCGAATTGGAAGTCGGGCGCGAACGTCACCTCAGCGCCGACCTGGGCACTCATCCCAGCCCTTACAAGAGAGAGCAGCGCCTGCGCCTCGTCCAAGCTTTTGGCGCCGAGCGGCAGCGGGACCGCCTGGGCGACAACGGTCGCAGCGTCCCGCTCAAGCGTCCGATCATCACGTCCCGTCAGATATGGCAACCGCCACGTCTCAAGATCGATCAGGAACGGCGTACGCGCGTCGAGAGCCGCGGGCTTGAGACGGCTGCGCACGACCGGCGGGACTCCCGCTCCCGGCTGCGAAGAGGTGTCGAATCCCAGCGGGATCACGACGCCGTCCGTGTGCTCGGCACATTGCCCGACAAACCGGTGCTCGCTGAACTCCAAGCGCGTCCAACACGTTGGCGGCTTCATGACGGCTGACGACGTCGGCGTCCCGGAGACGGGCGGCATGGAACGTATGTTCGACTACCCGGCGGACAGACCGCAGTTCCATCCGAGGCGCCCTGTATCGGCCTCCTAAGACGCCTGGTCTTCAGCTTGCGCTGGCTGGGCTACGACTTGTCTTTTGCGGGCGCGGGCTTGGCCGGAGCCGTTACGGACTGCATAGGCACGAGATTCTGCGGCGCCGGGGGCTGCGTGGGCGAGTTCTGTGGCGTGAGCGATGCCTTGCCCACTTTCGTCGGTGCCCGGTCGGTCATGATCCCTTTTTCGCCGGCGCCGGAGTGAGGGGCACAAGCGTAGCTTTCGCCGGAGGCGCCGTCGGCGTCTTCAGGGCACTCAAGGCGCCCTCTTGGAGGCGGACAACGTTAGCCTTGGCCATGGCTCAGATGGTAGCCGATGCACCTGCGGGCAAGAGATCGATCCGGGCGATCTGAGAGGCGGATACGTATACGCCCTGCCGCGGCTCGATCCGGCTCTCCAGGGAGCGGATCCCGTTGGCGCCGACGACAACCGTGCACAGACTCTCTAGGTAGACATCGTGCGGCGAAGGCGTCTGGCCGACGGCTGAGCGCTCACCGTAGATTCCGCCGACGAGCCGCGGCGAGTCCTCCGTGTGCCCGACCAGCTCGATGATGACGTAGCCACCGTCCTTGCGCCACCGCTGGTACGCGAAGTCAAATGCGTCGCGTGCCTCGCCCGCGCCGAGCGCGGCGGCGAACAGATTGGGCGGTCCGTCTCCGCTCTCCACGCCGGCGATGTACTGGTTCAGGACACTGCCGATTGCGATCGGGACTGCGACCAGGACGACGGCACCGTATGCCGTGAGAGCACCCCAATGATGTGTCCAGTCCTTGGGCTCTCCGATGCTTGAGATGAGATGCACCGTCCAGAATCCGAAGATGACATGAACCACGACCGTGTAGCTCAAGGCACGCAGCGATAGCTCCAAGTCGCTGCGCGACCCCCGTGCGGAGCGGGCAACGCTCAGCTCGGCGATGATGAAGCCAGGCATAAGCAGCGCGATCGCTGAGAGGATCGCGGCACTGGTGCTCAACACGAGGAACTCCGCACGGCCGGACCGTAGCGACGGGTGCGGTCGGGAATCTGGGGGGCTCCCATTCCACGGCGCGGTCTCTTTCGGGCGGCCGGGCTCACCGTGGGCCTGGTAGGGACGGAACGAAGCTGCTTGGCCGCCTTCGCCGCTTTGCGGTCAGCAATAGCGAGATGAGCAAAGTCACGGCCGGTTACGTCAGGCGGCTGGGCGAAGCCCCCGCCTTCGGTGTCGGGGTTCGCCCGTGAGAGTTCAGGGTCATCAGACCGCACGAAGCGGGCGGGTCCACGGTGTCTCTGACCGGTCACCTGGGCATCGCCCGCTATCCGCGGCCGACGTGATGACCGCTGCCGAGGTCGCGGAGCTGCTGCACGTCTCGACTTCGACAGTTGAGGACTGGGCGCGGCGGGGAATCGTGCCGTCGAAGAAGGTGGGCCGGCGCCGACTGTACATCCGCTCGAGGCTCGAAGCGCTGCTGCTGGAGGATCAGGCCGGCTCAGCCGAGTAGCGTCCTGAAGCCGCGTCGGAACCCCTGTGCACATACCGGCGCCGTGCGGCACGCCGGTAGCGTTGGTGCCCTTACGCAACGACGAGGAGGCAACGGTGGAGGGATTTATCACCATTCGACTGCGAACCGAGCACACGCCCGATACGGGTTCCGGGCTGCCCGACCTCGGGCACGACGCCTACTGGCTGATGAAGCGGATACGCGAGTTGGAGTACAAGGACGCGAACGGCAAGCTCCAGGCGCTCGGCGAGCAGTACTCGATCATTGAGGCGACCGCCGGCGCGGTCGCTCAGGACGGCAGCGCGCCGATTTAGCCTGGCCGCTGCCATCCTCGAGGGATGCCGTTCGCGCCAGGCGACCACCTTCGCGTCCACCGAAAGCGCTTCGGCCTTCCGTACACGCACCACGCGATCAACTTGGGTGACGGCCGCGTCGTGGAGTTCGGTGGCTCGACCGCGAACAAGCCCGCCATGGGAATCGAGTACTCGGCGTACGAGCAATTCGCCAAAGGAGACGTGGTCGACGTCGTGCCCTCGCCTGACCACGATCCGGCGCAGGCGTTGTGCCGCGCCGAATGGCTCACTGACTGTCCGCCGCCCCGCCGGTACAACGGGATCGGATTCAACTGCGAGCACGTCGCGCGATGGTGCTCAACCGGCTGGGAGACGGAGAGCCTCCAGATACGCCACAAGCTGTTTGGCGGCCGGGTCGTGTTGATCGGAGTTCCCCTTCAACTGTGGGTCGCGTGGAGGACGCGTGCCTCACGGCCGATCCAGCGCCCCGTCGTCGCAGCGGTCTTCATCTACGTGGGCTGGTCGTTGTGGACGCACTTCCAATACGACAACGGGATTCGACACTTCGTCAAACACATCCGCGAGAACTGCCCATGGGAGCTACGTGAAGCGTCGGCACCCGCATCGCGCGTGCCCCCAGCCCGGGCTCAGGCGTAGTTGCGGGGCTCTGTTTGGTACCCACCAGTGGTACCCACGGGCCGTCGCCCGCTTTGCTCGTAGGGCCCGGAACGAACAAAACCCCCGGAAGGCCGGGGGTTTTGTTGTAAGCGGATGAAGGGATTCGAACCCTCGACCTTCGCCATGGCAAGGCGACGCTCTAGCCAGCTGAGCTACATCCGCGCGATTCGGCCATTCTAGCCCCCGAGGCCCCGGCGCGTCCAGGAGAGCCACCTCGGGTCCGTGGCGGGACTGGCCGCCATGCGGATGTCATCGACCCTCCACCCGATCAGGCAGGGCGTCGGGCGCGCACCTGGTAGACGGCCGTGAGGCCCGTCGTGAAGCCGTGGCCGGCGGCGCGCAGGTACAGACGCCACACGCGCGTGCGCTCGACTCCCGCGAGCGCCTCCGCCTCCTCGATGCGCTCGTCCAGGCGCCGCGCCCAGTGGCGCAGCGTCTCCGCGTAGTCCTCGCGGAACTGCTCGATGTGCTCGCTGTGGAAGCCTGCGCGCTCGAGCGCCAGCTGGATGCGCGAGAGCGCCAGCGGCTCGCCGTCGGGGAACACGTAGCGCATCGAGAACAGATCCTCCAGCGGTTCGTCGTCCGGGTCGAGCGCCGCGATCGCATGGTTGAGCAGCAGTCCGCCCGGCGCCAGCAGGCCGTACAGGGTGCTGGCATACACGTCGATCTGGCTGTCGCCCACGTGCTCGGCCATACCGATGCTCGCGATCGCGTCGAAAGAGGCCGACGGCAGCTGCCTGTAGTCGGCCACCCGGATCTCCACCTTCTCCGACAGGCCCGCCGCCGCTACGCGCTCTCGCGCCATCGCTGCCTGCGGCTCGGACAGCGTGATACCGAGCACGCTCGCGCCGTACTCACGCGCGGCGTGCATCGCGAAGCTCCCCCAGCCGCAGCCGACGTCCAGCACGCGCATGCCCGGCGCCAGCTCGAGCTTCCTCGCGACCATCTCGAGTTTCGCCCTCTGGGCGTCCTCGAGCGTCTCGGCGCCACGCGAGAAGATGCCACAGCTGTAGGTCATCGACTCGTCGAGGAACAGAGCGAAGAACTCGTTGCCGACGTTGTAGTGGTAGCGGACCGCCTCGGCGTCACGCTCGGCGCTGTGACGCTGGCCCCGCAGGATCAGCTCGAGCTCCGGGCGCTTGGGCAGCCCACCCGGAGCCGCCGCCGCGAGCGCGGCGACACCCAGGCGCACACGGTCCGCTCCGCTCAGCGCCGGCGGGTCCCATTCGTCAACCACCACGAACGCCGCCTCCAGGTCATCTACGCCGAGCGAGCCCTCCACATATGCGCGGCCGAGCCCCAGCGTTCCGGGCGCGGCGATGAAATGGGCCAGCGCGCCAGGACCGCGTACGAAGAACGTCGGCGCCTGCTCGACGGTCGCAGCCACGGTGCTCCCGTCCCAGAACTCGACGTTGAACGGTCGCGAGGGAAGCGCGCGGCGGATCTCCCGGCTCAGAGGTGCGCTGACACGAATAAACGCCACGGCCCCACCTTCGCAGATGAACGCTAGCCCTTGAAGGACGATCGCCCGACATCGCCGAAGGGCTCGTCGCGCTCCCTCACGGCCTCCCGGAAGCCCACCTCTGCGGCTCGTTGCTGGAAGGCGTAACCCTCCGCGGTGTGACGCGTGATGCCATCGAACACCGTGCCCAGCACCTGGGTCGCATGCAGGCCCTGCGAGTACAACGTCTGGTTTACCAGCAGCTTCATCATCATCAGCTGGTTCAGCGGCATCGTCGCGATCCTCGCCACCAGTATCTCGGTGCGCTCCTCCAGCTGATCTGCGGGCGGCGCCTCAATCGCAAGGCCCCACTCCAGCGCCTCGCGACCCGACAGCGAGTCGCCCGTGAACAGCAGGCGCTTGGCGCGCTGCGCGCCGACGCGGTGGGCCCACAGCATGGTCGTCGGCGAGCCCCACACCCGCGCCGGCGAGTAGCCGATCTTCGCGTCCTCGGCGATCACCAGCAGGTCCGAGCAGAGCGCCATGTCGGTGCCGCCGGCGACGCAGAAGCCGTGGACCCGGCAGACGACCGGCTTGCCGCACTGAAACAGGCTCATGAAGCCGCGGACGTTGCGGCTCATCATCGCGTAGTCCACCATCGGGTCCCACGTCCCCCGTGGGTCGTGGTTGGCCGCGATCACCTCCGCGGCCAGCGGCGAGCCCTCCGGACCGGCGCCGGCAGAAGCCGCGCTGCCCATCCCCTCGGCGCTCTCCACGAGGTCATAACCGCCGCAGAAGCCCGGCCCGCTGCCGCTCAGCAGGAGCACCCTGACGGACGGGTCGAGATCGGCTCGCTCGACACACGCGACGAGCTCGGCGACGAGCTCGGCGGTGATCCCGTTGCCGCGTTCCGGGCGATCGAGCGTGATTCGCGCGATTCGCTCGTCGACCTCGTAGCGCACCACACTCTGCCCGCTCATCCGCTGCGCCCGGTCCCGGACCGGGCGGCACGAGCACAGAGGCTGTAGCGCGCCGCTCTCACCCGCGCCACTCTACATCCGTGCCGCGGCCCTCGGTCGGTGTGCCGGTGACATACTCAGGCCATGCTCACCGACCACGCATATTCGCGTCTGTCGATGTCGATTTCCGCAGGCGCGTTGCGCGCGATAGGCAAGATCAACGTGCCGGTCTACCGCCTGACCCGAGGTCGCGTGCTCGGCAAGATCGGTCGTGCACCAGTTCTCTTGCTCACATCGATCGGGCGCCGTTCCGGACAACCCCGCACCGCGCCCGTCCTGTTCATCGCCGACGGCGCCAACCTCGTCGTGATCGGCTCCAACGCCGGCAACGAGCGCGCCCCGGCCTGGTCGCACAACCTCAAGGCCAACCCCGACGCAGACGTACAGATCCGCGGCGAGCGCCGTACGGTGCGCGCCCGTGTCGCCGCGGGCGAGGAGCGCGCCGAGCTGTGGCGCAAGGTCAACGCGCAGTACGCCGGCTTCGAGGACTACGACGAGCGCACCTCGCGCGACATCGCCGTCTTCGTCCTCGAGCCTCGCTGAGGCTCTCACTCCGCCCCCCGGCGGTGCTCGCCGGCGGCGGCCCACCGGTGTTCCCCGGGCGGCCCCGTCAGCGGAGCCGTGTGGCAGCTAGCGGCGAGCGGAGCGGCTGGCGTCGGTGGTCCCGCGCTCCGCAACCGCCGGATCGCCTGCGCCGGGACGGGTCGGCGAGCGACGCCGCTGCGCAGGCCGCGACGCCGCCGGGCGACGCCGTCGGCGCTCGAGCACGATCGACGCCACGCACGCCGCCACCAGCAGCCCTGCAAACAGCGCGGCGATCGCCAGCCCAGGCGTCGCGATCAACAGCACCAGCGCAGCGAGTACACCGATGCCCAGGTCAAGCCGCAGCAGGCGACGGCGCCTGTTCGCTTCGCGCCGACGAACATGCAGGCGTGAAATGTCGCGCGGCACGGGCCGTCCGCGCGAAGTCTCGCGCTCGGCGTCGGCGCTTTGGCGCGCACGCGAGGGGCCGGACGGCCGCGTCGCGCTCACTGCTTGATCCTGCGGAAGATCGGTCGGGGGAGCATTCTCATGACCAACATAAGCAGGCGCAGCGGCCGCGGCGCCCACACGGTCGACGCGCCCCCCTCGAGCCCGTCGAAGACCCGCTCGGCGACCGCCTCCGGCGTCGTCGACAGCGGGGCCGCGTCGAGGCCTGCCGTCATGCGCGTGCGCACGAAGCCCGGCCGCACGACGAGCGTGCGTACGCCGTCCTCGTACAGCGCGTCGCCGAGACCCTGTGTGAGCGCGTCCAGGCCCGCCTTCGAGGCGCCATACACGGCGTTCGAGCGCCGCGCCCGCTCGGCGGCCACCGAGGACAGCACCACGAGCGTCCCCCCGCCCCGCGAACGGAGCTCGCGGGCGCAGTGCATCAGCAGCGAGCCCGCGCCGAGGAAGTTCACGCGCATGACCTCGACGGCCGCCGCGATGTCCTCCGGCAGCCCGCCCCGCTCACCGAGCACCCCCACGGCGAGCACCACGATGTCGGCGCCGCCCAGCTCCGCGAAGGCCCGCTCGAGAACCTCGGCGTGACGGTCCACGTCGACCGCGTCGAGCACCACGCCGGAAACCGCGGCACAGCCGGCCGCGCGCAGCCCCTCGGCGGCCGCCTCGAGCTGCGCCGCTCCGCGACCGACGAGCACCACCTCGCGGGGAGACTCCCTCTGCAGCCGCCGGACGATTGCGAGCCCGATCTCCGAGGTGCCGCCCAGCAGCATCACCCGCCGCCCCGCCGCCCCGCTACCCGGCCTGCTCAAGAGGCCCCTCCGCACAGGCCGAGGCGGAGGCCGAGGTCCGAGCGCAGCACGCTGTCCGGATCGACCCGGCCACGCACCTCCCGAAACGCCTCCAGCCGTGGATACATTCGGGCCACGGCGTCACGCCGCAGGCGGATGTCCTTACTCAGATACACACGGCCGCCGCATCCCGCGACGATCTCGTCGAGCGCCTCGAGCGCAGCGCCCAGCCCGGGCGCCGCGGCCGGCATGTCGATCGCCAGTGTCCATCCCTCCAGCGGGAACGAGAGCGGGCCGCCGAAAGCGGCACCAAAGCGCTTGAAGACGGCGAGGTAGACCGGCAGCCGGCGCTCGCGGATCAACTCGAAGCAGCGTTCGAGCGCCCCCTCCTCACCCGAGGGGGTCGCGAACTGATACTGAACGAACCCGGCCGGCCCGTACATGCGATTCCAGCCGCCGAGCACGTCGAGGGGAAAGAAGTAGGGGGCGAGCGCCAGGGGACGCCCACGCTCGCGCTTCGGTGAGGCGCGCCAGCGCAGGGCGTTGAAGAGCCGCATGCTCTGCGGCCTCAGCAGGCCGCCCGGCACTCCCGCGGGAATCTCGAGGATCGGGCGCCGGGTGAGGCTGCCCGGGTACGTCGAGCCAGCTCTCCGCCCTGCCGTCGAGATGCCCGTCACGTCCTCTGCCGCCAGCGGATCCGCGCGGCTGATGACCGCGCGTCCCATCTTCGGCCCGTCGGCGAGCAGATCAAGCCAAGCGACCGAGTAGCGGTGACGTTCCTCTCCGCCCATCAGATCCAGCGTCTCGGCGAGTCCGTCGGTGCGGTCGACGTCCTCGGCCACCCATGGAGAGCTGAGCTCCTGCGCGGCGACCGTCGCCTCGACCACCACGCCGGTCAGCCCCATGCCGCCCAGCGTCGCGTAGAACAGCTCAGCGTCGTCCTCGGGCGTGAGCTCCAACAGCTCACCCGACGGGGTGCAGAGCGAGATCGCCGCCACGTGGCGGGCGAATCCTCCGTCGCTGTGGTGGTTCTTCCCGTGGATGTCGCTCGCGATCGCTCCCGCGAGCGTCACGTGGCGAGTCCCCGGGACGACCGGCAGCGTCAATCCGTGGGCCGCCAGACGCGCCATCAGCTGCGCAAGCGTCGCTCCCGCCTGTGCCCGCACGAGCCTACGAGCCGGATCGATCGAGATGATCCTGTCCAGGCCCGTCATGTCGAGCACCTCGCCACCGGCGATCTGGGCGGCGTCGCCGTAGCTGCGACCGGCGCCGCGTGCGATCACGCCCGCTCCGCCCAACGCTCCTGCGGCGAGCACGTCCATGACCTGCTCACTGTCGCGCGGCCTCGAGACGCGACAGCGGCTCGGCGCCATCCTGCCCCATCCCGACAGTCGCTCCTCCGTCCCCGCCACCGAAGGACGCGCGATCAGCTCAGTGGCCGACATAGACGCCGCCCAGGAACAGCACGCCCCAGACCACGCTGAGCGCCAGCAGCACTCGATCGCGCAGGATCAGCTCCTCCGGGGCCTGCCCGGCGCCGCTGCCGATCAGCTGCGCGTAGCGGCCGAGCCAGAGCAGGAACGGCATGCTCGAGAGCACGTACCAGACCAGGTGCGCGGGGCGCGTGACCGCCCAGCCGATGTATGCGGCGCCCGCCAGTGTCGCCGCCGTCAGCAGCGTCAGGCGCAGGCCCGCGCCGGAGTACATCCGCAGCGTCGCCCGCATCGGCCCGCTGCCCCCGTGCTCGCGGAGCTCGGCATAGCGCTTCGCGGCTACGAGGAAGACCGCACAGCATCCCGTCACGATGACGAACCAGCGCGACAGATAGATGTCCGTCGCCACCCCGCCGGCGAGCGCACGCAGCACGAACCCGGCGGCGATCGCGACTATGTCGAGGATCACGACATGGCGCAGCCACAGCGAATAGCTCGCCGTCAGCGCCAGATAGCCCGCGGCGACCGCGCCCAGCGCCGGCCTGATCGCGACAGCGGCGAGAATGCCGCCGAGCGCGAGCGCAGCGGCGATCTTGATCGCGACCGCCGGCGACAGCTCGCCCGCGGCGATCGGACGGAATCGCTTGCGCGGATGTATCCGATCCTGCTCGACGTCGCGCACGTCGTTGACGAGATATGTAGCGCTCGAGATCAAGCACAGCACGACGAACGCACCGGCGACCTGGGCGGCGACCAGTGGGCTGTCGATCGCACCGGCGGCGGCCGGCGCGGCGAGCACGAGCAGGTTCTTGGCCCACTGCCGCGGGCGGCACGCCCGCAACAGCACCCGCCCCGAGGGACGGGACGCGGGCGCCGGCAACGGCGCGAGCCTTATGTGCATTGCGGCTGGCGAGCCATCCCCCAGCGGGAGCGTCGGGATCTGCTCATCGTCAGCGACTGCCTCAAGTGGGTTGATTGGTTAAACCTCCGATAAATCGGTCAAATGCAGGGGAAGTGCAGTTGCGCGAACCCATTGGCCTAGCAGGTACCCACGCGAGGCAGGATTCCACACTCGGGGTTCTGCAAGACACGCCCGGCACCCTCTTCGCGGTGAGACTTCTCTTAGTGAGAATCCGCTTAGTGGCGCCGTCACGACCGCCGATCTCACGATCGGCTCCTACAGTTTGGGGCATGGAGCTCGGTGCTGCCACGCGCCATAGGGTCGGTGCCAGCAGCCGACGCCCGCACCCCAAACGCCAGGCGAGCGGAATCGAGCGCCTGCGCCGGATCGCCGCCGTCGCCGCAATCCTCGTGCTGGTCCCGGCCGGCATCTCGTTCTTCACCGCGATCACCCAGCCTTCGAACTCGAGCTTCGGCATCCTCAGCGTCGAGTGGCTGCGCGACCACGGCGCCGCCGGGATCGTCGCGAAGGTCGAGTCGATCTACTACAGCCTCACGGCCCCGAGCAAGGGCGGCCCGACACTCAAGGCGCTGCCCAAAGTCGGCTACGGCGGGGCAGGCGCCGGCGCAACCGCCGAATACCGACCGGCGCGCGTCCACCCCCTGCTGCACCCGGCCCTGCCCGGAGAGGGCGTCTGGCACGCGACACGGCCCGGTCTCGAAGCAAGCCCGCCGATCCTGCTGACAACGCTGCGCAACCAACCCGAATACCCCCGCGTCGTCGCAGGCCTCGCCTGGATCAACACGAAGCGCGCCAAGCTGGCGCTCCACGCCGGGCGTCTGGAGCCGTCGGTCGAACTGCCGCGCGGCGCGATGGACGTGCCACGGGAAATCCGGCCCAACCTCCTCGCCTCCTTCAACAGCGGCTTCAAGCTGAGCGACTCCAAGGGCGGCTTCGTGCTGCGCGGCCACACCTACGCGACGATGCGCAACGGCCAAGCATCGCTGGTCGGCTACATGGACGGACACGTCGATGTCGTCAACTGGAACTACGGCCCGGTGGCCCCGGCGAACGTGTCCTTCGCCCGCCAGAACCTTCCGCTGATCGTCAGCGAAGGCCGTCCCAACCCGAGGCTCGCCAACGACTCCGAATGGGGCGCCACGGTCGGCAGCGCCGTGCTCGTGTGGCGCTCCGGGATCGGCGTCGACAGCCGCGGCAACCTGATCTACGTAGCCGGCGAAGACCAGACGGTCACCAGCCTCGCGCGAACCCTGATCCGCGCCGGAGCAGTGCGAGCGATGGAGCTCGACATCAACTCCTACTGGGTGAGCTTCATCAGCTACGGCGCTCCCGGCGCGCTCGATCCCCTCAACATGCTCCCCGCCATGAACCGCCCGGCGACGCGCTATCTCGAACCCGACGACCGCGACTTCTTCACCGTCTCCTCCCGCTGAGGCCGGCGGGCGAGGCGAGTCGCATCGGCTAGCCTTGGGCTGGTGCGGCTGTTCGGCAGAGACAAGACAGCGATGGTGGAGCCCGAGTCGGCGCTCCCCGGGCGCGGCCAGGAGCTTGCGGTGCCCGAGCGCCACGCGGTGCTCGGCACGCCTCTGAAGGGCCCTTTTCCCGACGGCGTGCAGGCCGGGATCTTCGGCATGGGCTGCTTCTGGGGCGCCGAGCGGATCTTCTGGCAGGCCGACGGCGTCTACACGACAGCGGTCGGCTACGCGGGCGGCGTCACGCCCAACCCGACCTACGAGGAGACCTGCAGCGGGATGACCGGCCACTCCGAGGTCGTGCTCGTGGCCTTCGACACTAGCCGCACGAGCTACCCCGAGATGCTGCGCCTCTTCTGGGAGGGTCACGACCCCACCCAGGGCATGCGCCAGGGCAACGATGTCGGCACCCAGTACCGCTCGTTGATCATGTGCGCCGACGAGGCTCAGCTCGCCGCCGCCGAAGCATCGCGCGACGCCTACCAACAGGTGCTCACCTCAGCCGGACACGGCTCTATCACCACCGAGATCCTGCTGCAGAGTCCCGAGCGCCCGTTCTACTACGCCGAGGATTATCACCAGCAGTACCTCGCAAAGAACCCGGGCGGCTACTGCGGCCTCGGCGGCACCGGTGTCGCCTGCCCGGTCGGCATCGCGACCTGAGCGGGCTGCTCTGCTGCGCCGAGCTGGGCGGGGCGCGATGCTTTCCCGGCCGGCACCCTGGAGCAGCCGCAGTCGTCGGCCTGCCCATCTTCGATCGTCCCGCGCCGGGCTCCATCGGCAGGCTCCCGCGCTCGGCCCCCGCATTCAACAATCGGGGCGCGTATATACGAAGGTAGTTACGGCACCGTGGGCCGACGAGCAAGGCGAGCGACAGGGACCTCCGGAGCGATCCGAAAGCGCGCGGAGCGAACGAGGAGAACGGAGCGCTCCGAGCGACCGCAGCGATCCCGGACAGAGCTCCCACGTACCGGGGAACGAAATGCCGACGGCCCCGCCGAAGCGGGGCCGCCATCCACACTGAGGCCTTCCATGCCCGGGCGCGTCCGTGGGGAGGCCACGCCCGGGCTGGAAGTTTGCATCGCGCGTCGGTCTAGGCGCCCGCCCCCGCCGGTATCGCACCGCCGCCACCGGGCTGCCACGCGGGTGCGTGCGGCCCGCCGAGCGTCGGCACATCCGATGGGTAGACCTCGTTGCCGTGAATCGCGTGATCGCCGATCTCCAGCTCCTCGTCGGAGAGACGAAGCGGCATGAAGATGCCCACGATCTTCAGCAGGATGAACGTCATCAGGCCGCTGAACACGATCACCCAGGCACCGGCCTCGGCCTGCCAGCGCAAGAGCGTCCAGCTCCCGTGGATCACCCCCTCCTTGCCCGGGAGATTCGACGCGCCGCCGCCGGCACCGATGTACTCGATGACCTTGGAGTTGGCGAACACCCCGACCAGCAGCCCGCCGGTGAGACCGGCGATCCCGTGTGTATAGATCACCCCCAACGTGTCGTCCACGTTTCGGAACACCGGAGCTCGACTCAGGAACCTGATCGCCATCCACACGATCGTCGAGGCGATCACACCGACCGCGATCGCCGACCAGCCGGTGATGAAGCCGGCAGATGGAGTGATCGCAACCAGCCCCGTGATCATTCCGTTGACCGAGCCGATCAGAGACGGCTTGTCACGGAACGCGTAGTCCCAACCGATCCATACGAGCATCGCCACAGCGGTGCAGACGTTCGTGTTCAGAACGGCCGCCGAGGCATTCGCGCCGGCGTAGTAGGAGTCCCCGCCGTTGAAGCCGTTCCAACCGAGCCACAGCAAACCCGCACCGGCTGCCACCATCAGCAGGTTGTTCGGCGCGTCGATCTCGCGATCTCGTTGCAGCCTCGGACCGATGACCGCCGCCGCCACGAAGCCCGAGATACCCGCTGCGAGATGGATGACGTATCCACCCGAGTAGTCCAGTGCGCCGTGGAAGGCGAAGTAGCCGCCGCCCCAGATCAGGAACGCGTTGACGGTGTAGACGAACGTGATCCACAGGAGCACGAACGGGATCCAGGCCTTGAAGCTGATCCGCCCGAGCACCGACCCGAGCATCAGGATCGGCGTGATCCCGGCGAACACGAACTGGAAGTACACCAGCGAGGACTCCGGGAAGTGGAACGGCGGGCCTTCGCTGATCGACGGGATGATCGCCTGGCCCTCCTCGGCTCCCTGCGACAGCACGGTCCCGGACTTGCCCCACATGCTGGCGAAGAATCCGTGGCCGTGGCCGATCGGCGAGCCGAAGCCCATCTTGAACGCCCACAGAACCCAGGCGACCAGGACGAGTGAGAACGCTACGAACGTGAGCATCATGCTGTTGACCGACCAGCGCTTCTGCATGACACCGCCGTACAGGACCGCGAGGCCCGGCAGGCTCATCAGCCCGACGAAGGTCGCAGCGGTCATCTGCCACGCGTTGTCTCCGGGACTAAGCCAACTTGGATATGCCAGCCAGGACATGGGCCTCCGTTTTCTACAGTTGTGGATGCGGTGAGCAGCTACCCCAACGCGAGCAGTCGCCGCGCACCGATGACAGTCCGGGTATGAAATCCGGCTTGCAGGAATCGGGGTAGGGCCATCGTGGCCAACACTTGGCCAGACGGTTTCGACATTTGTCTAGACGGCTAGTGGGGAGCGCGATACGCGAAGCCGGCGCGCACACAGGCGCGGCCGAGTTCGGGGCTGAGCGAACGGAAATCGCCCGATCCGCAGATGCGTCTCGCCTGCGCGCCGCAGCCGTGCAGGTCGGCGCCCCCGAGCGTGCTCGCGAAGGTCACGCGGATGCAGTCCGCTCGCGCGGGCGATCCTGTCGTCAGCGCGTAGGCGCCGAGCGCGATCGCTGCGGCGAGCACCACGGCGAGCACCGCGGCCATCGCCGTCTTCTCACGCCGCCCCCAGCGCAGCGGCTCCGACAGCCGCCGAGACTGTTCGAACATGACCATCGCCCGAGAAGGCTACTGGGAAGCTTCGCCGGCGAGCCCCGGGGAGCCCTCGCCGTCCTGCGGCGCTGCGCCCTCGGACCCGGTCGCGGGCTCGAAGGACAGGGCCAGCGAGTTGATGCAGTAGCGCTGGCCGTCCGGGCCGGGGCCGTCGTCGAAGACGTGACCGAGGTGACCGCCGCAGCGGCGGCAGAGGACCTCGGTGCGACGCATGAAGAGGCCGTTGTCGGGACGCAGTTCGACGGCCTCGGCGACCGCCGGCTCGGTGAAGCTCGGCCAGCCGGTCCCCGACTCGAACTTGGTGTCGGCTGCGAACAGGACCGCCGAGCAGGCCGCGCAGCGATAGTCGCCGGAGGCCTTGTTGTAGACGTACTCACCCGTGAACGGCGGCTCGGTGCCGGCCTTGCGCAGCACGTCGTACTGGGCCGGCGTCAGCTGCTCACGCCATTCCTCATCTGACTTGGCGACCTTCGGCTCGGTTGAGGACATGCCCTCAAGTTTTAGCAGCGCGCGTCGGCACCGCCGACCACCGATGCTATTCTGATCCTTACGTTCACGTAAGTTTCTGCCAGGCATGGGAGTGGTGCAATTGAAGACGGCAGTCGGCGGTCCATCGGCCAGCACGCCATCGAGCGTCGGTAGGAGTCGCTTCGGCGTGGCCGCCGGCCACGAGCACTACAAGTGGTGGGCGCTCTCCTGCACCAGCCTCGGGATGCTGCTCGCGGCCACCAACTCGGGCACCCTGATCATCGCCCTGCCCGACCTCGAGCGCTCGCTGCACACGAGCCTGCTCGCGCTCGTGTGGGTGATCCTCGCCTACCTCATCGCGGCCACCGTGCTGGTCCTGACCGCCGGGCGCCTCAGCGACCTGTTCGGGCGCAAGCGCGCCTACGTCGGCGGCTTCGTGCTGTTCGCGCTGGCCTCACTCGGTGCCGGCTTCTCTTCCGATGGCACCGTTCTGATCCTGTGGCGAATCCTTCAGGGCGTCGGCTCGGCGTTCCTGTTCGCCAACGCCGCGGCGCTCGTCACCGACGCGTTCCCCAAGGAGCAGCTCGGGCTGGCGATGGGCGCCAACACGATGGTCGCCGCGATCGGCCTCGTGCTCGGCCCGGTGCTCGGCGGCGCGCTCGTGGCGATCTCGTGGCACTGGGTCTTCTGGTTCAACGTGCCGTTCGCTCTCGGGGGCGCTCTGTGGGGCGCGCTGATCCTGCGCGAGCTCGCCAAGCCGGACTCCGTGCGAGGCTACGACGTGCTCGGCACCGCCACGTTCGTGATCGGCCTGACCGGGCTGGTGCTCGGCGTCTCGCGCGGCGGTCTCAGCGGCTGGAACGACACGATCGTCGTTGCGGGGCTCGCCGCTGCGGCGGTGCTGCTCCCGCTGTGGGTGCTGGTCGAGCGCCGTGCGCGCGCACCGATGCTCGACCTCGACATGTTCCGCAACCGGCTGTTCGCCGCCGCCAGCGCTGCGGCTTTCATCAACGGCCTGGTGCGCTTCGCGCTGATGTTCCTATTCGTCTTCTACTACCAGGGCGCCCAGGGCAATACGCCGATAGAAGCCGGGATCAAGTTGATCCCGCTCGCGCTCGGCATGCTCATCGCCTCGCCGATCGCCGGCATCTATGCCGATCGGCACGGCTCACGCGCGCTCGCCGCGATCGGCATGCTCGTCAGCGCCGTCGGCCTCGCGCTGATGACCACGCTCCAGGTCCACACGGCCTACTGGCAGAGCGCTCTGTGGCTGCTGTTGGTGGGCATCGGATCGGGCATGTTCAACAGCCCCAACACCGCCGCGATGATGGGTGTCGTGCCCGCGCACAGGCGCGGCATCGCCGCAGGAGCGCGCACGCTGCTGCAGAACACCGGCGCGGTCCTCTCGATCGCCTTCGTCATGGCGATCGTCACCTCGGCGATACCCAAAGCGACGCTGTTCGCGATCTTCTCCGGTGTGGCCAAGGGGCTCTCGCCCGAGAAGCTCGCCCCGTTCATCGCCAACATGCACACCGCGCTGTGGGTGCTCGCGGCGATCTCGTTCATCGGCATGTTCGTGTGTCTGCTGCGCCCCAGCCATGTCGACTCGCTTGACCCCGCGAGCGCCGTGCACTCTCCAGCGGAGGTGCCCGAGCTCGAGCTCGGTGCCATCGCTGCCGATCTCGAGACCGCCGCACGGCACGGTTCGCGCACCGGCGCCGTCTCGGCGAGCAACCGATGACCCCCTCCCCCTCCCCAGTCGACGCGGCCGCCTCCGACACGAACGTCACGTCAGTTGGCCGCGGCGAGAGCCTGCGGATCGGCGATGTCGCGCGGCTGGTCCAGACCACCCCCCGGACGATCCGCTACTACGAGGAGATCGGCCTGCTGCCCGAAGCGCCGGCGCGCGCGGCCGGCAAACACCGCCTCTACACCCACGCCGAGGTCGAGCGCCTGCGCGAGGTGATGCGCCTCAAGCACCTTCTCGGCGTCTCGCTGGAGGAGCTGAAGACGCTCCTGACGGCCGCGGAGGCACGCGCCGAGGTCCGCGCTCAGCTGCGCCGCGAGGACGTCGAACCGACGCGAAGGCGCGAGCTGCTCGGCGAGGCGCTCGGGCACATCGACCGCCAGCTCGAGCTCGTCCGCCACCGCGCCGGCGAGCTCGCCAAACTCGAGCACGAGCTGTGCGAGACGCGCAAGCGCGTGAGGCGCAAGATCCGCGAGCAGGACGCACACGCACAGGGCTCCTTCGGACCGGGGCCCGCACTCGAGGTCGCCGCGGAGCCCGACTCGTGAGCACCGGCGCGACTGCCCCGGCGCTGCTGGTCGACGACCTCGTGGTGCGCTTCGGCGAGCTCGAAGCGGTCGGCGGAGTGTCCTTCGCCGTGGCCCCCGGCGAGGTGTTCGGGCTGCTCGGGCCAAACGGCGCGGGCAAGACGACGATCATCAGGGTGCTCACCACGCTGCTCGGCCCGACGAGCGGCCGTGCGCTGGTCGCCGGATACGACGTCCGCAGCGACAGCCTCGCGGTGCGCGCGAGCATCGGATACATCCCCCAGGCCATCTCCGTCGACGGCGCGCTCACCGCCGGCGAGAACCTCGACTTCTACGGCCGCGTCACCGGCGTGCCCCGCCGCGAGCGTCGCGAGCGGATCGCCGAGGTGATCGACAGGATGGGCCTCGAGCCGATGCTCGGCCGCCTCGCACGCACGCTGTCCGGCGGGATGCTGCGCCGCGTGGAGATCGCCAGCGCACTGTTGAACCGGCCCGCGGTGCTGTTCCTCGACGAGCCCACGGTCGGCCTTGACCCGACCGCCAGGCGGATGGTCTGGGAGCGCCTGCAAGCTCTCCGCGAGCAGGACGGGACCACGATCCTCGTGACGACCCATCTGATGGAGGAGGCCGAGCGCCAGTGCGACCGCCTCGGCGTGATCGACCACGGCCGCCTCGTTGAGCAGGGCGAGCCGGCCGAGCTGATGGAGCGCCACGCAACCGACAGCCTCGAAGATGTCTTCACGACGGTGACCGGACGCCCGATCGCCGAGCAGGACGCCGATGCAGAGGAAGGCAGGCTCGCCGATGTCCGCGCACAGCGCCGCGTCGCGCGCCGCCTCGGCTGAGCGCCGCCCGGCGGCGCTCGCGACAGGCCCGCTGGGCCGCATGGCCGAGGGCACGCTCGCGATGGCCCAGGCGGAGATGCGCAAGCTCCGCCACGACCACCTCGACATCATCACCCGCTCGGTGCAGCCGCTGCTGTGGCTTTTCATCTTCGGCACCGCGCTGCGCAGCAACCGCTCGCTGACCGTCGGCACGCTCGACTATCGCGCCTATCTCGCCCCCGGCGTGATGGCGCAGGCCGCGATGTTCATCGCGATCTTCTTCGGGCTCGCGGTGATCTGGGAACGCGACGTCGGCCAGCTCCAGCGGCTGCTCGCGACACCGCTTCCGCGTAGCTCGATCGTGCTCGGCAAGGCAGCCGGCGCATGCGTCAGGGCGCTCGTCCAGGCGCTGCTCCTGCTCGTCGTCCTCGCGGCGACCGGAATCGGCGTGCGGTGGAGTCTCGGCGGCGTCCTCGGCACGCTCGCGATGCTGATGCTCGGCACCGCCGCCTTCGCCTGCATGTCGATGCTGCTCGCGGCCGCCGTCAAGGAGCGCGAGCGCTTCATGGGCATCGGGCAGCTGATTATGATGCCGCTGTTCTTCGCCTCCAGCGCGCTCTACCCGCTGAACGTGATGCCCGGCTGGCTGCACGTGATAGCGCGCGTGAACCCCCTGACCTACGAGGTCCAGGGCCTGCGCCAGATGCTCGTCGGCGTCGGCGGCTCCGGCGAGGTGTGGCTCGACTTCCTGGTCGTGGCGGGCTTCTTCGCGGTCATGCTCGCGGCGGCCACACGCGCGTATCCGAAGGCGATCCTGTGAACGAACGGAGGGCTGCGAATGAGCACGCGTGAGATACAGGCAAGCCCCGCGGGAGTGCCCGGGGCTGTGATCGACCCCGGCGCACTCACCGGAGAGGACCTCAGCTTCCCCGGCGCCGACGGCACGGCGATCAACGGCTACCTCGCGCGACTCACCGCCGGCGGTCCTCGCCCGGCGATCGTCGTGATCCACGAGGCCGGCGGTCTCGGCGACCACATCCGCGACGTCGCCAACCGCTTCGCCCAGCTCGGCTATGTCGCGCTCGCGGTCGACCTCTACACGCGCGAAGGCGGCCCTCCGCCGATGGGCGACATGGAGAAGGTGATGGCGCGCCTTTTCTCGATGTCCGATCGTCTCGCGCTCGGCGACCTCGAGGGCGCCGCGGACTTCCTGCGCGCACGCGAAGACGCCGACGGCAAGGTCGGCTGCATCGGCTTCTGCATGGGCGGTCGCTATGCCCTGCTGTTCGCGACCGCGAGCGACCGCCTCGACGCGGTCGTGGACTGCTGGGGCGGGTTCATCGACTCGGCGACACCTGAGGAGCGCTCGACGGCCGAGCGCCCGATGCCGCCGCTCGATCTCGCAGCTCAGCTGCGCTGTCCGCTGCTGGCTGCGGTCGGCGCACAGGACAGCAACCCCTCGCCCGAGCTCGCCGAGCGACTGCGCGAGCGCGCCTCACAGAGCGGGCAGGAGGTCAAAGTCGACGTATACGAGGGCGCCGAGCACGCCTTCTTCGCCGACTACCGCCCGAGCTACCGGCCCGAGCCGGCGGCGCGGCTGTGGCGGGAGATAGTGCCGTTCCTCGCGCACAATCTCGCGGGTCCCGGACCTGAGTGACCGCGGGGAGGCCTGCTCGGCGCTTCATATAGTGCTGCGCGAGCAGGCAGCGGGGGCTTTCAACGCAGAGGAGGATGTCGTGGAGCGCAAGTGGTGGACGCTGATCGCCGTGTCGGTGGCGATTTTCATGCTGCTCCTCGACATCACCGTGGTGAATGTCGCGCTGCCCGACATCCAGCGCTCGCTGCACTCGAGCTTCCAGGACCTCCAATGGGTCGTCGATGCCTACTCGCTGACCCTCGCCGCGTTCCTGCTGACGGCCGGATCGGTAGCCGATCGGATCGGCCGCAAGCGCGTGTTCCTCGCCGGCCTGATCGTCTTCACCGGCTCCTCCGCGCTGTGCGGCCTGTCCTCCAGCGCGCTGATGCTCAACCTCGCGCGCGGCCTGCAGGGGACAGGCGGGGCGATGATGTTCGCGACCTCGCTGGCGCTGCTCGCGGAGGCCTTCGAGGGCCGCGAGCGCGGCACCGCGTTCGGCGTCTTCGGCGCGGTCACCGGCGCCGCCGTCGCCGTCGGGCCGCTGATCGGCGGGGTCATCACGTCGGGAATCGGCTGGGAGTGGATCTTCTTCGTGAACCTGCCGATCGGCATCGCGGCCGTGGCGCTGACCGTCGCGCGTGTGCAGGAGTCGAAGGACCCGGACGCGACCGGCGTCGACTGGCTCGGGCTGATCACGTTCTCGGCCTCGCTGTTCCTGCTCGTCTTCGCGCTCGTACGCGGCAACGACAAGGGCTGGGGATCGACGCAGATCGTCGTGCTGCTCGCCGCCTCGGCGGCGCTGCTCGTCGCCTTCGTCGTCGCCGAGCGCGCCCAGCGGCGCCCGATGCTCGACCTCACGCTGTTCCGCCGGCCGGCCTTCGCCGGGGCCAACGTCGTCGCCTTCGCGCTGTCGGGCTCGATCTTCGCGATGTTCCTCTACCTCACGCTGTACATCCAGAACGTGCTCGGCTACAGCCCGCTGCAGGCCGGCCTGCGCTTCCTGCCGACGACCTTGCTGTCGTTCGCCGTCGCGCCGATCGCCGGCCGGCTGAGCGTGAGGGTGCCCGTGCGGCTGCTGCTGGGCGTCGGCCTCGCGTTCGTCGGTGGGGGCCTCTTCCTGATGACCGCCGTCGACGCGACCTCCGGCTGGACCGCCCTGATTCCGGGCTTCGTCGTCTCCGGGATCGGCGTCGGCCTCGTCAACCCGCCGCTCGCCTCGGCCGCCATCGGTGTCGTCCCAGCCGCGCGCAGCGGGATGGCGTCGGGCATCAACAGCACCAGCCGCCAGGTCGGGATCGCGACCGGGATCGCCGGCCTCGGGGCGATCTTTCAACACAGCGTGACGCAGGGCACGACCGCGGCGCTCGCCCGCAGCGGCCACACGAAGGAGGTCCTCGCGGCCTCCCACGGCCAGCTCGCGACGGTTCTGCAATCCGGCGAAGTCGGCAAGGTCGCCGCGCATCTCTCGAGCAGTGCGCACACCGCTCTGCTTGCCTCCTACAGAACGGGCTTCACGGGAGCCTTTACGGACATCCTGATCGTGGCCGGGATCCTCGCGCTCGTCGGGTCGGCGTCCGCCTTTGCGCTCGTGCGCAGCAGCGACTTCGTGACCTCCGGCGGGCCTCCGACACCAGCTCCGCAGGACCGGTCCACGGGCGAGCCGGCCGGCGCACTGGTGAGCTGAGTCGCCGTGACCGCTTCAGCCCGCCTCGGCGGGAGGGCGCAGCGAGCTGTAGCCACCGCACTCGCGCACAGGGATCCGCGGATAGCGGGGATAGCTCGGGTCCACCCTGGAGAGCACGCACAGCGAGAACGTCGAGCCGCGTGTGGTGTGAACCAGCTGCTGGTGCTCGCAGGAGTCGCACAGCCCGGCTCGCGCACCGCGCGTCGGTCTCGTGTCGGGCCGATCTGGCACGGGGCGAAGCTTACGCAGCCGACTCGCGCTCGTCGGCCCGCAGGATGCTCCCAACCCTGCGATAATCGTTGACTGCACAACTATGACTATCTTCTACCGACTGCTCGGATTTCTGCGGCCATACAAGCGTGGCCTCACGGCGTCGTGGGCGCTGGCGAGCCTCGCGATGGTGATGACGGTGCTGCTGCCGTACCTCACGGGCCTCGCGGTCGAAGCGATCAGGCGCGGCGCCGGCCACGCCCAGCATCACCAGCTCACCGCCCGCGCCCACGACCGCCACACGCTGCTCGTGCTCGCGCTCGTGATCGGTGGTGCGGTGCTCGTGCGCTGGGTGCTGACGTACATGCGCCGGATGATCGCCGGGCAGATCTCGCTCGGTATCGAGTATGACCTTCGCACCCGGATCTACGCCCATCTGCAGCGGCTCGAGCTGAGCTTCTTCGATCGCCAGCAGACCGGTCAGCTGATGTCTCGCGCGACCGTCGACCTGCAGGCCGTGCGCTTCTTCCTCGGCTACGGGCTCGTCTTCATCCTTCAGTCCGCTCTCACGCTGCTGCTCGCGGGCATCGCGATGATCGCGATCAACCCCGGCCTCGGCCTGATCGCGATGGCTCCGGTGCCGTTCGTTGTGCTGATCTCCCAGCGTTACGGGCGCAGCGCCCGCCCGGCGATCCAGGAGGTTCAGCAGCGCATCGCCGAGCTCACCGCCGACGCCGAGGAGAACATCTCCGGCGTTCGCGTCGTGAAGTCCTTCGCGCGCGAGCCACGCCAGCTCGAGCGCTTTCGCCACAGCGTCTCGCGGGTGTTCGACCAGTCGATGGTCGCCACGCGCCTGGAGGCGAAGTTCAATCCGGCGATCGGCTTCCTCCCCCAGCTCGGCCTCGCCGCCGTGCTGCTGCTCGGCGGGCGCAGCGTGATCCACGCGCACCTCACGCTCGGGCAGTTCACCCAGTTCTACCTCTACCTCAACATGCTGATCGGGCCGATGCGCTCACTCGGCGTGACGCTCGGCCTGGCCCAGCGCGCGACCGCGTCGGGCGCGAGGATCTTTCAGGTGCTCGACCGCGAGCCGCGCATCACCGAGCCGGACAACGCACCTGAGCTGCCGAGCGGCAACGGGCACGTCGAGTTCCGCGGCGTGACGCTGCGCTACGACGAGGTCGACGACTTCGGCGCCGTCTACTCCGGGCGACGCGTGCCAGGCGACTCGATGGAGGCCCCCGGCCTCTCCAGGCCGGCGCGCGCAGTGATCGACGATGTCGACCTCGACGTCCCCGCCGGCAGCACCGTGGCGCTGGTCGGCGCGACCGGATCGGGCAAGACGAGCCTCGTGTCGCTGATCTCGCGCCTCTACGAGGCGAGCTCCGGCACGGTGCTGCTCGACGGAGCAGACGTGCGCACCGTCAGCCTCAGCTCGCTTCGCCAGGCGGTCGCGGTCGTCAGCGACGATCCATTTCTGTTCTCGGCGAGCGTGGCCGAGAACATCGCCTACGGGCGTCCGTCGGCGTCACAGGCGGAGGTCGAAGCGGCGGCCCGGCGAGCGCAGGCATACGACTTCGTGATGCGCCTGCCCGAGGGGTTCGCGACTCGCGTGGGCGAGCGCGGCCTGTCGCTCTCCGGCGGGCAGCGTCAGCGCTTGGCGATCGCCCGGGCGCTGCTGGCGGACCCGCGCGTGCTGATCCTCGACGACGCCACCTCCTCGGTCGACGCGTCGACCGAGCAGAGCATCAAGCTCGCGCTCGACGCGGCGATGGCGGGGCGCACGACGTTCGTGATCGCACACCGTCTCTCGACGATCTCGCTCGCCGATGAGATCGTCGTGCTCGACCACGGCCGGATCGTCGCGCACGGCGATCACGACGAGCTGCTCGAGGCCTCCGAGCTGTACCGCGAGATCGTCGAAAAGGGGCTTCCCGACCAGGTGTTCCTGACGCGGGCACCGCTCGAGCGCGAGGTCAGCGGCCTGTGAGCCCGGCGGTCGGTCGGGGCCCGGGCGCCCAATGGAGCGGCGAGCGCGCCAGCCGCGGCACGCGCGGTCGCAACCTGCGCGGGCTGCTGCAACTGCTGAAGCCATATCGCACGCGCGCGATCCTGATGGTCGCCGCCCTGATCCTGGGCACGGGCGCGTCGCTTGCACCGCCGCTGCTCGCGCGGGCCGCGATCGACCAGGGGATCCAGCGCCACGACACCGGCACGCTCGTGCTCGTCGTCGTCGCCTTCATGGTCTCCGCGCTGATCGTGTGGGTGATGACCTACGTGCAGACGTTCCTCGTGGGTTGGGTCGGACAGCGCGCCCTGGCTGACCTGCGCATCCGAATCTTCACCCACCTGCAGACGCTGCCGGTGGGCTTCTACGAGAGCCGGCCGGCCGGCGTGCTGATCTCGCGGATGACCAACGACGTCGAGGCACTGGACAGCCTCGTCACCGACTCGGTCGTCACGCTGTTCCAGTCCGGCCTGACGCTGCTCGGGACGATCGGGATCCTGCTCTACCTCGACGTCAACCTCGCCCTGATCACGTTCTGCGTGCTGCCGCTGCTGCTTGCGGGCTCGCTGTGGTTCCGAATCATCTCCGCGGGGGCCTTCCGCCGCACGCGGGAGACGATCGGGGCGATCACCGCATATCTGCAGGAGACCCTCTCGGGCATCCGCGTGGTGCGCAGCTTCGCGCAGGAGGCCCACCACGAGGCGAGCTTCACGGAGCTCAACAGCGACAACCGCGACGCCAACATGACAACCGTGCGGCTCAACGCCGCCTACTTCCCCACCGTCGAAATGCTCTCGGGAGTGGCCGTCGCGGTGATCGTCCTGTACGGCGGCCTGCAAGCGATCAACGGCCACATCACGGTCGGCACCATCGTCGCGTTCGTGGCCGCGCTGTCGAACCTGTTCGAACCGATCCAGCAGCTCTCCCAACTTTACGCCACCTACCAGTCGGGTATGGCGGCGCTCGAGAAGATCTTCCAGCTGCTCGACGAGCGGCCCGACCTCGAGGATCGCCCGGGCGCGCTCGAGCTCGAGCGGATCCGCGGCGAGGTCGAGTTCGAGGACGTGTCGTTCGCGTACGCCAAGCGGCGACGCTCCAAGGCTGCCACCGACGGCGCCGCCGGCGACGGCGCCGTGCCCGAGGAGGAGACGGTGCTCGCGCTCGATCGCGTCTCCCTGCACATCCCGCCCGGGCAGACGGTGGCGCTCGTGGGCGCGACCGGCGCGGGCAAGTCGACGATGGCCAAGCTGGTGGCCCGCTTCTATGACCCCACGTCCGGTGCGGTGCTCGTCGACGGCCACGACCTGCGCGAGATCTCGAGCTCCTCGCTGCGCTCGCAGATGGGCATCGTCCCGCAGGAGGCGTTCCTGTTCTCGGGCACGATCCGCGAGAACATCGCCTTCGGCCGGCCTGACGCCGACGACGACCAGGTCCGTGGCGCCGCCGCGGCCGTCGGCGCCGAGGAGTTCATCGCCGAACTCGAACACGGATACGACACCGAGGTCGGCGAGCGCGGAGCCCAGCTCTCGGCCGGGCAGCGCCAGCTGATCGCGTTCGCCCGCGCGCTGATCGCCGACCCGCGCATCCTCGTGCTCGACGAGGCCACCTCGAACGTCGATCTGCACACCGAGGGCCGCATCGAGCAGGGACTGCGCAGGCTGCTGGCCGGTCGCACCTCGATCGTGATCGCGCACCGGCTCTCGACGATCCGCCAGGCCGGGCGCATCGTCGTGCTCGAGCACGGCCAGATCGCCGAGCAGGGAACCCACGACGAGCTGATCGCTGCCGAGGGCCGTTACTACCGCCTGTATCGCGACTGGGCCACGCAGGCGGCGGCCTGATGCCAGGCTCGTTGCGCGACTGAACTTCTGGCCCCGCCGCGCCGATGGTCGCGGTGCCTGCAATGACGCTCGACGACCCAGCCCACACGCTGCTGCTTGCCGAGCACCGCTCAAACGGCGAATACGTGCTGCACTCGGCGAGGATGGTCGGCGACGAGGACGACCACGCGGTCTGGAGTCAGAGCTGCCGCGTATGGAGGACAGCGGCGGCGGCCACCGTCATCGAGCACTTCCCCGCAGACAGCGAGGCGTTCGATCGTGCCTCCCGCCACCCCATCGAACTGGGCGGCTGGAAGCAGCAGTACCAGGCCGAGATAGGCGCCGTCACAGCGCTCCTGGAGCTGCTCGGTACGCTCGCGGACGCTGCCGACAGGCGCGCCGTCGAGAGTGAGGCCGAGTCCGCACGCATGCCCCCGCGGCGCGCCCGGCCGCGAGCCCCCCTTCGCTCAGGCCACAGGCACATCACGCGTACCCCGGCACCCCTGGCACACGCCTGAGCCGGAGTCCTGGCGCGGACGTGGGCAGGGACACGACAGTAATCCTGGACTGGACGAGGCGGGGATGGTCGACCACAAGCGCCTCGACACCCTGACCGAGGTGGTGGAGCGCTCCGAAGCGAAGCTTATCGCCGTCGGCGACGGCAAGCAGCTCCCCTCGATCGGACCCGGCGGTATGTTCGACCGGCTCACCGGCCACGCGCCAACCGCCGAACTCGCAGACATCCACCGCACCAAGGACCCCCGCCGACCAGCGCGCGTGGCAAGCACTACGCGCAGGAGAACCAGAGCGCGCGATGGCGCGCTATGCCTCACGCGGCCAGCTACACCTCTCAGACACCCGCCACCAAGCAGCAGAGCACGCCGTACGAACATGGGCCACGCTCACGGAGGGGCGCGATATCCGCGAGGTCGCGTTGATCGCCGACGCGGCGAACACGGAGATCGACCGGCTCAACGCTCGCGCCCAACACCTACGCGCAGAACGAGGCGAACTCGGACACCAGGAGATCCCGCTGCCCGGCGTCCACTACGGCCTACGCGAGGGCGACCTGATCGCGTTCACTGCGCAGCACCGTCCCCGAGGGCAGCCGCGGGTCGAGAACGGAACCCGCGGACAGGTCAGCGCCATCCACGAGCGAGGCGTGACCATCACGATCGACGGGTCACAGCGCAAGATCCAGCTCGCCGACGAGCACCTGGAGTCGCTGAGGCTGGCGTACGCGCAGCATGTCTACCGCCAGCAGGGCGCGACCGTCGAGCGCTCCGTCGTGCTCACCGGCGGCTGGCAGACCAGCAAGGAGACCGCCTACGTCGAGGCGACCCGCGCGCGCGGCGGCACCACCTGGTTCATCGCACGCGAGGACCTCGGCGAGGAAGGACAAGACGCCGGACGGATCACGCGCCTGGCCCAGAAGATGGCCAACAGTCGTATCCAGACACCCTCGCTCGCCCACGGCGAGCTACCCGATCCCCAATTGGGACAATTCGACCTCACTCGACTTCGGCCACTGCGCCTCGCGCGCTGGCTCAACCCACCGACACGGAACTCTGATCGCACCCCCGATCGCAGCGTGGATCGAGGACGCTGACGACACTGGCCCGCATAACGCGACGGCTACCGGCGTTTCACAACTGGAGGTGAAGATCGACAGGCTGGAGTTGCTGCGACTGTCGGTGATGTAGTTGGACGAGCAGCAGGTCGGTGACATCCTCACGTGGCACGACGCCCGTTGGAGCACGCCGGCACGACACGGATGCTGATGAAGCTCACCGGGATCTACGAGGCGGCTGGGGTCATCACGGATGGCCAGCCGTTGGCGTTGCACCGTTGTTGTGCCTCCGCACCGGATTGCTGGGCGCGAGAGCAGGACAGGCTGCCGCGTGTCACAAGCTCAGGGAGAGCGGCTCGATCTTCTGGCCCTGGGTTGGGGAGTCAAACCGGGTTTCGCGCAATGAGGCGAGTAGGAGTCTGGATAGTCGTCGTGATGCTATCGCTCGTCGTGCTGCCGAAGGACGCTGCAGCAGAAGTCGAGATCAATCCCACCTATATCTCGGGCCGCTGCATCAAACTCACCGTCAAGCACGAAGCGAACTCCGGCCCCTCGCATACCGTCACCGCGACGGTGTACCGCGGCAAGCAGGCAATCGCGCGCCGGAAGCTCACCGCGACCGCGACCTAGCACACCTACAAGGTCGCCTGCCCGAAACCGGGAATCTACCACCTGCAGGTCAAAGGCCCTAATGGGTATTCGGACTTCGCCGCGCGTGTCCCGAACGAGGCAGCATCACCGACGATGGGCGCACTGGGGTCTACTCTCTACGTCGACCTGCACGCCCTTGCCGTCACGACTACCGTCCTTGATCCCGTTGTCGGATCAACCGCATTCGAGACGCCGAAGTCCGGTAATCGGTTCGTCGCGGTACGCCTGGCGCTGCTCCCCTCGGGACCTGAACCCATCACCAACAACGCCAACGTCGATACCGCCGTCATCGGGACAGACGGCCAAGTCTACAACTGGGTGTTCGCCGAAGTGCCGGGATGCAAGAACTTCAATGCCGGTGATTACTCCCTCTTGGCCGGCCAAGAAGAGAGCGGCTGTGTTACATTCGAACTGCCCATAGGCGTGTCGGTGTAGACGGTCCAGTTCGGACTCAGGCGAAACGTCGAAGCCGAGTGGGCTGGCTAGCGCCCCGAGCCTAAGTGATCGGCTGATCGTCGTGAGCAGCGGCCAGCTGGTAGGGCGCTCCGTGACCTGCCCTGGGCGAAGACTCCGGCGAGAAGCGACGTCGGGACTCTTCTGGCGATGGGCGATACTGGGCTCGAATCCTCAACCTCCGGAGTTGGCGTTGGAGCCCGCTACGGTGCACTACGACGCACCCTCGAACACTTCGGGGACGGCCTCCGCCTGTCAGCCTCCATCGACGGCTTCGGGCTCAGTTGAGGACTTCTGTCCACCCCCAGCCTCCTCAATCAGGCCCCGCGCCCACTGGACCGCGGTGCTCGCCCACCTTGACGCCGTCTCACGCTCGACGGCGTGCACCGTGTCATCGTCATAGCGCAGGCCAGCCGCGTAGGGCGTCAGCAGGTCTGCACCATCCATCTCTCCCGGTAGCGGTGCGCCCGCTTCCCTGCACAGCTTGGCCAGACCACTGATGTCATGAATGAATGGAAACGCCACGCCGCGGGCAGCAAGCACGGCCTTGAGCGCCTTCTCGACTGCCTGCTGGGCGTGAAAGCAGACGAGCACATCCGCCACTTCGTTGATCGGCAGCATCGCCCTGGCCCCGGCCGCGTCCGTGTCAGCGCGACGAAGAAGCTGCTCTGCAAGATCCTGCTTGCTGGCCATTAAGCCGCCAGCTCCCTGCCCTCGGCCAGCGCCGCGTGGATCAGGCTCCCCCTCACATGCCGCCACTCCTGCACCCGGTGCTCGCTCGCGACGATCACGTCCGCGGCCAGCACCAGATCCCCCAGCGCCCTACGCAGCCGCACCGACTCCAAGGCGGGATTCTCGACCTCCGGCTCGATCACCAAGAAGTCCAGATCGCTGTCCCGGGTCAGCTCCCCACGCGCAGCCGAGCCGAACAGGATCACCCGCGAGCTCGGTGGCGCCGCCTCGGACAACCGACGGCCAGCCTCCGCTATCACCCGATCGTCAAGCACGGGCTCACGATACCCGGCTCGGGGGCACCCGCCCACGCTGCGACCGCACGACTGGCCCAAATCCTGGCCCGAGCCCCCCCCAAGAACGCGAAACAACCCGTGTTCACGGGGCACAAGCGAACTCCGGGACAGGGACTCGAACCCCAAATTCGTGCTCCAGAGGCACGCGTGTTGCCAATTACACCATCCCGGACCGGGGGATCAAGGATAGTCAACAGCCCCGCCGGCGGCCCGCCGCCCCCCCCGAGGCGGCGCTGTGCGCGTGGATGGGCCTGCGTGTCCGCGGTCCTAGATCGCGCTCGGGTGACCGTTGGGGGCGAAGAAAGCGGTGATTGCCTCCTCGAGGCCGAGGTCGAGCACCAGCAGCACCTCGTCGCCTTCTTCGATCACCGTGTCGGGCTTGGGCACGAAGCCGGTGCCGCCGCGCAGCACCGAGATGATCAGGCTGCCCTCGGGCAGCGCGATGTCGGCGACCTTCTCGCCGACGGTCGGCGCGTCGGCTGTGACCTCGAGCTCGATGATCTCAAGGCGCTCCTCTTCGAGCGCCAGCAGGTGCACGAGGCCGTAGCGCGGCACCTCGTGCTCGATCAGGCGGAGGATCAGGTCGGTTGCCGAGACGGCCGGCTGGATGCCGAGCAGGCGGAAGTGGTCGTGGTTGCGCGGGTTGTTGACGCGCGCGATGATCCGGTCGCAGAGGTACTTCTCCTTGGCGACCTGGCAGACCAGGATGTTGTCCTCGTCGTCACCCGTCACCGCGATCACGAGGTCCGCGCGCTGGATGCCGGCCCGCTCGAGCACCCACAGCTCGGTCGCGTCGCCGTACTGCACGGCGTGCTCGAACTCCTCCTCGATCGTCAGGTAGCGCGGACGGTAGGACTCGATCAGCGTGACCTCGTGGCCCTTGCTCGTCAGCTCGCGAGCGAGGTTCTTCCCGACCTTGCCGGCGCCGGCGATGATCGCGTACATCGCCTAGGCCTCGTCCGGCTGAAGGGCGCGCTCGAAGCCTTCGATCGCGTGCTTGGTCGGCGAGATCGTCTGCAGGCCCTGTTTGCCGTACCACTCGGCCCGCGCCGGGTCCATCACGCGCACGATCGACTTCTCCACTCCGAAGCGCTTCTGCGCGATCTGCGCGATCACGAGGTTCGTGTTGTCGCCGGCCGTCGAGGCGATGAACACGTCGGCCCGCTCGATCCCGGCCTGGATCAGCGCGTCGCTCTCGAGCGCGGTGCCGACCGTGAACTGTCCGTTGGCGTCCTCCCAGCTCTCGCTCTGGCCGGCGTCGAGCCGCTCGTGGGAGAGCGGGTCGGCGTCGAGCACCGAGACTTCGTGGCCGGCGGCGAGCGCCGACTTGGCGACCGCCGAGCCGACGCGGCCGGCGCCGACGATCAGGACGAACATGGCTTGGGGAAGATGGGCATAGGGACTGAGACTAGACCATTCCGATGTTGTCCCGATTCGCCCGCCGGGCGCGCTCGACCGGCGAATCGCGCGCCGCCGGCGCGGTCACGATCACGCGGCACGCCGCCTTGCGCACGACGTACTTGGTGACGTCTCCGACGAATCCCTCCAGTGCGCCGCCGCGCCCGCCCAGGCGGGCTCCGCCGCGGATCAGCGACGGTTCCTCGGCGCCGAGCACGATCGCCTCCACCCCGCGCCTGCGGGCCTCGTCGACGATCGCGAAGCCGGCGCGGCGGGTGCGCACGGTCGCTGTCGCGACCTGCACGCCGGTGTACTCCTCCCCCACGGCCTTCGCGCGGGCGAGCACCTGGCGCGCGTGTTTGATCTGCGCGTCCGGCAGGCTCGCGTCGAGCGGCAGCGACATCGGGATCACGAACACCCACAGCGCCTCGATCGTCGCCGTGTCGATAGCCGCCTCGTCGGTCGGCTCACCGGAGACCAGCAGCGCGGCCGTCTGCACGATGTCGTCGTCGAGCTCGGTGCCGAACAGGGGCACCAGCACCGAGCCATAGTCACGCTCGGGCGCCGGCTCGGCGCGCAGGATGTGCGGCGAGACGGTCACGCGGCGCAGCAGCGAGGTTTCATCGGCGCGGCGGTAGACGACGTAGAGCGCGATGCCGAGGGCCATCCAGCCGAGGCCCACGTAGCGAGCGGGCTGGTGCACGATCACCACCGCGACCCATCCGACGGCTGAGACGAGCGCGCCGAAGACCGCCGGGAGCGGCAGGCGCCCGCCGCGGAAGTCGATCGACAGCGGCACCCGATACGGGCGATCGCGATCGGGCTCGGAGTAGCGCAGGCGGCAGATCGAGAGGTGCGCGATCGTGAACGCGATCGTCGCGCCGAAGGCATAGATGCCGACCAGGAAGTCGAGGTCCTCGGGCACCACGAGCCCCGCGGCGAGCACGCCCGCGAGGATGATCAGCACGTAGGGCGTCGAGCGAACCGGATGCAATCGTCCCAAACCGCTGGGGATCTGGCGGTTGGTCGACAGCGAGTAGGCCAGCCGTGAGAGGCCGAGCATCGCCGAGTTGGCGGCCGCGACCAGCGTGACGGTCGCGAGCGCCGCGACGAGGTACTTCAGCGCTTGGGCGAGCCAGTGCGGATGCACGTGCGTGACCACGCCGATCATCGGCGCGTTGAGATAGCGGGTCGCGAGTTCGGTGTGGCCGCCGTGCACCGGCAGCGCTGTGACCGCGACGAGCGCGATGCCGACGTACAGGAACACGACCGTGGCGGTGCCGCTGCCGACCATTTGCTTGAGGCCGCGCCGGCTGATCCGCACCTCGCCCGCCAGCCCCGCGGCCGACTCGAGGCTCGTGAACGAGATCACCGCGATCGTCAGCGCGAAGATCAGATCCGACCACTTGGGCGCGCTGCCGAGGTGGATCGGGTGCAGCAGCGTGTGCGGGTTGAAGAACAGCACGAGGCCGAGCACCACGATGAAGCCCTGCAGCGCGAGGTCGCCGGCGACGAGCATCCCGACGCGCCGCGCGCGGCGGCCGCCAAATCCGCGGATGTTGCTGAGCACGACCAGCGCGATGAACGCGAGCGCGAGCCCGAGCGCCTCGTCGCGGTGGCCGAGCGGGCTCCAGAATGTGCGCAGGTACTGCGTCGCGGAGAACGCCGTGACCGCCACGAGGATCACGTAGTCGAGCAGGATCGCCCAGCCGGCGATGAAGCTGACCAGCTCGTTGAAGGCGTAGCGCGCGAACACGGTCGAGCCGCCGCGATCCTGGTGCAGCGAGGCGCCCTCGACATACGTCATCGAGGTGAGCGTGAACAGCAGCGCCGCCAGCAGGAACACCAGCGGCGTGAGGCCGAGGGCGTGCCCGGCGACCACTCCCAGCGAGAAGTAGATCGCGCTGGCGAGCGAGGAGTAGACGATCGTGAAGAGGATCGGCGATCCGATGCTGCGCCTGACGATCACGCGCGAGCGAGCCGCGAGCTCAGACGAGGGTCTTCCGGCCTCCTCCTGGCTCATCCTCGGCTCCGCCTGATCTCCAGATAGGCGCGCCCGGTCCCGGCCGCGATGAACAGCACACCGAGCAGGAGACGTGCGGACAGCACACTCCCATGCCCGCTCGCCGATTGCACGATCAACGCGAGGCCGATCGCGACCATCGCGAGGGAGAGCAGGAACGTGCCCGTTCGGTGGGCCTGTCGGCCGTTCATCTCATCGTGAGCTTAGGTCCTGACCTGCCCGGCGGGGCCCGGTCGGCGAAGGCGCCGACCGGCGGGGCCGTGCATGCACGGCCCCGAGACACGCCGCATGCGGCGTGTCCACGGACGGCGCATGCGCCGTCCGGGCAGGGCCGCACGCGGCCCTGCCGACTACCGACTGCGGCGTGAGGATCCAATCAGGTGATGATCGGGATGATCAGGATCGCGACGATGTTCGCGACCTTGATCATGGGGTTGATCGCCGGACCGGCCGTGTCCTTGAAGGGATCCCCGACCGTGTCGCCGGTCACCGACGCGGCATGCGCGTCGGAGCCCTTGCCGCCGAACGCGCCGTCCTCGATCAGCTTCTTCGCGTTGTCCCACGCTCCACCGCCGGCCGTCATCATGACCGCGAAGAAGAAGCCCACCACGATCACGCCGATCAGCAGTCCGCCGAGCGCCTGCTGGTCGATCAGCCCGACGATCAACGTCAGCCCGATCGGCAGCAGCGAGGGCAGGATCATCTCGCGCTGCGCCGTCTTGGTCACGATGTCGACGCAGGTCGCGTAGTCGGGGTCTTCGGTGCCCTCCATGATCCCGGGGTGCTCGCGGAACTGGCGACGCACCTCCTCCACGACGGCGCCACCGGCACGGCCGACCGCCTCGATCGAGAGCGAGGCGAACAGGCAGACCATCAGGCCACCGAGCAGCAGACCGATCAGCACAGGCGGTTCGTTGATCCCGAACGAGATCACATGTCCGATCTTCGCTTCCAGTTCTTTCTGGAAGCCGGCGAACAGCACGACCGCGGCGAGCACCGCCGAGCCAATCGCGTAACCCTTGGTCACCGCCTTGGTCGTGTTGCCGACCGCGTCGAGGCGGTCGGTGACCTTACGGACCTCCTCCGGCAGATCAGCCATCTCGGCGATCCCGCCGGCGTTGTCGGTGATCGGGCCGAACGCGTCGAGCGCGACGATCAGGCCGGTCAGCGACAGCAGCCCCATGACGGCCACGGCGATCCCGTAGATGCCCGTCACGCCGCCGCCGGCGAGCTTCCACGCGCCGAAGATCCCCAGGACGATCACGATCGCCGGCAGCGCCGTCGCCTGCAGACCCGAGGAGAAGCCCTGGATGATGTTGGTGGCGTGACCCGTGATCGACGCTTTGGCCGTCTTTTTCACCGGTGAGAACCGAGTCGAGGTGTAATATTCCGTCAGCCCGAACAGCAGTGCCGTGACCGCGATTCCGATCAGTGAGCACAGGTACAGGTGGAACCACCCGGGAGCATGCACCTTGTCGCCGACTTCGGCGAAGTTCAGGTTGCGCATCAGCCAGTAGGTGACCGGCGCGAACGCCGCGGCCGCCAGCAGGCCCGAGACGGCGAGGCCCTGGAGCAGCGCGCGCTCCACGTTGCCCAATTTCGAGCGCACGGCGAAGGTGCCGAGAATCGAGGCGATGATCGCGACGCCGCCGAGCACCAGCGGGTAGAGGATCACGCGCGTTGCTTCTTCGGGGCGGAACGTGAGCACGCCGAGCAGCATCACCGCGACGGCCGTGACCGCGTAGGTCTCGAACAGGTCGGCGGCCATGCCGGCGCAGTCGCCGACGTTGTCGCCGACGTTGTCCGCGATCGTCGCCGGGTTGCGCGGGTCGTCCTCCGGGATTCCCGCCTCGACCTTGCCGACGAGGTCGGCGCCGACGTCAGCGGCCTTCGTGAAGATCCCGCCGCCGAGTCGCGCGAAGATCGAGATCAACGAGCCACCGAAGCCGAGCCCGACGAGCGCGTCGACGGCCGTCTTGGGGCTGTCGTTGAAGATCGAGGTGAGCGCGCCGTAGTAGCCCGACACGCCGATCAGCGCGAGGCCCACGACGAGCATTCCCGTGATCGCCCCGCCGCGGAACGCGACGCGGAGCGCCGGGGTGACCCCCGCACGGGCGGCCTCGGCGACGCGGGCGTTGGCCCGCACCGAGACGTTCATGCCGATGTACCCGGTTGCTCCCGAGAGCAGGCCACCGAGCGCGAAGCCGCCGGCCACCGCGATGTTCTGGATGAAGATCAGCGCGACGAAGATCACCACGCCGACGATCGAGATGACCAGGTACTGACGGTTCAGATAGGCGCGAGCCCCCTGCTGGACGGCGAGCGAGATGCTCTGCATACGCTCGTTGCCAGGTGACAGCGCTAGCAGGGAGCGTGTGGTCACCAGGCCATAGACCACCGCACATGCGGCGCAAACGAGGGCGACGACGACCCCATGGTTCGTCAGAAAGCTGCTCAACAGAAATCCTCCGCGGTCTGATTTGCGTGCCGCGCGAGGATGTTCGCGCGCACATTTGACGCCCGGTTCGCTCAGCGCGAGCGTCTACCCGGTGCAAACGCCGGCGGAGTCTATCGTGCCGGCCCCCGGAAGGCCGCCCCGGGCAGCCTCAGCGCCCGGGCACCCACAGCCTTCCGCTGGACTCCGCCGGTCCGGGCCCGCCG
>OLKX01000370.1_pt1 | contig 39666 bp, 33 predicted proteins | sample 1604201 | NCBI WGS metagenome assembly OLKX01 (sample SAMEA104055716, study PRJEB20765) | soil metagenome | biome: Arctic tundra; feature: Polygonal ground; material: soil | place: USA | collected 2011-09 | depth 0-0.5 m
GCCACCCGCCGGGTCCTCGGCCACGCGCATCGTGCGGTCGACCAGCAGGCGCCCCTCGGCGTCGAGCGGGAGGCCGAGCCGAGACACGACCGGGCTCGGCTTCACGCCTGCGGTCCACACGACGGTTCGCGCGGGAACGCTCTCGCCGCCGGCCAGCGCGACCCCGCGCTCGGTGACCTCGGCGAGCGTGGTCTGTGTCCGCACCTCGATCCCGCGGCCACGAAGCTCCTGTTCGGCGAACTCGGAGAGACTCGTGGGCACCTCCTGCATGATCCGCTCGCGTGCCTCGACAAGCACCCAGCGCATCCCCTGTGCGCGACAGCGGGGGTACATCTCGATCGCTTGGACGGCGAAGTCCTGGAGCTCGGCAAGACCCTCGACGCCGGCGTAGCCGGCGCCGACGAACACGAATCCGAGGTACTCGGCGCGCCGCACGGGGTCTTCGAGGGACTCGGCGATGTCGAGGCAGCTGAGCAGCTGGTTGCGCAGCGCCGTGGCATCGGAGAGCGACTTCAGGCCCGTGGCGTGCTCGGCGAGACCGGGGATCGGAAGGGTGCGGGAGACCGAGCCGAGGGCGACGATGAGCTGGTCGTAGCGCAGCTCGAGGTGCTCGCCGTCGATCCGCTGGACCGCGAGCGTGCCGGCGGAGGGCTCGGCGCCGGTGACCCTGCCGATCACGAGGTCGGTGCACCTCAGCTGCGAGCGCAGCGGCACCACCACGTGGCGCGGGTCCAGCGTCGCGCCGGCGGCCCCAGGGAGCAGCGGCGTGTAGAGCAGGAAGTTCGCCTCGTTGACCAGCGTCACGTGCGCGCTCTGCGCAGGAAGCAGGCGCTCCAGAGCGCGGGCGGCGTAGAAGCCCCCGAATCCGCCGCCCGCGATGACGACCTGCCAAGCCACGAGGACAGAATAGGGTGCTGCTCGTGAACAACTCGATCTATGCGGAGGCGCTCGCGCCGTTCCTTGCGGAAGTGCCGCGCCTGCGCCCAGCGGGCGCGGAAGTGATCGACGCCCACACGCACCTCGGCCTGGACGAGGACGGGCGCTCGCTGACGCTCGAGCAGTTGCTCGGCCAGCTCGACCAAGCGGAGGCGCGGCGCGCGTGTGTGTTTCCGCTGCACGACCCGGAGCGCAAGCCCGCGTACAGCCTCCCGAACGACCGCGTGATGCGTTGGGCGGGCGAAAGCGGCGGGCGCCTGATCCCGTTCTGCCGGCTGGACCCGGCCGAAGACCCGCTCGAGGAGGGCGAGCGCTGCCTGGCGGCCGGCGCACGCGGAATCAAGCTCCATCCGCGCGCGCAGGACTTCGGCTTCGACGGTGAGGAGATGAACGGGATCTTCAAGCTGGCCGAAGAAGCGAGCGTTCCGATCCTGATCCACGCCGGTCGCGGCCTACCGCCGCTCGCCGACGGGCTCGTCGACCTCGCGCTGCGCCACCCGGGCGCGGTGCTGATCCTCGCGCACGGCGCGATCTGCGACCAGGGCATCCTGACCTCTGGGCTGGCCGATCATCCGGGGGTGCTTTACGACACGTCGTGCTTTTTCGCGCTCGACGTGATCGAGCTGTTTTCCCGCGTGCCGGCCGAGCGGATCGTGTTCGCCTCCGACCCGCCGTACGGGATGACCGCCACGGGCCTGTACGCGGCGCTGCGCGTCACGACGCAGGCTGGGCTCGACGAGGCGACGACCGCGGCGGTGCTGGGCGGGACGATAGCCTCGTTGATCGACGGGCATGGCCTGCCGAGCCCCGGTCCGGTCCGCCGCGCGGACTCGATCAGGCTGTCCGGGCGCCTTGCGCGTGTCTACAACTACGCGAGCCTGGTCGGCCCGGCGATCTTCACGGGTGTGTTCGAGCAGGCCAAAGCGATGCTCGACCTCGCGATCGCGGCAACGCGCGACCCTGAACCGGGGTCTGCTGGAGAGGCGCTGGAGATGATCGGCGGTGCGCTCAGGGCGGCGGACACGCTGATGGTCGAAGAGGACGGTCTGCGGTCGGCCATCGACCTGCTGTTCCGCGCGAACTTCCGCGCCGCGACAGAGATCGCCGACGCGGCCTGATCAGTCGCCCGCCAGCCACACGGCGGCCCACTCGCCGCGCTGGCGACGCGAGCGCTCGCTGAGCGCGAACCTGGCGGTGAACGCGTCGACGATCTCGTCGACCTCGGCGACGAGCAACCCGCTGGCGATCAGATGAGCTGGCTCCCGGGGCATCGTGGCGGCAAGCTCGAGCAGGAGCGGGCGCAGGAGGTTGGCCAGTACGACGGGCGAGCTCAGCTGCGATTGCGGCTCTCCCAGCCATGGCAACTGCTCGTGGCGCAGGTCGAAGCGTCGGACTTCCAGGCGAACGCCGTTGACAAGCGCGTTCTCGGCACAGGCCGCGACGCTCTCGAGCTCGTGGTCGAGCCCGAGCACCGGCTCATAGCCGAGTATCGCGGCGGCGATCGCGAGCACGCCGGAGCCGGTGCCGACATCGACCAGAGGACCGGATGCCGGGTGTGAGCTTGCGAGCTCGAGCAGCAGCTCGAGACACATGCGCGTGCTGGCGTGGGCACCGGTCCCGAAGGCTTGGCCGGGATCGATGACGATCTCGCGCACGGCGCCTGCATCGGCGGCGCCGGCGGGCTCCCACGGCGGACGCACGCGAATCGCAGGCACTCGTGCGGGAGCGCCGGCGTTGGGCGCGGACGGGGCCGGTATGAGGACCGGGCGGTGAAACTCCTTCCAGCGCTCGTGCCAGTCGTCGGATATCTCGGTCGTGGAGATCTCGACGAGCGCGTCGCCGACGACGGCGTTGAGCGCGGGGAGCCCGGGGAGCTCGCCGGGCGCGCCGTAGACCGCGTACTCGACGCTTGCATCCCCGATGGCCACCTCTTCGACGCCGGCGGGCGCAAGCACGAGCAGCTCGGCGAGAACGATCTCGGCCTGCTCGCGGCGGACGCGAACGGCGAGACGGATCACGCGGCCTGGCTGCCGAGCGCGCGGCGGAGCTTCGCGAACATCGATTCCTGTGAGCGGAGGTTCTCCTCGGTGAGGCTGGCGTTGAGGCGCTCGAGCAGCTCACGCTGCTCGTCTGAGATGCGGCGGGGGACGACGACGTTTACGACGATGCGCAGATCGCCCTGGCGTCCGCGCCTGAGGCCGGGCATGCCGGCGCCGCGCAGCGTGAGCACCTCGCCGGGCTGGGTGCCGGAGGGGAGCTCGATCGAGGCGGAGCCCTCGAGCGTCGGAACCTCAAGCGCGACCGCGCCGAGGGCGGCGAGCGGAGCGGCGACGTCGACGGCGGTTATCAGGTCGTCACCTTCGCGCACGAAGCGAGCGTCCTCGCGAACGCTCACGAGCACGTAGAGATCGCCTGGCGGGGCGCCGGCTTCGCCCTCGTGCCCGTGTCCGCCGAGGCGGATGCGCTGCCCGTCGGAGATGCCGGCCGGAATGTCGACGTCGAGCTCCTTCTTGATCGCGACGCGACCGCGGCCGCGGCACTCGCCGCACGGCTGCTTGGGCACACGGCCGTCACCGTGGCAGACGTCACAGACGACCGTACGGACCATCTGCCCGAAGGGCGTCCGCGTGGCCGCCTGCAGCTGTCCGGCGCCGCCGCAGCGCTCGCAGGTCTCGATCGGCGTGCCGGGCTCGGCGCCATTGCCGTGACAGTGCTCGCAGCGCTCGATCGCGTCGTAGAGAACCTCGACCTTGGCTCCGTGGGCCGCCTGGATCAGCTCGATCTCGACCGCGACCCCGATGTCGCCGCCCTGAGCGGGGCCCGCGCGACCGCCCGCGCCACCGCCGCCGCCGCCGAAGAAGGCGTTGAACAGGTCGCTGATCGAGCCGAAGCCCTCGAAGTTCGGCGCGTAGCCGCCGGATTTCAGGCCGTCGTGACCGTGGCGGTCATAGGTGGCGCGGCGCTCGGGGTCGGAGAGGATCTCGTAAGCCTCGGCCGCCTCCTTGAACTTCTCCTCGGCGTCGGGGTCGTGGGCGTTGACGTCGGGGTGCAGCTCGCGGGCGAGCGAACGGAACGCTTTCTTGATCTGCTGCTCGTCGGTGTCACGGCCGACGCCGAGCACCTCGTAGGGGTCGCGGGGCATCGCTGTCGACTAGTTCTCGGCGTAGGTGTCCTGGACGAAGCGCGACAGTTCGTAGGCGGCGTCTCGTACGGTGGCGATCGCACCGGCGTAGTTCATCCGCACGGGACCGATCAGCGAGACGGTGCCGAGCTTGCGCGAGCCCATCCCGTAGGCGGTCGCGACGAGCGCGAGCGAGTGCATCGCGGGCAGCTCGTTCTCGCGGCCGATGCGCACGTAGACGCCGGACTCGCCGAGCGCGGCGCGCAGCACGCGCAGCAGCGCCACGCGGCGCTCGAGCAGGCCGATCAGTTCGTTGACAGTGCTCGTGTCGGCAATCTGGCCGCTCTCGAACAGGCGCGCGGTGCCCTCTACGTAGAGCGCATCCTCGCCCTCGGAGGCAAGGTCGCCGAAGGCGGGTGCGAAGCGCTCGAGGAAGGCGAGCTCGCGAGCCGAGAGCGTCGGGTCGAGCAGTCGCTGCTGGACCATGCGCGCTCCGATAGCGAGCCCGACGAGACGCTCGCCGAGATACTCGCCGGCCCAGGACACGAGGCCGGGGTCCACAGCGCGGTCGAACGTTGCGAGCATCTTGGAGACGCTGCCGGTCGAGGTGATGATCACCACGAGCACGACCTGAGGCTGGAGCGCCAGCACCTCGATGTGACGGATCGTGGCGGTGTTCAGCGATGGCGCGGAGACGACGGCGAGCAGGTTGCTGACTTGCGAGAGCGTCTCGGTTGTCGCGCGCATCGCCTCATCGAGCTCGGTCTGGATGAGCGACAGCTCGAGCCGTCGGCGCGGCGCCTGCGGCGCCACCTCGGAGCTCAGCAGCCGGTCGACGACGTAGCGGTGGCCGGCGTCGGTCGGCACGCGGCCGGCAGAGACGTGCGGGTGGGCCAGCAGGCCGTACTCCTCGAGCAGCGCGAGTTCGTTGCGGACGGTCGAGGGACCGCAGTCGAGGTCGGGGTCGGCTGCGATCGAGCGCGACGCGACCGGCTGGGCGGTGCGCAGGTAGTCATCGACGACCTTGCAGAGAATCCGCTCCTGGCGGGAGGTGAGCATTGCGCTGATTGTAGGCACCGCGCTGGCGCTCCCGCGGCCCGTCAGAGCTCGAGTTCGGCCTCGGCGTTGCGGATGATCTGGTTGCCGGCCTGCTCGGCGACGGTGTCGATCACGACGTGCCCGTCGGATGCCTCGCGAACCGTGCCGGTGACCACGACCTCCTGCTCGGGCATGCCCATGCCGCGGAACTGCACAGCGAGCCGCTTGAGGTGCGCGGGTCCGCCGGCGGCCTCGGTCTGAGCCCGCGCGACCTGCGCCATCGTCCAGAGACCATGCAGGATGCGACCCGGAAGCCCGACGGCTCGCGCGAACTCCTCGTCGATGTGGATCGGGTTGAAATCGCCGGAGGCGCCCGCGTAGCGAACGGTCAGATACTTGTCGGGGGTGATCCGCAGCTCGGGGATCTCGCCGCCGGCCTGTAGGTCGCTCATCAGGCTCACACTCCTCGGACGATGTTCGTCCAGGTTCCGCGGCATACCTGCTCGCCGCGCTGGTTGGTCGAGGTGGACTCGAACACGTAGTAGCCGCGGCCGTCCTGTTCGGAGATGTCCTTGACGCGTGTGGTCGTCGTGATCTCATCGCCGGCGACGACCAGCGGCCCCCACACGAACTCCTGACCGCCGTGGACCAGCATCGCGAAGTTGACCTCGATCTCGGGGTCGAAGATCGGCGGCCCGACCGAGGGAGCGCTGAATACGACGGCGAACATCGGCGGGGCCACGACATCACTGAAGCCGGCCGCCCTCGCTGCGTCCACGTCGAGATGCACCGGGTTGGTCTCGCCGACCGCCCGCGCATACTCCTTGATCTTCTCTCGACCGACCGAGTAGACAACGGGCTCGTAGGTCTTGCCGATCGCATCGGTCTTGACTGGCATCGGGACTGGCTCCTTGCGGTGCGGTGCGGTGCGGTCTGGTCTGGTCTGCTGCGCGGCGCGCCAGTCTACGCGGCGCGCCCCTTTCGGCGCGTTCTCGCGCTGCCGGGCGCCGGCGATCGATGCGGGGATTGCGGCACGGAGCGGACGCGGCGGTCGGGGCACGCTAGAGACGTCGCGGCGGGGCGCCCCGCGCCCCGCTCTGACGTCCTGGCGTCGAGGCGGACGATCAGAAGATGAGATCCTCGCGCTCGGCGCCCACGCCGACGAGCTCTCCGGCATCACCGCCGCCGCCCTCGCCGTCGCCCTTGCCGTCACTGGCGCTGTCGTCGGCGCGCTCGAGGAACTGCACGGTGTCAGCCACGATGCTCACCGCCTGGCGTTTCTGCTTCTCGGCCGTCTCCCACTCACGCCACTCGAGACGGCCGTCGACCGCTACCGGACTACCCTTGCGCATGAAGCGGCTGACCGTCTCGGCGTGTGGTCCGTAGACGCTCACGTCGAAGAAGTTGGGCCGCTCGTGCAGCTCCCCCTCGGAGTCTCGCCAGTTGGCGTTGCAGGCGAGACGGATCGCGCACACACTCGTCCCGGACGGGAGCGCGCGCAATTCGGGGTCTCGTGTCAGGCGCCCGATTAGGACGACACGATTGATCGAGAAGGACATTGATGGTCTCCATTCGTTTAGATGGTCGACCCCCCATCGTCAACCGTACGCGCTGGCTGTGACGGTTCTCTCGGCTGATCCGCGCAGGCAACCTCGCGAGCGCGGGCGAGCTCGAGCCCGAGGACGCAGATGCGATCCGCCCCGCCGGCCCGATCGACCGCGCGGGCGAGTGGGCGCGCAACCCCGGGCAGGGTGAGATACAGCACGCCCGACACGCGCCTGCAGCGGGCCCACGCGCGGCAGATCTCAGCCAGGCGAGCGGGTGCCTTGACCGTCAGCTCCACCTCGACCGCGACCGGTAGATCGTCCCCGCCGATCGGGCAGAGGGCGAGATCGGGACGATGCAGACGACCACGCCCCCCGCGTGGTGGCATCTCCGCACTGAGGAATCCCGGCCCCGAGAGCTCGGTCTCTTCGCGGCGGAGCTCCGGCTCGCCCATCAGCAGGTGTCCCGGATACGCGCGTTCGAGTCGTGCCGCGACGCCCGCGCAGACGATCGCATGCTGCGCGCTCGAGGCACTCACGCGCGCCGGCCTCAGGCTGCTGGTGCCCGACGCGCGAAGACCGGCGCCGGTGACGGTGAAGAGCGCCGGCTGGCCGGCGAGCGGCTTCCAGCGAGCAAGCAGGCCGCGGCGCTCCGCCGCGAGCAGCCGCGACCTGGCCGAGGCGTCGGTGAGCTCCGCGCGCTCAGCCACGGCCTCGGCCGTCACTGCGCCGATCCGGGCCGCCCAACGCACGAGCGCGAGACGCTCCGTCGACCTGGTGTCCTTGAATGAGCTCATGGGTCCTCCTGTCGTGGTTGTCACTCCGCGTGAGCCCGGCCGTCCGAGCCCGCGCCAGCAGACGTGCGTGCGAGGCTTTGGCAGTGGCCCGTCTCAGCGGCCGCCGCGCGGCGGGAGCACGCGCGTGAAGCGCACCTGGCCGCCACCCTCGAGCGTGATCACCGCCGCCCATCCGCGCCCGAGAGACATCACGCGGCCGGGATCCAGGACGGGCTCGCGTCCACGCGAGCGGACGGTTCGCCCGTCGCTGTGGCGCGAGACCCTCCACGCTCCCGCCGTTCCCGCCAGGCTCGCGATCATCTCGGCCGAGCTCGGCACCACCTGGCGATGCGCGATCAGCACCGAGAGGTTGCCGATCACGCGCTCGAGAAGCCGCTCGCTCCCTGACATCCTCAGGTCCGAGAGCTCCTGGGTTCCGAGCAGGAGGCTGAACCCTGCCGAGCGGGCGCGCCCGAACAGCCTCACGACATGCTCCGTGGCGACGGCCGAGAACTCGTCGATCACGACCAGCGTGGGAATCGGGTCGCCCTGAAGCGCCGCGACGACCGTCTGGAGGTCCTGCACGATGGCGGCCCCAAGCATCTGACTGAGCAGCGGCCGCCGATCCGATTCGAGACTGAAATACACGACCGCCCGGTCTCGGACCGCGTCGCGCAGCTCCAGACGGTGCGCGCCGGAGGTGCGCCCATCGAGCCAGGGACCGACGTCGGACTCGACCATGATCGCGAGACGGTCGCGCACGCCCGAGAGGTCGGCTCGCTGACGGGCTGTGAGCGAGTCGAGATACGCGAACGTCGCCTGCGCCTCAGCCTCCGGCAGCGCCCTTGCGAGCACCTCCAGGCACTGGGGGTCGAGCTGCTCGACGATCCCGGCGAGACTGACCTCCTTCGTGGTCCCGCGCAGCGCACGGACGACGTGCCCGAGGTAGCGCTGAGCCTGGCGCATGTAGTGGGGCTCGGTGAACCGCTCGCCCGCGAGCGCCTTGTCAGCGATCTCGGTCTCGCTCCCCGTTGCGTATGGGTTGTACGCACAGTCGCCTCGCGGAGTCCACTCGAGGAACCGCCGGCCCTCGCGCTCGGCGGCCAGCCGTAGCTCTTCACGCATGCCGGCGTCCCCCTTTGGGTCGACCACGACCGCGCCCATGCCCGCTTCTATGGCCCTGGTTGCGAGCCATGTCTGGGTGACGGTCTTGCCTGAGCCGGTTGCCCCCACGACGAGCGTGTGACGACCCCCCTCGGCGCCGCCGGCGGGAATCATGACGGTCCGCGAGCGGTCGTCCTGACCGAGCACGAGCCCCTCGCCGTCGCGACCGCCGGCTCCGATGTCGGCGGCGTGAGCGTCCAGCCTCCTGGCTAGCGAGCGCGCGGCATCCAGCGGCGTGCGTCGATCGGCGGCGAGCTCTGCGAGATCGACGCCGGCGTCGACGTCAACCTGATGCCACCGTCGCCCTCGATGGGTCGCGTAGAGAGCGACGGCAACAACGACGAGCGTCGACTCGCCGAGCAGATGGAGGACGAGGACTACGGGCGCGAGCCCCACAGCCGCCCAACTCCAGTGCAGGTGGTTGCTGCGCAGGGTCCGCGCGACGATCAGACCGAGCAGCGCAGCGATCAGGACATGCCACAGCGAAGTGGTCGCCGCGTGGAGCAACTGCTGGGCCGGCAGCAGCGGGTTCTCCGCCACCAGCGGGTGAATGTTGGATGAGGACATTGCCTCACTCCTTCCTGGCCTGCCGCACCTGCGGGCAGGCCGATGGGCCGGCGTGCGGCCGGCGTTTGCGTGCAACGCAAAACGGCGGACCTCGCGGTCCGCCGTCAGGACGTGGCGCCTCCTACATGGCGGACCCGGAGGGGACCGTCAAGATCTTGGTTACGCGAGCCGCACCACGGTGCTCGGCTGGCGGTGGCGATCATCTCAGCCGGTAGCCGATGCCTCGCAGGTTGATGATCCACGCCGGCGAGCCGGGGTCGGTGAGTTTGCGGCGCAGCCTGCTGGCGTGACTGTCGAGTGTTCGCGATGAGCAGCTGCCGCGGTATCCCCACACCGCGCGGAGCAGCTCCTCGCGCGAGAACACCCGATCGGGCTCGCGAGCCAGATGGGCCAGCAGCTCGAACTCCATCCGCCGCAGCACGAGGGCGCGGCCGTCGAGTTGTGCAACCCGGGTGCGCAGGTCGACGACCAGCACCCCAGCCTCGAGCCGAGTCTGCGAGCCATCGGCCGGGTCGGCGCGGCGCAGGGTCGCCGCCAGGCGCGCACGCAGCTCGAGATAGCCGGCCGTGCGGGCGAGGAAGTCGTCTGCGCCGGCGTCGAAGGCGCGCAGAAGATCGAGCTCGCGGTGGCGAGCAGCGAGCACGATCGCCGGGAGCCGCGGGTTCCAACCGAACTCGCCGGCCTCCGCGTGGCGTATCTCCTCGAGCAGCCGAATCGTGCCTCCTGGGCCCGCGACGCCTCCCAGGAGCGCCAGCGCCGGAGAGCGTTCTCGGGCAAGAACCCTCGCATGCTCGACCGTGTGGGCGAGCTCGACGCCGAACCCGTCTGCCATCAGTTGCTCGGCGATCGCGCACCCGAGCCGCCGGTCTCCCTCGACCACGAGGATCGGACCGGCGGGCCTCGGCGCGATCGTCACAGTTCGACCTCGCGCGGGCCGATACCCAGGCCGTCGCGGGCGATCAGGGCCAGCACGTCTATGTGGATCCATGGAGTCGGCGTGTCGTGGCCGCCCTCGGGAAGTAGGCCCGCGCGGCGCGCGAGCCAGCTCGTCTCGCCGCTCACGTTGCCGCGCCCGTCGCGCTTGATCCGCCCGCAGCGAATCGCGATCTCGCTCATGCTCGACTCGCCGCGTCCGACGCTCGCCAGTACCGCGGCGCGCAGGCCGCGGTTGAGCACGATCGGGCTTTCGAGCACACGTGAGAGCTCCGCGCGAAGCGTGGTGCTCGAGACAGCCTGCTCGCCACGAGCGGGCGAGACCGCCGCCAGCGTGCACGAGCGCATCGGCTCGTAGCTCTCAACGCTTGCGATCACGTCCCGCAGGCTCACAGGCTGGAACTGGACATCGGCCACGGTCGCGCGACGGCACCAGCGCAGCTCCGGGATCGACATGCGTGCAGCGATGCGCTCGAGGCGATAGCAACGGCCCGAAGGGTCGATCACCTCGCTGTGGTCCGGATCCGAGCCGGTGCCCGACTGCAGGTCCAGCGGACAGCCGTGCGGAAGGATGCGGGCGTCATCGCGGGTCACGAGCCGGCAGCGGCGATGCTCCATCGCGGCGTCGCGAAGATAGTCCCGGCAGACAAGCTCGGCGTTCTCTGCCGGCTCGTCGGCAGCCAGATGCGCGACAAGGCGGCGGTCACCGCGTGTCGTTAGATCGCGGTCGAGCAGCAACACGCTGCCCGCGGTTCCGGCTCGCGTGAACACCTCGCGCCGGCGCCCGGCGGGGTCGGAGTAAGTCGCGAGCCTGTGCTCGCGAGGAGCCTGTCGGCTGAGCGCTTGTCGCGATCGCTCGGCGGGCATGGGCGGCGTGGAAGGGACGGCGATCGGGTGGGCTGTGGCGGATCTCGTCAACGTGGCCTCCTGGTGAGCCTGGTCGTGCGGCCGAGGGCGATCCCGGCGCGGGTTGCGGGGACGGGCGTCCTAGGAGCCGGCGCGGTGACCGCCAAGTGGCCGGGCACGAGAGGGCTCTGCGGAGGGTGAAGTCGTCCTGGGGGGCCGGCGGTGTGAGCGCGCGGGCGTCGGCGTGAGCCGTGGCTGGGAGTGGGAGATCGAGGTGGGAGATCCACACTAGCCGGCGAGCGCGGCGGCACGCCCCATCGCTCTGCGCCGCACGGAGGCGCCACGCAGTTGCGCCCGCTCGCACTTCCATCTTTCGCTCTGGAATGCGGAATCGCGGCATCGAGTCGTGCAGTCACCCTGCTCGCGCGCTCGACTGCCGGCGCGCCTCGTCGCACTCGAGAAGGGACGTGACTGCGGCCCCGAACGGGGCGACTGCGCGCTCGCGTCGGGGGATTGCGCTCACCCACCGCTGCCAGCCTGTGCGACGACGCTGCGGAGCGCGCTGCGCGGCTCGAGTGACCGCTCGCCCACCGTCGGATCCCCATGCGCGGCCGCCACCCGCACCTCCGGTGGCAGGCTCGGGACACCATATGCGCGCAGGTCGCCCTCGTGCGCGTCGCGCTCGGCGACGAACACGATCCTCGCGCGGCCCGGATACTCCCAGTCGAACGGATACTCGCCGGCGTACGCGCGACATGCCACCAGCGCAGCGTCGGCGCTCCGCGCGCACTCCCGCGCGCGCCGCCGGTCGCGGCACAGGAAGACGACGAGCGGCTCTGCCTGCCGGCGACGTCCGTAGCGGGTCGTGAGCCCCGCCCAGCCGGCGAGGAAGTGGTCGTAACGCTCGAGCTTGGCCGCGGCAGCGCCGACCGGAAGACGGTCGTCGCGCTCGATCAGCAAGTCGATCGCCGGCGGCGACATATCGCGCGCCGCGCCATCAGAGGCCGGCCCGGCCCCCTCCTCGGCCGCGACGCCCGGGTACGCCGCGTCCTCGGAAAGACGCCGCAAGGTCAGCGATCCATCGGGCCGGATCGTCTCGAAGCGCTCCAGCTCGACTCGCTGCCCAGCCTGGTTGGTGCGGAGGAAGTCGTGCGGCGTTCTGCCGCCCGGAAGCCGCAGGTCAGTCAGGCGAAGCCCGCGTCGCGCGCCCGCCGTGTCGGGCGACGGCGGCGCGAGGACGGAGCGTGCGGAGCCGCGCAGCGTGACCGTATTGCGACCGCAGAGGTGTGCGACGGCGAGCATCCAGCCGCCCAGGTGAACGTCGTGGCGCGCCGCCGCCAGCCGGCGACCGGCCTCACCGCCGCGATCGGCGACGAGTGTTGCACCCGACTCTCCGCGGCCGGCGGCGAGCGGCGACGGGAGCATCGACCGCGACTCGAGAGCCGCGATGCCGGCATCCCCGATCGCGCAGCACATCGGCACGCCACCACCGTCGCGACGATGGAACTGGAAGCGTTCGATCAGTGCCGCGTCGGCGAGCTTCTTGAGCCTCCGCTGCGTAGTGCTGCTCGCCCTTCCCGGGTTGAAGTGACGGTGGATCTGGCTGGTGAGGACGTGGCCCAGCGCCGCCACGAGCGCGAGCATCTCGAGATCCAGCGCATCGGGCTCGAAGGCCGCCGCCACCTTCACAGGCCGCGTCGCACGCACGCTCTGCGCGCGGTCGAGCTCGACGAGCTCGGCGTAGCTGTCGGACGGGGTTTCGGGCGTTGTGTGCTTCGGCGAGTCTCCCGTCGCCTCGGCCGAGAGGCCGGTGGGCCCTTCGGGGAGTTCGCCGGCCAGCGGGGGCGCGTGCGTGACGGGAGCCGGCGCGGGCTCCAGGTGAGCCGACGGGCGGCTCGGGGCAAGCGAACGAGGGCGATCCCAGTGGGGCTGGCGCAGGTCGCTGAGATGCCGAGCGCCTCGCTCGCGCTGGCGTGCGGCATGCAGCGCGAGACGTTCGCGATCGACACGCATCGGGATCGTCTCAGCGATGAACGCTGGTTGGCGTCCCTCCTCGGTGCTCCAGCTGGCGATCGCGCGGTACTTCGGGAGGTGCAGCCGGAGATCGGGGTGGCCCAGGCTCGAGAGGCGCCCGACGCCGGGCCGGACCGTGTCGGAGAACTCGGCCATCGTGAGCGCCACCGCCGACCTCGCGTCGCCAGCGGACGCCGTGGCGAAGTAGACCCGGTGGGCGAACAGCGCGTCGAGTTGCTCGCGGACGTCGCGATCGACCCATTGCGCGTCGGTCTGCCAGCAGGCGACCGTCTCCAGGCCTGCGCTGCGCTTGAGGGCCATCGTCTCGGCGAAGCCGCGGTTGAGGATCATTGGCGCCTCGTCGATCTTCAGCGCGACGGCCACGCGTTCGTGCGCAGGGACGAGATCCTGCTGCCGGGCGAGCGACGCGTCGAGCATGCCGACGAGCAGCTGCATCAGCACAGAGGTGTTGCCGGCTCCCATCGCGCCGAGCGCGCCCCGCACGACGAGCACCTCCCCGCCGGCGATCACCCGATCGAAGTCGACCCTCAGCGACTCGTTGAGGAGCACGCGCTTGATCGAGGGCGAGTTCAACAGCCGGGCGAGCTTGTTGACGGGCGCGTCGAGCTTGGAAGTCGTGGTGCTGCGCGCGTCCGCGAGCTGAGCCGTCAGCTCGGCTGTGAAGAACTGCGAGATCTCCTTGAACTCGGGGAGGGTTCGCACCCTCGCACCTACGCTGCTGCGATACGAGTATCCCTCCTCGCCGACCGTGAGCAGTCGCGCCGCGTCCCACAGGGTCGACGCGCGGTCGTGGGCGAGGACCGCGATGATCGCGTTGCGCAGATAGCGGTCCGACGACGCACGTATGTCTGCATCGGACGGAACGATTTAGCGGCATCCGGAGGCCGCGCCCGGGCAGCATGCAGCTATCGTGCCCGCGCGAAAGCGGCGGCGTTAACCAGACGCCACACGACGCCTGCTTCTCGTCCGATCCGAGCGTGCGCTCGGTGCCCGCGGGCGCGCTCGAATCTCGCGCAAAGCGGGCGGCGAGGTATTCCGCTGCCCTTCCCTCTGCCTGCCGCTAGTGGCCGAACCGCTGATGGGCTAGTGCGGCGTAGGCCATCGGCTTGGCATCGACATCTGGCGCCCGTCGCGTGCCCTGTAGCGCGGCGTAGGCCGCTGGTATCAGGCTAGGAGCCGCGAAGGCGGCGGCCGTTGCGCCACCTCCGACCACCAATGGGGCGACGACCGTAGCTGTCGCCGCGGCGACGCCGGCGATGCTGCCGAAAACGATTGGCGGCCAGCGTCGCCGTTCCATTAGCGCGACGATCTGAGCCCGCTCGCGACGCAACCGTCCGAGCGCGATCTCTGCTTGTTCATCCTGGGCGTCGGCCTCCACGAACGCCGCCGCTTTAAGCAGCTCTTCGTTGACGCAATCGCGGAATGAGGCGAGCTCGTCTTTATGGTCGCGCTTGAACTTCGCAAGTTCCTTTGCCGGAACCGACCTTTCTGGTGCCGGCAGCAGACCCTTTAGAAAGCCCGAGCGGAATTCGCGGGCCTGCTTCAATGTGCGCCCGGTGCGCGTGTCAGCGCCGAGCAACGCAGCCATCGCTTGCTCGCGGTTTGTTACTGGGTCCATCGGGACCTCCTGTAGCCGTCCCAGCGTTACGGCGAGATACGCCATAAAGAGATCGGCCGTACGCTCCTCGACCTCGAGCCAGAGCTCCCAGCCAGCGCCGGTGCTGTACCGAGCGAGATCACGAGCGACGAGATCCTCGGCTAGTAAGCCGAGCTTCCACAGGTGAACCTTTGTAACCGGCAGGTCGTTTAGGGGACGTCTCCCTCTCTCCTGGACGGCATCATCACCATCGAGATAACCAAGAAACTCGTCACGGAAGGCCGGCGCCTTCTCGAAGTCGAACAGCGGCTGCACGTCCTCAAGCAAGCCCTGCTCGCGGAGCTCGCGCATGCGAGGGGTCACGTAGCGCGAGTCGTTCTCAAGACCGCCAGGGATGATCGTCCCGACGGCGTCCCAAAACAGCAGAACCCGTGTGAACCAATCTTCGTCGGGTGTCTCGATGTAAGGGAAGTACAGCGCCTTTGTGATCATTGTTGCTCGCACATCTACTATACGTGCAGCCGTCGCGCTATTCGGGCTCCACGACCACCGGCCGGCGACGACCTGCAATATCCGCCTCGGACGGAGTATACAGCCCCCCCACCCGATGCAGGCTCGATCACCCTACGACCGCCGTCACACGAAAGCGGTCGCGCGCGATCACCGCTCTCGCGCCCTTGCTGATCGTCCGATGCACAAGCGAGCGAGCTTAGGGCCTATCCCGGTTGGGTGGCGTTGAGGGTTGCGAGGTGGGCCTTCTTGAATGCGATGAGGCCGCTTGAGAGTTGTAGGAGGGCGAGGTGGTTCTCGTCCTTCTTGGACCAGCGGATGAGGATCCCGCGGTTGCGGTTCATCCAGGAGTGGCACGCCTCGACGACCCAGCGGCGGGCTTTCCACTCGGGGTTGTGGGCCTTCAGGTCGATCTCCTCGCCGCGTGCACGGATGTGCGGCGTGAGCTCGTAGCCGCCGAGCAGCTCGCGGACCTCGGTGTTGTCGTACGCCTTGTCCAGGCAGATGCCCTGCGGCTGCTCCGGGGTCGGTTTGGGCCGCTCGATCGGGATCGAGTCGAGCGTGCCCTTCAGCAGCTTGTGGTCGTTGCGGTTCGCGCCGTCGTGATCGAGCCCGACCGACCCCCGCACTCTCCGTGAGGACCGAACGCTTCGCCCCCCCTTGGCCCGGTCAGTGGGATTCGGGCCCGTCTTCGGGCCACCCAGCGGGGCTTTGGTCATTGCCCCATCGGCCGACAGGAACGACCAGTCGATACCGATCACCTCGTCGTACTCCAGCAGTCCTTGACGCCAGATCTCATGGAAGACACCGGCCTGCTCCCACTCCTGAAAACGCCGATGCGCAGAGGACGAAGAGCACACGCCCGTCGCGTTCAGCGCGTTCCATTGCATCCCGGTCCTCAGCACCAGCAGGATCGCGTCCATCGCGTCACGGTCGGGCACCCGCGGTGCGTGACAGCCCAACGGGTGAAACGGCGGGTCCGCCAGCAACGGCTGCACCCGCTCCCACAACCAATCCGGCATCCGCCAACCATCATCCTTACTGACCATGTAGCCCACAACAGACCTCCTGATCGAACGGCATGACGACCTCGATCAGAAGTTCAACACAGCGCTACATAACCCTTCCGGGATAGGCCCTTAGGCCGAGACGCCTCCGTTCACGCGAAAGCGGCACCGTTGGATCGGATCGCTACTGCGCGTAAATGTCCGTGGGAGAACTGGCGTGGGAGTCGATCTGTCCGTGCGCGACTCGACCGCTCGCCGCCGTGCAGACAACTTAGTCTCAGACCCTCACGCCTGCGGTGATATTGCTGCGAGGATGCACTCGTTCGCAGGCTCCTGGCTGCTGAATTGCGCGCGCAAGCGCCATCAACGGAAATACTAGTCGGTAATGATGCCGGTTGACATAGAAATCTGAGGGATGGACCGTTGCCGTGTACTGCGGCTCCTCCCAGTCGCCCTCGGTGCCCTGCGTGGTAACCAGCCACGCTATTCCTTCAGCGACGCTGGGAGAGGTCTCCCTTGCAGCCAACAACGCAATGAGTGCCCATGCCGTCTGTGACGCGGTGCTAGGACCTCGGCCGATCCACGCCGGATCATCATAGGAGCGTGGATCCTCGCCCCAACCGCCGTCTTCGTTCTGGTGCACCTCGAGCCAGCGCACGGCGCGCCGGATGCAGGATGCCGACGGGTCTACTCCGGCAGCGATCAGGCCCGGCACGGCGGCCCCCGTCCCATATATGTGGTTGACGCCCCAGCGACCGAACCAGGACCCATCGGCCTCTTGGTTGTCTATCAGCCACTGAACCCCGCGGCGCGCGCAGGAGCTCTTGGAGAGACCGAGCACCGCCAACATCTCGACTGTGTGACCGGTCACGTCCGCACTCGGCTCATCGATTACCTCGCCAAAGTCCAAGATCGGTAGGTTACGTACGAGCGCGCGTATGTTGTCGGCATCGAATATGGCCCAGCCGCCTTCTGTGCTTTGCATGCCTTCAACCCAACGCGCCGCCCGGTTAACCGCTTGCTCTACACGGGTCGTCAGGGCAGTGGAGACCTCCCAGCCTGTCCTCTCGTGAGAGTCCTCAGCGTTCAGGGCCACATCGGCGACCCGCTTCAGAGCAAGTACTACCTCGGCGGTATTGTCGATGCTTGGGTAGTTCTCGCTCGCAAAATCAGGCGTCCAACCACCCGGCGCAATGTTCGGTCTCGCAACGGCCCAATCGCCGCGCATACGAACCTCCTCACCCACAAGCCACTCGGCCGCGCGCAGGATCGCCGAATGGCCAGGCGGAAGGCCTGCGTCACGGAGGGCCGTGACCGTGAGGGCGGTATCCCACACAGGCGACTGGGACTCCTCAAAGCGCCGGCTGCGCCCCGGCGGCGCACCCACCCCGCGGGAGTCGTAGTTGTCCTCAATGAGATACAGATTGAGGCCTATTAGGCCGCGTCTCATCACAGGATGATCGAGAGGATAGCCTGCGGCGTGAAGCGCGATCAACGAAAAGACCCACGGCAGCTGGACTCCACCCCACGAGCCGTCGGCCTCCTGGCGACGGACTAGCCAGCGCTCAGCACGTGCAATCGCCAGTCGACGCAGCGATCGGAGCGGCCTACGCTCATATTCCCGCAGCACTACATCTAGCGTACGTATCCAGCTTGAGCGGCGGCTCCACGCACGCGGGGGACGCCGCCTCTCTGCTCCTTGATCCGGCACCACCCGAAGCTCATCCACATCAAACGGCAGTGGCATCACAGGACGGTGCGCTTTCACTAGCGATAGCGCAACAATCGTTAGGCGCGCAGGGCCTGCGAAATCATAGATGTTCAGTGGCACCGACGGCGTAAGCAGGATAATCTCAGGCGGAAGGGCAGGAACGCGATCCCACGACCACAGCCCGAATAGCGCGAGCCATACATGCGTGTACACTCTTGCTCGCTCGAGGCCGCCTTCTTGGCGGATGAACTGGGAGGCCGCGAGCATGTGCGCGGCGTCTGGCGGGTCGCCCGCAAGACGCAGCGCGCAGTATGCCTCGACCGTCGTCGAAAGCTCGCCAGGGCCGCCGTAGAAGTTGGCCCAAGTGCCGTCCTCGCGTTGCTGTGAACGAATCCACGCCGCCGAGCGCTCTGTCTCGTCGGCACGGCAGACGCCAAAGAATTCTCGTAGAAGCATGTCCTCGGCGTCCATAGTGACGTTAGTCTGAATCTCACCGCGCCACCAGCCAGCGTCATCCTGTAGTGAAAGCAGATGCTCGCGGGCACGTTCTAGCGCACCGGTCGTGTCGTCGGGTAGTACAAACGGGTAGTCTGATAGAGGCGGCATCTCCGTCGGTGACCCCGACGAGAGATGCGTATCCTTGAGTGTGAGATCCGACTGCTCTCTCTCTGGCGCCCGATACTCCGAGCTGATTTGTGCCGGCCCAGAACCGGGACGAGAGGCTGGGACTTTTGCGCGGGTTCGATCGAGGTTCAGAGTCCATATCGCGCACCCTGCGACGCCAGCAGAACCAAGCATGATCGCAGCTACACCGATAAGTCCGGTTCCTCCGTTGGCATGGCGAGGCACTAGCTCAGCGATCAAATAGGCTACGACAATGGCCACTGCGAAAGGCACAGCGACAGAATGCGTTTTGACTCCCGCAGGCACAAGTCTCATTGCACAAAGCCTTGCGGGAGCACCGCGATCAAGATCAGTGCCAACATGAACCCTGCAAATCCACCCCAAGCAGCTGCATCTCCAGCAGACATCGCGGTCCGGGGCAGCCACGACATTGGCGGACCGATCGCAATACCGGGAGTCACGCAGAGCGCTAGAAGCGTGGCCCATTCGCCAGCGGTTTCAATCAATGCCAACTGCACTCGCGTCGTCACTCCTCCCGCCCTGGTCGCCGTAGCTACTGTATCGACTTGCCACGGTCGTGATTCACAGCAGCAGGCACAGCGTGCGCCTCGGGTCCACTCAGAACGACGCCGGGTGCGCTCGCGCACGCGAGCCATGTCCACGTGTACGATGCTGGGCGAGTAGTCGGACGTCTGGGAGGCTTTCATCGGCTCCCACACGGTACCGAACGTGCTCACTTGGCGAGGCGCATTGATGCCCATGCGAACAGCGTCGGGGATCGGCAGCTAGCTGGGTCGCGTCTACACACCACTCGGCCTTCGAGGAACGCGTTCGCTTTACGTGAGAGCGAGCGAGGATCGGGTGGCAGGCATGGACGATCGGGCCTCGTCTTTTTGCGCAAGTGCGGGCCCATATGATCCATGCGCCCGCTTGCTCTCGAAAGCAGAAGCGCAGCGACTGGCCTGGCCTCGGCATTCAGCACCTCGGCTTCGGTGTCAGTTGGTCGGGTCCGGCCCCGGTCGGTGGCTCGGGCGGATTTTCGACGGCCTTCAACGACATGTCCGCTAGCAACAACGCCGCCTGAATGAGCAGCGAGGCATCGACCGGCCCAACCGTCCCATGTAGACCGTGAGAGATGCTATTGCGCAGGTTGAGTCCGAGTTGGTCCGTCAAGAGATTGACCAGATATGCATGCCAGCCCGGATCGGCGAAGGCGCCCTCAAGGTCTCGCAGTAGCACCCCGAGCATTTCCACACCGCCAACCTCTCTGCCAGGTCGGGGCTCGCGGACCACGGCAATGCCGACTTGACGGGCCAGCTCTCGCAGCACGCGCTCAAGGCGTGGTATGAGAACGTGGGCGCTCTCGTCGAATTGTTCGTCCCAGAAGAGCTCAATGGCGCGCGCGAGCCGCTCGGCTACCTCTATCTCGATGAAGTCGCCCGTGAGGAACTCGGTCAGCGAGGCGCGCGCGGGCCGGTCATCCCTTCGCCCGATCCGCTGCAACGCCTGAGCACAGAACATGCCCCACATTCGGGCGTGCTGGGCGCGCTGCTCAGCCATCTCGAGACGGTGATGATCCTCGCGGGTCGCGGCACGAAATATGGCGGTGGCGTTGTCGGGCCCTACGAGGGCCTTCGTGAAAAGGAACTGGATTAGATGCTCCTCCATGATCTGGTCGACTTGATCGGCCAGCTTCTGCGGTGAGCCACCAGGCGGACCTTGGACCGCCAGCACATGTAGGGCCTCCTGCCAGCTCGCCGCCTCCTCGAAGCTCCGCAGAAAGCGCTCTACCTCTTCGTTGGGAATCTCGAGCTCCGCGCTGATCCGCTTCAATCCCAGCTCCTCGGGGCGGATGGCACCCAGCTCGCGTCGCAACTCGTCGGCCTCTTCCTTAAGGCCATAGCTCCGCGCGATCTCCAATGCCTGCTCAAGACGGTGCACGCGGAGCATCCCGTCTCCCTTGGTGGACTCCTCGCGCCAGCGCTTCACTTGCTCCCGACGCAGCTCCTGAAGTCCCCGATCGTCGAGCAGTCGACTTCGCAGGTTGGCCACCGAGTCGATGATGTACGGGTCGGCACCATACTTGTCCGCGACTCGCTGCAGGAGGTCGTCCAGGCCATCGGGATGCTCCTGGGTAGGCAGCGCCACGAGCGGGCGCAACACGCCAAGCGGAAGTCCGGGCCCGCCGCCCGGCGATCCGAGGTCCTGCTCGGCGAACGCGATCATGCGCTCAATCACTGTGCCCTGGCGCGCGGTGTCTCGGGTTTCTCGGGCGAGCTCCAAGGCGCGCGACAGGCAACGCACGCGGTCCATACCTCGCCACGCCTCGCTCTCGGCGACGCTCAGTAGGCCGCCGCAGGCAGTGCTCGCCGCCAGATGTGGATCAGGCTGCGCCTTCCGCTCCCAAAGCAGGTCGCCAAGCCGAGCGTGCGCAACAGGATGGTCTACCGCCACCACTGCTTCCCGCCAGGCATCGACATCCTCGTTGGCGATGTCACTGAGGGCGGGTGGCATACGCCAGCCCTCGCCAGCGATCATGGCTCCGAACGGCCCGCCAGCCCGCTCTCGCGCTGAGCTGAAGCGCTCGTGAAGCGTATAGCCGAAGGCGAACACGAATGGGCGCAGACGCGGGTCCTCGCCATCTGGATCGCGGGCCCGCAACGCAGCCCTGACCGAATCCCAGGAATTGGCGGCTGCGACGGCGTTACGCATCCAGTCCAACACCTCGTCGTCGACAGTCATGCGTTGCAGGCTAGGCCACCAAGCTTAGTCGGAGCTCACTCGCAGCGGTCGAGCGCGCCGAACGCCGGTACTCTGGCCAGCCTGGTGTTGCCCACCACGCTCTTCAGCGTCGTGGAGAACACGACCTTCGGCAGAGCCTTCCAGATCTGGGCGAACTCGACGTGCTCCGCGGCCAGCGGACTCTCCTCAGCGGTCTCCCAGTAGACCATCGCTTCGTAGAGCCGCCGTCCGCAGAGGTGCACACCGGTCTCCTGCATCTGCCGATTGTGGAACCGATGCAGCTCCTCGTCGGGCACCCCCCAGTCGATCGCGCCGTCCGGCCCAGCAATGAAGCCGTCCAGCGACACACCCATCGAGTAGATCAGCCTGCGCGTCAAGATCCTCCTTCGGTTGGCGCCCAATTCTTCCGTGGATAACAACTTCGCGTCACCTCATTGCTCATCGGTGCCCCGTCGACCACGCTTGGTGGCGAGATCACCGCGCGACCGCTTCGGGCACACAGCGGCAGCGCCATTGCCCACGGCACTCACTATCGCTTCGGATGACCGATGAAAGTCAAGGGCTTGGACGCAAATTTAGGAGCGAGGTTCGGGCATGGGATTGGTCGTGGCTGGTTGCCGGAGGCCGCAGATCGCCTCGTGTGGCGTCAGTTCAGCGGCATCGTGGTCCACTGAGGTGATTTCCCGTTTTTTGGGCACGCGACGTCGACACCGGCGCCTAGCGGTGTCTTGGCGTGTGGCTGGCTGGGCTGTAGGCTGGTCGTGGGTGCGGGTCGATGACGAGTCGAAGCGCAGATGTCAGGGGCTCGTGGTCTGCCGCGCGACTTTGCCCTTCGTGGGCTTTTGTGATGCGCGCCCCGGTGTCACGCTCGCGCCCACCTTCGCCGCTGCTGGCCTGGCTGCTTGCCAGTCGCGGACCGTGCGCGTGTAGGACGCCTCGGCCTGCTCGGCGAGCCTGCGCTCTCCCTCGCGCATCGCCTGGCGGGTGGCCCACACCCCGGTCGGCGTGCCCTTCTGTGCCGGGGCGCCAGCGCGGAGCTCGAGCAGCCGGAGCTTCTTAGCGGTCAACGACGGCTGCTGGTGGGCGTAGTCCTCGCCACGGGTCAGCAAACACCAGAACAAGCACGCGAGCTTGCGCGCGACGGCGACTGTCGCGATCTGGCTGGGGCGACGGACACGCAGCCGCGCATGGAACGCGTGCAGCGGGCCGGGCTGGCGAACCACGCTCCAGGCCGCCTCGACCAGCGCCCACCGCGCAGACGCGGAGCCCTGCTTGGAGATCCGCCCGCTCTTCGCCGGCGCGATCCCGGACTGGCGGACCTTCGGGTCAAGGCCGAGATAGCCAACCAGCTGGCGCTGGGTGCGAAACCGACGGATGTCACCGACCGCTGCCATGAACGTCGCCGCCGCGATCACGTTCACGCCGGGGACACTCATCAGCCGCCTGATCTCCCCCGAGTCAAGCGCCTCCGTGGCGATCAGCCGCTCGACCTGCGCGATCTCCTGGTCGAGGAACTCGATGTGGCGCAGGCACCCATCGACTGTCTCTTGCTCCTCGACGGGAAACTCCAACTCCCGCAGCCACTGCCGGCCCTTGACGCCGAACAGGTCACTCACCGGCGGGCGACCCTTCAGCCGGCGCATCAACACCGCGTGAACCTCGTTCTTCGCGCGCGAGCGCGAACGCACAAGCTGCTCACGCCGCGAGAGTCGACGGCGCATAACGCGCGTCCACTCATCCGGTGCCCACACCGCATCGAGCTCACCGGCCGCCAACAGCCTCGCCAGCGTCCGCGCATCCAGCCGGTCCGTCTTTGCCCTGGCCTGCCTGATCCCGGTATCCGCCGGACTCACCACGATCACCTTGGCGACGTGCGGCTCGAGGATCCGCGCGATCTCCCACGCGTTCCCCGTCACCTCCAACGCCACCCGATCCTCCGGCCCAAGACTCCCGGCGAACAACTCCAGGCGCTCCGGCGTCGTCTCAATCCGACCCACCGAACGCACCTCACCAGCCTCACAGATCGCGACCTCGCAAAAATCCAGGTGCACGTCCAACCCGATCGCTCTCCCGATCACTGCCATCTCATCCTCCTCACCTCAACTCGACAGAAGGGAGAACCGCGGGCAAAACGACACAGACCGATACGTGCTCGAAGCACACCCGGGCAAGTCGCAGGAGCGGCCACCGAAAAAAGCACGAGCTCGAAGCCCATCGTCCAAAACGGCCTACCCAACTACGTTCTCCCAGAAAGCCCCTATCCCGGTCACCAGACCCTAATCACGAACCCGGACAAGACCCTCCAAGAAACATCTTCATGCCCCGAGACGCGGCAGTCTCGGAGGCGTGTCCGCAGACGCCTCCTTTGCCACGGCGAAGCAGTAGTCCGCCAGCCCGGCGCTCGGACGAGTGCTTGTCGTCCAATGCACGAGCGTTGGCTGGACTTCAGCCGCGCCTCCTATCACGCAAGAGCGCGCGTATTGCATCGGCAGTGCGCTGCATGTGGGACGCTGCGACCATGGATGTCGACCAATTCGATGTAATGGCCAGGGACCAGCGCGTGGTTGTACTAGCTGGCTCGGGCATTTCGACCGATCAGCCGTCAGGGTTGCTCACATGGCGGGAGTTCAACGCGGCTCTTTTGGACGCGCTCGTCAACTCTGCGGTGGGCCTGCTACCAGGAGCCGAGACCGAGATCCGATCTCTCAACCTAGACGACCTGCCGATCCAAGCGTTCTCGGCAATAGTTGCCGGTAGCTTCTCCGACCGGCACTATCTACCGGTCCTCGACGTCCTTGAGGGCAGCACACCCAATCGAGGCCACCATGCGCTGGCATCCTTGGCGCGTGCGGGCATCCTGTGCGCGGTCCTGACAACGAACTTCGACACGCTGATCGAGCAAGCGCTGGCGATGGCCGGTGTTGCCAGCGCAACAATGGCCGCGGACTACGACTACGCCGGCCCGCAGGACGACCGGTTTAGGATTCATAAGCTCCATGGCTCAGTCGGCCGGCACGATACGCTAGTCGACGCGGTTCACCAGAAGCTCCCGGGGCTGTCAGCGACTCGTCGGGCCATCGTGAAAGACGTCTGTCTGGACGCCGATGTCGTTGTGCTCGGCTTCTCCGGCGCAGACTTCATGTTCGACCACGATTACATACCACTCGGGACGGCTAGGCGCGTTATATGGGTCATACGCCCGGGCTCTACTGTCAGCGACCGCGTGCAGGAGGTACTTGGCAGCCTCGCGCACGGCATCGTTGTCGAGTCAGACATCGTGCCGTGCCTCGAAGCGCTGGGCGCCGCTCCACCGCCCACAACGGCGCCCGTGGCGCCAGTGCTCGTCGACCGTCGTAAGGAGGTTTGCGACCGTTTGGTGGGAGCACCGAACCTCGAATGGGGCGCCGCGGGGGCATGTCTGCGCCTCGCGGGTGCCGGTGGCAGGGATGAGATCGTCACCGCGATCATCTCCGCCATACAGCCCCGTGTTTCAGCTGTCGAGAAGCTCCCGTTCATTGCCAGCAGCATGCTCCGTGCATTGACCGCTGTGGCTCTGCGCCGCGGTGAGTCGACCGATGCAATCGCCTGCGCTACGAGGGAGATCGCGTTTCTCGACCACTGGATCGCGAGTGAGGAGGAGAATCGGAACGCCCGCGGACTTCGTGCCGGCGCACTATTCAATCGCGCTCAGGCTCGCCTTGCTAACAACGAGATCGATGCCGGAGATGACGACCTCCGAGAGGCGCTTCGCACGAGCTATGAAGCCGGCGCGCGCGAATTGCGTTCGCCGATCTTCAACGCACAAGCGGCCAGGATCGCGGGCCACGATCCCGACCTGGCGCTGTCTCTCATCAGGGCAGCCATAGAGACCGCCGGTGGACCGGGTTCCATCGTACAGTTGGCGGCCGCCCGCAACCTGCGAGCCGTCATCCTGACGAATCTGAGCGAGTATGACTCTGCGCTCGAAGCGGCCGATCATCTGGCCGATCTGCATGAAATCACGGGTGATCGAGCGGCGAGAGAACATGCCACGTGGCATCGGGCGGTAGTGGGCTTTCTCCGCGGCGGCTCGCCTGTGGGGTTGCATGCACTGCTGGAGGCAGTGCGAGATGCGCCGTCCTCGTTGCTCGAGATATCGGCATCCAACCTGGACCGGATCTTCAGCGGGCACCTGCGAGCTCCGCCAGAGCTGGTTGCGGCGTTCGCCAAGCGTGGCCTGGTCCTCAGCGCGGCGCCGCCTGCCGGCCACAGCAGCCCGCCGGCTTCCGCCGAGGCAGTCCCACGCGAGCGGCTTCGTCGCGCAGAGTTCGCGGGGGACCAGATACAGGTGCTCGTTTGCCTAAGGGAGCTCGCCGGGGCCGCGCGCCTGAGAGGCGTCCCGCTTCGGCTACTCGACCTCGCGATCGCGTATCGGCATGCCGCCGAACGGGAGGACAGCCAGACCGGCCTCACCCAGGCGCTGAACATGTGCGCGATCGCAAACGATCTCGCTGGGGACGTTCGATCTGCCGCCGAACTCTGGGCGATCGCGCTGTCGCGGACCCCCGGCGCCTTCGACGTGGAGGGCAATCTCGGCTGGGCGCTCTCCCGCCTGGGAGAGGTCGAGGCTGCGCTAAGACACCTCAACGCCGCCAAGAAGCAAAGCGTGATCGCCAGAGATGCGGGCATCGAGGTCCGTGTGCGCTGGTACCTGGCCGAGCACGAGCGGCGTTATGGAGACCAGGCGACATCTGAGTCGATGTTGGCGGACACAATAGGCCGTGCCGAGGCGCTCGGCGACAGAGCGGGCGCACGCGTATTGGACCACCTGCTCCAGGAATGGCGTTCCGGGCAGGCAGGAGAAGACCCCGACGATCGGGCTAGCCCGTCGGACCGCTACCGTCCGGCGTCGCCGCCGAGCGAGGGTCCACGTCTTGCCACGCAATCCAGGGAACTTCGTGCCAGCGACCATCGTCAGGCAGCGGAGAGCATGATGATGGAGGCGTATCACGCCTACGAGGACGCGAATGATCTGCGCGGGATGTCGGCGTGCCTCAACGATCGGGCGGGATGGCGGCACGACGACGGAGATACCCGTGGCGCCATCGATCTCGCGGTTGAGGCGCTCGACCTGCGCCGACGCGTACCCGACTTGGCGGGCGAGATCCTCACGCTGAGCAACATCGCCTCGTGGGCGCTCATCTCGGCGAAGGATCACCGCGGTCTCGTGGAGGCACAGGATTCTGCGACGGAGGCAATCTCGATTGGCCGCGCCACCGAACCCAGCAGGTCGCTGCTCCAAGCTTGGACAGTGCTTCTGTTCGTACTCAAGGCACAGGGTGCCGACCACGCTCGCATCGATGAGGCCACGCGCAGCGGCCAAGTCGTCGCGGATGCCCTCGGGACACGCCACGCTGATGCCCGCGCGGCGTTCGACCAAGCCGTCGCTGCGTCGCCTGCCTGAGTACGCTCGCCAGCTACGCTCGGCTCGCGCTCGCCCAGGGACAGACAGCTCCGGCGAACTCTCCAATGGCGGGTACTGCCAAACGACAGTCTCTCAATCCTCGTCCGGCTCGGGCCAGTATTCGTCAAGACTCCAGATCTCCTCGATCAAGATGCCAGTCAGCCCGAACAGCAGTGTCTCTCGCGGCAGCTCTGGCGACTCCCGCCCGAGCTCTTCGACGTAGTAGCCAGTCAACGCGCCCCATAGCCGCGAGCCGATACTGGGCCGCAACCGATCGAGGCCGGTCATGGCGACGTTGGAGTAGATCGCGTTTGCGCTCTTAATGCCCATGCCGCCAAGCCAAGCGACGCAAAGCGCGGCCGCAGACATGAGCGCCTCACGGACGTCCTCCCAGCGCGGGTCAAGTTCGCGATCCTCTCGGCGGGCAGTCGCGAGCGGCTCGACTACAGCGAGAGCTGCCCGCAAGGCTTCCGCAGGCGCCGCTTCACCGTCCGGCAGTTCCGTCAGACGCCCTTGTGCCTCCTCGATGCGACGCAGCCGCTCGCTGCGCAGCATCGCGTGAAAGGCCTCCGTGCCGCGCCGAAGCCGGCCGGAGGGCAGCCGGAGCTCTGCGGGCTCTGCCTCGTAGATGTCCTGCCCGGAGATGAGATGGTCGCGCTTCTTATGTAGGAGCTGAGCAAGACGCTCGCCAGTGGACACGGCCTCAAGCTCTTCACGATTGATAACCAACACCTCCTGCCCTTCGCTGAGCGCCAGCATCACCTGCTGGCGCGCGGCGGTTAGTCGCACTGGATCACCAGTAATCCCACGCGTGGCGACCAACACACCAACGTGACGGTTACGCCGACGCATCTTGGTGGCAAACCAGCTGATCTCCATCGCGCCAACCGGCGTGGACCAGTTCTTCGCCTCCACCAAGATCTCAGTCTCGAAGCGCGCCAAGCCGTCCTCGTGGGCCACGTTGGCGAAGAGCAGGTCAATCTCTTCGGTCTCGAATGCACCCCGCTGGTCCTGCATGGAGCAAGTCACGCCAGGGATCTGCTCGAAGGCATAGCGGATGGCCCCCTCCAGCACACGACCCTTGTCAACGCTGCTGGCCCCCTCGGCATCTCCAGAGGCTAGAAGTTGGGTCACGTAGGCGGTGTCGATCCTGGGCATCTAGAGTAAGCCTACGGCTCCGGTGCCCGTGAATGCGAGGCATCTGCCGCGGACTGAATCGCCCCGACTTCTTTGGCGACCCATTCAGCTTGGCCAGCGGCCCGGCCCGGTCATATCGCTCGCACGCAAGCGCCTCGGACAGGCCCGCACTACCGCATCGCGTGCGCAAAGCAGGCGTCTCGATCACCCCGTGGCGGGTGGCTGCTTTGGACGACATCCGAGCGCACCACCGAGCATCGCCACGCACCCGCTTGCGTGGGGGCGAAGCGGAAAGCGCTCGTCTCGTGACGCCTCAGACCCGGTCGTCGTCCGGAGCGAGCGGGAGCATGGCCGTGCTCAGACACACCGCTGTCACGGCGTAGCATCGGCAACAGTACTACTGCTACGGCTCACGGTCCTCTCGGACTGCATCAAGGGCGAACACGTTGATAGCGGGCAACTCCGAGGACTCCTCGACCGCGCTAAGGCTCGTATTGATGATACCTGCCGCGTGATTGATGCCGTCATCACTGAGGCGCTGAACCAGATGCTTGAAGTTAACAACCTTCGCCATACCCTCGCCGGTTCGGATCTCCTCTTGTTGCGCCGCGAGTTGTGGATCGTAACGCCATTGACGTACTATCTCCACGGTAGTTGCAAAGAAGGGGAACTTGGTCGCGAAGCTTGCAAGATCCACCATAAAGGTTTCTCCAACTTTTCTCATCCGGCTTGTTGCCTCATGCGAACCGACCGCCCGGCCCAAAAAGGCTTCACAGGTGTCGATAGATGTCGCGAGCGTGCTATGAAGCGTTATCAGGGCGGTACCTGTGAAGAACTGAGCGATACCCATGTCAAACTTGGCAAGGTTTGCCCGTCTTTCTGCGAGCCCAGATTTTGGCGGAGCTTGTGCATCGAACGCCGCTTCGAGCGATGCGCGCGGCTCTGTCTCGTGAGGCACAGGCCTCTCCAAGCAAGCGGTCAGCCTGTCAGACACTTCGACCGCGACGCTTCGGCTGCGCTCGTAGAGCAGACGCTGTGCGCTCGCGGCCTCGTCGTAATGCTCCACGATCTCCGGTGTCCCTGCCGCGGCAGCCCCGCCTGCCGAAAGTTTGTCGACTACCTCATCGGTAGCCCGCCTCGCCAAATCAAGCTGCTCTGGGAAGCCATCGCTCAGCGTCTGACTGCCGGCGAAGAGCGCCGCACCGAGAGCTGTGAATTGTTCGACATCCTTCGGCTCCATAGTATCTTTCAACTCTTGGTGGATTCTGCCAGAAGGAGGCGTCAGCCACAAGGCGGGCGACACGCTCGGATTGGACGAGCACGAGCACAGACGCGTTCCGACGCGGACGCTTTCGCATCGCCTTGGCAAAGCGCGCCTCGGAGCCTGTCACGCACTCGTCGAGCCGTCGATGCTGGTAGAGCAGCGCCGCTACCAGCCACGCGATGGGAGGAGAACCCGATGAGCGTCCCGCGAGTGCTCGGCTCAGGTCGGGCGGCGTCGCGCCCCTGCGACACTCCCCGGCTTGCACACAGATGAGTCCGATATGCAGAATCGCGCTCAAGCCTCCCAAACCACCTGTCGATTAGAACGGCGTGCATAAACACACGTCCGAGAGTTCGGCGTGCGTAGCGCTGCTCGCTGCGTCTCTCCTGCCCACTGCCTTCGGGACCCAAGCGCTTGCAGCTCCCGTATGCCTCGAAGCTGAAGCCAAGCTTCGACGAGCGGGAGACTAGAAAGACTCATCTCATGGGCTGGCAGGAGCGAGACTGGGCCAAATGGACCGACGCGGACCGCCAACGCTTCTTCGGGACCACACGCTCAACCAGCCACGCACCCGCGCGGTCCAGCCCAAAAGCCGTCGGTAAGCGCCGAACGCCGAGAGAGACCCTCGCCGCGCTCATACTGATCGCAGCCGCAGTGGCGTATTACAGCGGTGCGCTCAACCATTCCCCCCGGCCGACGGTGATCCCTACCTCGAGCGAGCCTCCTCCGACGCCATATCTACGGCTGCCACACACGTCCCCCACGAGCACCACGCCCGCGCCTCCCTCCCCGCGCTACACCACGATGAGCGGCCCAAGCTCGGTGCCCCGCGGGGCATACATGACGGTCACCGGCACGCTGCACCCAGGCGAAAGCGGCCCCATCGTCGTGGAAGGCCAGTGGGAATCAGGACCCTGGTACGAGCTCGCGTCCACGAACGCCAGCAATGGCGAATTCAGGGTGCGCTACACACTCCCCCGGCCCGGCATCGTCCACGTCCACCTCGCGCTGCCTGACGGCGACTACGCCGTCAGAACCATCGACATTACCTGAGCGACGTCCGGAACTTTGCGCCGTAGTAGCGACTGAGGCTCGCCCCGCAGCGGCAGGATCCGCGTCGGATGTGAGCGCCTGCGACTCGCGCAAACCGCTAGGCACTCCCGTGGACCAAGGAGTCTCGTCGTCCGTTACGCAAGTCTGGATCTCGCCGACTGGCATGTCTGCTATCACGCTTAGAGCGTGCTGTTGAGGATGATCCGCGCGATTCCCGGGGCTGGCGTCCATTCGACTTTGGTCTGATGTCACAACCACCCGGCCTGCCGCATAGCCCTAAAATAGCGATCGACCACAACGGCCCTCAAAGACATGTCGCTCGCAGGCGTCCCGAGACCCACCCACGAGTTTCGAGCTGAGCATGAGGCCCCGTGACGGCGTCGGGGCACCTCCTCCCGAGCACGCATGCTCAACGCGAGCGCCACCAGCAGCACCGAGGGGCGCAAGCAGCTCGCGTAACCACCAACGCCGCCCGCCCCTGTGTGAGGCATAGCTCTCGCCAGTACGGACTGACAGTCAGCCAGCCGCCGCTGACCCGCCGGTCGCGCGAGCTTGCAGCTGAGTCCGTTCCCACCGTTCAGACGCGTCGTAGACCGCGGTCCGTGACGGGCCGGCCACGCGGGCCATCTCGCTGATCGGGATGCATGTTGTCTCGATCGCGCGTCCGATCTCTTGCTCAAGCGCGACGCGCAGGTCCTTGACCTGTGCTTCTGCGCTGCGGAGTCGGCGTGCCGCTCGTTCGATGCTCTGTAGCGTGCTCATGCTGTCCACTGCCCTTTCCATGTCTTGGCGAAGCGAGGAGGGCGCTCCGCCTTTGTCTTTGGCTGGTCGGCTGCCAGCCGATCTGGCTGCTCCAAAGCGGAGTGCGCAGCGGAGGTCAAGCGAGCGCCGACACGGGTGGCCCGCGGAGCCAGGCCGAAGGCCCGACCTTGACCGCAGCGGAGCGCGGAGCTACACGCCCGCCCGCACCGCACGCGCCGCGCTCCTTCGCACTGCGGATGGGCCTGGAAGTCCCCGCGCTGACGACCTGATGTGCAGCGATTCTTCGAGCAGCGCGTGGGTGAACAAGTGGTGTCCGACTCGGACGCGAGGGAGGTTGTCGCTGAGCACGGCGTCCAACTGGTCATTACGAGCCCGGGTCGCGGGGTGTGCGCTTGTTTTCGTGCAGCCAGGCCCTGAGGTCCGCCGGGTCGAAGCGGACGTAGTGTCCGAGGCGGTGGTGGGGTATGCGTCCTTCACGCGCCTCCCTCAGCAGCCACGTGTGCGGGACGCCGAGCAGCCGGCTCGCAGCCTTGGCGTCGAGGAGCGGAGCAAAGGCGCCAGGCTGATCCAGATGGGACGCCCGTCCACCGGTGTTGAGATCAGGTCGATTCACGAGAGCCGGTCGATGCGGTGCGCTGTCGGAGGATGCCTGGTGTCTGTGAGCCAGAGGAACGGCACCGGTAGGTCGCCGTCGAGGGCGTTGGTTTCGAGGAATCGCGCGAGGCCGGCTGCCTGTCCGAGCTGTGCGGCGTATTGGTCGGCGTGGTGCTCGCGGGCACGCCAGTAGGCGCCCCACGGTGCGCGGGTGACCCACAGCGCGAGCCCGCCGGTGGCGAGGAGGGAGATCGTGCGCAGCCCGCGGCGCAGGCGCCTGCGTGGCGGCGTGGTGAGCCGGTGGAGGGCCGCGGTGAGTCGTGCGTCTGAGCTGTTGAGGTGTCCGAGCTCGTGTGCGAGGACCGCTTCGAGATAGCCGCTGTCGAGCAGCCCGCGGGTGAGCATCAGCGTGTCGGCATACACCGAGGCGTTGAGGTCATGGACGTCGCGGACGAACCAGCGTCGTGGTGGCCGCAGGTCGGGGTCTGCGTGTCTGAGCGTGACGAGCGCGTCCGCGAAGGCGAGTCGCTCGCGCTCTGAGGGCGAGCGCGCGCCGGATCGCTGCTCCCACCACCAGCCACCGAGGGGCAGGATCAGCGTCGCGAGGGACAGCGCGAGCGGCCCGTAGCCGACCACGAGCGCGAGGTCGTGCGCGGGCGAGGTGGGCTCGCCGATGAGCTTGAACACGACCCATAGGACTGGGTGGGCAAGCGTCGCGCGAATCGCGCCGCAGAGGAGCGCGAGCGCGAAGGTGACGGCGTAGAGGATCACCCAGCCGGGCGCGAGCTCCTGCGTCCTGATCAGGTGGGCCGTGGGCCCGATCGCTGCGGGTGTCTCGGGGTTGCTGCGCGAGGTGTCCATCGACTGGCCTCCTGAGGGTCGCTATCCCCTCTTCTCCGACGAGGTCACGCGAAGCGGTCCACCTCGCGTGTCCCGTTGCTGCTTCTGCGGTCGGTTCAGTGATCAGCTGATGTCGTTGTCATCACCTGATCGCTCCTGGGGTCCGTCGCATCAGCACGGAGCGCTCCGGGCACGCCGCCGCTGGAAGGCCAAGGCCGTCGCGATAGCGCTGCTGTTCCTTGAGCTGCTGGGCCATCGTCTGCTTCAGCCCGGTGGCGGTGGCGCTCTTGCCTCGACGCTGCACACGATGGTCCGCGACGGCCTGCTCGTCGCGGTGCTGTTCTTCCTCGCCCGCGCGATCCTCACTGGACGGGTGCGCCTGTCGTTCTCCCGAGCACGCCGCGCCCCGACCACCCGGCTTTCCGAGCGGCTGCTCGACGCGGAGAACCCGGGTGACGAGATCCGTGCGCACACGCGCCAGCTCGGCGGTGGCGCGTTCCTCGGGTTCTCCCACGGCGGGCGCTGGGTCACCGCCGACCCCGAGCATGCCGTGATGGTGCTCGGGCCGCCGCGCTCGGGGAAGACGAGCAGCGTCGTCATCCCCTCCCTGCTGGCCGCCCCGGGCGCGGCGCTCTCGACCTCGACAAAGCTGGACGTGATGCAGGCCACCCATCGTGCTCGTGCAGAGCTGGGCCAGGTGTGGCTGTTCGATCCCTCCGGCGAGCAGGCCGTCTGGCCCACAGGGGTACGTCGGCTGTGCTGGTCGCCGGTAAGCGGCGCGGGCACGTGGGACGGGGCGCTGCTGATGGCCAGGGCGATGGCCTCGAGTTCCTCCGCCGCGCGCGGCACAAGCCACGAGCACCACTGGTCAGAGCGCTCGGCCGCCCTGCTCGCGCCGCTGCTGCACGCAGCGAACCTCTCCAACAAGCCGATCGCCGAGGTCCTGCACTGGGTGTTGCGCGCCGACCTCGACCCGGCCGGCAAAGCCCTCGAGGCCCATGAGGTGAAGATCGCGAGCGATGTCCTGATCGGCATCGCCCGCACCGATGCGCGCGAGCGCTCCTCGATCTTCTCCGCCACGGCTGGCGTCCTTGCCGCCTACAACGCCGACACGACGCGCAAAGCGGCGGCCAACCCGAACTTTGACGCCGAGCGCTTCGTTGCCTCAAGCGACACCGTCTACATCACCGCCCCGGCGCACAAGCAGGCGCTGTGCGCGCCGCTGGTCGTGGGGCTGCTCGAGCAGATCCGCCACGCCACCTATGCGCACGCACGCGAGCGGCCCTGCACCCCGCCCGTCTTCTTCTGTCTCGATGAGATCGCGAACATCGCACCGATCCACGACCTGCCCGCGCTCGTCTCAGAGGCCGGCGGTCAGCACCTGCACATCCTCGCCTGCCTGCAGGACCTCTCCCAGGCCCGCAGCCGCTGGGGCGCGGACGCGGCCGACGGTTTCCTTTCCCTGTTTCAGACGAAGCTGGTCCTCTCGGGGATTGCCGACAGCCGCACGCTCGAGGCGATCTCGCTCGTCCTCGGCGAATACGACCGGCGCCTGGTCTCACACACGATCTCGCGCAGCGCCCCCAACGAGTACCTCGCTACGAGCACCGACTCTGAAAGCGTCACCTCACACACGCAACGCCATCGCACGCTCACCCCGGGTGATATCGCGCGCCTGCCGCCGGGTCATGGGCTGCTGCTGCACGGCGCCCACTGGGGTTTGCTGCGGCTGACGCCGTGGTATAGAACGCAGCCGTGGACGGCGGTCGCAGGGCTCGAGAAGAGCGTACGTATCGGCCCGACGTCACCGAGCGTCAGGTCCATCGACACGTCTGTGGACTCCATGAAGTCAGCAACACCGCATCCTCATGCGTGAGCGGATCGACAAACGCAACCACCTCAGCAATGAGCTCGTCCCACCTGCCGGGCGGTGCCACGGTGAAGGACGCCCGCGTGCGTAGCGCGTCGTAGCTCTGTTGCCGGTTCGGCAACTCGACGAGCGCTTCGGAGAGCGGAAGGAGCGGATGCCGACGGTGTTCGACGACTGCCTGCAGGGTCGTGCGCAGAGTCCGGGCATCGATCGTGTGCAGGCGGCTGAGGACCCATACATCCGCGAAGTCCCGGTCGCGGGTGTTGAGCTCGCCGCGCTCCATCATCGTTGCGATCTTCTCCGCCAGTGTTCGCTCGATCGGGTATGCGCGCAACGCGATCCCCGCACCGCCGAGAATCTCGGGGTAGAGGATCTCCTCCACCTTGCCCGGGTCACCGAATGAGAAGTCGAGGGTCACGACCACGCGCGCGGAACCGATCAGCGCCGGAAGCTTGGCCCGCACTCCGCTGTAGGAAGCGCCCTCGCGCATGGTCTCTGTGGTGATCGACGCCGGGTCGAAGAGGATCCCGTCCGACTCGGGCAGCGCAATCGTGGCGACCTCGGCGACGACAGCGGCGACGGACCGCTCGTCGTCGGGTATCCCGTGGGCGGAGAGGTCGGCGTCCTTGGTCATCCTGCGGGCATCGAGGACTGCCAGCAGCATGGCGCCCTTGAGCACGAGCTGCTCGCGATAGCTGCTGATCGACAGTCGCCGCAAAAAGCCCTCGATCGCGTAGAGGATCTGCAGCGCCTGCGTGTTGTGAGCGTGATGTTCGCGGGCGAGACGTTGCAGCCGGCGGTTGACCGAGTCGGCCTCCTCAACGCTCAACTCATCACCACTTCAAGAGCGTCGGCGAGGCGTCGCTGTCCGCCGAGCTCGCGGGCGATGTCGAGCAGCCTGCGGGGCTCGGCGTCCGCGCGGCGCAGGTAGCGATTCAGTGCGTGTAGGGCTGTGTCGCGTCCGAGCCGATGTGCCAGGCGCATGGCGTCGACGACGGCCCGCTCGGGCGAATAGATCGACAGTCGCTCGCCGGTCTCGGTGCTCTCCTCACGACACTCGAGGTCGAAGGTCGCCGCGGCGAAGACGTGCACCACGGTCGCGGGGAAGTCGATCTGCGGCGGATGCGTCCCCCGGGCGACCGCCACGTGCACGGCCGCGGGCAGCTCGTCCGTGAGGTCCCAGTAGGCCAGAGCGGAGTTGGAGCAGATAATGCCGTGCGGGACCCGCGCGCATACGGTCGCCAGATCGGTGCTGGAGCTAATCGCGGCGCCCGGCCTCCGAAAGACGCCTCGTCCGGCATGAATCAGCTCGCCACGTGCACGCAGCCGATAGAGCTCGTAGCGGGGAACGCCAGCCCCTTCCGCTTCGGCGATGCGGAAGGGTCGGTCGCCGAACTGCTCCAGTCGCGTATTGGCAAGTTGTGCGCTCATTGCTACAAAACCTATACTAGATGACATCTCTTGTAAAGCTTTTGGTGCAAGCCTCATTGCGCGTTACTCTATCCCGCGGGCGCGATCGTGCTCACGATCACGCTCGAGCTGCTGCTGCTCGCGCATGATGCGTCCGACCTCGCTCTCGCGTTCGTGGGGCTCTCCTGTCGGCCCGATGCCGGGGCCGGGTGGGGGGTCGGCGCCGGCATCGGGCCCCAGCCCGCCCGTGATCTCAGCCGTGGCTGTGGCGATGCTTGCCTGCTTGGCGTGGCTTTCGGACATCGCCTCGCCTAGACGTTCGATCGCGCCGGCGTCCATGCCCTGCTCGCCAAGGTCCTCGCGGGAGACATAGATGTCGGTGTGCTCCCGCGCGCGGCTGAGCGCGACGTAGGAACGCTCGCGGTCGGTCTGCCAGCCGCCGGTCAACACGAACGCGTGCTGCACCGTCAGTCCCTGGGCCTTGTAGACATGCTGGGCGTAGGCGAGACGCAGGTCGTTGAACTCCTCGGTGTTCACCTGCACCTCGCGCTCGTGTGCACCCTTCGTCAGCACCGTGAGCCGCTGCTCCTCTTCCGTGCCCGTGATCGTGCCGAGCGTGCCGTTCTCCACACGCGGCGCGCCGGGCTGGTGCAGGGAGCCGGTGAAGATCACCTCATCGCCCGCCGCGAGGCCATAGGGACGATCGGGCAACTCGACCCTGTCCGCACCGAGCTCGCCGGCCTGCGCGCGGTGGGCCTGTGCGAGAGCGTTGATCCGGTCGAGCTCCACGTTCGAGGCGTCGGTGAGCATCACCGTGCGCTGCCCGGGGTTCTCCTCGCGCGCCGCCGCCCAGCCGGCGACCATCTGCTGCGCCGCCTCCTCGCGGGTGTCGGCGATGTGCAGACGCTCGTGCGCCTCATACGCGGCAAGCGCCTGGTCCGCCTCGCCCTCACGTAGCCGCGCCCAAGCCTCGCGCTCCCACTGCTGCTGTGCGCGGTGCACCTCGCTCAACTCCGCACTCGGCACCTGCTCCTGTAGCTCAGCGAACATGCCGCCCGCAGCGATCGGTGAGAGCTGGGCCTGGTCGCCGACGAGCACGAGCTTGCTCTGCCGCTCAGCCGTCGCCTCGACCAAGGCCGACAGACGGGCGGTGTCGGCCATCCCCCCCTCGTCCATCACCACGACCGTGTCCGGCCCGAGCTGTGTGTGGCCGCTCTCGATACCCGCGAGCAGCGCGCTCGTGTTCACGGAGCGCTCGAGCTTCGCCTCGGCGCCGAGGCGCTCGGCGGTCGCCCCGGCGATCGCGGTGCCGATCACCTCATAGCCCTCCTGCCGCCACGCGCTCGCCGCGGCGGAGAGCACGACGCCCTTGCCTGTTCCCGCCCGGCCGACGAGCACGCTCACGCCGCCCCGGCCGGTGAGCGTCTCGAGCGCCTCGCGCTGCTCGGCGCTCAGCGAGCCGCCGATCTCACGCCCAGCCTCGCGCTGTGCGCGCTTCAGCGTTTGCTCGCTGACAGGCACCGCCCTCTCCCCCGCTCTGGACGCCGCCAGCGCGAGCATCGCCTGCTCGCGCTCGCGCAGCTCGCGCGTCGTCCACAGGCCACCCTGCAGCGCGACCAGCTCACCCGAGTGCTCGAGCCCCGCGACGACACGATCCGCCTGCGCCGGCTCGCACACGCCCGCCGAGAGCTCATAGGAGCGGGCGTGAAGATCGCGCTCGCGGACGACCGACTGCTCACGCGTGAGATCGAGCAGCAGATCCCCCGCAAACTCGCTCGCCTGCTCTGGCGTGACGCTCGGCGCCAAGCCCACGAACAGACTCCCGGCCCGCTCACGAGAGAGGCCGTACTCCTCCCCCACCGCCCGCCACGCCACGTCGACGCTCACCGCCGCCGTCATCGTCTTCGTGCCCCGCGTGGCGACGGTCAGGCCGCCGAGCTCGCCAGCGCGGGGATCGCGTCCGTAGCGGTCGCGGAAGCGAGTCGCCGCCCGCTGGATGTCGCGCGAGCGGGCGGACCACCGTTCGGCGAGCTCCTGCGGCACGCCCGCCAGCTCGAAGTAGCGCCCGTCGCGGCCCGTGCGCGTTTCGATCTCCAGCCCGAGCTTCCCGAGCTCGTTCGCGAGCTCCGCGCGATACCAGGCGCCGTTCATGCGCGCCGAGCGAAACAGCTCGCGTGAGTCGGCCGCCGCAAAGCGCCCGTCGAGCCGCTGCGCGCCGAGCACGACCACGTGCGAGTGCAGCTGCGGGTCCGGCACGCCACCCTGCTCCTGCTCGACCGTCATGCGGCTGGAGGTGTGCACGAACTCCGCCGCCAGCACGCTCCCCGCGCGCTCCCAGCGAAGCTCCCCACCCACGCGGCTGCGCAGCAGCTCCACGTCGCGCTCCACATGTGCGAGCGTGCTCGCCACCGCCCGACCGTGCGCCCGCTCGATCAACTCTCGCTGCTCGCGCCCGCTCACCGCCCACAGCGCCGAGACCGACTTCGGCGCGCTGTACGTCAGGTCGATCCCCGCCACCCGCGTGCCGCTCCCTCCGGCCGCCCGCAGCTCGCGCCCATCCACGGGCGAGACGCCCTGCATCAGCGACAGCAGATCGTCGTGCGCGACCGGCACATCCGTCGCGAGGCCGAGTCCCGCGAGCAGCTCAGGCGAACCGTGCCAACGACTCTGCCCCACCCCGGCGACGCCCCCATCGGACTCCTCGTCGTCGCTCTGCTCGTGCCCGGCGTAGTAGTCACCGCGTCCCGACTCCGAGGTCAGATACGACGCGAACCCACTCGCCGAGATACCCGAGATCTTGTGTGTCGTCTGCACCCGAGCGAACGTAACACGCGCCTCTCGGCCCCACAATAGGTGTGAAACTCAGATCAGCTCAGAGCACTTCACGTGAGCCGAGGCGACAAACACGACTCACATATTTATGTGACAGATGTATTCAGAGCACTTGGGGTGCGTATAGTCTGCTGCTTTTTTGGGCTGGGGTTGCTCATCAACCAAGACGACGCCACAGGCTCACGTTGCGCCTGCCTGCGCGCAGTGCTCGCCGACGGACCTGGGCTGCCGGGCCGAAAGCCACGTCAGACGACTCGCGATGGTCATCGACATCGCTCTGGCATCGACGGCTCACGCCACTCGGGATGTCCGCTCACGGATGCCACAGGCGCGGGTTGCGCCGGCCGCTACGACGGACCCGCACGCGGCCGCGGTCGCCCGACGGGAGCTTCTCATCGCCAGGCACGCCATGGTCGTCCCGGTCGGCCCGCGCGTCGTCGGGCTCCGGCCACTCGTGCAGACAGTGCGTCATCGACCCAACGATCCAGGCGCAGCGCCGCAGATCATCACTCAGCACAAACCACACGTCCGACGAGACCTGCCCGGCGTCAAGCAGCCTCAACGCCTGGTGTGCTCCCTGCCTGAGCTCGTCGCGGGCTCGCTCGATCCCTTGCGCCGACAGCGCTCGCGCACTACGCCACACCCGGTGCTGCGGTGACTCCGGTAGCTGTAGGTCGCGGCCCGCTCCGCGGGCGCGCCGGAGCCGACGCCGACCGTTCGACGCGAGACGCCAGCCATCCATGCCGTGGGAACGTTCCCGGACCAGCAAGCCGCCGGCGGCGAGCTCAGCGACTCGCGCTCGCACACGACGAGCAGCACCCGAACGAACCGGGATATCGAGATGCCTGAGAATCTCCCACATCGGCGTAGGAGTCCCCACCCTCGCTCGATGGCGCACCGCGCGCTCCACCGACGCCAGCACCAACAGGTCAGGGATCGCTTCAGGGGTCATGGGGGTCTTGGGGGTCTTGCTCATCGGTTCCTCCAGTCGGGTTGGAGGCACCGAGAAACAGCCAGGCGTCAACAACAGCCCACACCGCGGTCCGGGTAGGCTGCGCGAGCGCCGGGAGCGTGTATCTCTCGGTGCCACGCCCCCGGCCGTTCACCGCGGCGCGGGGGCACTCATTTCGATCACTCGTCCTCTAGTTGCGGATCAACTCCCCAAACCGCGCCGCCGGCCGCGACGCGAACACCAGCTCGCCGCTGCGATGCACCAGGCCCGCAGCATGCAGCCGCACAACCGCCTCCGCGGCCTTGAGCTCGCAACCGACCTCCCGCGCGAGCTCCACGACCGTCCACGGCCCCCGGCTC
>OLKX01000191.1_pt1 | contig 38033 bp, 33 predicted proteins | sample 1604201 | NCBI WGS metagenome assembly OLKX01 (sample SAMEA104055716, study PRJEB20765) | soil metagenome | biome: Arctic tundra; feature: Polygonal ground; material: soil | place: USA | collected 2011-09 | depth 0-0.5 m
TGAGGGGCCGACCGCATGGTCGGCCCCTCACACGTTTATGCGATGCGGCCGGAGGCCGAGCGGCTGCTGGAGCTCGATCCGGCGACGCTCAGAGGTCGAGCAGGAAACGCAGCGCGCGAGCGGCCTGGAACATGGCTTCGTCACCTACGACGCCGAGTCGGCTAATCAGACGCTCCTCGGAGACGGACTTGACGTCCTCGCACTTTGCGTAGCTCACCTCGTCGAGCCCTGAACCACCTTGGTCGATCTCTACGTGAGACGGCAGGCCACGATAGGTCGTCGTGATCGGGAGCACGACGACAACGCCGGCGCGACTTTCGTTCAGCGAATCAGCCGAGACAACGACGGCGGGTCGCCTGCCCGACTGCTCCCGCCCAACAGGGTCGCCGAAGTCGACCAGCCACACCTCACTCCGGCGGGGGCTCACGAGGAGCGGTCGTGCAGCGCGCTGCTCTCGCCAGTGCGCTCGGCCTCGATCTCGCTCCATGCGTCCGGGTCTGCGCGTAGCACCTCATAGCGCGCGGAGAGTTGATCGAAGAACACACGCCGCTCCAGCGCATCGGCGGCCTCATCAACTAGCTGACTCATGGGACGGCCGGTTGCCTGCGCCAACCTGGCGAAGCGATCTCGGGTCGGCTCGCTCACTCTAATAGTGGTGCTCATACCCGTAGTCTACTATATTGGCGCTTTATCTATCTACAGGCGCGGCGCTCTCTTCCTGCTTGCACGCCAGGTTGGACACCGTGGTGAGGGCGAACGCGAGCAGCCACGAGTGCTGGTCGAAGGCCGCAATCGGGCGCACATCGGCTAGCGCTTCCCGAGCTGGGGCCGCGGCGTCCGTCCGTCCCGCGAAGATGCGCTCGTGATCGTCCTGCATGCCGTCTGGTCTTGCGACTCGCAGCTTTGTGTGTGGGGAGAGGGCTCCGACCTGCCAGCGCGGGCTCCGAGGCGTCGTGGGCGCAGACCGGCGAAGCCGCGGGCGCGCAAGCATCCGTTCGCCTGCTCGGTGTGGGACCTGGCTGGCGCATTGGACGCCTTGGGTGTGTCGAGCGCGTCGGATGCGCGCTTCGAGCGCGAACTCCACCTGATGCTGCCCTCCTCCGAGGATGGGCCCCAGCACTCGCCACAGCTGCTGCGGGGAGACGAGGAGCGCCGCGATGCACACGCGAAGCTGCTCGACCTCTGGGTCGTTCCGGCGATCGCGCTCGTGCCGGCCGCGGCGCTCGAGCTGCTGCTCGCGCTGCCGACAGCCGGATACGACAACGATGCCCCTCAACCTGCCGGGGTGGCGTTCGGCGATTCATTGCGGTTCTTGGCCGAGGCGGGAAAGCTCGCGCTCGAGCTGGTTGCGCGCGGCCGTGTGCTTCCCGGGTTGGTACGAGGTGAGGAGGGGTGGGTCGCGCGGTGGCGGGCGATGCCGGGCGATTCAGCTGATGCGGAGCGTGTGAGGATGCTTGTGGCGGCGATGCCGCCGATCGTGCGGGCGGAGGTTTCGCTTTCGGAGGCCGCAAACGCGCCCGAAGCGGTCGTGGGCGATCTGCTTGGGGCCGTTGTCGATGCGTGCGCGCGGAGCTTTCTCGCCGGCGGACTCGCCGGGCGGCGGGCGCGCCGGCGCTCTGAGCGCAGACTCCCGGTCGTCGACGCGTGGGTCGCGGCGTTGACGGACTCCGATCCGGTCGTCGATGGAGACGAGCGGGAGCTGGCGGTGCTCGCCGAGGAGATCGACGAGTGGCGCCAGGCGGGCGAGCAGTACGCGGAGCACCGCATGTTCCGGACCTGCTTCCGGCTGTGCGAGCCGCACGAACCCGCCGCTTGGCGGGAGGGCGAGCTTCAAGCCGAGTCCGACGGTGGCGGTGGGCTGGACGTGGACGGTGACCGGTCGAACCCCGATTCCTGGCGTGTCGAGATCCTGCTCCAGGCGAAGGACGATCCGAGCGTGCTTGTCCCGGCCGAGCAGGTGTGGAGCTCGAACGGAAGCGGGCTGGAGGCGCTCGGCCACCGGCTGGCGGACCCGCAGGAGCGCTTGCTCGGCGGGCTCGGTCATGCGCTGCGGCTGTGGCCCGCCCTTGAGCCGGCGCTGCGCGAGGCAGCCCCGACGGGCCTCGATCTGACCCCGGACGCTGCGATCGGGTTCGTGCGCGACGCCGCTCCGGCGCTGGAGCAGGCCGGCTTCGGGGTGCTCGCGCCGCCGTGGTGGAACAAGCGGCTGCGACTCCAGTTGAAAGTGGAGCCGTTCGATGAGATCGAGGAGGGGAGTGGGCTGTTCGGCCTGGATGGCCTGTGCGCGTATCAGTGGAAGATCGCGATCGGCGACGCGACGCTCTCGCTGGCCGAGCTGCGCGAGCTGGCGGCGCTGAAGCTGCCGTTGGTGATGGCTCGCGGGCGCTGGGTCGTGCTGCGCCCGGAGGACGTCGAGGCGGCGCTGGCGTTCTTCGAGCGCCGCGCCGAGCGGGGCGAGGCGCCGGCGGGGGAGCTGCTGCGCGAGAGCCTCAGCCTTGACGCCGGCGGCGGCACTGACTCGCCGTCTGTCGAGATCGAGGCTGGGGGGTGGCTGAAGGAGTTGCTCAGCACGAACGGTGATCGCAAGTTGCGGGTGCTCCCCACGCCCGCCGCCTTTGAGGGCGAGCTGCGTCCTTACCAGCAGCGGGGGCTTGCGTGGCTGTGGTTCCTGTCGAGTCTCGGCCTCGGTGCATGCTTGGCGGATGACATGGGCCTCGGCAAGACGGTGCAGCTGCTGGCGTTCTTGCTCGCCGAGCGCGAGCATGCCGAGCGTCGGGCGGATGGATCGCAGCCCGATGGGTCAACCCAAGCCACTGCTACCCAGGCCCGAACCGGAGCCGTCAAACGTCGCCGCAAGCGTCTGGCGCCCACGCTGCTGATCTGCCCGATGTCGGTGGCGGGCAACTGGGAGCGCGAGGCGCAGCGGTTCGCGCCGAGCCTGCGCGTTCACTTGCATCACGGCCCCGAGCGACTAGCGGATAAGCAGTTCGCGCGCGTAGCGCGCGCGAGCGATCTCGTGATCACGACGTACGCGCTTGCGACCCGCGACCGCGAGACGCTCGGCGCGGTGAAGTGGGAGCGGATTGCGCTGGATGAGGCACAGAACATTAAGACGATCGACACCAAGCAGACGCGCGCGATCCGCTCGCTGGGAGCCCGTCATCGCGTCGCGCTCACGGGCACGCCGGTAGAGAACCGACTGACCGAGTTGCACTCGATCATGGACTTCCTCAACCCGGGGCTGCTGGGCCCGGCGGCGACGTTCAAGCGCTGCTACGCGACGCCGATCGAGCGCTACCGCGACGAGCACGCTACAGCGCGACTGCGCCAGGCGACCGGCCCGTTCATCCTGCGCCGCCTGAAGACCGACAAGCAGATCATCGGCGACCTGCCGGAGAAGATCGAAATGCGCGTCGACTGCCATCTGACCAAGGAGCAGGCGAGTCTCTACGAGGCCGTTGTCGAGGAGATGCTGCAGAAGGCGGCGCAGGTCGAGGGGATCGAACGTTCCGGGGTGATCCTGGCGGCGCTGGTGAAGCTCAAGCAGGTCTGCAACCACCCCGCGCACCTGCTGAAGGACCGTTCCGATCTGGACGGGCGCTCGGGCAAGCTCGCGCGCCTGGAGGAGATCCTCGCCGAAGCGCTCGCCGAGGGTGACCGCGCGCTCTGCTTCACTCAGTTCGCGGAGTTCGGGCAGATGCTTCGCACTCATCTGCAGGAGCGCCTCGGCCGCGAGGTCATGTTCCTGCACGGCGGCACCTCCAAGAGCGCACGGGATGAGATGGTGGAGCGCTTCCAGTCCGAGGAGGGGCCGGCGGTGTTCGTGCTGTCGCTGAAGGCGGGCGGCACAGGCCTCAACCTGACCGCCGCCAACCACGTGGTCCACTTCGACCGCTGGTGGAACCCCGCGGTCGAGGACCAGGCGACCGATCGGGCGTTCCGGATCGGGCAGAAGAAGAACGTGCAGGTGCGCAAGCTGACATGTGTGGGCACGCTCGAGGAGCGGATCGACACGCTGATCAACCGGAAGAAGGATCTCGCCGACCGCATCGTGGGCACCGGCGAGGCCTGGATCACCGAGCTCGACACAGCCCAACTGCGCGAGCTGGTGACGCTCTCGGCTGGTGCGGTGGCTGACTGACGATGGCCTCGTTCGATCATTACCCCTTTTATGAGCCATCGCGGCCACTGCCGGCGGAGGGTGGTATCGAGGCGCGCAGCCGGCGCGGAGTGATCGGCGAGACGTGGTGGTCGGGGCGGTTCATCGAGCTGCTCGAGTCCTTTGGCGTCGGCTCGCGGCTGAAGCGCGGACGCAACTACGCGCGCTCCGGCCAGGTCATCGAGCTCGATGTCGAGCACGGGGTGGTGTTGGCGAAGGTACAAGGGTCACGCTACTCGCCCTATCGCGTGCGCATTCGCGTCAAGGCGCTCTCCGAGAACCAGTGGCGGCGAGCGGAGAAGGCGATGGCGGCGCAAGCGCTGCCGCTTGCGAAGCTGCTCGCAGGCGAGATGCCCGACGACATCGAGGAGCTGTTCGACTCGTGCAAGCTCACGCTGTTTCCGCGCTCGAGGAGCGAGCTGGCCGCGACCTGCACCTGCCCGGACGGGGCGAATCCGTGCAAGCACATCGCGGCCGCCTACTACATCCTCGCCGAGCGCTTCGACGAGGACCCCTTCTTGATCTTCACCTGGAGAGGACGCGACCAGGACGAGCTTGTGGAGAGTCTGCGCAAGCGGCGCGCGCTCGCCGGGCGTGGCGCCAAGACGAGCACTCCTTCGGCCAGGGCCTCAAACGTCGCGGAACCAAGCGCCTCACTATCCACCTTGCTCGACTCATTCTGGTCCTGCGGGCCGGCGTTGGAGGACTTCCACGTGAGCCCGCTCGCCGGCGAGGCACCCGATGCGTTGCTGCGCCAGCTGGGCCCCGCCCCGGTCGAGGTTGGAGAGGACAACCTCGCCGAGGTACTCGCGGGCGCGTATGTGACACTGGCGCACGCGGCGGAACGGAGAGCGCTGGGCGAGTAGGCGAGGTAGGTCTGTTCGGCGGTTTGGGGCGAGTCGGTAGCGGCCCTGGATCAACACCAGGCCGCGCCTTATTGGAGGTTGTATACTAAGCTCCAATAAAGAGATTCCATGTCGGAGCTTTTGAATCGCCACTGGCAGAGCCAGATCACCGGCAGCGGTGTGTCGCGTCGAGACCGCCGCGCTTGCGATTACGCCGCCTACCTGCCAGATCCGCTGGTCGGTCGTCGGTTCGTGCTCGAGGGGGATGTGGCCGCCGACGTTGCCGACGCTGAGGCTGCGATCACGCGGCTGAACGCCGAGGCCATGGCGCTCGTCGATACGGAGGCCCTCGCGCGAATTCTGCTTCGCGCGGAGTCTGTGGCTTCGTCACGCATCGAGGGTTTGGAGATCGGTGCACGACGTCTCCTGCACGCCGAGGTTGTCCGATCGATGCGCGAGCCATCGCTTGATGTGACGGCCTCGGAGGTGCTCGGGAACATCGACGCAATGCTCTACGGCGTCGAGCGGATCGGATTCGAAGACGAGATCACGGTGGACGGGCTCTTGGAGATTCATCGACGTCTGCTTGCCGGCACGCGTCTCGAGCCCCATGGCGGCAGGTTCAGACAGGTCCAGAACTGGATTGGTGGCAGTGATGACAACCCATGCTCAGCCGACTACGTTCCTCCGCCCCCAGAGGTGGTCCCCGGTCTCATGGACGATCTTTGCGCGTTCTGCAACACCGACGACCTCCCTGCGGTGGCACAGGCCGCAATTGCCCACGCGCAGTTCGAGACGATTCACCCGTTCGTCGATGGAAACGGTCGCACGGGCCGCGCGATCATCCACCTCGTGCTGCGTCGCAGGGGGCTCGCGCTGCGCGTTCTGCCACCGGTGTCGCTTGTGCTTGCGACGTTGGCGCGGGACTACGTCGGCGGGCTCACGGCGTGCCGATACGTCGGGCGACCAAGCTCCTCCGAGGCAGGCACCGGCGTGAATACCTGGGTGGCGACCTTCGCGGGCGCGTGCGTCCGCTCGGTTGCCGACGCGACGGCGTTCGAGTCGCGTGCCGCCACCCTCGAGGAGCAATGGCGCGAGCGCGTCGGCCGTGTCCGCGCCAACTCCGCAACCGACCTCCTGCTTCACCGGCTTCCAGGTGCCCCGGTGCTCACGGCCGAGAGCGCAGCGATGCTGCTCGAACGAACGTTCAAGCCGGCCAACGACGCCATCCAGCGCCTTGTTCAAGCGGACATCCTGCGCCAGATCACGATCGGTCGGCGCAATCGCGCCTACGAGGCTCCGGAGATCATCGAGGCATTCACGGATCTCGAGCGCCATCTCGCGAGTCCCGCGGGCGACACGCTCACATCGCCGCCTGTCCGTGCCGTTCCGCACCGGCGGCAGCGGCAGAAAAAGACTTAAGATGATCGCCCGCAGGGTGATGCGCATGCTCGCTACCAACTATCTCGCAGCAAAGAAGTAGCAGTACACCCGCCTCCGGGCAGCGTCTCAGTCGCTGTCTGGCCCGGCTAGAGCTCTGTGAACTTCATCGCTCAGCTGGGTGGTCGCTCGGTAGCGAGTGGATCGGCCGCTGCCCTGCTGTGCGACGAGTCCCGCGTCGAGCAGGCGTCGCAAGTCGTTACTGGCGGTGGGTTGTGAGACGCCGGCCTCCTCGACGTAACTCGAGCGGTCAACCCCCCGGAAGAGGCCCTGCTCGAGCGCGACGACAAGCCTGTCCGGCCATCCTCGCTGCTCGACGAGGGCCTTGAGGAACGACCAGCGTTTGGCGGCGTCCTTGAGCTGGGCCGAGCGTCGAAGTGCCTGCTCGATGTGAGCTTGCGCGCAGAACTCGATCCACGGCTCGGCGTTTCGCTCGGGCTGGTAGCTGCCGCCTTGGACGGTTTCGAGCACGGAGTAGTAGTCATCCGTGTGTTCACCTAGATACTCCTCGATCGACAGGAACTCAGGTGCGAGCAGGCCGTGACGGGCAAGCACGAGCGACTGGACGATCCGGGAGATGCGGCCGTTTCCGTCGTTGAACGGGTGGACCGACACGAGATGGAGATGGGCCATTGCGGCGCGGACAACTACGTGCTCGTCTTGATCGTCATGCGCGAGCCAGTCGGTTACCTCGCCCATCAGCCCCGGGACATCCTCGTTTGGCGGTCCGGCGTAGGCGAGTGAGTTTCCGTGTGGGCTCGTGACGCTAACGGGGCCAACCCGGTAACGCCCGGGACTCTTGTCCTTCTGGAAGTAGCAGGCGTCGAAGTGGAGATCCAGGACGACGCGATCGACCCAGCGAAACTGGGGGTCGTCGGACATTGCGCCGACGTGGTCCATCGCTCGCACGTAACAGACGAGCGCCATGCGATCTTCATCGCTGGGATCTGCCGGCTCTTGGCCGCTGCTTAGGGCCACGGTCTCCTCGGCGGGCACGTGGAATCCCTCGATCTCGATCGAGCTCGAGGCGGCCGACGCACGCCACTCCCGACGCAGCCTGCCAAGCCACGGAGTCATCACGCCCGTGCTGTTCTCAAGAGCGTCGCGCAGCGTGTCGAGTTGCGCGAGGAGCGCCTTCGTCGTCTCGTTTTGTGGGGGAGTCCGATAGATCATCACGTAGAAAGATAGACGACTATTTGTATGATCGACTATTCGATTGATTATCTATAGCCTCCGGACACAATGCGCCACAAGGCCTTTCTACGATGGACGCCTCAGATGACACCTGCCGTGGTGCTCTAGCTTCGGCGGAGGGTTGGGAACCGCCCGAGAGCCCGGGAGGGGCTTTCCAGCCGTCCGAAGCGACACTTGAGGCGCCTCCGGCGGACGGCGTGGGTTACGCGGTGACGTGGTGCTGGCCCTGGTCGCACGCGGGCCCAAGGATCTGCGCCTGGAGGAGCGTGAACACTCTCCATGGTCTGGTCCGGCGGTTGAGGTCCAGATCGCGCTCGGCGGGATCTGCGGCTCGGATCTGCATTATTTCCATGAAGGGAAGGTGGGGGAGAGCGTCATTCGCGAACCGCTGGTCCTCGGCCACGAGTTGGTCGGCACCGTGGTCGGCGTTCGGCCCGGTGAGGGCGGGGAGGCGGGCGAGCTGCCCAGCCTGGGTACCCGCGTCGCGATCGATCCGAGCAGGCCATGCGGCTTGTGCGATCAATGCCGATCGGGGCTTGCGAACCTGTGTCGCGCAAAGAGCTTTCTCGGAAGCGCAGCGACGGTGCCCCATACCCAGGGTGGATTCTGCGACAGCGTCGTCGTATCGCCCGCGCAGTGCCTGAAGATCCCTGACGACGTTTCGTTCGAGAGTGCCGTCTTCGCCGAGCCGCTCGCCGTGGCGCTCCATGCGATCGGCCGCGCTGGGTCTCCGGTAGCGCGTGAGGTGCTCGTCACCGGAGCCGGTCAGCGTCACGGTCGGCAGCACGAGCGCTGCGATCGACGCCGCGTTCGGGCCCGAACTGCGTCCGACTCTGCCTCCGAGGCCCGTACCTGGGCAGGTGTTCCCGCCCATCTCTGGGCCGTCGGCGGCCTCGACGGTCGGGGTCCGCCCATCCCGCTCATCCCGACCCAGGGCGTCCTCGGCACGACGGTCCACGTCGCGCCTCGGCCGCTCGTGGCGCTCGGCGCGTCGCACGTCAGCCTGTCAACGCGCCGCTCGACGCTGCGCGTGAGCTGCTCCGGCGCGCCGTGCAGGGGTTCAGTCGAGCTGATTACACGGGTGGCGATTCGCTCCCACGCGGGCACACGATCGGGCCGGCGCTTCGAGCAGGTAGTTGTGGCCCGCGGCACCTTCGCGCTCGCCGCCGGCCGCGGGGCGAGCGTGGTGCTCCATCTCACCGCCGCCGGGAGGGCACGAGCGACCGCCGCGCGACGTCACCGGCTCGCCACCGATCTCGTCGTCTCGCTGGCAGGCGGGCGGACGCTGACGCGGACGGTGCTCGTTCGCTGATGCAGCGCCCGCCCCGCCTCGGCCTATGCGACCTTGACGATCTTTCGGCTCACACCGGTCTTGGAGATGAGCACGAGCGTGTAGCGCCCAGCCGGTACGCGCCTGTTGGCCTTCAGCGTCAGGCCGCCGGTGGCTGAGCGCGAGAAGGTGCCGCTCGCGTAGGTGACACCGCCGCGTCGCAGGCTCGCCTTGACGGCGCTCTTCAACGCCGAGGGCACGACCACGAAGCAGGCGTTGACGTATTTGCCGTTGCGCCGGCGCGGATGGCAGAGGTAGCTCGCCGTCAGTCTGCGCGGGCCGCGTTCACCCTGCGGGCCGGGAGCTCCCGGCTTGCCTGGTTCACCGGCCGGTCCCGTGGCGCCTGTCACACCCGCTGCACCGGCCGTGCCGGCCGCACCGTTGGCGCCGGCTTTGCCGGCCTGACCCTGGGCGCCTTTTTCACCGGTTGCGCCGGGTTCGCCTGGGTCGCCCTTTTCGCCTGCTTCGCCGCTTTCGCCCTGTTCACCCTTTTCTCCGGGTTCGCCCTGTGGAAGCGCTCCGCCGGTGCCCGACAGCGTGATGACCCGCGTGCCTTCGCCAATGTTGCCGCCGATCCGCAGCGTGGCTGTCCGTTCGCCGCTGCCCTGCGGCGCGAACCTGACCTGGAGCTGGCAAGTCGCTTCGAACGCGACCGCGCCGAAGCACGTCGAGGAGCCGATCAGGAAGTCTTCGGGGTGGTCGGTCGAGAGCGCCGGTTCAGAGGCGCCGAATGTCTCGCCGCTGATCATCAGCGGGTTCCCGCCTTCGTTCCTCAAGGTCACGGTCTGTGGCGGGCTCAGCGTCGATTGTGGCTGCGTCGCCGGGAAGGTGATTTCGGACGTGCTGGGCGTGGCCGTCGCCGGCGTCAGGTAGGTGATCGTCACGCTTGGAGCTGATTCCCTTTCGGTCAGTGCGAACGACGCGTGTTCGACGTCTTCAGAGGCATAGCTCGAGCCACCGCCGCCACCGCCACCTGCGCCAGACGACGCTGCTTCATTAGGGCAGGCGCCTTCGCCTCCGCCTCCGCCGTAGTAGCCGCCGCCGCCGCCTCCTCCGCCGGACTCCGGCAACCAGCCAGCTCCCCCACCTGCGCCGCCCTGTCCCAGTGAGCCGTCGCCACCCCACTCGATTGCTTGGCCGCAGGCGCGCGCCGCTGCGCCGGCTTTGTGGCTTGTCGCGGCGGTGCCTCCGACGGCTGTCAGCACATGAGTCCCTTCGTCGACTCCGAATCCGCCCGCGGTCGCGGGGTCCGCGCCTCCGGCATCACCGCCGTTGCCGCCCTGCGCTCCGAACCAGCTACCGCCGGCTCCCCCGCCTCCGGCCGCGACCAGCAGGCGAGATTCAAGTGAGCCTTCGGCGTTCAGCGGTGCGGTGCGTACGTCCGAGGCAGAGCCGCCTTCGCCGCCCCCGAAGCTGCCGCTGCCGTCTCCGTTGAAGCCCGGCGTCGCGACCTCGACATAGAGCACCTCGCCGGGGGTGACAGCCAACTGAGCCGAGACCGACGCGCCCTCACCGCCGAGCTCCGGCCGGACGGGGAAGCCGAACCCACGCTTTCCGCCTTCGCCGATCGCGCTCACATGGACGCTCGTGACTCCGGCCGGGACGATGAAGGTCTGCTCTTCGTCGTTGCCGTTGAAGGTTGCGCTCGCTTTCGGCGGCGCGGCAATCGCCGGGCCGGCCGCGACGGCGGCCACAGACAGCGCAGCGCAGAGCGCACCGCTGCCGAGCACACCGCGTCTGAGCGATTCGTGCAGGCGCCGCGCGCCGGTTGGCGGCAGCGCCGCGGAAGGGGTCTCGCTCGCGTGTGCGCGGGCGGCGAAGGTCATCGGCATCGCAGTGCGGCTCCTGGTTCGAGGGACACCCAAGTGGGTGAGAGCTAGGGAGCCTTTCGTCACAACGGGCGCGCGACTTGAGCGGTCGTGCGGTCCCGCGCCGACAGCCGATCCCGAGCAGCGGAAGTGTTTAGGCATACCGGCGAGTGGGCAAAGTTGGGACGTGGCGAGATCAAGCACCGTGTCGGCCGCGGGGGCGGCGCTGGCGGCCGGCCTCGCCAGCGGAGTGCTGGGGTGTGGTGGCGCGAGCACGACGGCGAGCAGTCAGACCGCAACGACGAAGGTGGCCTCGGCGCCCACGAGCACGACTGCGAAGAGCGTCTCCTCGCAGGGCATCAACCGTGCCGGCGCGCTCAACTACGCGAAGGCCGTGAACCTGCGAGCCGGCGACCTCCCCGGCGGGCCTCCGTCGCCGAGCATCGAGAGCCGCCTCTTCAAGCTGCTCGCCGAACGCGCCCGCGGCCACGCCGCCTGAGCCACGACGCAGACGCCTTCCCGGCCTGGGCGGTACGGCGTGTCGGATGGCGATGCAGCTCTACGCGCGGCTCATGTGCCGTTGCGCGTGGCGATCTCGCGACTTACCCACATATAAATTTATACTGTGGTAACTTAGCTCGAGGATGAACGCGGCGATAGCTCCCACACGCAGCCGTCTCCCGCGCGCGGAGCGCGAGTTGCAGATCCTCGAGACCGCCCGCGCGCTGTTCGCCGAGCGCGGCTTTGGGGCCGTCACGATGGACGACGTCGCCGCTCGCGTCGGCGTGACCAAGCCGCTGCTGTACGCGTACTTCGGCAACAAGGACCGCCTCTACATCGCCTGCATGGAGCCCGCCGGCGACGCGATGCTCGCGGCCGTCGCAGCCGCGGTCGAGGGCGCCGACGGGCCGGCCGGGGCGTTGCGCGATGGCGTGCGTGCGTTCTTCGCATTCGTCGAGGACGACCGCGACGCATGGCGCGTGCTGTTCGACGAGACGCTCCCCGCCGGCGGCGAGATCGCCCGGCGCGTCGGCGAGTACCGTGAGCGCCTGCTCGGGCTGATCGCCGAATTGCAGCTCGCTCGGCTGCCCGCGCGACGGCGCAAACGCGTCGCGCCCGAGACCGAGGCGCTCGCCGCAGCGCTGCTCGGTGCCTGCGAGTCGCTCGCACACTGGTGGCTGAGGAGCGGGGCGATCAGCTCCGTCGCCGCCGCCGAGATCCTGATCGCGACCGTCGAACCGGGCCTGCGCTCGCTCGGCGAGCGCTCCGCCTCGGCGAGCGCGCGCGCCGAGGCCCGGGGGACACGCGCATGAACGCCACGACCCGTCCCGTGGCCGTGCTCGGCGGCAACCGCATCCCCTTCGCGCGCTCCAACAGCGCTTACTCGCACGCATCCAATCAGGACATGCTGACCGCTGCGCTGGAAGGGCTGATCGCCCGCTTCGAGCTCGCCGGCGAGCGCCTCGGCGAGGTCGCCGCCGGAGCCGTGCTCAAGCACAGCCGCGACTTCAACCTCGCTCGCGAGTGCGTGCTCGGCAGCCGGCTCTCGCCGCAGACACCCGCCTACGATGTCCAGCAGGCGTGCGGCACGGGCCTCGAGGCCGCGATTCTCGTGGCCAACAAGATCGCCCTCGGGCAGATCGAGGTCGGCGTCGCCGGCGGGGTCGATACGACGTCCGACGCGCCGCTCGCGCTCGGCGAGGGACTGCGAGGCGCGCTGCTCGACGCCAACCGCGCGAAGTCCACCAAAGACAAGCTGCTGGCGCTCAGGAGCGTGCGCCCGCGCGGCCTGCTGCCGGCGATCCCGCGCAACGAGGAGCCGCGCACGGGCCTGTCGATGGGCGAGCACCAGGCGCGTACCGCGGCCGAGTGGAAGATCTCGCGCCAGGCGCAGGACGAGCTCACCGCGCGCAGCCACGCCAATCTCGCCGCCGCCTACGAGCGCGGCTTCCAGAGCGATCTGATGACGCCCTATCTCGGGCTCGAGCGCGACCAGAACCTGCGTCCCGACTCAACCGTCGCGAACCTGTCGAAGCTACCCCCCGTGTTCGGCGGTCCCGACGGCACGATGACCGCCGGCAACTCCACGCCGCTGTCAGACGGCGCGGCCGTCGCGCTGCTGTCGAGCGTCGAGTGGGCGCAGGCGCGCGGGCTGGCGGTGCTCGCGCACGTCATCGAGGCCGAGACCGCGGCCGTGGACTACGTCGGCGGCCGCGACGGGCTGCTGATGGCGCCGGCCTACGCGGTCCCGCGGATGCTCGCGCGGGCCGGGCTGACGTTGCAGGACTTCGATCTCTATGAGATCCACGAGGCGTTCGCTTCGCAGGTGCTCAGCACGCTGGCCGCCTGGGAGGACCCCGAGTTCTGTCGCGAGCGGCTCGGGCTCGACGCGCCGCTCGGCGCGATCGACCGGGACCGGCTCAACGTCAACGGCGGCTCGCTCGCCGCCGGGCACCCGTTCGCGGCGACCGGCGGGCGGATCGTCGCCGGCCTGGCGAAGGCGTTGCACGAGCGCGGCGGCGGCGGTCGGGGCCTGATCAGCGTGTGCGCGGCCGGCGGCCAGGGCGTCGTGGCGATCCTCGAAGCCTCCCAACCGACTGGAGCGAGCTGATGGCCGACAGGTACACCCAGCTGGTCAACACGACGATCGGAAGATCGCTGACCAAGCGCGTCGGGCTGCCGGCGCCCGTGGCGCTCGAGCGCTACAGCCCGGGGCAGCCGCTGATCGAGGGTCGCGTGCTGCTCGGAGCCGCACCCGGCGGGCGGCTCGCCGGCTCGCTCACGCGGCTGCTGCTCGACGCTGGTGTCGAGGTCGAGGTCGAGGCCGCCGGGCCGGCGATCGCGCCCGGCGCGCGCAACCAGGCGCTGGTCTTCGACGCGACCGCCGTCGAGGACGTGGAGGCGCTCGGCGAGCTCTACGAGTTCTTTCACGCGACGATTCGCTCGCTGGGACCGTGTGGACGCGTCGTGGTCCTCGGCACGCCGCCCCCCGCAGCGGGCGCACCATCGGCGGCGATCGCCCAGCGGGCGCTCGAGGGCTTCACTCGCTCGCTGGCCAAGGAGCTGCGCCGTGGCGCGACCGCGCAGCTCGTCTATGTCGCCCCCGGCGCCGAGGCCCAGCTCGCCTCGACCGTTCGCTTCCTGCTCTCCTCACGTTCGGCCTACGTCTCGGGTCAGGTCATCCGGGTGGGCACGTCCGCCCAGCCACCGGCGATCGACTGGGAGCGGCCGATGGCCGGCAAGGTCGCGCTCGTCACCGGTGCCTCGCGCGGGATCGGCGCGGCGATCGCAGCCACGCTCGCGCGCGACGGCGCGCACGTCGTGGGCCTCGACGTCCCGGCGCTCGCAGCCGACCTCGAAGCCGTCACCGGCACCCTCGGAGGCTCCGCGCTCGCACTCGACATCACCGCGGCGGACTCCCCGCGGGTGATCGCCGAGTATCTGCGCAGCGAGCACGGCGGCGTCGACGCGGTTGTCCACAACGCGGGCATCACGCGCGACAAGACACTGGGGCGGATGGATCGCGAGCGTTGGGAGAGCGTCATCGCGGTCAACCTCGTCGCCGCACAGCGGATCACCGACGCGCTCCTCTGGGGCGACGCCGCCGCGGTCCTCGGCGCGGGCGGGCGGATCGTGTGCGTGTCCTCGATCAGCGGGATCGCGGGCAACGCCGGGCAGAGCAACTACGCGACCTCGAAGGCCGGGGTGATCGGACTCGTCGACGCCTATGCCCCGCTGCTGACAGCCCATGGGGCGACGATCAACGCGGTCGCCCCCGGCTTCATCGAGACGCAGATGACCGCCGAGATGCCGCTCGCACTGCGCGAGGCCGGTCGGCGCATGAACTCGCTCGCCCAGGGGGGACTGCCGATCGACGTCGCCGAGACGATCGCGTGGCTGGCCTCGCCCGCATCGGGCGGCGTCAACGGAAACGTGGTCCGCGTGTGCGGCCAGAGCCTGCTGGGGGCGTGAGCGCGGTGAGCACGACACGCGAGCTCTCGCGTCCGCCCAGCACCCTCGGGCTCTCGCTGCGCGCGGCCGCCGCACTGCTCCCTGGCGCCGCCGCGCTGCCGTTCATCGCCGGCGGCGGCCATGAGATTCCCGACGTCACGCTGGTGCTCGAGGCTGCGCGCGTGGACGCCGGGCGGCTGGCCGACTACGGACGCGTGTGCGGCTTTGCGCCTAGCTCGACGCTGCCCGCCACAGCCCCGCACCTGCTCGCCTTCCCGCTGCACATGGCGCTGATGACCGACGGCTCGTTCCCGTTTCCCGCGGTCGGCCTCGTGCACGTCTCCAACCGGATTGCAGTGCACCGGCCGATCGCCGCGACCGACGCCATGGAGCTGCGCGTGCACGCAACGCCGCTACAGCCCCACGCCAAAGGACGCACGTTCACGATCGTGACCGAGGCCAGGATAGGCGGGGAGCTCGTGTGGGAGGAGCGCAGCACGATGCTGCGCCGGGGAGCGGGCGCGGGTGCGGGCGCTGTGTCCGACGGCGCGAGCGGCGACGGCGTGCCGAGCACGCTGCCGATTGCCACCGAGTGGCCGCTCGCGGAGGATCTCGGACGACGCTACGCAGCGGTGTCAGGGGATCGCAACCCGATTCACATGCACGCGCTGAGCGCACGGCTGTTCGGCTTCCCGAGGGCGATCGCGCACGGGATGTGGACCAAGGCCCGCTGCCTGGCGGCGCTCGCGGCGCAGATCCCGGACGCCTACACGGTGGACGTCGCGTTTCGCAGGCCGATCCTACTGCCGGGACGCGTGGCCTTCGCCGCGGCCTCTGAGCACGACCGGACGTCCTTCGCGGTGCGCGCGGTGAAGGACGACGACACCACGATCCATCTCGAAGGGACGGTGACGCCATGACCGTGGCGGAGCGCAGTATGGGGTTCGGCCTGCGTACGCTGGGGCGCATCGCGGGGTCTGATGTGGTCGATCGCCTGGGCGTGAGAAAGCCGGCCGAGCGGGCGATCTATCGCGCCACGCGCGACGGCTTCCGCGCGGCGAGCGCGTCGGGGCGCACGTTCAAGGCCGCTCAGCGCAGGGGCCAGCCCGCACGCCTGAAGCCGCCGGCCGACAAGGGCCTGTTCGACCTCACGCCGACCGACGAGCAGCAGATGGTGCAGGAGAGCTTCCGCGCGTTCGCCGCCGAGCGGCTGCGTCCCGCCGCGCTCGCCGCGGACGCCGCCTGTGCCGCTCCGGCCGACCTGCTCGCGCAGATCGGCGAGCTCGGCCTGACGATGCTTGGCGTGCCCGAGGAGCTCGGCGGGGCGGTCAGCGAGCGCTCCACGATCACCTCCGTGCTGGCCACCGAGGCGCTCGCGCATGGCGACATGGGCCTCGCCGTCGCGGCGCTGGCACCCGCATCGGTTGCGAGCGCGCTGAGCCTGTGGGGAGATGGCGAGCAGCAGTCCACGTATCTCCCGGCGCTTGTCGGTGAGGACATCCCGGCGGCGGCGCTCGCGCTGCACGAGCCGCGCGCGCTGTTTGACCCGAGCAGGCCGACGACCGTCGCGCGACGCGACGGCGGCGACTACGTGCTGGCCGGCGTGAAGGCGCTGGTGCCGCTGGCGGAGAAGGCGAGCCTGCTGATCGTCGGCGCCCAGATCGAGGGGCGCGGCCCCGGGCTGTTCCTGCTGGAGACGAATGGCACCGGCGTGCTCGTCAAGCCGACGCCCGGGATGGGCGTGCGCGCGGCGGGTACGGGCGAAGTTCTGCTTCAGGACGTGCGCGTGCCGGCCGGGGCGTTGCTCGGCGAGGGCGAACCTGCGATCTACGCCGAGTGTGTGCGCCGCGCTCGTCTCGCCTGGTGCGCGCTGTCGGTCGGAACCGCCCAGGCGGTGCTCGACTACGTGATCCCCTATGTCAACGATCGCGTCGCCTTCGGCGAGCCGATCAGCCACCGCCAGGCCGTCGCGTTCGCGATCTCCGACATCGCGATCGAGCTCGAAGGCATGCGGCTGGCCACGCTGCGTGCGGCCGGCCGGGCCGACACCGGCCTGGAGTTCGCCAGGGAGGTCGCCGTCGCGCGCACGCTGTGCGCGGAGAAGGGCGCGCGGATCGGATCCGAAGGCGTGCAGCTGCTCGGCGGGCACGGCTACGTCACCGAGCACCCAGTCGAGCGCTGGTATCGCGACCTGCAAGCCGTGGGCGTCTTCGAGGGCGCCCTGCTCGTGTGAGCCCGCAAGCGAGAACTGGAGAGCGACAGCGATGATCAACCTCGAAGTCCCGAAGAAGTTCGTGCCGCTTGTGGCGCAGGCCAACCAGGTCGCCAAGGAGGTCTTTCGGCCGATCTCGCGCAAGTACGACGAGGCCGAGCACGAGTACCCGAAGGAGCTCGACATGCTCGCCGCGGTGATCGACGGCATGAACGACGGAAGCGAGTCGGGCGGCGCGGGCGCCGCCGGTGTGCGGCGAACGCGTGGAGATGACGCCGGCGTGCGCAACGGCTCGAACATGTCGACGGCGCTCGGGATCATTGAGCTGTGCTGGGGCGACGTCGGCCTGCTGCTCTCGATGCCGCGCCAGGGCCTCGGCAACAGCGCGATCGCCTCGGTCGCCAACGATGAGCAGCACGCGCGCTTCGACGGTATGTGGGCGGCGATGGCGATCACCGAGCCGGAGGCCGGCTCGGACTCGGCGGCGATCCGCACGACGGCCGTGCTGGACGAGGAGTCCGGCGATTACATCCTCAACGGCGAGAAGATCTTTGTCACCTCCGGTGACCGCGCCGATCTGATCGTCGTGTGGGCCACGCTCGATCGCGCTGTTGGACGCGCCGCGATCAAGTCCTTCGTCGTCGAGCGGGACAACCCCGGCCTGCTCCTCGAGCGCCTCGAGCACAAGCTCGGCATCCGCGCGTCGGACACGGCGGACTTCCGACTCGAGAACTGCCGCGTGCCGAAGGAGAACCTGCTCGGCTCGCCGGTCGTCGACGTGAAGGGCGGCTTCGGCGGCGTGATGCAGACCTTCGACAACACGCGCCCGCTGGTCGCCGCGATGGCCGTCGGGCTGACGCGCGCCTGCCTGGAGGAGGCGCGCCGGCTGCTCTCCGAGGCGGGCATCGAGGTCGACTACGACGCGCCCGCAGCGGTACAGAGCGCCGCGGCGGCTGAGCTGCTCGGCATGGAGGCCGATTACGAGGCCGCGCGGCTGCTCACGCTGCAGGCGTCGTGGATGGCCGACAACGACAGGCCGAACTCGCTGCAGGCCTCGATGGCCAAGGCGAAGGCTGGTCGCACATGCGTGGACGTGGCGTTGCGCTGCGTGCGCCTGTGCGGCTCGCTCGGCTACGGTCGGGAGCTGCTGCTGGAGAAGTGGGCCCGCGACGCCAAGATCCTCGACCTGTTCGAGGGCACCCAGCAGATCCAGCTGCTGATCATCGCGCGCCAGCTGCTCGGCAAGAGCTCCGCGGAGCTGCGCTAGGGCGCGGCGCACCTCCCCTACGCCACGCGTATCACCATGGTTATACGCGCTTCGCGGAGGGGATAAACGCGCTACGGCGCGGCCGCCACGAGCACGAGCGGGCCGTCGTGCTCGGGCAGCTCGCCGGTGGCGAAGCTCGCGCTCGACAGCCGCTCCACGTGGGCCGAGCGCTCGATGAAGTCATCGGCGGTCTCGAGGAACCCGATGCGCGGCGTGCGGTAGTGCATCGGCACCACCCACCGTGGCGACAGCCGCTCTACGATCGCCGCGGCCTGCTCGGCTCCAATCGTGGGGCCGCCGCCGACGGGGATGATGAGCAGGTCGAGGTCGCACATGCTCGCGGCCTGCTCCTCGCGCAGGTCGGCCTGTCCGACACGGGTTGGCTGTACGTGGTCGCCGACCCGTCGGCTGCGGGAAGCGCTCTGCACACGCTGCTGGTTGATGATCTCGACGGCTTCATCGCCGGGCTGGCCGCTCGCGGCATCGCCGCTGGCGCCGTCGAGACGATCGGCCCGGGCGTCCGCCGCGCGATCGTCACCGACCCCGACGGGAACCGCCTCAACGTCGGTCAGCCGCCGGCCCAGCCCGCCGAGCGCCCGTCGAGCTGATCAGACGCACGAGAGAGAGTCGCCGTGTAACCATGGTGATACAGAAGTTTCTGACACGGACAGGGACGACGACGGACACCGACCCCGCAAGACGCGCCTTCGCCATGCCTGCCGGCCGCCGGTCGTTTCCGGGGGCTACTAGCATCGAGTCCGTGAGCCTCCGAGAGGACGCCCGATGAGCGCGCCGCCGGTCTGCACCCACCTCGATCGCATCGAGGTCGACGAGGTGCCCGAACGAGCCGAGGTGCCCGGCTGCGAGGAGTGCCTGGCGATGGGCGGACGGTGGGTGCATCTGCGGATCTGTAGGACCTGCGGGAAGGTCGGCTGCTGTGACTCCTCGCCCAACCGGCACGCCTCCCGGCATGCCACAGAGGCCTCCCATCCGATCCTCAGCTCGATCGAGCCCGGAGAGCAGTGGTCGTGGTGCGCGGTCGACGAGGTTGCGTTCGAACTCGAGTGACGCGCGCGGCGCCGGCCGGCGCGCCGGGCCGCGACATAAAAATATATTCGGTCGCGTGTCGCTTTCCGGCGGGCTCGATCGTCGTATAGCCGACAACAACCTGACGAAGGAGCGATGAGAATGAACTACATGCTTCAGATCTATTCCGGTGCGGGCCCCGAGGCGTGGGAGCAGCTGTCCGAGGAGGAGCAGCAGTCGGTGATGGGCGAGTACGCAGCGATCTCGCAATCGCCCGGCGTGAGCGGCGGAGCGCAGCTGCAGCCCGCGGACACCGCGACCACCGTTCGGGTTCAGGGCGGGCAGACGCTGACGACCGACGGGCCGTTCCTGGAGACCAAGGAGGCGCTCGGCGGCTACTACCTGCTCGAGGCCGACGATCTCGACGCGGCGATCGAGCTGGCGGCGCGGATCCCGGCAGCGCGCCTGGGCGGCGCGATCGAGGTACGCGCGCTGGTGGAACGCTGATCGAGCAGATCTTCCGCGAGCAGTGGGGCCGGGTGCTCGCCACCCTGGTCGGCTTCCTCGGCGACATCGACCTCGCCGAGGAGGCCGCACAGGAGGCGTTTGCTGTCGCCGCGGAGCGCTGGCCGCGCGACGGCGTACCGGGGAATCCGGGCGCATGGCTGATCGTGACCGCGCGCAACCGCGCGATCGACCGGATCCGGCGCGAGCGCACGCTTGCGTCGAAGGTTCGCCTGCTCGAGATTCCAGCCGCGGCCGAGGAGGAGGAGATGCAGGAAACGAGCTTTCGCGACGAGCGCCTCGAGTTGATCTTCACGTGCTGCCACCCTGCCCTCGCGGTTGACGCGCAGGTCGCGCTGACGCTGAGGGCGCTCGGCGGCCTGCGCACCGAGGAGATCGCGAGGGCGTTCCTGGTGCCCGAGAAGACGATGGCCAGGCGGCTCGTGCGCGCCAAGCGCAAGATCCGCGACGCCGGGATTCCCTTTCGCGTGCCACCGGCGCATTTGCTTCCGGACCGGCTCACAGCGGTGCTCGCCGTCGTCTACCTGATCTTCAACGAGGGCTACGACGGCCGCGGGGCGTTGTCCGCGGAGGCGATCAGGCTGGGCGCGTCGCTGGCCGAGCTGATGCCCGACGAGGCCGAGGTCCTCGGGCTGCTCTCGCTGATGCTGCTGCACGACTCGCGTCGCGCGGCGCGCGTCCGCGACGGAGAAATCGTGCTGCTGGCCGAGCAGGATCGCGGCCTGTGGGACCGTGCACAGATCGACGCGGGCCACGCGGCACTCGAGCGGGCGATCGCGCTGCGTGGCAACGGCGCGTACGTGCTGCAGGCAGCGATCGCTTCGCTGCACGTCGCCGATCACAGCGACTGGCAGCAGATAGCCGCGCTCTACGGCGAGCTGCTGCGGTTGACCGGATCGCCGGTCGTCGCGCTCAACAGGGCCGTCGCACTCGCCGAGGACGAAGGGCCGCAGGCGGGCCTCGACGCCGTCGAGGGGCTCAAGCTGGACGGCTACCACTACCTCCACGCGACCCGTGCGGACTTCCTGCGCCGGCTCGGTCGCTCCCAGGAGGCGCGTGCGGCCTATCTTGGCGCACTCGAGCTGGTCCGCTCCGAGCCCGAGCGCTGCTTCCTGAAGCGACGCGTCGCAGAGCTCTGAGCGGGCGCCCCGGCGTCGTCAGTCGGGCGCGGCGACCGTCAGCAGATGGTCGGCCATGCCGGTCACGCTGAGCAGCCGCTCGACCTGCTCGGACCCGCGTGTGACGGCGAGCTGCTGGCCGCGCTCACGGCAGCGATTGCGGGCCGCGAGGATGATCCGCAGCCCGGTCGAGTCGACGAACTGAAGGCGACGCAGATCGAGCACGACCATCTCCTTGCTCGCCAGCTCGGCGTCCTCGAAGGCGCTCTGGAGCAGCGGCGCGCTGGCCATGTCGAGTTCTCCGTCCAGCGAGAGCACAACCCTGTCGGGCTCGATCGCGGCGTCGATCCGAAGCTGATCCTGTTCCCCCATCTCCACCCCTATTCTAGCCCACGGCTTTCTCTGCGGCGCAGCTTCCCACCCGACTCTCGGCTCGCGCGCGGCGAGCACGCTGGAGGCACTCAGCCGGCTGCGGCATCGACGCGCAGAGCGAGCAGCGCGATGTCGTCGCGCGGCCTGCCGTCGGCACGCTGCACAGCCGCAGCCTCCACCCGCGCGAGAAACGCCTCGAGGCTCAGCTCGGGCGCTGAGGAGCACAGCTCGAGCACACGCTCCTCGCCCAGCTGCAGGCCTGAGCGACCCGCCTCGGGCAGCCCGTCGGTATAGAGCAGCAGCGTGTCGCCGTCATCCAGCTCGTAGGCGGCCTCGCTGATCTCGATCGGGTCGATCACTCCGAGCAGCGTGCCTGGGCGCCCGAGCTGGCGCACATCTCCCGCGGCGCTCACGAGCACCGGCTGGGGATGACCCGCGAGCGTCACCGAAAGCTCGCCGCCGCCGGTGCCCTCGCCTGGGCGGCGCGCGAAGGTCACCAGGCAGACGGTGCAGAGGTCGGCTCCGCTCGCCTGTCCGCTGAGCGTCTCGTGGAGCGTTTGGAGCATCGCGGGCGGCTCCTGGCCGAGCATCGCCGCGGTGCGCAGCGTGTGACGGGCCAGGGCGGTCACGCCCGCGGCGCGAGGGCCCTTGCCGCACACGTCGCCGATCGTGAGCATCCAGCGCCCGTCCCCGTGGGCGTACACGTCGTAGAAGTCGCCGCCGACGTCGTTGAGCTCGCCGGCTGGGCGATACAGCGCCTCGAGCCGAACGCCGGGAATCTCCGGCAGCGAGTCGGGTAGCAGCGCTGCCTGCAGCGCGTCGGCGATCCGCGAGCGCTCGGTGTACAGGCGCGCGATTTCCACCGCTGTCCCTGCCCGGCGCCCGAGCCTGACGGCGAGCCCGAGATCGGCCTCGGAGAGACGGCGCGAGGACTCGGCCGAGGCGAGTGTGAGCGCGCCGATCGTCCGTGACGGGGCGGCCAGCGGCACAATCACCACAGCGGTCAAGCCGATCGCGCGAAGCATCTGCAGGTGCTCCTCGTCGCGCGCGTAAGCTGCGAGCTCGTCGGGGCGCACGCCTCGGTGGACGATCGGCTCGCCCGAGCGGATCACCTCGGCGATGCCGCCCGCGTCGTCGAGCGTCACGCCGTAGCTCCGCTTGAGACGTTCGGCGATGGCCAGCTTTGCGGGATCGCGGTGATGGATCGCGACGCGCTCGATGCGGCCTTCCTCGTCGACCACGTCGACCGCACACCAGTCGGCGACCTGCGGCACGGCGAGCTCCACGACGCGCTGCAGCGTCTCGGTGTAGTCCATCGAGGAGGCGAGCACGCGGCTCGCCTCGGCCATGAACGCTTCCGCCAGCTGCGTTCGCTTGACCTCGGTGATGTCCTCGTAGACGTTGACCGAGAAGGCCGGCTCGCCGGTCGCGGGGTCGGCCAGTGGAGAGGAGCGCGCGACCAGCCAGCGCTCCTCGCCGGTCGCGCGCACGATGTTGCGCACGAGCAGCGGCGCGCTTGGCGCGCCGGCGAACAGGCGGTTGCGCGGCATGTCAGCGCTGCTCAGCTCCGCGCCACTCTCGTCGCGCAGCTCGAAGCGCCCCATCAGCGTCTCGGTGCTCACGCCGATCAGCTCATCGGGCTCGCGCGCGCCGAGCAGCTCCGCTGCGGCCTGGTTTGCGAACACGATCCGCTGTGACTCATCGGTCAGGGTGATCGCCTCTGCGAGGTTCACCAGGATCGCCTCCAGTCGTTGCTCCACGCTGCGGACCTCGGAGAACAGCCGAGCGTTGTCGATCGCCAGGGCGGCGCGCCGCGCGAGCTCGCCGACCACGTCGAGATCCTCGGCGTCGTAGGGCTCGCTGCCGCCGAGCCGCAGCACCGAGAGGGCGCCGAGCGTGCGGCCGCGTGCGCGAAGCGGCGCAACGACCGCCGAGCGGTAGTGATGGTCGATCATGAACCTCGCATGCTCGGAGCCCTGTGCGAAGGCGCTCATCTCCTCGCGGGTCATCTCGGCGCGCAGCTCGGCTTCGCCGGTGCGGATCACGCGGGCGGCCGGGTGCTCGCCGTCGGGGCTCAACTGCCGGCGCTCATGCAGCTCGACCAGCCTACCTGCGACACGCTCGTCGGAGGCCGCCACCGCCACCTGACGGATCGAGCCATCCGCGTCGCGCAGGTCGATGACGCACAGGTCCGCCAGCCTCGGCACGGTCAGCTGTGCGACACGTCCGAGCGTCGTCGCGAGGTCCAGCGATTCCGCGAGCGCGGCGCCCGCCTCGATCAGCACGCCGATGGCGACGTCCTCACCGTTGGATGCGCTGTCGATCACTGGTCTGATTGGTTTCTCGTCATGGTCTCTCGGCCTCGCCGCGGTACAGCGCCTGCACGCCGAAGCCAGGATCGCAGAGCACTCCGGCGCGTGCGCCGGCGCGCCCGCTAGGTGCTCCCAGCCCGCGGGTAGGTGATCTCGAACGTCGGATCACATCGAGTTCGAGCCACAGGAGGTGTGTGATGTCGCCCTGCGGAGTCGAGCACTGAACCGAGCGCGCTCGCGCCGAGCGCGTCGCTCAGTGGACGCGCTTGTGGACGCGCACCGCGGTAGCGCCGGGCGAGGAGCTGATCTGCACCAGATCGCAGAGCTGGTGCACGAGCCAGATCCCGCGCCCCGAGGGGTCCTCCGGCGCGGGCCGCGTGCGGCCGATCAGCGGATCCTCGATGTAGCCGCGGTCGCGTATCTCACACAGCAGCGTGTCCTGCTCGCGCCACAACAGCATCGTGCCATGTCCGCCGCCGTAGCGGACGCTGTTGGTCGCCAGCTCGTTCACCGCGAGCACGAGCTCCTCGACGGGCTGCGATCCGAGCCGCTGGCTGAGCGCCCAGGCCGAGAGCAGCTGGCGCAGCGCACCGAGCTCGGCCGCGGTGAATCGCATCTCGGTGACCTCGCCGGCCGGATGCGCCAGCGCGCCGTCGAACGAGTCCTGCGGCGTTCGCGTGGCGTCGACCTCGGCGTTGCTCGAAGTGGCGCTCTCGTCGCTCACAAGCGGGTGGCTCCTGTAAGCGGCTTCGATGAGGTGATTGTCCAAGCCGTCGAGGTCATAGGGACAGAGGAGACGCCACGAGCGCCCGGCATCAAACGCCAGGTTGAGCAGCGCCTCATGACGGTAACACTCACTCAACTCGGCTTCGCTGCGGCCGGGCCACACCGGTTCGCCGACGCCGAGCGGCTCGCCGCCGTCCGCGGCGCACTCGGAGAGGAACTCACGCCAAGCTGGAATTATCCGTCCGGGGTTGCGCCCGAGTACGTTCATGTCCCTGAATTGCACTTGCTCGGCACGATCGGCGAGCGCTTCCCTCAACAGCGCTGCGCGGTCGTCCGTGACGGCGACGAGGACCGGAGCGCCGTCCGACAGTGCGCACGAGATCAGCGGGAGGGCGCGATCGACGAAGCCTGCGGCACCGCCGACGTACCCCAGCATCTCATGACGAAAAGGGTGTCCCTGCACATTCCACCTGCTGCCCTGCCCGGTTACGCAAACGGCGTGCCCGGAGTGAGCACGCACTCGCCACACATTGCCCAATTCGAAGGGTATTCAAACCCCCGGCGCCTGCTCACGCGACGGGCCGCGCCGCTGGTTCCGCGGCTCTCTGCGCAGGTAGCCCAGAAACGACAACCACTTCGGAAACCCGAAGGCTGCAGCGATCGTGTCGTCCGGTTCGCCGGGACGTGGCATGGAAATTCCGATCGCGTGTTTAGCCGAGATCGATTGGGGGCATCTCACTGATTGCCAGTTAGTCACTCCTGCGGGTGGCGGTCACGAGCCCCCCGTGGCCGTCGCCCCTTGGGGGTGGCGTAACTCGGCGTGTCGGCAGGCCACTATTTGATGGCCTGTCGGCATGCCGTGACAGCACCGAGGGATGGGGACACCGACGCTGAGGGCTCGCGCCGGCCGTTTGAACTTGAAGTGGGGCTGGAAGCGAGGGGTGCAGACATGGCGGACGTGTCCATCATGCGCAGGATCTCGAGGGACGACGCCCGCAGCAGTAGGCGGAGCGGAGGCAGAGGTTCTCTGGCACGCGTCGTGTCTCGGTTCTCGGCAGCTCCCTCTGCGGCCCTGCGGCTCGCATGCACATCCCTGTGCGCCTGCGCCCTGATCGCGCTGGCACCGGCGGCCGCCGGTGCGTTCTCGCTCGACAAGTGGGAAGCCGGGACGTGCAACGTGACGAGCTGCACCGACGCGGGCTCCAACTCGGCCTTCTACACCCAGGCCGCCGGGCACCCAGACTTCGGCATCACGGACTTCGCCTTCAAAGCCAAAAAAGAAACCGGTCTGCTGGGCACCTACGAAGCGCCTGAAGGCCAGGTGCGCGACGTACGCGTCGATCTGCCGCCGGGCCTCTCGGTTGACCCCGAAGCGACAGAACAGTGCAGCGAAGCGCAGATCAACGCGCTGGCGTGCCCGGAAGGCAGCCAGGTCGGCGAAGACGAAGCCACGGGCACCGCTACGCTGAACCCGAGCCTGCCGCTGTTGAAAACGACGGTGACCGAAAAATTCCCCGTCTACAACATGCAGCGCCTTCCCGGCCAGCCGGCTCGCTTCGGTGTCGAGCTCAAGAGCGCCACGCTGGCGCTCGTCGGGCTGCAGAGCCATCTCTATCTCGAAGGCGGCATCAGCTGGCATCACGAAGCTGAAACGAGCGAAAGCGGCGGCGTGGCCAGCGGCGACTTCCACGAGTACTTCAAGATTGGCAACTTCCCCGAACAACCGGAAGTGGTCGAGTCCCGTCTGATCTTCTGGGGCATCCCCCAGCAGCACCAGGTGGCTCCGACGAGTGCTCCCGCTGGGTTCATCGTCCTGCCGAGCACCTGCTCGAGCAAGCCCGTCACGACGCTGCACGTGGACTCCAAGGAAGCGCCCGGCGGTTTCCTCGCCGCCAAAAACGAAACGCCCGTGACGGCGACCGGCTGCAGCTCGCTGGCCTTCGACCCGTCGCTCTCGCTGAGCCCGGGCGCGAACGTCACGCAGAGCGACCAGCCCGACGGTCCCGCGGTCGACCTCCACATACCCCAGACGACCCTCGAACCCGCCAAGCCCAGCTCGCCGGATCTGGCGAGCACCGAAGTGACGCTGCCCGAAGGCATGACGCTCAACCCCTCAGCGGCGCACGGTCTGGAAGGCTGCAGCGACGCGCAGATCGCGATCGGCACCAACAACGCGATCGGCTGCCCGGCCGGCTCGGTGATCGGCTCGGTCTCCATCGATGCTCCCGGGATCCCCAACAACACGCTCAACGGCACCCTCTACCTCGGCGCCCCGCGTGCGGGCCAGGGACCCGAATCGGGCCAGGAGTACCGGCTGTTCCTGGCCGCTGACGCGCCGCAGTACGACGTCGGTCTGCGGCTCGAAGGCCAGGTCCACGCGAACAAAGCGACCGGCCGTCTGACAGCTGTCTTCAGCGGTACGCCCCAGGTTCCCTTCGAAGACTTCAAGCTCCAGTTCAAGCAGGGGCCGAGGGCCCCGCTCGCCAACCCGCTCGCCTGCGGCGCCGTGGCGCCCACGGCCAACCTCACGCCGTACACCGGTCAGCCCCCGAAGGCTGCTTCGACGAGCGGCTTCAACGTGACCGGGTGCGCCGCTGCGCTGCCGTTCTCCCTCGTTCAGAGCATCCCGGCGCCTAACCCCGCCAAGGCCGGCGCCTACAGCCCCTTCACGCTCGGCATCGCACGCAAGGACGGGCAGCAGTATCCGTCGCAGATCTCGACCACGCTGCCCGCGGGGCTGCTCGGCGCGATCCCCTCGGTCCCGCTGTGCGCAGAACCGCTTGCCGCCCAGGGCAAATGCCCGTCCACGAGCAGGATCGGCACCGTGACGGTCGCCGCCGGCGCGGGAAGCGAACCGTATTCGTTCACCGGCGCCGCCTACCTGACCGGTCCCTATGGCGGAGCGCCGTACGGCCTCTCGATCGTCGTTCCGGCCGTCGCCGGGCCCTACAACCTCGGCAACGTGATCACGCGCGCGGCGATCGGTGTCGGTCTCTACTCCGGCAGGGTGATCGCGACCGCGACGATCCCCACGGTCGTCGAAGGCATACCGCTGCGCCTGAAGAGCCTCACCGTGGCGGTCGACCGCCACAACTTCATCTTCAATCCGACCAGCTGCGCTGCGCTGTCGGTGGACTCGGTGCTGAGCTCGACGTTCAACGCGTCGCAGAGCCTGTCGAGCCCGTTCCAGGTCGGCTCGTGCAGCGCGCTGGCGTTTGGTCCCAGCCTCGGAGCGCTCGTCGGTGGCAAGACGACAAAAGCCGGCGGAGCGAGCCTCCAGGTGCAGATCACGCAGGGCGTTCACCAGGCCAACATCCGCCAGATCGTCCTGCAGCTGCCCAAGCAGCTGCCCTCGCGCCTGAGCACGCTGCAGAAAGCCTGCCTCGCCAAGAGCTTTGAAACGGGCCCGCCGCCGGGCACCTGCGCATCGACCTCGAAGGTCGGCACGGTATCGGTGACGACGCCGGTGCTGCCGGGCAAACTGACCGGGCCGGCCTACCTCGTATCCCACGGCGGCGCAGCCTTCCCCGACTTCGACCTCGTGCTGCACGGGCCCAACGGCCTCGAGGTGGTACTCGTGGGCCACACCAACATCTCCAAGGCCGGGATCACGAGCTCGAACTTCGAATCGCTGCCCGACGTTCCGATCTCAAGCGTCGCGGTGACGCTCCCGACCGGCCCGCAGTCGCTGCTCACGACACTCACCTCGACGACCAAGCTGTGCGGCTCCAAGCTGTTCGCGGCCACCACGATCGTCGCCCAGAGCGGCGCCAAGATCGTGAAGAAGACGCCGATCACGCTGACCGAATGCGCCTTGAGGATCATTCGCCACCGCGTGAAGGGCAAGCGGGCGAGCCTGACGCTCGAAGTTCCGTCCGCGGGCCGCGTGAGCGTGTCGGGCCACGATGTCCGAGGAGCCTCGCGCCGCATCCACAAGGGCTCCACGTTCACCATCAGCGTGCGCCTGAGCCGTGCCGGTCTCACAGCGGTGAGGCATCACCGTCGCAAGGGCCTGCGCGTGACGCTACACGTCAGTTTTCTGCCGTCGGCGGGCAAGCGCTCCACCGCTCGCACGTCCGTCAGGTTTCACTGAGCGAGCGCCGGCGCGCTGATCAGCGCCGGGCTTCGATCTGCACGTCGAGCACCTCGGAGGCGCCCGCGTGGGAAACCTCGTGCCCGTCGCTGAGCGTTTCGAGCACCGACCCCAGACCGTCGGCGGCCGAGCCGGCTCGCAGTGGCCCGACCTGCATCTCGAGGGTCTTCGGCGCGACGCGGATGCCGACATCGAGGCGGCTGCCCTCGACAGGGCCCTCGGCGTGCGCGACGAGCGCGTCGGCCAGCAGTTGCGTGTCGGAGATCCGGTCGGTCGAGAAGTAGGCTCTCGCTGCAAGGGCGCAGAGGACGCGCGGGAGGACCGTGCGTGCGAGCGAGCTGGGAGCGACGGACATGGCCATCAGGTCGGAGAGCTCCGCCGGGGGGCGAAGAGTGGCGCCGGAGAGAAGCTGGATCTCCTCCGGAGCGGGCCCCAGCGGGACCGATCGCGACGCGCGGAAGTCCATTCGCACTTCTGTGCCGCCGCCCTCGGTGTCGCGAAAGTCGACCGCAGCGCTCAGAGCGCGGATGACGGGCAATCCGATTCCGCCCGGTGCGTCTTCGGGACGCGGCTCGAGCCGGGGCTGGATGCCGCTGCCGTGGTCGCGAACGACGACCTCGAGGCCTTCCTGACCCGCGTAGATCTCGACCTCGAGCGGACCCTCCTCGCCTTCGTAGGCGTGCAGGACCACGTTGTTGCACGCCTCGCTGACGGCCGTGCTCATGTCGTTCAGCTCGATCGCGTCGAGCTCGATCGTCTCGGCGAGGCCGCTGAGGGCCTGCCGGACGAGGAGGACGTTCTCGGGCCTGTTCGAGAGGCTCAGGCGAACGTGCGGAATTTTCGCCACTGCCGTACTAGCAACCGGATCTCGCACAACCCCGTGAGAGCCGCGCACGGCGGCTCTCACGCGGACCCGGCCGCATAGTTGGCGCCCTAGCTCGCCGCTCCGGGCGCCTGCGTCAGCGTCCGTAGCTGGTCGAGCGAGCGGCGCAGCAGACGCGACACCTGCATCTGGGAGATGCCGACCCGCTCGGCGATCTCGGTCTGCGTGAGGTCCTCCACGAAGCGCATCTTGAGAATCAGACGCTCGCGCGGCGGAATGTGACCCATAACCGAAGAGACGGTAGCGTCGAGCTCGACGAGCTCGTAGCGCTCGTCGTCGTCGCCGATCGAGTCGCCGTAAGAGGAGCCCGCGTCGTCGTCCGCTCCGGGCCGCGGCGCGTCCAGCGAGACCGTCTCGTAGGCCTGGATCGCCTGGAGGGCGTCGATGACCTGCTCGGTGTCGAACTCAAGGTACTCGGCGAGCTGGTTGACGGTCGGTGCGTGCCCGCGCTCGTTGGCCATGCGCTCCTGCGCGTCGCGCACCTTGAGCGCACGCTCCTGAGCGCCGCGCGGCACGTGGACCGCCCAGCCGGAGTCGCGGAAGTAGCGGCGCATCTCGCCGAGGATCGTCGGCACCGCGAAGGACTGGAAAGCGTGACCGCGTTCCACGTCATAGCGGTCGAGTGCCTTGAGCAGTCCCAGCGAAGCGACCTGGAGCAGATCCTCGAACGGCTCCGAGGAGCGTCCGTAACGGCGGGCGAGGCTGCGGGTCAGCGGCATGAAGCGCTCGACGAGAACCTGGCGAGCTTCGTGGTCGCCGTGACGCTGCCAGCGGATGAACAGCCCTCGCGGATCCTCGGGGGTACCCGGAACGGTGCGCTTAGTCGGCATTGCAATCGTTGCCACGGCTGACATCTCTACTCCCTTCCTATGTGGTGCCCGGGAGGATGCTCGACGCCGAAGCGTCGCTCACTCCCGTGCTGCGCCAAGATTATAACGACTGGTGGGGCTTACAGAGCCTGTACCCCGCACCGATCGGTGCTGCATCAGGTCCCATATCCCGATCGGTGCCGTTCCAAACGCTGCGTCGCGATCAACCGGCCCTCGAGGTCCCCGGCCGGGCGGAAGCTACGCTCACGAGCATGGAGCGCGAGCCCGTTGCGAGCGTGAGCGAGATCCTGGCGTCGAGGACGGGCGAGGAGATGGCGCTCAATGATCGTCACCTCAATCCGCAGATGGGCAGGATCCTGCGCACCCTGGGCTTCGACAGAGTCTGGGTCGGAGGCGAAGGGGCCCATCTGATCGACTCGAGCGGCGAGCGCTTCCTCGATCTCTTCGGTGGCTACGGCGTGTTCGCGATCGGCCGCAACCACCCCGAGGCCGTAGCGGCCGTGCAGGAGGTGATGGCCGCGCGAACCGGCAACCTGCCGCAGCTCGGCGTCACGCTGCTCAGCGGCGTGCTGGCCGAGCAGCTGCTCGCGCGTGCGCCCGGGAGCGTCGCGGCGATGGTGCCGGCCAACACCGGCACCGAGGCGGTGGAGGCGGCGATCAAGATCGCGCGCGCCGCCACCGGACGCTCGCGGGTGCTCTACGCCGATCACGCCTTTCACGGCCTGACGCTGGGTTCGCTGTCGATCAACGGCAACGCCGAGTTCCGCGACGGCTTCGGTCCGCTGCTCCCGGGTTGCGAGGCGGTGTCCTTCGGTGACCTCGGCGCGCTGCGCGGCGCGCTTGCCGGCGGCGACGTCGCGGCGTTCGTCGTGGAGCCGGTCCAGGGCAAGGGCGTCAACCTCCCCCCGGACGGATACCTGGCGGGCGCCCAGCGGCTGTGTCGGGAGTCTGGCGCGCTGTTCGTATGCGACGAGGTACAGACGGGGATCGGGCGCACCGGGAGGTTCCTGGCGCTCGAGCATTGGGAGCTCGAGCCGGACATCGTCTGTGTGGCGAAGGCTCTCTCCGGGGGGCTCGTGCCGATCGGTGCGGCGCTCGTCTCACGCGCGGCCTTCGACGCGGTGTTCGACGGCATGGAGCGAGCCGTCCGCCACGGCTCCACGTTCGGCGGCAACGATCTCGCCGCGGCCGCAGCGCTCGCCACGCTGCGCGTGCTCGAGCGCGAGGACCTCGTGGCGCACGCCAAGCGGATGGGGGCGCTGCTGCTCGAGCTGACGCAGCCGTTCGCCGAGCGATTCGAGACCGTGACCGACGTTCGCGGCCTCGGGTTGATGTGGGCGATCGAATTCGGCCCGCCGGCCGCCGGCGCGGCCCGCCGGCTGTGGGAGCGGGTCGAGTCGCGCCAGCCGGGACTCTTCTCCCAGCTGATCACGGTGCCGCTGTTTCACGAGCACCGCATCCTCTGTCAGGTCGCGGGACACCACATGAACGTCATCAAGGCGCTCCCGGCGCTGACGATCGAGGAGGCCGACGTTCGCCGTTTCGCCGCCGCGCTGGAGCAGACGATCGAGGCTGCGGAGCGCTATCCGAGGGCGCTCGCGGGCTTCGGTCTGCGCACCGGTCTCAGGGCGGCACGCGTACGCCGCTAGCCTGTCGGACCGTGCTTGTACCCAGAGATGACATCCGCAACGTGGCGATCGTGGCCCACGTCGACCACGGCAAGACCACGCTTGTCGACGCGATGCTGTGGCAGTCCGGCGCCTTCCGCGTGGGGCAGGACGTGGCGACCCGGGTGATGGACTCGATGGATCTGGAGCGCGAGAAGGGCATCACGATCCTCGCCAAGAACACCTCGCTGCGCTATCGCGACGTCAAGCTCAACATCATCGACACGCCCGGGCACGCCGACTTCGGTGGCGAGGTCGAGCGTGGGCTGACGATGGTCGACGGCGTGCTCCTGCTCGTCGACGCCTCCGAGGGACCGCTGCCGCAGACACGTTTCGTGCTGCGCAAGGCGCTCGAGGCGAAGCTGCCGGTGATCCTCGTGGTCAACAAGGTCGACCGGCCGGATGCGCGCGTGGCGGAGATCGTCGACGAGGTCTACGAGCTGTTCCTCGACCTCGACGCCGACGAGCACCAGATTGAGTTCCCGATCGTCTACTGCAACGCCAAGGCGGGCGTGGCGTCGCTGCACTACAGCCCCGACGAGCCGCTGGAGGGAACCACGCTCGCGCCGCTGCTGGACCTGCTGCTCGAGCGCATCCCGGCCCCCACCTATGACCCCGAGCACCCGCTGCAGGCGCTCGTGACGAACCTCGACGCCTCTCCGTATGTCGGACGCCTGGCGATCTGCCGCGTGCGTCACGGCAACATCCGCAAGGGCCAGCAGATCGCCTGGTGCCGCGCCGACGGGTCGATCCAGCGCGCCCAGGTCGCCGAGCTCTACGTCACCGACGCGCTCGAACGCGTCGACGCGCCCGAAGCGGGTCCGGGCGAGATCATCGCCGTGGCCGGGATCGCGGAGGTCACGATCGGCGAGACGCTTGCCGACCCCGACGATCCGCGCCCGTTGCCTGTGATCACCGTCGATGAGCCCGCGATGTCGATCACGCTCGGCGTCAACACCTCACCGCTGGCCGGCAAAGACGGAGACAAGATCACCGCCAGGCAGATCGAGGCGCGCCTCGCCCAGGAGCTGATCGGCAACGTCTCGCTGAGAGTCAAAGAGACGGCGCGACCCGACACCTACGAGGTCCAGGGCCGTGGAGAGCTGCAGCTCGCGGTGCTCGTCGAGATGATGCGACGCGAGGGCTTCGAGCTGACGGTCGGCCAGCCCCACGTCGTCGAGCGCGTGATCGACGGCAAGCGCCACGAGCCCGTCGAGCGCCTCTCCGTCGACGTGCCCGAGGAGTTCGTCGGCACCGTGACCCAGCTGCTGGCCGCGCGCAAAGGCCGCATGGAGCACATGACCAACCACGGGACCGGCTGGGTCCGGCTCGACTACCTGGTCCCGGCGCGTGGCCTGATCGGCTTCCGTACCCAGTTCCTCACCGAGACACGCGGCACCGGCATCATGCACCACGTGTTCGATCGCTGGGAGCCGTGGGCGGGCGAGCTGCTCACTCGCAACTCGGGCGTGCTCGTGGCCGACCGCCGCGGCGCGACGGTCACGTTCTCGCTGTTCACGCTGCAGGAACGCGGCTCGCTGTTCGTCGGCCCCGGCGAGGAGGTCTACGAGGGCATGATCATCGGTGAGAACTCCCGCTCGGAGGATCTCGACGTCAACCCGGTCAAGGAGAAGCACCTCACGAACATGCGCTCCTCGACCTCCGACGTGCTCGTCCGGCTGGATGCCCACCGCAAACTGACGCTCGACGAGGCGCTGGAGTTCGTGCGCGAGGACGAGGCGGTCGAGGCGACCCCCGCCGCGGTGCGGATGCGCAAGGTCGTGCTGCCGAAGGTCGAGCGCCTGAAGGCAGTCCGTCAGGCTCGCAAGTGAGGCCCCGTCGGCGCTTGAGCGCTCCGACCCTCACCGTCAGGGGCCGAACACCGCCGGCCTGGATGCCTCGGCGCACCGCCCGGCCGCCGACGGTAGGGTACCGGCGATGATCCGAACAACAAGAGCCTTCACGGCCCCCAAGATCCTTCTGTGCCTCGTCTCGGCAGTCGCGCTGATGCTGTCCGCAACAGCCGTCGCGGGCGCCGCCGAAGGCGCGATCACCTACAAGCACGAGAGCTACCAGGAATACGAAAAGCAGCTCGCCTCGGGCAAGATCCAGGCGGTCACGATCAACAAGCGGCTGCGCTCGATCCACGTGACGCTCACCGACGGCAGCCACGTGCTCGCCAAGTACGCGGCCCACGAAGAGCCGAAGGTCGTGGCGGCGCTGCAGGCCAAGGGCATCACCGCGGCGATCGAGTCAAAGACCCAGGCGGTGAAAGAAGCGGCGAAACCCGCCAAACACAAACTTCGCTACATCGCCGGCGGCATCCTGATCGTCGTCGTGCTCGTCGTCGGCGCCGTGCTGGTGATCGACCGCAAACGCAAACGCGAGCAGGAATAGCGGCGCGCCGTCGCCCTCTCGCCGCTCGCGCGGCGGGAGCGACGGCTCAGCAGTGGGGGCGCTTGCGAACGTGATGACGGTGTCCCGTGTGCGCCTGCTCGCGCAGCGCGGTGCCGATGTCGTGGGAGAGCGTGTCGACCATGTCGCGTGAGAGGTTCTCCTTGACCACCATGCGCAGGACCGTGATGTGCTCGGCGTTCGGCGGCAGCGTGTAGGCCGGGACGATCCAGCCGCGCTCGCGCACCCGGTGGGAGAGCTCGGTGAGGTCGAGCGTCTCGGGATCGCTTGCCCGCAGCGCGACGATCGGGAAGCGCGAGCCGTCGGTGATCAGCTCGAGCCCGTCGAGCCCCCCGAGCTTGCGCGCGAGCGTCTGTGCGTTCTCGAGCACCGTCGCGACGATCTCCTCATAGCCCGCGCGCCCGAGCCGCAGAAACGCGAAGTACTGCAGGATCACCGACGAGGACGGGCGCGAGAAGTTCAGCGAGTAGTTCGGCATGTCGCCACCGAGGTAGTTGATGTGGAACACGAGCTCCTCAGGCAGGTCGGCGGCGTCGCGGAAGATCACCGTGCCCATGCCCGGGTAGACGAGCCCGAACTTGTGGTTCGAGACGTTGATCGAACGGACCGAGGGCAGGCGAAAGTCCCACGCCTCGTCCGGCTCGGAGAACGGCAGGATGAAGCCGCCCGAGGCCGCGTCGATGTGCAGCGGTATCTGGCGCCCCTGCTCGGATGCGAGGCGCGTGAGCAGCTCGTCGATCGAGCGCAGGTCGTCCATCTGCCCCGTGAACGTCGTTCCCAGCAGGCCCGCCACGGCGATCGTTCGCTCGTCCAGCAGCGGCTCCACCTGCTCCGCGCCGATCGTGTAGCGCCCATCCTCCATCGGCACCACCCGGGCCTCGACCTCGAAGTAGCGCGCGAACTTCTCCCAGCAGGTGTGCACGTCGGCGCCCATCACCATGTTCGGTCGATCCGCGGGAAGCCCCGCGGCCTCCCGTCGGCGCTGCCAGGTCCGCTTGTGGGCGAGCATCGCGAGCATGATCGCCTCGGAGGAGCCGATCGTCGCCGTGCCGGTCGGGCGCTGGTGGGAAGGGGCGTGGAAGAGACGACCGATCATCGAGACGACGCGCTGGTGGACCACCTCGGTCTGCGGGTACTCGTCCTGATCGATCAGGTTCTTCGCCAGCGTCTCGGCCGCCAGTCGATCGGCTTGAGGCTCCATCCAGCTCGTCACGAACGATGCGAGGTTCAGCGCCGGGTTCCCGTCGAGATTCAGCTCGTCGTGGACGAGCTGGTAGGCGGCCTCCGCGGCGACACCCTCGGCCGGCAGGCGGTACTTGGGGATGTCGTGAGAGAACGAGCGCCCAGCGTAGGTGGGGGAGAGGTGCTCCTCGGAGTCGAGGTTCAGCTTGTGCATGGATGCCTCCTCGGGCGATCAGCGGTGCGCGCCGGCGCCTAGCGCGGCGGGTCGCGTGTTCAGGGTCTCTCGCAGATGATGACGTTCCGCCGGCTGCGCCCGGCCCGCGCGCGTTGATCGCGTCCCTCGGTGGCGGCGGCGTGGGGGTCGGTGTCTTCACTCCCTCGCGGAAACGTGTATAGCCATGGTTATACGCCGCGCGGCGAGTGGACGCTGCGCCGGCCCTGCCGAGAGACGGTGGTCGGTGGTGTCTTCACTCCCTCGCGGAAACGCGTATAGCCATGGTTATACGCGGCGCGGCGTGGCGAGTAAACGTGGTGCCGGCGCCGACTGCAGCCGAGAGAGAGACTAAGAATGAGACTCAGTCTTATGCTAGTGTCGCGTCCGTGGCATCGTCAGACCGTCTCGGCGGGAGCGAGCCGGCGATCGCGCTGGAGCGGGCGACCGTCGCGGTGGCTGGACGCACTATCTGGAGCGAGGTGTCGATGTCGGTGGGGCCCGGCGAGTTCGTTGCGCTGCTCGGCGGAAACGGGTCCGGCAAGTCGACGCTCCTGAAGGTCGTCCTCGGAGCGCTTCCCCTCGTCGGAGGCCACGCCACTGTGCTCGGCCGGGCACCCGGGGAGGCGAACCGCAACATCGGCTACCTGCCGCAGCGCCGCGCCTTCGATGCGGGGATGCGGTTGCGCGGGCGCGACATCGTCAGGCTCGGCCTCGACGGCGACCGGTGGGGCCTTGCGCCGGGTCGCGTGTTCGGCCGTCGCGGATCCGCCCGCCGGGAGGACCTGCGAGCGCGTGTCACGGAGGCGATCGCGATGGTCGGCGCCTCCGCCTATGCGGATCGTCCGATCGGCGAGTGCTCGGGCGGCGAGCAGCAGCGTCTGCTGATCGCCCAGGCCCTCGTCGGAGGACCGGAGCTGCTGCTCCTCGACGAGCCGCTCGACAGCCTCGATCTTCCCAACCAGGCATCCGTCGCCGCGCTCGTGGCCGAGATATGCCGCAGCCAGGGCGTGGGGGTGCTGCTCGTGGCTCACGACGTCAACCCGCTGCTGGCCTACCTGGATCGGGTCGTCTACCTGGCGCGGGGTCGAGCGGTGGAGGGGCCGGTGGAGCAGGTGATAAACGGCGAGACGCTGACGGGCCTGTACGGCGTCCCCGTGGAGGTGTTGCGCGCATCCGACGGTCGGCTGGTGGTCGTCGGGCAGCCGGACCCGCCGGCGCACCACCACGACCGCCACGCTCACGAGCACACGCACGACCACACGCACGAGCACACGCACGAGCACGTCCACGCCGATGCCGGCTGAGGTCCCGAGTCCCCGTCTCGGCTGGAACCTCGCCCGCGACGTGAGTCAGGTCGTCGAATACCACTTCATGGTCAACGCGCTGCTCGCCGGGGGGATAGTGGCGGTGATGGCGGGCGTGGTGGGATGGATGATGTTGCTGCGGCGCGAGACCTTCGCTGGGCACACGCTTTCGATGATGGCGTTCCCGGGGGCGAGCGCCGCGGCCCTCGTCGGCGTGCCGGCAGCTTGGGGCTACTTCGGCTTCTGCGGGCTCGGCGCGCTCGCGATCGGACGTCTTTCGGGCGGCCGGCGGCCGTCGTCCTGGAGCGAGGAGTCGGCCGGCATCGGGGCCTTCCAGGCGAGCGCTCTGGCAGCCGGCTTTCTGCTCGTGAGCCTCTACGGCGGCGTGCTCGGAGATCTCGAGAACCTGCTGTTTGGAAACCTGCTCGGGGTCTCGGACGCCCAGGTCGTGCTGCTCGGGAGCGTCGCGGCGGTGACCGTCGTGCTGCTCGGGTCCTTTGCCCGCCCGCTGCTGTTCGCCTCGGTCGACCCGGAGGTCGCGGCGGCACGCGGGGTTGCGGTGCGCGGCCTCGCCGTGGCGTTCCTCGTGCTGCTCGGGGTCGCGGTGGCGGTGACCAGCCAGATCACCGGCCCGTTGCTCGTCTTCGCGCTGCTGGTGATGCCCGCCGCGAGCGCCCAGTCGCTCACTGCCAGGCCCGGAACGAGCCTCGCGTTGACGGTCGTGCTGGGCGTCGCCGTGACCTGGCTCGGCCTGGCTCTCTCCTACTTCTCGGTCTATCCGGCGAGCTTCTTCATCGCAACGATCTCCTTCGCCGTCTACCTGCTCGCGCGCTTGCTCGCCGCGCTCAGCCGCGGAGCTCGGCGGCGAGCGGGCGACGTGGTGGTGGCAGAGGCCTCACCGCGCGGCGTCCTCGCCTGATGCTCTCCCAGGAATTCATGCGCAACGCGCTGCTCGCCGGAACGTTCGTCGCGCTCGCGTGCGGGGTGTGCGGATGGTTCGTCGTGCTGCGCGGACAGGTGTTCGCCGGCGACGCGCTCAGCCACGTCGCCTTCCCCGGTGCGCTGGCCGCAGCAGCCGGCGGCGTCGATGAGCGGGTCGGGCTGCTGCTGGCCACCGTGGCGGTGGGGGCGGGCATCGCGGTGCTCGGCCGCGGCGCGCT
>OLKX01000201.1_pt1 | contig 37268 bp, 30 predicted proteins | sample 1604201 | NCBI WGS metagenome assembly OLKX01 (sample SAMEA104055716, study PRJEB20765) | soil metagenome | biome: Arctic tundra; feature: Polygonal ground; material: soil | place: USA | collected 2011-09 | depth 0-0.5 m
GGCGGCACCGACGTGCTCGGCCTGCCCGGCGAAGCGTCCGAGACGGTCACCTGGGAGGAGCTCTCCACGGCCGAGCCCGAGGTCGTCGTCGTGATGCCCTGCGGCTACGACGCCCGACGCGCCCACGCCGAGGCCCTGGCCCACTCCGATCCGCTCAACGGCGTCGGAGCCGCGCGGATCGTCGCGGTCGACGCATCCGCCTACTTCTCACGGCCGGGGCCGCGGCTGACCGACGGGGTGGAGCTGTTGGCGCACATCCTGCATCCGGACGCCGTGCCCCCGCCGCCGGCCGGCGCCGAGGCGATGCTCAGGGTTCGGGGTTGACGACCGTCAGCGGGCTCGGCCCGGCGGCCTGCGCTTCGCTGGACTTGGCGGTCTCGACGGAGGCCAGCGCGGCGATCACCGCGAGCAGCGCACAGCCGCCGAGCGCGAGCCGCGGCAGCCTTCGGCGATCACCGAGCTGCAGGAGGCTCGCGGCGAGCGCACCGCCGATCAGGCCGCCGACGTGCCCGCCCCACGAGATGCCGGGCAGCGTGAAGCTGATGACCAGGTTGATCAGGATCAGGCCTCCTACACCGCCCAGGCCGCCCTGCATCAGCGGCAGTTGGCGCGCGCGCATCTCGACGGCGAACGCGCCCATGATCCCGAACACCGCTCCCGACGCGCCGACGGTGATCGCGTGGGGCGTGACGATCAGCGCTCCGAGCGAGCCTGCCAGCAGCGAAACGGCGTACACGGCAGCGAACCGCAGCCGCCCGAGGACCGGCTCGATCTGCATGCCAAGGATGTAGAGGATGTACATGTTGAAGCCGATGTGCAGCAGGCTCTCGTGCAGGAAGCCGCCGGTCACGATCCGCCACCACTGCCCGTGGGCCACGCCGATGCCGGGCACGTTCGGCAGGCTGCCGACCAGCGCGCCTTCGCTGTACACGCTGTTGCTCGGCTGCCCGTTGAAGGACAGGTTGCCCTCGGCCAGGAAGGCCGCGACGTTGATCGCGATCAGCGCGTAGGTGACCTCTGGCACCCTCGCCATGTCGCGCATCCGCTTCACCTTCGTCCGCTGTTTCGCGCACTCCGGGCAGCGCATCCCCACCGCCGTCGTGGTCATGCAGTCGGGACAGATCGGCCGCCCGCAGTTCGCACAGGAGACGCCCGTCTCGCGGGAGGGGTGGCGGTAGCAGGTGGCCATGACGCGCCTCAGAGCCTATCCAGGCCCGGCTCAGCGATCGCCGAGCAGCCGGCGAGCCTCGCGGGAGAGCTCCCGGAGGGTGCGCTCGGCGGATGCGCGCACCTCGCCGAGGTTCGGCGAGGCGGCTGTGGTCCGGCGACGGGTACGCAGCAGCACGAGCGCAGCGCCCGCGGCGCTGCCGGCGACGACCGCCGCCGCCGGGCGAGCCCAGTTGCGCGGGTCGCGCATCGCCGAGAGCTCCCACGCCTCGAGCTCGTCGGCGGCCATCTCGGTGATGCTCGTGAGGGTGCCCTCGAGGCGCTCGACGAGGTCGGCCGGCGGCTCGACCGGCGCGAGCGCTTCGCGGAGCAGGCCCTCGAAGCTGTGGGCGGCCTCACTCATCGTCGCCCGCCGCCTTTGCCGGCGCGGTAGGCGCAGGGGCCGCATCCGTCGCTGCGCCGCGCCCGTTGCGCGAGAGCGGATACCCATCGCCGCGATCGCCGACGATCTCCTCGAGCTGCTTGATCGCGCGGTGGATCAGCACCTTGGTCGCACCGTCCGTGCGACCGAGCGCGCGGGCGATCTCGCGGTTGTCCATGCCGAGCGCGAATCTCATGATCAGCGCCTCGCGGCGATCGTCGGGCAGCAGGGCCACCCCATCGAGTACACGACTGAGCTCGTCGCGGCCCTCGACGAGCTGCTCCGTGGTGTGCAGCGCCGGGAGCGGCATGGTCGCCTCGTCGATCGAGGATGCCGGCTTGCGCGCACGATCGCGGTAGAGGTTGGCGGCGAGGTTGTGGGCGATGCGGATCAGCCACGGCCGCAGCGGACGGCCGTGGGATTCGCGCTGCGCTCGCTCGAAGTGCCGGTAGGCCTGCAGAAAGGTCTGCTCGGTCAGGTCCTCGGCGTCGTGATGGTCGCCGACGCGGTAGTAGGCATAGCTGTAGACGTCGCGCAGATGGGCGCGGTACAGGTCTGAGAACTCGGCGTCGAGCTGTGCCTTGGGCTTGCTCTGCTTGTTGCTGTCGGCCACTCATTGCACCCTAGCCCGCCCAGCGCTGTGCTCAGGCCGCGCGCGAGATCTCGCGCGGCGCGGCGTCTTGCGCGGCAGGCTCCACATCAGGCTTGACACCGCCGAGCCAATCCCATTGCAGCCTCACGCACGCCCAGACCCGGTCGGTGACCGCAGCGGCGGCGTTCGGAGACGACCTCTCGACCGTCGGGAACAGCAGCGGTCGACCGGCGCGTATGCGGACCTTGCGCGATCGGATGCGCCAGCCGCGGCGGACGTGCTCGGTGCCGATGACCGCGATCGGCACGACCGGCGCGCCGGTCTCCAGAGCGAGGCGCCCGACGCCGCGCCGCGGATCACCAAGCGGCCCCGGACACATGCGGGTGCCCTCAGGGAAGACGACTACGCAGTCGCCACGTTCGAGGATCTCACGCGCCGTGTCCATCGCGCCGCGGTCGCCTGCGCCGCGGTCGACGGGGAACGCTCCCAGCGCGTTGAGGAGCGCGGCCTGCCAGCGCTTCTCGAACAGCTCGCGCTTGGCCATGTAGTAGACCGGCCGGCGGGCCATCGTGCCGATCACGAAGGGGTCGAGGAAGCTGCGGTGGTTGGAGGCGAGCAACAGCGGCCCGGTGCGCGGCAGGTGCTCGCGTCCGATCCGGTCCATGCGAAGGTAGATCAGGAAGAAAGGGACCAGCAGCGAGCGCATGAACCTGTAGAAGAAAGGGTTCACGCCGCGGCGCAGCGCATGGTCTCGGAACCGCCCCAGGTCGGTCTTCGCCTCGTGTCCGCCCCGTGCGGCCTTATCGGTACGTATCTGATCCACACCTTCGATACACCATTGAGACGGCCACCGTTACAGTTGCGAAGCACGATCTCGCCGGAGTAGCTCAGCTGGTAGAGCACCTGTCTTGTAAACAGGAGGTCAGGGGTTCGAGACCCCTCTCCGGCTTGTCAATTGCCTGCAAACCGTGCGTTTCTGGCTGCCAGGCGAAAACGCCCCGGTTGCGCTTGGGTACCAAATGACGGACAGCGCCCGACCGGTCAGGGGCTCGCAGCGTGGCGCGCCTCTTGGCCGGCGCAGCCGAAGCACCAGCATTCATCGACCGTATGAGGGGAATCGGCGACCGTCGGCGGGCAATGCCTGGCACGCGACCGCACCGGATCCCCAACCTCTTGTCTGAAGTCCCTGTGCTAGGTGCCTGACAACGCGAAGCCGCTAGTTCCGCCAGAGGCCAAACTAGCGGCTTTTCAGTATCAAGAACCTGATCGCCTGAGGCCGATAGATCCACTCTGCACTGAACTAATGGACTTCTGATGTCGTCACATGGTATATCTGGCTCAGGACGCGCGGAGCTAGCTGCAGTCGCGGGGCGTCGACGATTCATTGCGCCACGCGACGTGGCGGGCGAGTTGGGGATAAGCGCGCCCGCGGCCGCGCGCAAGCTCGCCAACTGGGCGGACCAAGGATGGTTGCGTCGGGTCCGTCGCGGCCTCTACATACCTGTGCCCGTCGAGGCCGAGCAACCACAACACTGGTCTCAGGACCCCATGGTTGTCGCCGACGCAGTGTGGGCCCCGTGTTACTTCACGGGATGGACTGCAGCGAACCACTGGGACCTGACCGAGCAGGTGTTCCGAACGACGGTCCTGAAGACCACCCGCCGCGTCCGCGAGTCAAAGGTGCGCCTGCTCGACTCCGACTATCTGGTGGCCCACGTCGGCGAAGTCGCGATGAGCTGGGGACTCTCCTCGGTGTGGCACGAAGAGGTACGGCTGCGACTTGCCGACCAGGCGCGCACCGTGATTGACATTCTCGACCGTCCGAGCATCGGCGGTGGCATTCGTCACGCAGCTGAGATCCTTGGCGCCTACCTCGACGACAACGACCCGCAGAAGCTCGTGAAGTACGGCGACCTGGTCGGCAACCGCGCGGTCTTCAAGCGTCTGGGCTACTTGGTCGAGGCGCTCAATCTCGACGCGCCGGAGATCGTCGCCGAGTGCCGCGCTCGGGTGTCGGCTGGCGTGTCTCTGCTTGACCCCGACGGGCCGAGCGACGGCGCTCGTGTCTCCCAGTGGGGCATACGCGCAAACGTGCGGATCGTCCCCGAGAGCCCGTCGTGATCTCCAAGCAGGAGCTAATGCAAGCTCGCGCCGAGTGGCAACTGGATATCGGCGTGATCGAAAAGGACTACGTCCTCGGATGGGTCCTTGCCGCGATCACCGCCGAGCCAGCCCTATCGGAGAGATGGATCTTCAAGGGCGGCACATGCCTACGTAAGTGCATGCCGTTCACACCGCGGTTTGTGGTCGAGTTCTGAATGGAGTCGCTACGTGTCATAGATGACTCCTGGTCGGAACGTGAGTGCACCAAGGTGCGCCGCGCTGCGACAGCCGGCTCTGCGGTCTTTGGATGACACTCTCGATGCAGCTGGCGCTCAAGATCGCCACCGCCGAGCAAATCCTCGCCAAGGCACAACGCGGCCGCGCCACCCTCACAACTCCAGGCTCGCTGCGGCTCGATCCCAATTCGGATCGAGTTTCCAGGTCGACTATCGGCTGACCGACGCTCGCATTCCGTACGGCGACTCGGCGAGCCATCTGTCGAGCTCCCCGGCGGTTACAGGCCGTCCGAAGAGGAACCCCTGGGCCACGTCGCACCCATATTCGACGAGCGTCTTGAGGACGTTTGCGTCCTCGACCCCCTCGGCCACGACCCTCAGGCCGAGGTTGTGCGCGAGGTCGATCGTGGAGCGTACGATGATCGCATCGTCGCTGCCGGTTGCGAGGCTCGTCACGAACGACTTGTCGACCTTGAGCTCGTCCACCGGGAGGCGCTGCAGGTATGCCAACGACGAGTACCCCGTTCCGAAGTCGTCGATCGAGAGCCGCTCTCCCATGGCGTGTAGCCGAGCGAGGACGGCGGGTTCAGCGTCTTCTATCAACGCTCCCTCGGTGAGCTCGAGGGTCAGACGATCGGGCACCGTTCCCCAGGTCTCGGTCAGCTCGGCCACGGTCTCGGGGAGACCGCTGGCGCGGCGGAGGCTGCGGGCGGAGACGTTGACGGCCATGCAGAGGTCGATGCCTTCGTCGCGCCAGATTCGCTGCTGACGCAGAGCCGCGTTGAGCACCCACCACGTGACGGGTGCGATCAAGTCGGTGCGCTCCACGTCAGGCATGAAGCTCCCGGGCTCCAGCAGGCCCCGGGTCGGGTGGCGCCAGCGAACCAGGGCCTCGACGCCGTCGATCTTGCCGGTGGCGAGGTCAACCTTTGGCTGGTAGTGAAGGACCAGCTCCTCGCGCGCGACGCACTGACGCAGGTCGAGCAGCAGGGCAAGGTGATTGACTTTCTGCCTGTCCTGCGCCGCGTCGTATACCGCGTGATGGTTGTCGGATCGCTTGGCGAGATACATCGCCAGATCGGCACGGTGGAGGAGGTCTTCGGTGCTGGTGCCGTGCTCGGGGAACAGGGCGATGCCGACGCTCGCCGAGACGTGAACGACCTCGTCGTTGACGAGGAATCCCGGCTCGCACATCTCTTGGATCTTCCAGGCCATGGACGCCGCCGCCGCGAGGTCGGACGCGTCCCCTGGCAGGATCGCGAACTCGTCTCCGCCGAGCCGGGCGACCGTGTCGGTATCGCGTAGCGTCGCGGTGAGGCGCTCGGCGACCTGTCTGAGCAGGGCGTCCCCGCGATCGTGTCCGAGCGTGTCGTTGACCTGCTTGAACCCGTCGATGTCCATCACCAGCACGGCGCGCGGCTCACCGGTCCGTTTGGCCCTGGCGAGCGCCCGAGCGAGGTGCTCGCTGAACAGCGTGCGGTTGGCGAGGCCGGTGAGAGCGTCGTGGAGTGCCTGGTGCTCGAGGGCCTCGGTTTGTGCCTTGCGCTCGGAGATGTCGCGGACGCAGAGCAGCGTCAGCCTGCGGTTGGCGTGCTGCATCTCGCTGCGCTCCAGCTCCATCGCGAAGGTGGAGCGATCCTGGCGGCGGCCGAGCGTCTCGATCGCCCGACCAGGCGGGTCTCGTGGCGTCGGCAGCCCCGCTTCCGCGGCGTCCAGGCCGCGAAACTCGGCGCGCCGTTTCGGTGCGATCATCGCCGTGAACGGCTGTCCGACGAGCTCTTCGGTGCTGTAGCCGAACAGCCGGCTGACCGAGCGGTTGACCGACTCGATGAGACCGTCCTCGCCGAGGATGAAGATCCCGTCCGCCACGTTGTCGAGCACCGCCTTCGTGCGGATCTCGCTATCGCACAGCGCCGCGTTGAGTGCCGTGATCGACCCCAGCGAGCTCTGAAGCTCTTGTGCCTGCACGAACAGGTCAACGAAGGCCGAGACCTTGGCGCGCAGAACCTCGGGGACGACGGGCGTAAAGATGAAGTCGACGGCACCGCTGGCATACGCGTTGGCCGTCTCCGTCTCATTGCCTCCGAACGCGGTGATAAAGATGATCGGTGTGAGTCTCTGCCGACTCCGCTGGCGGCAGAGCTTGGCCGTCTCGTACCCGTCGAGCGTTGGCATGCGGACGTCCATGAGAATCATCGCGAAGGCCTGGTGCATGACGGCGCGCAGAGCGGCGCGTCCGGAGTCCGCCTCGACGATGGCGTGGCCGAGCGGCGCGAGCATCGCCCGGAGCGCCAAGCGCTTGGCCGCGTTGTCATCAACGATGAGGATCGCCGGGGCCGTCCCCGCGTTTTGCGCTTCCACGAGCGCGTCGCTCGCCATCAGCGAACCGCGGGCGGTCGCCCACCGACGGTCGGGAGCCACTCGCCGAGAACCGCAATGAGATCGTCTGTCTCGATTGGCTTTGGGAGGTAGGCCGAGGCGCCTGCGTCGATGCAGCGCTGGCGCTCACCGTTGGTCACGTTCGCGGTCAGGGCGATGATCGGGAGCTCTCCGCGCCGGGGCAGCTTGCGCATCGCTCGCATCGCGGCGTAGCCATCCATCACGGGCATCATGATGTCCACGAGCACGATGTCGATGTCCGGCGTCCGCTGAAGGATCGCGACGCCCTCGTGGCCGCCCTCGGCCGAGACCACCTCGAGGTGCGCTCGCTCAAGAAGGGTGGTGACGGCAAAGATGTTGCGGGCGTCGTCATCGACCACCAGGGCCTTCATACCCGCCAGGTCAACACTCGCCGGAGCGGGGGTCGGGGGCGAGGCAACCACCACGGAGGCCTCTGAGGACGACGCGTCGGCTGGGGGCAGCCCACCGTCGAGTACCGCGGGCAGATAGACGGTGAACGTGCTGCCGTCGGGCGTGCTGTGGAGGGCGATCTCGCCGCCGAGCAGCCGGACCAGCTCGCGGCTGATCGACAGGCCCAGACCGGTGCCGCCGTACTGACGCGCCGTCGTGGCGTCGGCCTGGGCGAAGGCTTCGAAGATCGGCTTCTGCATCTCTGGGGCGATCCCGATGCCGGTGTCGCTGACGCTGAACGCCAGCACCGTCTCCGTCTGGTCGAGCCTGTCGTTGGCCGAGCTCCAGCCGCTCTTGGCGTGTCGCACACCTACGCGCACCTCACCCTGGTCGGTGAACTTGAACGCATTTGAGAGGAGGTTCATCAGCACCTGGCGCAGACGCCCCGGGTCGGTGACAATCGTCGGCGGAAGGCCGGGCGCGAGCTCCACGGAGAACGCCACGCCCTTCTGGTCGGCCACATGGCGGAAGTCGCGCTCGATGGCATCTTGGAGCTCGAGCAGCGACAGGTCGCTGATCTGAAGCGTGACCGTGCCCGACTCGACCTTCGCGAGATCCAGGATGTCGTCGAGCAGCCGCAGCAGGTCGGTGCCAGAGGAGCGGATGACGCTTGCGTACTGCACCTGGGCCTCGGTCAGGTTCTCCTCTCCGTTGTCCTCCAGCTCTCGGGCGAGGATCAGCAGGCTGTTCAGCGGCGTGCGCAGCTCGTGGGACATGTTCGAGAAGAACTCCGACTTGTACATCGAGGAGACCGCGAGCTGCTCGGCCTTCTCCTCGACGAGCTGCTTGGCGAGCTCCACCTCCTCGTTCTTGCGCTCCACCTCGATGTTCTGCTCGGCCAGGCGGCTGGCCTGTCTGCCGAGATCCTCGTTGGATCTGCTCAGCTCCTCCTGACGGGACTGCAGCTCCTGGGCCTGGGACTGGGACTGCTTGAGCAGGTTCTCCGTGAGGGTGTTGGCCTCGATCGTGTTGAGAACCAGCCCGATGCTCTCGGTGAGCTGGTCGAGGAAGGCCTGGTGGGTGGGGCTGAAGTGGCTGAAGGAGGCGAGCTCGACGACGGCGCGCACCGAGCCCTCGAAGAGGATCGGCAGCACGATGATGTTCAACGGCGGCGACTCGCCGAGACCCGAGTTGATCCTGACGTAGTCGCCGGGGACGTCGGTGAGGAGGATGCGCTCCTTCTCCTGTGCGCACTGGCCGACGAGGCCCTCGCCGAGACGGAAGTGGTTTGCGAGGTGCCTGCGCTCCTTGTAGCCATATCCCGCCTGGTAGCGCAGCACCGGCTCATCCTCGTCCTCGACGCTGGCGAGCGTGTAGAAGACGCCATGCTGCGCCGATACGAGCGGAGCGAGCTCGGAGAGGATCATGCTCGACACGGTGGCCAGGTCACGCTGGCCCTGAAGCATGCGCGTGAAGCGCTCGAGGTTGGTCTTCAGCCAGTCCTGCTCGGTGTTCTGACGCGTCGTCTCCCTGAGGTTGCGGATCATCTCGTTGAGCTTGTCCTTGAGCACGGCGACCTCGCCGCTCGCCTCCACGTTGACCTGCCGGGTGAGGTCTCCCTCGGTCACCGCGGTTGCGACGTCGGCGATGGCCCGGACCTGGTTGGTGAGGTTGGCGGCGAGCTGGTTGACGTTGTCGGTCAGGTCCTTCCACACGCCCGCGACCTCGGCGGACTGGGCCTGGCCGCCGAGCTTGCCCTCGACACCCACCTCGCGCGCCACACGGGTCACCTCGGAGGCGAACCGGTTGAGCTGATCGACCATCGCGTTGACCGTGTTCTTCAGCTCGAGGAACTCGCCCTTCACGTCGGCAGAGATCTTCTTGCTGAGGTCCCCGTTCGCGACCGCGGTCGTCACCTCGGCGATGTTTCGGACCTGCCCGGTGAGGTTGCCGGCCATCAGGTTGACGTTGTCGGTCAGATCCTTCCAGACGCCGCCGACCTCGATCGTGACGGCCGCCGCCTGGCCCAGCTTGCCCTCGGTCCCGACCTCGCGGGCAACGCGGGTCACCTCGGAGACGAAACGGTTGAGCTGGTCGACCATCGCGTTGATCGTGTTCTTGAGCTCGAGCACCTCCCCGTGCACGTCGGCGGTGATCTTCTTGCTCAGATCCCCGTCGGCGACAGCGCCGATGACTCGCTGCATCTCGCTCGTGGGGCGCACGAGATCCTCGATCAGGCTGTTGACCGACTCGATCGTCCCCGACCAGACCCTGTCGGATCCCCGCAAGCCGACCCGTTGGGAGAGCTTGCCCTCCTTGCCGACGACGCGGCTGACCCGCGCGAGCTCGGCTTCCAACGTCTCGTTCGCGACGATGACATCGTTGAGCGTGTCCGCGACCTTGCCCGCGACGCCGGTCCAGTCCAGCGGCATGCGAACGCTGAAGTCGCCGTTCTTGACTTCCGAGAGCACCGTCAACAGGACGGCCTCGTCGAGCTCGTGAGGTACCGCGGCCACCAGATCACTCAGCCGAGCGACCCGCCTAGGCTCCGGCTGCCAAACGCCGAGGCGCCATGCGCGCCAGCGAAATCGTGCGGCGAGAGGCCCATACGGCCGGGGGTCCGACGGGCGATCGCGGCTGATCCGGGATCGCCGGGAAGCGGACGGATTGCGACCCTCCGGGCGTGCGAGACGTGGGAGGGTTTGGCGCGTCTTGCAATGATCATGTCGAGGCTAATGTGAGCATCGACACAAACCACTGCACACTTGAGGCCGAGCTCCTGACCTGAGGCGAATGGAAGCTTCACGCTCTTCTCAGCGGCCTGGCTCCCGAGCGCAGACCAGCGTATGCAGCGACGCGGACAAGCTCGGCGTCCTGCATGTCCTCAGCAGTTTCCCCGAGCTTCTCTCGGCGTCTTCGCGGTGCTCGCAGTCAGCGAGCGCCCTGGCCAGCGCCTCTACCTCCTCTGGTGTGTAGTAGACGAGCGCCCCCGTATGGGCTTCGCGCCGCTGAGCAGCGCTGGACTCGCCGGGCGTGTCAGGCGCCTGACTGACGGCGCGCACCCGGCATCGCAGACCCGTCCGCCCATCGCGCGGACCGATCGGGATCGGTCGCTGTCGCACACCTGTCCGCCGGCGTCACCGGCCGCGCCTCTCAGCTTGCGTCGGCGCGGGAACGGGCGGTGTGCTCAACTACGCTCGCAGCGCAGAGCTCGACGGTCCGCAGAGCGGGCCACTCCGATCGTCATGAAGGCCGACCCTCAGCCCATCGCTCCCCTTGATCCACTTGGTGTGGTCGCGGACGCCATGGCGCGCGCTGAGGAAACGCTTGACCTTGCCGCGCGTCATCTCGATCCGTCGCTTGTCGACGTGCTGGGCATCCTCGGCTTCGATAAGGAGTACACATCGGCGCGCGGGTCCTACCTCTATGACGCCGCGGGTCGCCCGTATCTGGATTTCCATACCGGCGAGGGGTTCGCCAGCTTGGGTCACAACCATCCCGACGTGCGCGCGGTCCTGCAGGCGACACTCGCCGCCGACCTTGTCGATGGCGTCCAGATCCACTACTCGCCGTTGGCCGGCATGCTCGCCGAGGCGCTGTCACAGCGCTTGCCGCAGGGACTCGATGCAGTGTTCTTCGCGAGCACGGGCGCCGAGGCCGTGGACTCCGCGATGAAGTTCGCCCGCGCGGCAACGGGTCGGCCGCGGTTGATCTCCTGCGAGAGCAGCTTTCACGGTGTCACGCTCGGGCCGTTGTCGCTGGTCGGAGACGACTTCTTCAAGGACGGCTTCGGGCCGCTGCTGCCGGGCTGCGAGCGCGTTCCGTTCGGCGACCTGGCGCGCTTGGAGGCGGAGCTGCGCGCGAAGGACGTCGCCGCCTTCATCGTCGAGCCGATTCAGGGCCGCATGGTGACGTTTCCTCCCGAGGGCTATCTGCAAGCCGCGCAGGAGCTATGTCGCCGCTACGGCACCATGTTCGTCGTTGACGAGGTCCAGACCGGCCTCGGACGAACCGGAAAGTGGTTCGCGCTGGAGCATTGGGAACTCGAGCCGGACTTCGTGCTCGTCGGCAAGGCGCTCAGCGGAGGCTACATGCCAGTCGCCGCGATGGTCACGAGCCGCGATATCTACGAGAGGGCAGTGGGGACGCTCGAGCGCTGCTACGTGCACCAGTCGACGTTCGGGCGCAATCGCCTGTCCATGGCGGCCGGGCTTGCCACCCTGCGCGTCATCGAGCGCGATCGTCTCGTCGAGCACGCCGCGCGCGTCGGCGCCGTGCTGTCCGGTGGGCTCGCCGAGCTTCAGCGGCGCTACGAGATGATCAAGGAGATTCGCGCCAGCGGGCTCATGATCGGGATCGAGCTCGGCGCGCCCAGCACGCGCGTCGCACGGTTCAACTGGCGGCTTATCCACATGGCGAGCGAGGGGCTCTTTCCTCAGCTGATCGTCATCCCGCTGCATCGAGACCATGGTGTGATCACGATGGCGGCCGGCAAGAACGATGTCATCAAGCTGCTGCCGCCGCTGACACTCTCCGAGAGCGAGGCGCACGGTTTCCTCTCCGCGCTCGACGCCGTGCTCGCCGAGTGTCACGGCGGCTCGAGCAGGAACCTCGCGATCGTTCGCGATATCGCCACCGCGACACTGCGTCGCCGAGCGCACACGAAGCTCCCGTGAGCGAGGAGACGCCGTGTCGCGACAGGCCAGGCGATCCTTGGCGTGACGCGGTCTGCTTGATCACCGGTGCGACCGGGTTCATCGGCGGGCGCCTGGCGAAACGACTGGCGCAGGATGGCTACTCGGTGCGCTGCCTCGTGCGGGCCAGCAGCGACACCTCGCTGCTCGACGAGCTCGCCGTCGAGATCGCCGTCGCGGACCTCACCCAGGCGGAGACACTCGCTCGCGCCGTGGAGGGCTGTCGCTACGTGTTCCATTGCGGAGCACTGGTATCTGACTGGGCGACGAGGGAGGAGATCACCCGCACCAACGTCGAGGGAACACGGAATCTGCTCGCAGCCTCGGTCGCTGCATCGGTGAAGCGCCTTGTTCACTTCAGCACCACGGACGTCTACGGCTCTCCCGGCGGCACGGCGATTGACGAGGCCTACGCTGCGACGGGGTTTGCGAACTGGTATGCGCAGACGAAGCTGGAAGCCGAGGCGGAAGTCCGCCGCGTTGAAAAGGCAGGCGCGATGGAGGCGGTGATCCTACGCCCGGCGACGGTCTACGGGCCCGGCTCGACCGATGTCGTCGGCGAGATCGCGCGTGCGATCGAAGGCCGCCGCATGCTGCTGGTCGACGGCGGCCGGGCTGTCGCCGGCCTGTGTTACGTCGAGAACCTGATAGATGCCGCGATCCTCGCGCTCCGCCATGACGCCGCCCCCGGTCACGCCTTCAACGTCAGCGACGGCCTCGGCATCACCTGGAAGGAGTTCACCGACGGCCTCGCCGGAGGCCTCGGCAGCCCGGGGGTTCGATGGAGCCTCCCCTACTGGCTGGCGAACGGCATCGGTTGCTCGCTCGAGCACGGCTACCGAATCTTGCGCAAGACGACTGGTCTGAGCGCGCCTGCCCTGCTCTCGCGTCAAGCCGTGCAGCTGCTGGGCAACAATCAGGATTTCAGCAATCGCAAGGCCCGAGAGATCCTCGGCTGGGAGCCGCGCGTCGACTATGCGACCGGCCTCGAGGCGACACTCGCCTGGTTGAGGACCGAGCACCCCAGGTAACAGGCGCGACGGCGCATGCTCCCGCCCGGTTGCGAGGGACGCCGCAACGATCGATCCTGCGGACGTGCCGACGTACATGCCGCATGCCCGCGAGTCGAACAGCTCGGCGACCCTCAGCCCCTCCGACGGTCTCGCGGTCTCGCCAGGCGCCTCTGTGGCCGGAGAAGTGTGGGCCGCTCAGCCGGAGTACATCGCGTCGATCGCGTCGCTGAACTTCTCGGCGATCGGCTTGCGCTTCAACTTCATCGTCGGCGTCAACTCATCGCCACCCGGCAGCCAGTCACCGGCCACGAGCGTGAACTTCTTGATCTGTTCGACGCGGGCGAGCTTTGCGTTGGCGGCGTCGACACCCTCCTGCACCGCCGCGCGCACCGACGGCTCACCGGCGAGCGACTCCAACGAGGTGTCCTGGATGCCGTTCTTGGTGGCCCACGCGGGCGCGAAGTCGGCGTCGAGCACGATCAGCGCGGTGTTGTAGGCACGGGCGTCCCCGATACAGCACGCCTGCCCGATCAGCGGCGAGGAGGTCTTCACCGTCGCCTCGATGTTCGCCGGCGACATGTTCTTGCCGGCCGCGCTGATGATCAGCTCCTTCTTGCGGTCCACGATCGTCAGATAGCCGTCCTCGTCGAGCACCCCGATGTCACCGGTCCGCAGCCAGCCGTCCTCGGTGAACGCATCGTTGGTCTTCTCGGGGAGGTTGCGATAGCCGAGCATCACCACTTCGGAGCGCATCAGCACCTCGCCGTCGGTGTCGAGCTTGATCTCCACACCCGGCGCCGGCGGCCCCACGGTCCCGATCTTGATCTTCGCCGGCGGGTTGACCGTACCGGCCCCACACGTCTCACTCATTCCCCACAACTCCGCGAGCGGTAGGCCGATCGCGTGAAAGAACTCGAGCACCTCGACGGGTGTCGGCGCGGCGCCCACGTTGATCGCCTCGATCTGGTCGAGCCCGAGCATCTCGCGCAGGCCCGCGAATATGTCCGCGTCGGCCTTGGCGACCTGCTCGGCAAGGTCCTGCGGCACCGGCTCGCCCTTCTGCTCGAGGCGCACCTTGCGAATGGCGGCGTCGAGCGCGGCCGTCATCGCCCGGCTCTGCTCCTCGGGCTGGCCGGCGATCATCGTCTCCAGGCCCGCCTTCAGCTTCTCCCAGATGCGCGGCACCGCGAAGAACCAGCTGGGCCGAACTTCGGGCAGGTAGGAGAGCACCTGGCGGGGATCGTCGCAGCAGGTGATCTGCAGGCCGTACACGATCGGCAGGTAGTGGTGGGCGTTGCGCTCGGCGATGTGCGCGCTCGGCAGCCAGGAGATCACGCGTCCGTCGCGCGGGAACTCGATCAGCACGTCGAGGCCCTCGACCGCGGCGAGCAGGTTGCGGTGGATCAGCTGCACGCCCTTCGGCGGTCCCGTCGTGCCCGACGTGTAGATCAGCGTCAGCACGTCGTTTGGCTCGATCTGCGCGACCGATGCCTCGACGTCGAATCCGGGGTTCGAGCGCTCGACGTCGGCCAGCGCAAGCGTCCCCGCGGGCGCCTCGCCGTCGACCACGATCACGTGCGCGAGCTTCGGAAGATCGGCGCGCGCCTGCAGCACCTGCGGCAGGTACTGCCGCTCGCAGATCAGGATCTCGGCCTCGGCGTCTGCGACCAGGTACTGGATCTGCTCGGCGGTATAGGTGTTGTAGATAGAGAACGGGGCCGCGCCGAGCATCATCCCGGCGAGGTCGCAGAGGTGGAACTCGGGGCGGTTGCTCAACAACAGGGCCAGCGTCTGTCCGCGCCGCAGGCCAAGCGCGGCGAGGCCGCCGGCGAGCGCATCGACTCGCTCGCGGAGCTCGCCCCAGGTGATCGTGAAGGCATCTTCCTTGGTCCGAATCGCGACGTCGTCCGCTCGCTCGGCCGCGGTGATCCGGAAGGCGTGGGCGAGCGTCGCGGCGTGTGCTGCGGGCGGCCCCCCGTGCGTCGTCGAATCGGTCACTGCCGCGTCCATAGCATGCTCCCTTCCTCTCGCGATACGCCTCACCCCAAGGCCCGGCGGCACATCGACGGGCCGCTTCGGCCCGCAGCGATCATAGCCTGCCTCAGCGGGCTACGCTCGGGCGATGCACTCGGGCGAACTCGGCTTCTGGTGGCGGTCTCTCGGCGGCCCGCCTCCCCCCCGGCCGCCGCTTTCGGAGGCCTGCGAAGCGGACGTCATAATCGTCGGCGCCGGCTACACCGGGCTGTGGACCGCGTACTACCTGGCACGTGAGCAGCCGTCCCTGAAGATCGTGGTGATCGAGCGTGAGTTCGCCGGTTTCGGCGCATCGGGGCGCAACGGCGGCTGGGTGTCGGGCTTCTTCTCGGGGCCCTCGCGCGTGTACGAGCGCCGCCGCGCTGCCGGCGGGTTCACAGCTCTGCAGCGAGCGATGTTCGCGACCGTCAAGGAGCTCGCCGACGTGCTCGCGACCGAGGGCATCGACGCGGATCTTCGACACGACGGGCACCTGAGCGTCGCGTTGAACGCGGCGCAACTCGCACGTCAACGCGAGGCGCTCCGCAACGCCCGCCGCGGGGGTCTTTCAGAGCACGATCTCAGCGAGCTGACCGCCGAGCAGCTCGCCGAGCGGGTGCGCATCGCCGGGGCCCTCGGTGCAACCTTCTCGCCACACGTCGCGCGGGTGCATCCGGCGAAGCTGCTCGTGGGCCTCGCGCGAGCGGTCGAGTCGCTCGGCGTGCAGATCTACGAGGGCACTCCCGTCAGCGAGATCCGCCCACATCAAGCGATCACTCCCGCCGGGCCCGTGAGCGCCCGCTGGATCGTGCGCGCGACCGAGGGCTACACGGCCTCGCTGCGAGGACTGAAGCGAGCGCTCGTGCCGATGAACAGCTCGATGATCGTCACCGAGCCGCTGCCCCAGGCGGCCTGGGAGGAGATCGGGTGGCAGGGCGCGGAGGTTCTCGGCGACGCCGCCCACGTCTACGTCTATCTCCAGCGCACCGCCGACGGGCGCATCGCGATCGGTGGCCGGGGCGTCCCGTATCGCTACGGCTCGCGCACCGACGGCGAAGGCGAGACGGCCGCAGCGACAGTGGCGAGCCTGCGGCGCAAGCTCGTCGGCCTGTTCCCCTCGCTCGGCGCTGTTCCGATCGATCACGCCTGGTCGGGTGTGCTCGGCGTGCCGCGCGACTGGTGCATCTCGGTCGATGCCGACCCCGCCTCGGGGTTGGCGTGGGCGGGCGGCTATGTGGGCGAGGGCGTTGCCACCGCCAACCTCGCGGGCCGCACGCTGCGCGATCTGATCCTCGGCCTGCCGAGCGAGCTCACTGCGCTGCCCTGGGTCGGGCGTCGCCCAGCGCGCTGGGAGCCCGAGCCGCTTCGCTGGAGCGCGATTCGCACGGTCTACTCGCTCTACCGCCACGCCGACAGCACCGAGGCGCGCAGCGGGCGTCCCTCGCGTCTCGGGCAGCTTGTCGATGCCGCGACGGGACGCGAGTGAGAGGCGGCATGATGCGAGCATCGGGGCTGCACCCGCCGACAGGAGGAGAACCGATGGCATACGAGACGCTGCTCTACGACACCGCCGGAGCGATCGCCACGATCACGCTCAACCGGCCCGAGCGCCTGAACACGATCGTGCCGCCGATGCCCGAGGAGCTCGAGGCGGCGGTCCACCGCGCGAGCGCCGAGGAGACCGTCAAGGTCATCGTGCTGCGAGGCGCCGGTCGCGCCTTCTGCGCGGGCTTCGACTTCGCCGGCGGGTTCCACCACTGGGACGAGCAGCTCACGACCGACGGCCAGTGGGATCCCGGGAAGGACTTCACGACCGCTACGTCGCAGAGCCTCGGAGCGGTCCCCAGGTTCATGAGCCTGTGGCGCTCGCCCAAGCCGGTCATCGCCCAGGTACACGGCTGGTGCGTCGGCGGGGGCAGCGATCTCGCGCTCTGCGCGGATCTCGTGATCGCCAGCGAGGACGCCCGCATCGGCACCTCCTATTCGCGAATGTGGGGCTGCTACCTGACCGGAATGTGGCTCTACCGACTCGGCCTGACGCGGGCCAAGGAATATGCGCTCACCGGCAAACCACTCTCAGGCGTCGAGGCCGTCGAGGCCGGGCTCATCAACGCCGCAGTGCCGTTCGAGCGCCTCGAGCAGGAGGTCCGGGCACGTGCCGAGCAGCTCGCGAACATCCCCATCTCACAGCTCACGGCCATGAAGCTGATCGTCAATCAGGCCTACGAGAACATGGGTCTCGCGTCCACCCAGCTGCTTGGGCCGGTGCTCGACGGCCTGATGCGCAACACCCCCGACGCGCAGCGCTTCATCGACGTCGCCGAGCGCGAGGGCGTCGCCGGAGCGATCGCGCTGCGAGACGGAGCGTTCGGCGACTACAGCCAGGCGGCGCCCGAGGACCAGCCAAACCCCAACAACATCATCAGCGCCGAGCCGCCGCGCGACTGAGGCGCTCGCCGGGTCTCGACGAGCGCTCCGCGCATTGGTCCGGGCGCTCAGAGCGCCGAGATCAAACCCGTGACAGCCGACGTCGCCGGCGTGCTGCCGGCAACGTTGCTTGCCGTCACCACCACCCGCAGCGGCAGCCCCACGTCGAGCACTCCGAGCACGAGCGACGGGCTCGTCGCACCGACGATGTTGCGGCAGCTCTTCCCCAGGATTTCGCAGAGCTGCCACTGGTAGGTGTAGGTGATCGGCGCGGTACCCGACCAGGTGCCTGCGAGCGCGCCGAGCGTCTGTCCGAGTTTGAGTGCCCCGGTGATCGACGGTAGCGCTGTGTTCGACGGCAGCAGGCCCGCGACCAGGCCCGTGGGAGAAGCCGTCGCCGACGTCGAGCCTGCCGCGTTGGTCGCGGTCACCACGACATCGACGGTCGAGCCGATCAAACCCGTCAGCAGTGTGAGCGTCGAGCCCGTCGCGCCTGAGATGTTCGAGCACGATTTGCCTGCTGCGTTGCACTGCTGCCACTGGTAGCTGTAGCTGATCGGCGCGGACCCGCTCCACGTGCCTGCCACCGCGCTCAACAGCTGCCCATCCTGCAGGAGCCCGGAGACCGACGGCATGGACGTGTTGCTCGGGAGCAACCCTCCGATCAAGCCGCTCGCCGGCGTCGTTACCGAAGTCGACCCGGCGACGTTCGTCGCCGTAACCACCACGTCGACGGTCGACCCGATCAACCCCGTGATCAGGCTCAACGTCGCGCCAGTCGCCGCGGAGATGTTCGAGCACGCTTCACCGGACGCGTTACATTCCTGCCACTGGTAGCTGTAGGAAATCGGGCCGGAGCCGCTCCAACTACCGGTCACCGTGCCCAGCAGCTGACCATCCTGCAACACCCCCGAGATCGACGGAGCCGACGTGTTTGCGGGCAGCAGGCCGGAGACGAGGCTCGTCACGGTGGCGAGAACCGTCGCTGACCCGGCCGCGTTCGTGGCGGTCACGAGGACCTGAAGCGCGCCGCCGATGTCGGCCGGCGACAGCCTGAGGGTCGAGCCGGTTGCTTGGCTTATGTCCGCGCACGGTCCTCCCAGCGCACCGCACAGCTGCCACTGGTAGCTGTAGCTGATCGGGCCGCTGCCGGACCAGACGCCGGTGCCAATGCTGAGCAGTTGTCCGTCCTGCAGCAGCCCGGTGATCGAGGGAGGCAACGTGTTGCTCGGCAGGATCGCGAGGACCGGCTGCGTTTCGGCGGAGGTGGCCGAAGCGGATCCGAGCCCGTTCGCCGCCGTGACCGTCACGGTCAGCTTCGATGCGATGTCCGAGGCAGCGAGCGAATACGTGGACTCGGTTGCACCGGCGATCGCTTCGCAGGGTCCGCCGCCGAGCAGCGGGCAGCGGGCCCACTGGTAGGAGAACGAGAGTGGCGCGGTGCCGGCCCAGCTGCCTTCGCCGGCGGTCAGCGTCTGGCCGTCCTGCAGGCTTCCGGCGATCGTGGGGGGCGCGAGGTTGACGGGAGGGCCGGGGACGATTTTGCGCGACGCGACGGTCTGCGCGCTGGCGAAGCCGACGGCATTGGTCGCTGTTACCAGCCCGCGGACACGAGTGCCGATCTGTGCGGTGCTCGGGCGGTAGGTGGATGCTTCGGCGCCAGGAACGATCGAGCAGGATTCGCCGGCCAGGTTGCAGTCCTCCCACCGATAGCTGTAGCTGAACGGCGGGGTGCCTTTCCAGGTCCCGGTACCGGCGCTCAGCGCCTGTCCGTCCTTGGCGACTCCGGTCAGTTTGGGATAGCTGGCCCGCACGGGCGGCGCGGCGACCACGACGGCCGTGTGTTCGGCGGTCGCGCTGGTGCCGGCCAGTTCGTTCGTCGCGGTCACCACCACGCGGAAGGTGTGCCCGACATCGACGTGGGTCGCGCGGTAGGAGCCCTTGACGGCGCCCGGGATCGCTTCGCACGCCCCGCCGGTCGAGTCGCAACGCTCCCAGCGATAGGTATAGGTCAGCGGCGTCTGTCCGTTCCAGAGCCCTTTGGCGACTTTGACCGAGAGTCCATCCTTGGTCGGACCCGTGATCGTCGGGAGGGCGCCGGTGACGGACGGACCGCTTCCGGCGTAGGCAGCGCCCGCGAGTGCGAGTGCGAGCGCGAGCGCCGACGCGAGGAGCAGAAGCAGGTATGCGGCGGGGCCGTGACCGCCGCCGGAAGGGCCGATCGCGGCACCCTCATCCGTTCTGCGTCCGTGCCGAATTGACCCGCGAGGTCTCCTCCCCATCCCCATGCTGCCCCCGATCTCTCCTAGTTGAACTGACCGCCGCGGTGTTACCCGTTTATGACTGCTTCTAAACACTACATTTCAAAACTCTCAACCGTCGCCCTCGAAAGCAGCGGTCGGCGCACCGATTGTGCGCTTCGAGACGTCCCCACGCAACCGCAAACCGACCGTCGGGAAGATCAGCGTCGAGAGAACCGCCGCGCCGACCAGCGCGGCGGCGGTCGAGGCGAGCATGTGCCCGGTGCTGGTCGCCAGAGTCGTGATCGCGAGCACCAGCGGCAACTGCGTCGAGCTCATCAGCGCGAGCGCGACACGGTCGCGACCATCGAGCGCGCTGCGGTAGAGCAGCAGGGCAGGGTGCCGCGGACGACGAGGAAGAGCAGAACGAACGCCAGCATCTTCGCGACGCCCGAGATGCTCGAGAAGGGCGCGTCGATGTCGAGGCTCATCCCACTGGTCACGAAGAAGAACGGCACGAAGACGCCGAAGGCGATGGCGGCGAGCTTCGAGTCGAACGCCGGGACCTCTCGGGTGTTGAGAACCTGGCGGGTGATCAGGCCGGCGGCAAAGCCGCCGAGGAGTAGATCGAGACCGAGTTCGAAGGCGAGCAGCGCGAGCGCGAAGACGAGCACGATGATCCAGCGAACCGCGAGCTGGGAGCTGGTCTCGAGCGTGCGCTCGAGCAGCGGCAACGTTCGCGCCGACGAGCGCACCGCGAGCACGGCCACGCCGACCGCCAGAGCGACGAAGGCAACCAGGATCAGCGCGTTGTGCAGCGTGCTCTGCGTCGACAGGATCAGCGTTATGAGAAGGATCGGCCCGAACTCGCCGACCGCTCCAGCCGCCAGCAGATAGGAGCCGAAGCGCGTGCGCAGGTCGCCGGAGTCGGTGAGGATCGGGATCAGCGTGCCGACCGCGGTCGTCGCGAGCGCCGAGCCGGTGTAGAGCAGCGACAGCACGACACCGGCCGCGGCAAGCAGGCCGCCGATCGTGTAGGCGAGCGCGAGCGACATCGCCCACCCGCCCAGCGCGAGCCAGAGCGGTCGACCGGCGATACGCCGCATGTCGATCTCGTAGCCGGCGAAGAAGAACAGCAACCCCAGTCCGAGGTCGGCGAAGAAGCTGATCAGCTCGGTGACGTGCAGGCCCAGGGCACGAGGCCCGAGCGCGATGCCGAGCAGCAACTCGTCGACGACGACCGGCAGCACGAGGCCGCGCCCGGCCGCGAGCGCGGTGGTGGTGCCGGCGATTGCCGACGCGGCCACGATCGCCAGGAACGTGCCCGGCGCCAGATGCGCGGCCGCGATCAGGCTCAGCACCAGTCCGCGAAGGCCCCAGCACGCATATGTGAAGGCTCTCACAACGGCCAGCGGCGGGGCTTCTGCGCCCGATCGCGACGCGCTCCACGCGCGATTCGCCTCCGCGCAAGACGCTGCCCAGCGCCGGGCGGGGGGAGCGGCGACCGCATCGACGCGCAGGGACCCGGGTTAGAGCCTGCAGACGCCCCCGTACCAAGCGATCAGTCCCCCATGACGATCGGTCCCCACAAAGGAGAAGGCATGCGTTCAACCAAGATGACCTCGGCGGTGGCAGCCGCGGCCGCGCTTCTCGCGCTGGCCCCTGCGGGCGCCGCAGCCGCAAACAAACACATAGGACAGCTCAAACATCAGGCCAGCGCAGGGCGCTGCCGTGTGACGATGTTCGCCGAACCCCACGTCGTCACCACCGGCGAATCGGCACAGCTGTTCGGCCAGCTGCTCTGCCCGAGCGGCGCGGTGACCGCGAACCAGACCGTCACGGTGTTCGAGCACACGGCCGGCACCCCCGGCTTCCACGTGCTCGGAACTCCCACCACGGCCGCCGGCGGCTTCTATTCGATCGTCGCCACGACGCTCACGAGTAACAGCACGTTCTACGCGAGCGCGATCGCAGCACGCAGTGCGACGAAGCCGATCAAGGTCGCCCCTCAGGTGTCCCTCGAACCGCTCGGCGCCACCACGCAGCTGCTCACCGGCAGGCACAACGCGGTCACGTTCCACGGCAAGGTCACACCGACTGACCGCGGCGCGATGCTCGTGCTTCAGCGCGAGAACGCCACCAGCTCCGAAGAATGGCACGCGATCCAGCGCGGCACCGTCGGCGAAGGCGGCCTCTTCTCGATCACCCACAGGTTCGTCGCCCCCGGTGACGCCAACCTGCGCGTCGTGGTGCGCGCACACGACCGCGTCTCGGTGCGCGGCGTATCGAACACGCTCTCCTACGTCATCTCGCAGGCCGAGAACCCGAACCTGACGCTGGAAAGCACGCAGGACCCGATCGCGTTCGGCCAGACGACCACGCTCCACGGTGTCGTCAAAGCCGGCGCCAACCAGCAGGTGACCCTCCTGGCGCGCACGCGCGGCACGGGCTCGCCTTTCACGACCCTGTCCACGACCACCTCAGGCCCCGAAGGCAAGTACTCCTTCACCGAGGCGCCGCAGCAGAACACCGCCTATGAGGTCACGGCCGGCGGCGTTCGCTCGGCCGTCCTCGTCGAGGGCGTCAAATACGTGCTCACGGCGAGCGCCTCGGCCACGACGGTCCAGTCGGGTCAGCCGGTGACGTTCTCAGGCACCGTCAGCCCCGTGGTAAGTGGCCACGTCGTCTACCTCGAACGCGAAAACGTGTTCGGTGGAGGCTTCCACGTGGCGGATGTCGGCACGGTCACGCCCGCGGGCACCTACTCGCTGCCCCACACGATGTTCGGCCAGGGCAAGCAGGTCTTCCGCGTGAAGATCCCGGGCGACCCTGCCAACCAGGCTGTGTCGAGCTCGACGTTCAGCGTCGAAGTGACCCCGGCGCCGGGCCAGGCCCTGCGCCCGGTGGCGCCGGCGAAACTGCCCGGCGAAGGACAGGTCTAGTCCAGGGGGACGCCTCCATCGCGCTCTGTGGCCGTCCCCTCGGGGGCGGCCACAGGTGCGCCGGGGGTTCCCACCACCGCCCAGCGGTGGCGCCACTCGGTCGGGCTCCCGGCGGTGGTGCTGCTCAGGCGGCCACGGCGCGCGACTGCAGATGCGCGCCAACCTTGCGCTTGACCCGCTGGAGCGCGTTGTCCACGGTCTTGGTGTCGCACGACAGCCGCTCTCCCACCTGCTCGTAGGAGTAGCCGTCGAGATACAGCGAGAGCACCCGGCTCTCGAGCTCCGAGAGGGCCGTGGAGAGGCATCCGACCAGCGAGCGCAGCTCCTCGGAGGAGATCACCTGGTTGACCGGGTCGTGGACCGTCGGCCCGGGGAGCATCTGGTCGAGCGTCGGGACGTCGTCGCCGGTGCCCGCCGGGGTCGAGGAGAACGACACGTACTGGTTCAGCGGCGTGTGCTTGTTGCGGGTGGCCGTCTTCACGGCCGTGATGATCTGACGCGTGATGCACAGCTCGGCGAAGTTGCGGAAGCTCGACTCGCGGTCGGTGCGGAAGTCGCGAATCGCCTTGTAGAGGCCCACGAGACCCTCCTGGATGAGATCTTCCGAGTCGCCACCGGCGAGGAAGTAAGAAGACGCCTTCAGACGCACGAAACCGTGGTAGCGCCTGACTAGACGCTCATATGCGTTGCGGTCACCCTGCTTGGCCAAAGCGATGAGAAACGTATCCTCAACCTTTAGTTCAGAGTTCGGGTTATGGGTGATTCGGGCCACGAGCAGATCCTTTCTCAGGGACTACCGGCTCGCGGCAGGCCCCCATTGCTCAGTGGCGCACTCCTCCCCTGGCGCCAAAGCTATTCGATTCCCAAGGTTTCTCAACCTTAGGTACAGCGTTATGTCGGCGGCAGCCTCGCACAGTTATGAAGCATTGTCAAGCTATCTCGCTCGGCGCTGCAAGATCTCGTACAGCAGGGCCGCGGCGGCCGCGCTCACGCTCAGCGACTCGATCCGCCCGAGCAGCGGCAGAGCGATCAGCTGGTCGCACGCCTTTGCCACACGGGGGCGCAGCCCCCCGCCCTCGCTGCCGAGCACCAGCACGACGCCCGCACCGCTGTAGTCGGGCGCCGCATAGTCCACCGCGGGGTGCCCGTCGACGTCCTCGGCGCTGGCGCCGTAGCACCAGCAGCCGGCCTCGCGGGCATCTGCGAGGAAGTCCGCGAGGTTGCGCACGCGGGCGACAGCCAAGTGCTCGACGGCGCCCGCGGACGCCTTGCACACCGCGGGTGTCACCTCCGCGGCGCGGCGCTCGGGGATCACCACGCCGGCGGCCCCCACGCACTCGGCCGTGCGGCAGATCGCGCCGAGGTTCTGCGGATCCTGGATCTGATCGAGCGCGACCAGCAGTGGGCTCTGCTGCGCGAGCAGCTCGCTCGCGCCGGCGTAGGGGTAGGGGCCGAGCTCGACGCAGAGCCCCTGGTGGGAGCTGCTCCCGCTGCGCCGCTCGACCTCCTCGGACGCCACCGTGGCGACCCTGCTGCCGGCGAGCCACGGCTCGCGCGCCGCGCCACCGGTCGCCCATATCTGCCCCACCGTGTGCCGGCGCCTGCCCCGCAGCGCCTCCCTCACGGGGTTGCGCCCGTAGACGATCATCGCGGCAGCAGCTCGAAGCCGCCGGCTCCGTCGCGTACCTCCCAGCCGAGCACCGCGATCTCCTCGCGCAGCCGGTCCGACGCGGCGAAGTCGCGCGCGGCCCTGGCCTCTTCGCGTCGGACGGCCAGGGCGTGGACCTCGGACGGCGCAGGGCTCGCCCGCTCGAGCAGCGCCTCCAGCCCGAGCACGCTCAGCATCTCGCGCAGATGAGAGTCACCGGCCGGGTCACCGGCGCTCCCCGCGGCTGCCCTCAGCCACTCGTTGAGGACCGCGAGCGCCTCGGCTGTGTTGAAGTCGCGAGCCAGCGAGTCGAAGAACCTGTCGCGCAGACCGTCGAGCGCAGCCGGAGAGTCACCGGATGAGAGCCTGCGAGCGGCCTCGCGGATGCGGCTGACGTTGGCGGCAGCCTGCTCGAGCGCCGCGTCGGAGAACGCCAGCGGCTGGCGGTAGTGGCCGGATATCAGGTACATGACGACCGTCTCGGCGTCGTGGGTGGCGAGCACCCCGTGAAGCACCGCGATGTTGCCGACCGACTTGGCCATCTTCTCGCCCGTGAACTGGATCATCCCGTTGTGCATCCACAGCCTCGTCAGCTCATCGCCCCGAGCGCACCGCGTCTGAGCGGCCTCGTTCTCGTGGTGGGGAAAGACGAGGTCCGAGCCGCCGCCGTGGATGTCGAAGCCGACGCCGAGCAGCTGCTCGGCCATCGCCGAGCACTCGATGTGCCACCCCGGTCGCCCATCCCCCCAAGGCGTGGTCCACGAGGTGTCCTCGCCGGGCTTGTGCCGCTTCCACAGCGCGAAGTCGAGCCTGTCCTCCTTGCGACCGGCCGACGGGTCGGCGTCGCCCGAGACATCTTCGCCCTGGTCCATGTTCTCCAGGCGTCGGTGCGAGAGGCTGCCGTAGCCCGCGTCGGAGCGCACGCGGAAATACACGTCGCCGTCGGCAGCGTAGGCGTGTCCGCGGTCGATCAGCGCCTCGATGTACTCGACGATCGGCCCGATCGTCTCCGACGCAAGCGGCTCGTGATCGGGTCGTCCGAGCCCGAGCCCGTCGGTGTCCGCCCGGTAGAGCTCGCTCATCTCCGCCGCCAGGTCCGCACTCGGGCGGCCCGCGGCGCGCGCCGCGTCATAGATCTTGTCGTTGACGTCGGTGATGTTGATGACGAGATCCACGTCGTAGCCCTCGTGGCGCAGGAAGCGGCCGAGCAGGCTGAAGATCACGAACGGCCGCGCGTTGCCGATGTGGATGCGGCTGTAGACGGTCGGGCCACACGCATAGATCCCGACCCGACCAGGATCGCGCGGCGCGAGCGGCTCGAGCCCACCGCTGAGCGTGTCGTGGAGCAGGATCTCGCGCATCGCCGGCCAACCCTAGCGGCCGGCGGTCCTCAGCCGGCGTCCTCGACGCTCGCCGTGGCGAGCGCGGCTGCTCCCTCGCCGCGCCCGATGAAGCCGATGCGCTCGCCGGTGGTGGCCTTCACGTTGACCCTCCCGATCTCCAGGCCGAGCGCAAGCGCAAGCCGCTCGCGGACGGCCGCGCGGTAAGGCGCCAGCTTGGGCGTCTCCATCAGGAGCGTGGTGTCGACGTTGACGAGCACCATGCCGGCCTCGCGAATCATCGCGACGACGGCTTCGAGCAGGACGATCGAGTCGGCGTCGCGCCAGCGCTCGTCGGTGTCGGGAAAGTGCTCGCCGATGTCGCCGAGACCCGCTGCTCCGAGCAGCGCGTCGATCACGGCATGGCTGAGCACGTCAGAGTCGGAGTGCCCATCGAGCCCGCGCTCGTGAGGGATCTCAACGCCGCCGATCACCAGGCGCCGGCCCTCTGCGAGGCGATGGCAGTCATAGCCGATTCCCGTGCGCGTCATCGCGCATGCTCCGACACAGACCCCAGCGGCTCAAGACGCCGCGCACGACGCTCGAACACCGACAGCTCGCCCACGCCGAGCTGCTCGAGCAGCTCGAGCGCCTGTTCATAGCCGTAGCCCACGTCATCTGGTCGGTGTGCGTCGCTCGACAGTGCCACCGGCACATCGGCTTCGACGCACATCTCCAGAAACGCGCGTGCCGGATACAGCTCGCCTGCAGGCTTACGCAATCCCGCCGTCGAGAGCTCCACCGCGACGTCAGATTCGGCGATCGCTTCGACGGCCGGCTCGTAGTAGCGGCGCAGGTCCCCCTCGGGCACGCGGTCACCGTCGCCCCAGTACTTCACGAGATCGGGGTGGGCGATGATGTCGAACAGGCCGCTGCGGGCGCTCGCGGCGATCGTCTGGAAATAGCGCCTCCACACATCCTCGACGCTGCGCCCGGAGTTCCATACGCTGTAGTCGTCCATGTCGACGGCGCCGTCGCGCAGGAAGTGCACGGAGCCGACCACGTAGTCGAAGTCACGGGCCTGCAGCACGTTCGCGAGCTTGTCCTCGGCTCCTCCGATGAAGTCCGCCTCGATCCCCAGACGGAGGTCTGTCTGCTCGCGCACGAAGCCGCAGTAGTCGTCGAGGTCGTCGCAGGCGAAGCGCTGCCAGAACGGGTGCTGCCAGACCTCCAGCGCCTGCTCGAAGCGATAGATGTGCTCCGAGACGCCGAGCTCGGCGATCCCGCGCTGATCGGCGGCGGCGCGGTAGCGATCGACGTTGGCGCTGGCGAAATGCTCGGCCGCAGTGGCGCTGCGATCGTCAGCGCGGAGGTGTAGGTGGTAGTCGGTGAGCACGCGGTCGGTTGCGATTCAAGCAGGATTTCAGGCCGTGTCTGCGTGACGGGCACGGAGCAGCATCTCGGCGACCCGCAGGTCGAGCCGCGTGGTCACCTTGAGGTTCTCGTCGCTGGCCGCCACCACGATCACCCGCCCGCCGCCACGCTCGATCAGCGACGCGTCGTCGGTCGCCCATGCGAGCTCCTCGACACGGACGTCGAGCGCCCGTTCGAGCGCGGCGCGGCGGAACACCTGCGGAGTCTGCACGGCCCACAGCGCTCCCCGATGCAGTGTCTCGACGACTTCCCCCCCGGCTCCGACGCGCTTGATCGTGTCTGTCACCGGCACCGCCGCGATCGCCGCCTGCGCGCCCGCGTCGCCCGCCAGCGCATCGATCACGGCAGTGGCGAGCGCCGCTGTCACGAGTGGGCGTGCGGCGTCGTGGACGAGCACGATCTCCTCCTCACCGGTGAGCGCCAGCGCCCTGCGAACCGAATCTGAGCGGACGCTCCCGCCCTCCACGCCGATGACGCCGGCGGGCGCGTCGATTCCCGCAGGCAACGCCACGATGACGCGCTCGACGCCGGGCACCGCGCGCAGCGCGTCGATGCTCCACTGAAGCATCGGGCGCCCCGCCAGCTCGACGAGAGCCTTCGGCCGGTCTGCGCCCAGCCGCTGGCCGCTGCCCGCTGCCACGATCACCGCTGCTGTCATCGCCGAAGGGGCTGTCGCGCACGCAGCATACGGGCTTGCCCCGCTGATGCCGCGTGCGCGAGAGTCTCGCTACTTGGCGCCGGCCAGAGCCATCTGACTGTTCGCCGAGTCGGCGAGCAGCTCGTCGAGATAGCTCTCGGCCTCCTCCTCGTCCTTGTCGAGCGCGTACATCAGCTCGGAGGCGAGGATCTTCTTGGTGCGGGTGAACATCTGCTTCTCGCCCGTCGAGAGGCCCTTCTCGCTCTCGCGCAGCGAGAGGTTGCGAACGACCTCGGCCAGCTCGTAGATGTCACCTGTCTTGATCTTGTCGCGGTTGTGCTTGAACCGGCGGTTCCAGTTCTTCGGCATCTCGGAGACCTCGTCGCGCAGGACATCGAGAACTTTCTTGACCGTTTCCTCGTCGATGACCCGGCGCAGGCCCGCGAGGGCCGCGTTCTCGGTCGGGACGCGCACGGTCATGTCGTTGTGGAGGATCTTGATCGTGAGGTACTCGCGACGTTCGCCAAGCATCTCCATCTCCTCCTTCTTCAACACCTTTCCCGCACCATGGTGGGGGTAGACGACGTGGTCGCCCAGCTCGAACTCGATGTACTCGACCTCGCGGGTGACCTCGAGGGCCTCCGTCAGTGTGTCCTCTTCGGTTGCTTGTGGCGGAATGAGTGTCCTCCTTCGTTGCGACCGACCGTAGGGCGGCCTTGATTCAAGTCTGTAGGTAGCGATCCACGAGGTTTAGCTCCTGCAGCCGGCGCAGGCCCTCGCGGATGTCCTTGGCGCGGATCTCGCCCACGCCCTCCACTCCCTCCAACTCGGCGTCGCTGGCCGCGAGCAGCTCGTCCAGGCCGCCGAACTCGGTGACGATCTGCGAGACGACCAACTTGGGCAGCCGCGGGATGCGCCCGAGCACGCGGTAGCCGCGCGGGGCGACCGGATAGTCGAGCGTGTTGAGCTTGCGGTCGTAGCCGAGCAGCTCGGCGAGCCGACCGAAGTCGAGCAGATCCTGGTGGGCCAGACGCCCGATCTCCTCGAGCGCCGCCGCGAACGCCTCGTCGGAGTAGCTCGAGAGGTAGTCGCGCACGAGCGCCGCCTTCTCGGCCGCGGCCCCGACCATCGTCTCCTCGAGCTGCATCTCGATCAGCCGCCCCTCGCTGCCGAGCTCGACGATGTAGCGCTCGATCTCGACCGCCATGCGCGTCACGAGCTCGGAGCGCTGGAGCACCGTGAGCACGTCGTGGAGGGTGGTACCGCCCTCGAACTCGAGCGCCGTCAGGCGCGTGGAGACCTGGTCGAGGCGGGTGCGGAACTTGTCGAGCGTCGCGAGCGCCTGGTTGGCCTTGGCGAGCACCACCGGGATGTCCTCGAGGATGTACTTCGCGCCGGCGACGTACACCGAGACGACCTCGCGGCGCTGGGAGATCGCGATCACGAGCGCGTCGGTCTGCTTGGAGACGCGCTCGGCGGTCCGATGCCGGGTGCCGGTCTCGTGCGAGAGGATCGTCGGGTCGGGCATCAGCTGGACGTTCGCCATCGTGATCTTCGTGGCGTTCGCGTTGAGGATGATCGCGCCATCCATCTTCGCGATCTGGTAGAGAAACGCGGGCGTGTAGTCGATGTCCAGCTTGATCCCGCCGGAGTTCAGGAAGCTGAGGTCTTCGGGCTCGCCGATCACGATCAGACCACCCGTCCTGGCGTGCAGGATACTCTCGATTCCCTCACGCAACGCGGTCCCGGGCGCGATCATCTCCAGCGCCCTCATGAGTCCTGGATCCGGTCTGACTTCGTTGTCTACATCTTCGCCGGATCTTGGAGCCACACCCCTAATTCTAGGACATTTAGGATTCCTTCAGCAGTTCGTTGGAGAAGCCCGCAACGTCAGGGCTCGCGCGGCTCCTCGCCGTCCTCGACCGCGGTCACGAGCCGCGCCCGCTCACGCGCGCCGGCCTCGGGCGTCGTGCGCAGAATTCGTGGGGTGGACAGCACTGCCGGCTCTGTCACGAGCGCCACCGGAGAGCCCATGCGCTCCGCTGCGGGTCGGCCGCGGCCGTCGTCGCGAGCGGGTCCGAGCGCGGCCGCGAGCGCCTGGCGCAGGGTGGCGACCTCGCACGCTCCGGCCCCGCTCCCGCTGGGAGCGATCACGCCATGCAGGCCGTGCTTGGCCGCCTCTTCGATGCGACGCTCGGGGTGTCCGACCCAGCGCAGCTCGCCTGTCAGACCAAGCTCGCCGAAGCAGCCCCTCGGGGTCCCTTTGAGCGGCACGCCGCGACTGGCGCTCGCGACCGCGAGCGCGACCGCGAGGTCGCATCCCGGCTCATCGACGCGCACGCCGCCCACGACGTTTACGAACACGTCGGCGCCACCGGTCCGCACGTTGCCGTGGCGTCCGAGGATCGCGAGCACGAGCGCGAGACGGTTGCGATCGAGCCCCGAGACCACGCGGCGGGGCTGGTCCAGCTCGGAGGGAGCCACGAGCGCCTGCACCTCTACGAGCAGCGGTCGGGAGCCCTCCATCGCGGCGAGCACCACGCTGCCGGGAGCCCGCGTGGCCTCGGCGACAAAACGCGCGGAGGCGTCGAGCACCTCCACGAGGCCACCCTGGCGCATCTCGAACAGACCGGCCTCGTTGGTCGAGCCGAAGCGGTTCTTCAGGGCGCGCAGCTCGCGGTATGGACGCTCGCGCTCGCCTTCGAATTGGAGCACGCAGTCGACCAGGTGCTCGAGCACGCGCGGGCCGGCCAGCGCACCATCCTTTGTCACGTGGCCGACCAGTATCACCGCGACGCCCTGCGCCTTCGCCAGCCCCATGATCCGCGCGGCGACCTCGCGTACCTGTCCGACCGATCCGGGCGCGCCCGAGAGCTCGGCCGCGCCGAGCGTCTGCACCGAATCGATCACGCACGCGTCGGGCGCCTCCGCGGCGATCGTGTCGAGCACCGTGTCGAGGTCGGTCTCGGCGAGGATCGGGACCTGCAGCGCCGGGTGCGCGTTGCCAGTCCCGAGCCGCTCCGCGCGCAGCCTCACCTGCTCTGCCGACTCCTCGCCGCTGACGTAGAGCGTTCGATGTCCGGACGCCTGCAGGTGGCCGAGCACCATGTTCGTGAGCGTCGACTTGCCGATCCCGGGCGAGCCGCCGAGCAGCACCAGAGAGCCGGGCACGAGACCGCCGCCGAGCACCCGATCGAGCTCGCCGATCCCTGTCGACATCCGCTTCACCGCCGAGGCGCCGACCTCGCGCAGCGGCACCGAGGCGACGCGCGGCGGCGCGCCCTGGCCGGGGGCCGCACGAAGCCCTCGTCGCGAGCCTCCCTTGGCCCTGCTGTCGCCGCGCGCGGGACTCACGCTCTCCTCCACCAGCGTGTTCCACGCCTCGCAGCCGGGGCACTGCCCGTGCCACTTGGCCGACTGCAGGCCGCACTCCGAGCAAACGTGGACTGTCGTTCGAGCCATCGCCGGAGCTTAGGACCCCGAGGGGACGGCCCGGTCGAGCCCCACGACCGCGCTACGGCGCTCGTACAGCAGCACGTCGCGCCAGCGCCCGTCGGGCATCTGCCCGATCCGCTCGCGCACCCCCACGAGCCGGAAGCCGCTGCTCACGTGCAGCGCGATGCTCGCCGCGTTCTCGGGAAAGATGCCCGCCTCGAGCGTCCAGAAGGCCGCCGCCTCGGCGCTCACGACGAGCCCGTCGAGCAGCGCCCGCCCGACCCCCCGGCGGCTCTGCGGCGGAGCCACGTAGATGCTGATCGCGCCCACTCCCCGATATACGTGCCGCGGTGAGACCGGCGTCAGCGCGGCCCAGCCGAGCATCGCCGAGTCGGCCGTGCGCGCGACCACGGCCGGATACCCGGCGCGCTTGCCCGACCACTGCTGCCAGTCGGGTGCGGCCGACTCGAACGTCGCGTTTCCAGACGCGATTCCCGCCTCGTAGATCGCTGCCGCCTCCGACCAATCCGCGGCCGTCAGCTTTGACAGCAGGATCTGATCGGCGGGCGTGCTCAGCTGGGGCTGCCTACTGCTCGTCGGGCTGCGCGCCCGCGGGCGCGCTCTCCGCCTCGACGATCTCCTCGGCCGCGGCGCCGCCTTCGGCGCCCACGCCGACGGGGGTCTTCTGCTTCTTCGGCTTGACGATCGAGAGGCGCACCTCGCCCTCCTGCTCGCCCTCGGCCGGATCGACCACGACGGTCGCTCCGGGCGTCAGCTCCTCGCGCAGGACAAAGTCGGCCAGCGGATCCTCGATGTAGCGCTGGATCGCACGGCGCAACGGGCGCGCGCCCATCGCCGGGTCCCAGCCCTTTTCGACGAGCAGGTCCTTGGCCGGCTCGGTCAGCTCGAGCTGAAGCTCGCGTTCGGCCATCGACTCGCGGATTCGCAGGAGCAGCAGCTCGACGATCTGCTTGATCTCCTCCTTCCGCAGCTTGTGGAACACGATCACGTCGTCGATGCGGTTGAGGAACTCGGGACGGAAGACTTTCTTCAGCTCACCCATGATCCGGTTCTTCATGTCGTCGTAGGTGATGCCGGTCTCGTCGTCGGAGACCGCGAATCCGAGCGGCGTGTTGCGCGCGATCTCGGCCGCCCCGATGTTCGAGGTCATGATCACGATCGCGTGCCTGAAGTCGACCGTGCGCCCCTGCGCGTCGGTCAGCCGGCCGTCCTCGAGGATCTGCAGCAGGATGTTGAAGACGTCGGGGTGGGCCTTCTCGATCTCGTCGAGCAGCAGCACGCTGTAGGGCTTGCGACGGATCGCCTCGGTCAGCTGGCCGCCCTCGTCGTAGCCGATGTAGCCGGGAGGGGAGCCGACGAGCCGGGACACGGCGTGCTTCTCCATGTACTCCGACATATCGATCCTGATCAGCGCGTCGTCATCACCGAACAGGAACTCGGCCAGCGTACGAGCGAGCTCGGTCTTGCCGACACCGGAGGGGCCGAGGAAGATGAACGAGCCGGTCGGACGCTTGGGGTCCTTGAGGCCCGCGCGCGAGCGCCTGATCGCCTTCGAGATGACCTCGATCGCAGGGTGCTGGCCGATCACCCGCTTGTGCAGTTCGTCCTCCATCCGCATCAGCTTCTGGGTCTCCGCCTCGGTCAGCTTGAAGACCGGGATGCCCGTCCACATCGACACGATGTCTGCGATCTCCTCTTCGCCGATCGAGGGGCGCTCGCCGGACTCGCCCGATTCCCAGGCCTGCTCGAGCTCGCGTTTCTTGTTCGTCAGCTTGCGCTCCTTGTCGCGCAGCGCGGCCGCCTTCTCGAACTCCTGGGCCTCGATCGCGGCCTCCTTCTCGCGACGCGTCGTCTCTACTTCGCTCTCCAGCTCGCGGTTCGCAGGCGGTGAGGTCATCGACTTGATGCGCATCCGCGAGGCGGCCTCGTCGATCAGGTCGATCGCCTTGTCGGGCAGGAAGCGGTCAGAGATGTAGCGGCTCGCCAGTTCACCGGCAGCGCGCAGCGCCTCGTCGGTGATCTGCACCTTGTGGTGCTGCTCGTAGCGGTCGCGCAGACCCGTGAGGATCTCGACGGTCTGGTCGATCGTCGGCTCGTCGACGGTGATCTTCTGGAAGCGCCGCTCCAGCGCCGAGTCGCGCTCGAGGTACTTGCGGTACTCGTCGAGTGTCGTCGCTCCGATCGTCTGCAGCTCGCCGCGTGCAAGCGCCGGCTTGAGGATCGAGGCGGCGTCGATCGCGCCCTCGGCTGCTCCGGCGCCGACGAGGTTGTGAAGCTCATCGATGAACAGGATGATGTCGCCGCGCTGGGTGATCTCCTTCATCACCTTCTTGAGCCGCTCCTCGAACTCGCCGCGGTACTTCGACCCGGCGACCAGCGCCGCGAGGTCGAGCGTGTAGATCTGCTTGTTCTTCAGCAGCTCGGGCACCTCGGAGCTCGTGATCCGCTGTGCGAGACCCTCGACCACGGCCGTCTTGCCGACGCCAGGCTCGCCCACCAGCACGGGGTTGTTCTTCGTGCGCCGCGAGAGGATCTGCATGATCCGCTCGATCTCGGTCTCGCGCCCGACGCAGGGGTCGAGCTTGCCCTCGGCAGCGAGCTTGGTGAGGTTTCGCCCGAACTGGTCGAGCAGCTTGGATGACTTCTTGCCCTCGCCCGGTGCCGCTCCGGAGCCCGCGCCTGCGCCGCCGGACTGTCCCTGACGGCGACCGCCGGGGCCGGAGAGCATGCGAATGACCTCGTTGCGAATCTTCTCGGAGTCGGCGTCGAAGTCGAGCAGGATGCGTGCCGCGACGCCCTCGTTCTCGCGCACGAGACCGAGCAGGATGTGCTCGGTACCGATGTAGTTGTGACCCAGGCTCAGCGCCTCGCGCAGCGCCAGCTCGAGCACCTTCTTGGCGCGCGGCGTGAACGGGATCTGTCCGGAGGTGACCTCCTCACCGGAGCCGACGATGCGCACGACCTGCGCGCGCACACGCTCGACGGTGATGTCGAGGCTCTCGAGCACGCGAGCCGCGAGGCCCTCCTCCTCACGAAGGAGTCCCAGCAGGATGTGCTCGGTACCGATGTAGTTGTGCTTGAGCGTCCGCGCCTCCTCCTGCGCGAGGACGACCACTTGCCGGGCCCGTTCTGTGAATCGCTCGAACATGGTGTGATTCCTTCCTGCTGGGACGGTGCCTCAAGGAGCTCTGTGGTCCGGATAACGCCTCGCTGAGCAGTCTACCAACCGGCCCGCCTGCTCTATCGGGGTAATCGGCAGCGCGGCTGCGAGGCTTGACTCCCGGGTGCGCGGCCGGGGTCCGCGAGGTCGATGCGGGGTCCAGATCGCCCCACGTAGGGGCGTGCACCTTCCTACGCACGGGCGGCGTGCGCGGATCAGTCGCGCATCGCCGGAAACAGCACGACCTCGCGGATCGAGTCGGCCCCGGTCAGCAGCATCACCAGGCGGTCGATCCCCAGGCCCACGCCGCCGGCCGGCGGCATGCCCTGCTCGAGCGCCTGGACGAACACCTCGTCGTAGGGCTGCGCCTCCTCCTCGCCCGCCGTCTCCAGCCGCCGCTGCGCCTCGAAGCGCTCGCGCTGGGCGTCCGGGTCGATCAGCTCGCTGAACGCGTTCGCGATCTCCATGCCGCCCGCGAAAGCCTCCCATCGCTCGACCAGGCCGGCGCGCGAGCGATGCTCGCGTGCGAGCGGCGAGAGCTCGACGGGGTAGTCGAAGACGAATGTCGGCTGCACGAGCCCGGGCTCGACGAACTTCGACAGCAGGTCATCGGCGAGCTGACCCCAGCTGAGGCCGTCGGTCTTCATTCCCAGGCCGGCTGCCTGGACGGCCGCCGTCAACGACTCGCCGTCACGGTGCTCGGCCAGATCGATGCCGGTCTTCTCGGCCACCGCCTCGAAGAAGCCGACCCGTCGCCACGGCGCCGAGAAGTCGAGCTCTCCCGCGTAGGCGACGGCGGCGGCGGCCTGCGCCACCAGCGCCTCCAGGCGGCCCGCCTCCCCCTCGTAGTCGGCATATGCCTCGTACCACTCGACCATCGTGAACTCCGGGTTGTGCTTGCTCGAGAGCCCCTCGTTGCGGAAGTCCTTGCCGAGCTCGTAGACGCGCTCGAGACCCCCGACGATGCATCGCTTGAGGTAGAGCTCGGTGGCGATCCGCAGATACAGGTCGCGGTCCAGCGCGTTGTGGTGGGTGGTGAAGGGTCGTGCGAGCGCCCCGCCGTAGAGCGGTTGCAGGACCGGCGTCTCGACCTCCACGAAGCCGTTCGAGTCGAGGTAGGAGCGCACGCTGGAGATCACCCGGGCGCGGTCGACGAACAGCCGGCGTGTCTCCTCGCTGGCGATCAGATCGAGCTCGCGGCGGCGGAAGCGGGTCTCCACATCCGTGAGGCCGTGGTGCTTGTCCGGCGGCGGGCGCAGCGCCTTGTTGAGGATCTGGAAGCCGTCGACGCGCAACGTGAGCTCACCGTGACGGCTGCGCAGGACCGCGCCGTCAACGCCGATCAGATCGCCGAGATCCAGTGACAGCAGCCGGTCGAAGGCCTCGCGGTCGAGCACGTCGAGACGCGCGTGCAGCTGAATCTTTCCCGTCCGATCGACGAGGTCGAGGAACGCCATCTTGCCGGCGCCTCTGCGTGCCGCGAGCCTGCCGGCGACGCGGTGGGCATCGTCGGTCTCCTCGCCGTCGGCCAGGCCCGTGTAGGCGGCGAGGATGCCCGCGATCGGCTCGGCTCCCGAGAAGGAGTACGGGAACGCCGTCGGATCGGACTGCTTCAGACGCCCGGCCTTGGCGCGGCGCTCCTCGATCAACTCGGCGAGACCGTGCCTGCCCGACTCGCCCTCGGGGCGCACCTCGGTTCCGCTCACAGCGGCGAGCCTACTCGAGGCCGACGTCGATCTTGGTGATCTTGAGCTTGCGCGCCGGCCCTTTCGGGACCTTCACGGCGACGGTGTCGTTGCGTTTGTGTCCGATCAGAGCGCGCCCGACGGGCGACTCGTTGGAAAGCTTGTGCTCGAGTGGCTTGGACTCGGCCGAGCCGACGATCGTGTACCTGACCGACTTGCCCGTCTTTTCGTCCTTGACGTGCACGACGGAGCCGACCTGGACGACATCGGTGGAGAGGTCCTTGGCCTGGATCACCGTGGCCATGCGGAGCTTCTCCTGGAGCTGGGCGATGCGGCTCTCGACCATCGCCTGCTCGTTCTTGGCGTCGTCGTACTCGGAGTTCTCTGAGATGTCCCCGAACTCACGGGCCTCCTTGATGCGCTGGGCGACCTCTTTTCGCTTCTCGGTCGACAGCAACTCGAGCTCGTCCTTGAGCTTCTTGAGACCTTCAGGGGTGAGGATGACGTCCTTCGGCATGTGACCCTTGATCGCGGGTTGATGGTCCGGTCTGCGACACACAAAACCCCGCTCTGAGCGGGGATGTCGTAGGCCCGGAGGCGGCAGCGAGCGCAGCAGTATAGCGGGGCTCCTCACGTGTATGGCAGAGGCTCAGACAGCCGCCTCCAGGGCCCGGTGCTCGATCTCCAGCAGGCGCCTTGCGGCGACCAGCGAATCGGCGCTCTGCAGCGCCGACTGCAGCCGCTTGGCGGTCGCCGGGTCGAGCTGCAGCCGCGTCACATACCACGGGTAGAACTTGCGCAGATAGCGAGTGGCGCGCAGCTCCCCGAGATGCTCCACGGCACGGTCGATCGTCCAGTCGAGCTCGGCGGTCACCTCATCGTGCGTCGGGCTCTCGGTACGCCCGTGCAGCAGCTCGGAGAACAGCCACGGGTTGCCGAGCGCGCCCCGCGCGAGCATCACCGCCGTTGCGCCTGTCGCCTCGAAGGCAGCGATCACCTGCCGAGCGCCGGTCAGGCCGCCCGAGAGGATCATCGGCGCCTTCAACGAGGCGGCGAGCTCGGCCGCGAGCGCGTAGTCGGGCGAGCCCTTGTGGTGGACGGCGGCGGAGCGGGGATGGAAGGCGATCGCCGCCACCCCGGCCTCCTCGACGAGCCGGTGGGCCAACTCGAAGCCGCTCGTGTCGCCCGCTCGGATCCCCGAGCGCAGCTTCACCGTCACCGGCACCGCGCCCGAACCGCCCGCGCCGGCCGCCCGGTCCCCATGCGCCCCGCCGCCGTCAGGCGCCGCGCG
>OLKX01000092.1_pt1 | contig 35508 bp, 43 predicted proteins | sample 1604201 | NCBI WGS metagenome assembly OLKX01 (sample SAMEA104055716, study PRJEB20765) | soil metagenome | biome: Arctic tundra; feature: Polygonal ground; material: soil | place: USA | collected 2011-09 | depth 0-0.5 m
TCTCCGGCTCCGGCTCCGGCACCGCCGGCCGGCCAGACGCCCGCTCCCGTGCAGGCGCCGGCTCCTTAGCGGCGGGCCGCATCCGCGGGGCGTGAATATCACCGGAATCGGCGCGAATGTTGCGCGGAGGAGTGGGGTAAGGACTGACGGGGCGGGCGTCGCCCGTCGAAGGTCGCGCCGCGGGCCGCGCTAGATGAAGTCGTTGCCGGTCAGCACATAGACGAACGGCACGAACGGGATCATCGCGGTGACGGCCCATGTGAGTTTCGCTATCAGCCCGAGGTCGCGGCGGCCGAACAGCAGGTTGACCCAGATCAGCACGACGGCGATCGGGTGCAGGATGCAGAGCACGAGCTCGAGCAGTTTCTTCACGACGGCGCTCCTTTTCCCGGGGCTGGTCAGGGTAGCTCAGGGCGTGGCGGAATGGCGTCCGCGATTGTCGGCCGCAACTGACGGGCGCTATCTGCCGCCACGCCCGTCTACACCTATTCTTTGGGCGAGCCATCACCGACATCGAACGATCTGCGGCACACGTTCGGAACTGCGATGGCGGCGGCGGGGGTGCCGATGTGCACACTGCAGGAGTGGATGGGTCATCGGGACCTGGCGACGACGCAGCGCTAGCGAGCGCCCGATCCTTGCTGAGATGCGCACACCCGACGGGTTGCGTGTGGTGATCTTCGAGGACACGTGGCTGCTGCACATCTTGAACCCGCACGACGGCCACGCCGAGCTTGAGCCGCATCTGAAGGCGGTGCTCGACACGCTTGAGTCGCCTGACCACCGCGAACCAGAGCGATGGCCCGATCGAGAGCGGTTCTTCAAGCGCGAGGCCGGACCTACCAGCTGGCTGATGGTCGTCGTAGACTCTGCAAAGGAGCCAGCACGGGTCGTTACGGCATTCGGCTACCGACACGGGCGCTCCCCGGACGGATGGACACCATGAACGTCAAGATCGATGACCTCACATTCGACCGCGGCCACTACGACGCCGAGGGCGACGTGCTTTATCTAGGGCGCGGAGAGACCAACCATGCGTCGAATGCCGCGCTCACGCCTGAGGGTCATGGCGTGCGCTACGACGACAGAGGCGAGGTGATCGGGGTCACGATCATCAACGCGCGACGGATCATCGAGCACGACGGGTACCTGACGATAACGCTCCCGCATTCGGTACGGGTCGAGGCGGGGGAGTTGGCCGCCGCGCTGTCCTAGTTCGTGGCTGGTCGTGCCTGGTGTCCGTGCACGGGCGCGTACAGCCAGCACCGTAGCCTCGGACGACCCTATGTGGGACATGGGCTCGCGTTTCCGCGGATCCTGATGCAGCCCCATACATATACAGTAAGCGCCGCGCGCAGCCTGTTCGAGCAGGTGGTCGAGTCCGCGGACCCGACCACGGCGGCAAGAGCGATGGTGAGCCTCGGTAATGTTCTCGCGGAGCAAGGTCGTTCTTTGGAGGCGGCTAGTGTCTTTGAGCGAGTTGTGGAATTGGGGGATGCGCCCCTAGCCGCGAGCGCGCTTTCGAATCTTGGTGACGTTCTTGTCGCGCAGGGAGACCGTAGCTCCGCCCACCGGGCGTACGAGTTGCCAGTCCAATCAGGAACCCCGGCCACCGCAGCGGGCGCCCTGATGGGCCTCGGCAATTTGATGGTTGCGGACGGTCGATTCAACGAGGCAATAGATGCATTTCAACGCGCGGAGGAGGCGGGACATCCCGACGCTGCGGTACGGCTCGGATGGCTGCGCGGCAAGACTGCTGGCCGTCGCTTTGCTTGAAGATGCGGTATGGCGCACATGCTGTCGGCTTCCCGTGGTTCCATTCGTGGTTCCGTTTTGAGCAAACCTCAGCTCATCTGAGAGCACCTACAGTAAGCCCAGCAAACACGGGCGATACCACCTCGCGTGACCCCCAGGCTCGTTTTCGAGCCCAGTATCGCCCATGTCTGTGCGGTGGCGCCCGCGCCGATGGTGTCGAGTTTTGTCGCCGATCGGTTGGCGCGGGTGTCAGTTGCCGATCAGCTGAGCGAGATCGGCGTGACGTGTAGTCCTGGGATGCGCTCGAAGTGGCGTGTGTTGGCGGTTCCAATGCGCCATCCGTTAGATATTGCTGTCGCGGCCACAATTCGGTCGTGCGCACCGACATCGGTCCCGGATGAGGCGAGGTGAGCCCAGAGTCTTGCGTGCGTTCGAGCGGTGAGGAGGTCGAAGGGGAGTGCGGGGAAAGCGGCCAGCACAGCCTCTACGAAGACCTCGCGTCGTGCCAGATGCTCGTCGGTTGCTCTGTGTACACCGTGCAGGAGCTCGGAGGCCGTGATTGAGGCAATTGCTACCTCGTCGTTCGCGCCGAGGTGTTCCTCTAGGCGCTTGCTCACGGTTTGCATCGCGTGCTCGGCGGGCTCGACGCGTGTCGCACGCTCAAGCTCGATGAAGACCGTGGTGTCTAGGACAGTTCCCACGGATCCGCCGGTGCCGGCCCCACGTCCCTGAGCACTGATTCCATGTCCACACCGAAATCTGCGTCTGGTGGGGCGGCTTGTGCGAGGCGAGCGAGCGCATCACGCAGCGGGCGGCCGCGGCGTGGACGTGACGCTTGCTCGTGATCATCGGGATGCAGGATCACGAAGGCTGGCCGCTCCCTATTCATCACGATGACCTTCTCGTGAAGCGCGACCGCTTCGCGTGCTCGTCGCGGAATCCGCACCTCATCGGCTTTGATCGTGGTCATGCGCAGATTGTAGCGGATGCGTTCGGAACTGTACGGATACGTACGAGATGGCCTAGCCGCTAGACAGCGTCGTTGGCCCGTGGTTCCATTCGTGGTTCCCATCTTGAGCAAATCTCAGGTGATCTGAGCGCATCTAAGCCCAGCAAACACGGGGGATAGCGCCTCACAGAACCTCCAGGTCCGTTTTCGAGCCCAGTATCGCCCATGTAGTGAAGAGGCCCGCGGACCTTCTCGGGACGCGAGGAGCGCGATCGCAGGACCGACGAGATGGCGTTCTTCTACTGGAAGACCCACGACGAGGAGTGGATCAAGGGCATCGGCTCGTATGAGGACATTCCCGAGAACCTGCGCGGGGCCTTCTCATGGAAAGGCTGAGAGACCAGCCAGCCGAGAACGAGAGCGGAGCGGGTTAAGGCGTCCGGGGCTTCTCCACCGGAGGCGCGTGCTAGCTTTCAGTCGGGCCGTCCGCCTGTTCAGGTGAACCGACGGTCCCGATTGAGACACGCCCTGGGAGACCGGGGCGCGCAAAGAGTGCGGCGATCAGCTTCGAGTCGCTACGAGTTCGCGAGCTGCGGCACTCTGCTCATGCTCGAAAGCCGGCTCGAGCTGCTCTAGCTGTTGGCCGCCGAGGCCACTCGCCCGTGCGACATCCCGCCAGTGCGCGATCGCATCCGATACCTCCCCAACGATTGCGCGCGCTTCAGCCTCTGAGACCCTGAACAGGTCTGCCACCTCGAGTGCTGTTGCGAGGCTTGCCTCCGCGTTGTTCTCATCGATCGCAGTCGCTAGCTGCTTGGCCCCGCCTTCGGGGTCGGGGTTCAGATCGAACGCCGGGGACAGTGACCAACCTGCCGTGCTCTTGCGCAGGAAGCCGTGGTTGCGGAGGTGATCGTCGGTGTTGGAGATCAGGACCGTGAACACGATCCGCCGCCACAGCTCACGCAAGTCCTCTCCGGCGTCGGACGAGCGCTCTTCGAGTACCTGTCCGATTTCCAGATAGCTCGCCTGCTCCCCATCTTTGGCTTGCAGCATCGACATCGCGCTCGAGTAGCCGAGACGCCCATTCGCGTCGCGGTCGAACCTGCGCACGACCAGCACCGGCCGGTTCTCGATGACATGCAGCTCATGCTCGGGGACGGTGATCCCGGCATCCCGCGCGAGCGTCAGCGCGACGCACTCCCACCGGATCACGTCCCACTCGTCGGCCTGGGGGGATGGGAACTTCGCGATCGACAGACGTCCCGCTGTGTCCAGCACGTGGGCCTTCGGCCGCGCACCACCGAGCGAGCTGCCGCCGTGAAGAAGGAGGCGCAGATCCTCACTAGTCGGTTCGTCGCGTTCGAGCTCTTCGGCTGCATTCAGCAGGCGCGGCAGTCCGACCAGGTGCGGTACTCCCTCCGTGTCGACCGCGAGATACCGCTCGCCATCGTGGCCGCGAAATCGCAGAGCGCCCTGGCGTAGGTCGTCGCGTGCGCCGAGCAGGAAGTCGACCTCGGTGAGCCCGCGCTGCTGCGTGCCAGCGTCGCGTACGCGCTGTGCCTCCGCGCGTCGAACGAGACGCCGTCCCCAGCCGTCGGGAGCGCAGTCCGACATCGCTCCGAACAGCGGCTGGCCGACGGCTGTCTGATGCAGACCCGCTTGCAGCGGCAGGCCGGGATCGAGCTCGTAGGACTCGGCTCGTTGCAGGTAGTCGTCTCGATAGCTGAAGGTGGCCGATTCACTCCGCCCGTGCCGATGCATCCAGAGCCGCCCAACGGGGACGTTCCGTCCCGCGATCTGCACGTCCACCTCAATCGGCTGCTCAACCATCTTCCGTCAGCCTCCTGGGACGCACGCGACGAGGAAGCTCCTGGTCCGAGCGCAAGCGACCGACATCGCTCGCGAGCGGGTCCAGTGCCTCCGCTAGAAGATCCTGAATGCCGAGCGCCCTCAAGATTCGGAGGAGGTTCTGGACGCCGACGCCGCCATCAGCTGTCTCGATCCGCCGAACCACCCCTCGCGAGACATCGGCGCGCTCGGCCAGCTGAGCCTGCGTGAGGCCGCGCAGCTTGCGCCACGTCGCGATACTTTCCGCCAAGCTTCGTTGGGCTCGGTGAACTGCAACCGGTGTAGTTCGTGAGGGGGCTTTACGCTCCATATGTGGCGCACTATAGGCGATACTGCACCATATATCGACCATTACGCTCTGCGCCTTAATGGGCTCCCGGACCGTGTCGAGTTCCGATTTACGCATCGGCGCTATCACCGCGCCGTGGCGGGGCGCTTGAGAAGCGCCACGACCGCCGCTTGATGGTCGAGCCTCGCGCTCACGCGGATTGTCGCGTGAGCGGCTGTGCACGGGCCCAGCTTGAAGGTCGCCGTCAGCTTGCCGCCCTCGAAGGCGATCGTCCTGGTGGCCGCGGCCACCGTCCGGCCGTGCAGCTGGCTCGAAAAGCTCACGCGGACCTTCCCGCTCCCGTGGCCCCGTGTGGGAGTCGCCGTAGGCGCGGGCTAGCCTCTACCTCTGACGATGGCTCTTGGAACCGATGCGCTCTTGACAACGATGCGTCCGCTCGTCGTCAAGCTCGAGCGCGCTCTTCAGGCGGCGATGCACGCCGGGCTGCAAGTGCCCACCAAGCCCGCTCCGCGGATCGAGCCCGCCGCCGATGGCTCCGGCCGTCAGTGGGTCGAGGCCGAGATCGACTTTCAGCTATTGCGCCGGGAGCTGATGAGCTCGCTCGAGCAGAGCGGAGCCCTATTCGGAGCCGAAGCAGTCCTCGCCCAGGCGCTCGGCCTCGACCCTCACAGCCGCGACGGCAACGAGCGCTCGTGGACACCGCAGGGCCAGGTTATAGACGTCTTTCTCGAGGACTATCTGAGCGCCGCGTGCACCGCCAGCCAATCAGCCGATGCGCCCACCACGATCGAGTTGTTCGAGGACTCTGTCGATGCAGCCCTCAGTGCCGAGATCGACCGCCTTCAAGAGTTCCTCGCAGCGCCAAACTTCTCCGGCCAGCTCATCGTCGCGATCGCGGGCGTCGACGTCGGACAGGAGCCTCTGCAGCTCGAGCCTGACCTGCGCATCGTGCCCTTCTCGTAGCCCATCTCCGGTCGAGCCCGGCGAGCCTGTGTCTGCGTGACTTGCGCCGTCGCGCGCTGAGCGCTACAAGTGGCTGACTTTGAGTCGGGGCTCCAGCTCTTGAAGCTCTTGGACGATCACGTCGCGGTGACACTCGGTGTGGTCGCGCTCGAAGCAGAGCAGGCAAGCCGGGTCGTCGCCTAGGCTTTCAGCGAGTTCGACCAGCGCCGAGCGTGAACCGTTGTTCAAGTGCTTGCGGTAGACGGCAGCGCCGCCCTCGACGTCTCCCGCCCAATAGCGCTCGCGGTTTGGCTTGGGGTTTCCGAGCGCCTTGACGTGGACGTATTCGATGCCGGACTCGCGCAGCGTGTCACCGAGTGCCGTCTTGGAGAACCCCCGGCGCCGCGACAACGGCAGCTCGCGGACGTTGATCAGCCGCTCGACGCCAGCGGCGCGCAGCGCGTCGACCAGCTCGTCAAGCGAGCGACCCTCGTAGCCGACTGTGAAGAGCTTTGCGGACGTAGTAATATACTTGACTCACCCGGCCTAAAGTAGTAGGCTCACCGTATGAGCCAAGGAACGAAGCGCCCAACAAGCCTCATCGAGGCGATCCGCTACTTCGCAGACCTCGACGTATGCAACGAGTTCGTAGCCGCGCTGCGCTGGCCGAACGGTCCGTACTGCCCGCGCTGCGGATCAGTCGAGTACAGCTACCTCAAGACCCGCAGGCTTTGGAAGTGCAGAGACTGCGCTAAGCAGTACAGCGTCAAGGTCGGGACGATCTTCGAGTCCTCGCCTCTCGGCCTCGACAAGTGGCTCCCGGCTGTTTGGCTCGCAGCGAACACCAAGAACGGGATCTCCTCGCATGAGCTTGGGCGCTCGCTCGGCGTGACCCAGAAGTCCGCATGGTTCATGCTCCATCGGATCAGGCTCGCCATGCAGACCGAAGGCTTCCTGCTCGCTGGCGAGGTCGAAGCCGACGAGACATTCATCGGCGGCAAGACCGGCAACAAGTCGCCCCACCAGAAGCGCGGCAAGCCTCGCGGCGGGCCGGGCGGCAAGACTCCCGTGTTCGGCGTCAAGGAGCGCGGCGGCAAGGTCCGCGCCGAGGTTGTCCCCAACGTCAAAGGCGACACGCTCAAGCCGAAGATCGCCAAGGCCGTCAAGACCGGGTCAGCCGTCTACACCGACCAGGCTCCCGCCTACCGTGGCCTCGAAGGACTCGGCTACGACCACGACACCGTCAACCACGCCGAACGCTATGTGGACGGCCGCGTCCACACCAACGGGCTCGAGAACTTCTGGGCGTTGCTCAAGAGGGGCCTGAACGGAACTTACGTCAGCGTCGACCCCGAGCACCTGTTCCGCTACGTCGATGAGCGCGTGTTCGCCTTCAACGGGCGCCACGACTCGGACTACGGGCGCTTCTCGGCGGTCCTGGGCGCCGCTCCCGGCCGTCGGCTGACCTACGCCGACGTTACCCGGCCGGCCGTAGCCGTCTTCGTCTTCTTGCTTGTTTCCTGCTTTGGTGCCTTGACGAGGCCGCTCAGCAGCGCCTCGAAACGCTCGAACTCACCGTTTGCGTCCGCCGTGGTTTCTTTGGCGTTGGTGATGATCGTGTTCCCGCCTGGATTCGTGTTCATGACGTTCCTTCCGGTAGTTGCATCTGTATCGCCTTGAAGGGGATCGTGCGCTGGTGCACGCCATCGATGAGAAGCTCCATGCTGTAGCGCCCCGGTGCCGGCAATTTAGGGCGGCCAGGAAAGTTCCAAGGGATCAGCAGCTCGCCCTCATCGCCCGGCTCCACACCCTCCGGCGGTGGTTCCGCCTGCATCTGCGCCTGAACTTCAGTGACCTTCTCGCCGTCCTCGCCCTGAACAATGATCTGAAGCTGGTGCGGATGCTGCGCCTCGGTCTGGTGGACCATGATGCGCAGGGCCAGCGTCAAGCCAAGCTCCGCCGGATATTCGGGCCGCACGACGCTGGTGATGCCGCCCCCGAGAATGTGCAGGAGCCCCTCTCGGACTGTCGCCGCATCGCACAGGAGAGCGGTATCGACGCGCATAGAGCGCTAGGCCGGGACGGGGACTCGTCGTTCGGCGAACTCGACACGCATTGGAACAGGGCTGCCTTCGCCCCCAAGCCGCACCACATCGGCTTTGAGTGTGTTCTGCTTCCCCAGCTCTGGGCGCGGGAGCGAAAGCCACCTGATGTGTCCTTCTGGACCCCATGTCTCCCAGTCAACAGCGGCGAACACAAGCGCGTCGCGCAGCTCCCGAAGGATGCCCAATGCCTCGTTGCCTTCGCCGTCTACAAGCAGCACCAACGTGCCCACAGCCAGCTCGCCATCACCATCGGCGTCCTCTTGGAGGCCACGAACAAGACCGCTCGCAAGCGCGTTGAAATCGACCGTTAGCGTGAGCATCTAGACCTCCTGTCCGGATGTGGTTGGCTCCGGAGCGCCGAACTCCTCCTGGAGTGCGCTCCAATCCTCATCGGTTGGTGGCGTCCGAATTGTGAGCAGGTAGTGACCGCGCGGACTATCCGGCAAGAGCCCAAAGCCGCGCGCCCGGAGGCGGCCGACCGTGCTCGTGCGCATCTGGCCGTGGGGGAGATAGTGCAAAGGGGGTTTCGCATCGGGGTCATCGTGGCTGCGCGCGAGCTGGACGACCTCGACCGCCGAGAGGTCGGCGGCGGCCCACACAGAGAGGCCACGGATGCCGACCTCGCGGAACGCGCCCTCGGCGCTCCGGGTCGTCTGCTCCGGGAGCATGATGCCGCCTCGGACCACAATGGCGTCGTCCGGCAGGTCAGCAGGCGAATCTGGCTCTGGGGGTAGTCCAGCCACACGCAACCAGCATAGGTCGGCGGCATTAAGCGTGGATCAGCAATAGCCCGCATGTCTCCCACGCCCCCATCTGGGAAGTATCCCGGGCGCGGGACGCTGCGTCAAGCGCCGGCCCGGAGAGGGCCGGGGCAAAAAGATCCGTCCGATACAGTCTGCGATGAAGGGCCGGCGTCTTGCAGCCCCTCGGGACGGCAAGAAGCTTGGTTCGGAGAGCCCGCTACGGCGGGCTCTCCGCCGTTAATGCCGAAGCCGCCTAGCCATGGTGAGCTAAGTATATCGCTACGATAGTTGTCTGCATGCGGCTCGATGCGCGGCTCGACGAGTAGTCACGTGCGCGAGCGGCGGTGATCTGTCCAAGGGTCCGAAGCGGTTGACATCCTCGGTGGGTGCATCCAACTGGCCGCTTCCGCGACCGCGAGGAGTCGCGGTTCTACCAAGCTCGTGGGCTCTCACCGGAGCGGACTTGGCAGGTGCTCGGTGACGAACTCGCCCGCGTGCTGAGAGATGCGCAGCGGGCATTCTGGCGCGCGCCTCTACACGTCGGTCCCGAGCGCATCCGCTGGTGGCATGGGGCGATCTTCGCCCGCCATTTCCCACATGACGGGGGGCGCTTCCGCCAAGAGCGCGCGTACTTCGGAGCGGTGACCGTGGATGGTGGTAGGCGCCAGCTCGATGGAAGCTCGCCCGACACTCTGCGCCGGGATCTCGCGGAGGTCTGCGTCTCGTTCAACGGCAGCGTTGAACGACTAGGGAAGCAGAGCGCCGGTGTTCTGGAGCAGACCCGCGTGGCAGGCGCTATGTATGCGGGTATCCTGCGTGTGCATCCCTTTGCTGACGGGAATCACCGCACGGGCTTCGTCGCGCTCTCGGCCGCACTGTGGTCATTGGGACTGCCAGCCGTCGACTTTGCCCAGGATGCGGACATGGCCGACCACGACTATGCCGTCGCGCCGGCGCTCTTCGCGCGTGACGGGGACATCGAGCCATTCGCGCAGCTCCTCGCGACTCGGATCGAACGCGCGAGACAATCCGCGACATGAGATACCCTCAGGGCATGGAAAGCGGCCTGAATCGCTCGAATGGGACGCGTGACGTTGCGCAGATCGTGCGCGGGGATCGACTCGTGGAGGCGACCCCCGAGGCCGTCCGCGAACTGGCCGAGAGCGCGATGCTGCTCTCCCAGGGCGCACGGCGCGCGATCGAGATGAAGCGCGAGGCCACCGAAGCCGACGCTCACGCTACGCCCGCCGCCGCGGACTGAGCCCCGCTAGTCTTCTCACGGCTGCGCAGGGGCAGAGGGTGCGCGAACCCACGTACGCCGACGTTCGCAACCCACCTGGGCATTCCGCTCTAGCAAGCCAACTTTCGCACCCATCCCACCAGTATCGCCCATGCCAGTTGTCTGCGGTGATCTTGCCAGATGCTAGGCGGCCAGCTGTTACAGGTCGCGTGGGCGCACGGCGATGTTGAGCCGGGCGACTCCGCGGAGTAGGCGCTCGGCAACGCTCACGAGCTTGCATGCGAGCATTTGCGCGAGCGCCACGTATTGCGCGTCGTAGGTCTTTGCCCAGCCGAGGTCATCCGCGAGGCGCCATGCGGCCGGGTTCTCGAGGGCAATTCTCCACGGCGTCGGCGACAGAGCAGAATTCGGCTTCAGTGGAGACCATGGCTGGGGGTACCTCCAGGTTCTCAACGCCCAGCTCACCGTTGAAGTGACCGAAATGGGGATGATCGAAGTCCTGAAGGATGCCGCAGCACAGCTCTGAGCGGCAAGTGGGTCGGCCATCGGCCTGCGGAGCCGGCCCTTCGTGGCCGCCGGGGACTACCTCGCCTTCACCTACACCACAGCCCGCCTCGAGCCGTATCTGGTCGTCTTCAATGCTCAGCGCGGGAGCACCCTGCTCGATCTGAACCTCCGCGCGGGATGTGGCCCCATCAACAGCCCCTGTGTGAACAGCCCCTGTGTGCAGGCAGTCAGCGCGGTCGAGCTCGCTCGGAATGGCTGGCTCGCCGAGTTCGACCCCGACGGCTCGTTGGCGGCGACCGACGGCCACCACACGACGGTCAACTGCGAGAACAGATATATGATCGACCGGTGACGCTCGTGCGAGGAACGGTCGTGGTGCTGCTCCTGCTGGCATGCCTCGCGGCGTCCTCCGCGCAGGCGGGTTCTAGACCACCCACGCTCGGATCGACGAGCTACCCCGGGAAGGGGTTCCCCAGCCGATTCCCCGGGTTCGGCGCCGTGGCACCTCGCTTGGTCAGCGCCAACGGTGACGCCAACAGCACCGTCGAGCACGTCCGCTGGGTCGGCTGGGGGACGCGCGACGCGCGGGGCTACGGCTCGAGCTACGAGTTCGCGTCAACCGGTGGCTACCTTCCCGGTCTGTTCCCCGTCGAGCTTCGCGCCACCGATCGCGGCCGTTGCAGGCCGAACGGTCCGATCGTCTACCGCCGTCTCCTCCGCCGCGACAGGATCGACGGCGGCACCGCGTGGTCGTCGTGGGTCGCGTGGCCAGATGTGTCATATCCGCACCCCCAGCTGCTCTGCTGAGGGCGTCAGGCGCCGAGGCGAAGGCCAAGCCGAAGCTTCTCCCTCTCAGGAGCTGCAACAGCGTGCTCGTCGCACCGGACTTCAAAGACGAACTCGAAGAAGAGTCGCCAGGCCCGAGACGGTCGCGGGACACGGCGTGCGCGCCGAGGCCAGCTCGTGCACCTATGCGGGCCGCACCGCTGCGGGTTCCACGGGAGGCACCACATCGCTCCCCACCGGCAAGCTCGGAGTGGAATGCATCGCGAACATCCTCAAGCTCCACGAAGCCGAAATTTCCCCGCCCCCCGGCGGCTGCTACCGCATCGCGCACGCCACCCTCGTCGTCGCGCTCGGGCACAACCTCGAAAAGGTCGCCGGTCAGCTGAAGAAGGGCGTCAAGGCCACTCACTGGCCTGCGGGCTTCACCCGCCAGGTACTGCATGGCGTGGGGGACAGGGCCGAATTCGGCTTCGACGGCACGCACGGCTACGGCTACCTGCAGGTTCTGAACGCCCAGCTGACCGTCGAAGTGACCGAACTCGGCGTCATCGAAGTGCTGAGAGACGCGGCGTCGCAGCTCTGAGCGCCCCCGAGGCCGATCCCAAAACTCTCTGCCCTCAGGCGCTCACCCTCACCCGTGGGCCACAAGCGTCGCGATGATCCCCGCTGGGGAGTCCTGCTGCGCCGCGCCGTTCCGGTCGCCCGTTTCCAGTCGCGGTGCCCGGGGTACGACACCACAGGGCACCAAGCCCTGGAGCGATGGCCGGCTTTCGCCGCATGCCAAACGACAGATGCTCGGCCACGGAGGCAACATTAGGTTGAGTATCGCTCGTCACTCGGGACACATAGCGCCACCTGATGCACTGCAACTGCTCATGCGGCGTCTCGGCGCCCAGCGCGACGAAGTCTCGTTTGCGATCGTCGGCGCAGAGATCACGGCGCGACTGGGCGACGACGACGGCGATCCCGCGACTCGCGAAGCGAGAGCCGAAGCTGGTCGATGGGTGGTATTCGAGCTCGTCAGAGATGTCTGCGAGCGGGCCCCCGAGCTGAAGACCGACTGGTACGCGGTCAGCTACATCGCCTAGACCATATGGTCGTTAGGTCGGTCGGCGTCGCCAGGCCGGTGCGCTACGGGCCGAGTCGTACCCCGCGAACCAGGGTGAACGTCGGGAACGTCTTCTTGCTGTGGCTGTTCTGAAGTACTCGCGTTTCGGCCTGCAGGTACACAGCCGGAGCGCTCTGCAGGGACGCGGGCAGCTGGACGGCTGTCGAGTACGTGCCGCTTCGGCCCAGCTTCGCAGTCGCCACGACGGTGCTGTTTGCGATCCCCGAGCACGATGCCGACGCGCGGATCGTGACCGGTAGGATCTTCTTCGCCAGCGGAGGCGTCACGCTGCCGGCGAACGTGATCGTGCGGCCCGTGGCCGTGATCGCCGTCGTGTACATCCGGCGCGCGAACTTCAACGCGCCGCTGCGCACGCGGCCGAGCTTCGCTGCGAACAGCGCGCGGTTGGTGAAACGCAGCGACCGCGGCGGCAGCGCCACCGTCGCCTTGAACGAGAGATCTGCCTGCACCGTGGCCTGCGCGACCGTCTTTCCGTTCCAGCTCGACACGATCGCCACGCGCTTGCCGACCGCGCTCGCCGGAGCGACCCCCAGCACCTGGGTGCGACCGCTGTGCGGGAACACGTCCGTGAGGATCAGCTTGTTCGCCACGCAGCCGACCGCGGCTGGGACGTGGGGGAAGGGTGGCGGCGGCGCAACGAAGGGTGATGGCGGCAGCTGCGCCGGCGGTGGCGTCTGCGTCGGCGTGGCGCCGGGTGTGACGTTGGTCGTGATCGCGCCCAGCTTGCTCGCGTCGAACTCGCCGAACCACATCCGTGAGTCCGGCCCCGCTGTGATGTAGATCGCCCCCACGTTTTTCGGGCCGATCGAGTACTCGGTGATGTCCGCGCCGGAGCTCGCGCTGGTGGGGATCGACCCGATGTTGTTGCCGTTCTCCTCGGCAAACCAGAGTCGGCCGTCGGGGCCGCTCCTGATCCCGAACGGGAGGCTGCTCGGCGTTGGTGTCGGGAACAGCGTGATCACGCCCGCCGGAGTGATTCGTCCCACCGCGGCCGGAGTCGCGAGCGTGAACCAGATGTTCCCGTCCGGCCCCAGTGTCAGATCCTCGATCGTGCTGTCTCCGGAGGGCAGTTCGAATTCGTTGCCCGCGCCGGTTTTCCCACCGGTGTCCATTCGGCCGATCTTGTTTCCCTCGCCGTACCAGAGCTTTCCGTCGGAGCCCACTGTCACCCCCGAGACCGACGTCGAGGAGTTGGTTTCGTAGCCCGCGATTTCGCCGCCCGTGGTGATTGCGCCGATCTGCTTGTTCCAGCCGAACCACAGCCTCCCGTCGGGCCCGGAGACGATTGAGCCGTATCCACCGGTGCCGCCGCCCAGCGCGTAAGGCGTGATTTCTGAGGTTTTCGTGACGCCGACCGGCACCCTGTCGATCTGGTTGTCCTGCGCCACCCACATGTTGCCGTCCGGGCCCGTGGTGGCCGCCTCGCCCAGCGCGGGGCTGGGTAGCTGAACGAGATCGGATTCGGAGATGGCGCCGCTCGTGGCCATCCGTCCGATGAACGTCCCGCCGACATGGTTGCCGCTGTCGACGATCCAGATCTTTCCGTCAGGGCCCGTCGTGATGCCGTAGGGCGTCGTCGTGATCGGGATCGGGTACTCGGTGATTTCTCCCGCGTGCGCCGAGGCCGACGTCGCGGTCCCAAGCATCAACCCAGCGGCCAGCAGCAGCGATCCGACGCCCGCGCGGGCTCGCTTCCACGCGAGCGGACCGGCCACCACAGCGCGTCCTCGGCGCGAGGCAGAAGTCCCGGAGCGGAAGGATCGGGGAGATAGCGGATGCACGGCCGCCCAACCCTAACCGGTTTACCGCTGGCGAGGTTGGTCTCTTTCGACTGGAAGGCTGCTCAGAGCACCCGTCGCGCCCAGGTGAACTGCTGCGCCAGCCAGCCCGAGATCAGCGGCAGGACGTAGACGCCCTGGCCCGATGAGTGGATCGCCCATTCACCGCTCAGGGCGATCGCCTCGTGGTTCACGTTCGTCTCGCTGGCCTTCGAGTTGAAGTGCGCCGAGCTGAAGAACAGAAGGTCGCCGGGCTGCACTGCGGCCAGGCGGATGCGCGCGTTCCTGGGTATTTCGCCGGCCTGTTCGGCGGCTGTGCGACCGAGGATCTGAGCACCCCACGAGAGTCCTGAGCCCTTGTACACGCGCCAGGCGAAGCCGGAGCAGTCATAGCCGCCGTGTTCGAGCCCGTCCGACGTGTCGTCGGTCGTGCCGCCCCACACGTACGGCATGCCGATCTTCGCCACGGCAATGCGCAGCACCTCAAGTTGGTTGGCGTCGAAGCGGGGGAGCGAGAAGGCGCTCAGCGTCTGGCGCGCGTCTTCCACAGCCCAGGTTCCGGCCTGCATCATCAGCGCCAGGGAATGCGCCGCTTCGGCCCGCGTGATCGCGCTCCACGGGTACAGCTCCAACGAGTCTTCTCCGGCGGGGTGGTCGTAGCGCAGACCCAGGTAGCGCGCGAGGACCTCGGTGCCGAAGTAGCTCGGCGGCCGAAGGCCGGCCGCGGAGGCGGTCTGTTGGACGTGGCCGGCCACGTCGCCGAGGCCCAGTTGGTCTACCGCGAGCGCGTCGAAGCGCGTCACCGTCACGGACCCGCCGGCCTGAACAGCCGGTGTCGGCGCCGGGCCGCCCTGCTGAGCGGCGAAGGCCGAGAGCGCCTGGCTCGCCGCCTGCGAGCTCAGGGAGGCGGCACCCCCGAAGCTGCCGTCCGCTGCGTCGCCCATCAGCCCCGCCCTGACCACGAGCTGCTGAGCGGGCCGATCCCACGTCGCGGCGCTGAGCTTCTTCGCCGACGCCCCGCCCGGGACCGCCAGGGCCGCCACTCCGACGAGCACACAGGCGTACACGGCCCGGCAACGCGATCGCGACACTCGCCGGCACGTTCGACAGAGGCTCTGGCGCCGGCGGCTCACGAGGGTCCATCGACTGAACGACGGCCTGGCTGAGCCCGGTGCCCACCGCATGGACGCCTCGGCCACGACCTCCCACGGCTTACCCCGCTCGCCATAATCCCCCGATGCCCGCCCCGCGCTCCCGACGTGCGCCCGGCGCGAGCGCAGTGGCGCTGCTCTCCGTCGCGGCGCTGAGCATCGGCTGCGGCGAATCCAGTCCGTTGGCCGGCACCGTTCGGGTGCACGGCGCCGCCGCCGGCGCAGCCGTCCCCGCCGCCCACGCCCCGACCGTCACGCCGACGCACGCAGGGCCCGCGAGGACGGTGGCGCGGGCTCGGGCCGACCCCGCCGCTGCGACGGGCCCACCGGCACATCATCCGATCCCGCCCGCCCATCCCGTTCCCGCCGCCTTCCGACCTGCGCCCGGCGCATCCTCCGACGCCGAAGTGCGCAGCGAGCTCGCGCAGATGGAAGCGATCCAGCACCGCCGGCGCCAGGCCGCGCTCAGCGCGGCGGCAGCCGACCTGGCCGGGCTGCTGCCGTGGGCGCAGGAGCCCCGGTCGGGGGTTCAGAGCAGCGTCGCCTCCGTATTCACCGACTACGGCCTCGGGCTCGCGTGCGGCGGCGTGCTTCACCGCAACCAGCTCGGCGTGGCCCACAAGACCGCGCCCTGCGGCACGCTCATCACTTTCACCTACGCGGGGCGCAGCCTGACCGTGCCCGTGATCGATCGCGGCCCCTACATCGTGGGACGCGAGTGGGACCTCACCGGCGCGACCGCCGCCGCACTCGGCTTTCCCGGGCTCGGCAAAATCGAATGGGCGCTCGCCCGCTGAGCTTCGGAGCGCGGGCAGTCCGGCACCCGGCGACGGCCCCCTGGGGTGCCGCTCGACGCGAACTACACTGCGCCGATGTTCGCCTTCGCCCTTCCGACTCGATCGCTGCGGCGGCTCAGCCACGCGGTCCCGATCGCGCGGCTGCTGCTCGTCGCAGAGGTGGCGCTGCTCGCTTGGCGCCACATCACACGGCTCGATCGCGCCGAGCGCCGCCGGCTGCTGGCACTGATTGCGCGGACCCGCGGCCGTCCCTCCGCGCTCACCGGCGCCGAGCGGCGCGAGCTCATGCTGCTCGTCGCTCGCCTCGAGCCGCGCCTGTTCCTCGGGCTCGCCGTCAAGCGCTTCAGCCCTGTACCGGTGCCCAAGCGCCTGCTCTACGGCCGGCGCGACAGCCGTGCGAGGCGCGCGCTGGCGTCGGGCCGCGGCGGCTGACCGCCACCGATCCTGCTCCCGCGCCCCCGGCCGATTGCGAGTGACAGCATGCAGATGAGAAGCGTGCAGAGCGCGACCAGCGCCGCGATCGCGAGACCGGGAGCGCTCGCGTAGACCGCCACCGCGACGATCAGCCCCAGCACGACGTCGACCGCGATCAGGTTGCGACGCCGGGTCCCCGCGCGAGGCCGCAGTTGGGTGCTCCTCGGCGCGGGCCGGGCGCTCATCGCGGCGGGGTGGGCAGGAGGTGGATTCGCGGCACGCGTCCCATCCTCAATCGTCTCTCTAAGTGGCGCGTAATCGCCTGATGAGAACCCTCATGTGTGGCGCCCACACAGCGCGCGTCGGACTCCGCCGCCTCCCGAGCGCAGCGATCGGCGAGACTGTCGGCACTCGACTCCGACGGGAGTCTCACACGACGAAAGGCGGGCGATGAGCGGCGATCCCAACCTCGGCGGCAAGGTTGCCGTGGTAACCGGCGGCGGCTCGGGCATCGGACGCGCAACCGCGCTCCTGCTCGCCGCCCGCGGCGCGAAGGTCCACATCGCCGACGTCAACGCCGAGACCGCCGAGGCGGTCTCCCGCGAGATAGGCGGTCAAAGCGCCGCCCACGTACTCGACGTCTCAGACCCCGATGCCGTGGAGGCGTTCGCCGCGTCGGTGTTCGCCGCCGACGGTCACGTCGACATCCTCCACAACAACGCCGGCATCGGCTACGGCGGAGGCATCGAGTCGACGACGATCGCAGACTGGCAGCGCGTGATCGCAGTGAACCTGCTCGGCGTCGCCTACGGCATCCAGGCGTTCGTCCCGCGCATGCTCGAGCAGGGTCGGCCTGCCTCGGTGATCAACACCGCCAGCCAGGCGGGTCTCACTCCAACGCCCAAAATGGCCCCGTACGCCGCGTCGAAGTACGGCGTCGTCGGCCTGACCGAGTCGCTCAACGCCGAGCTGTCAAGGCGCGGCATCCATTTCAGCGCGATCTGCCCCGGGATCATCGACACCCCGATCGTCGCCACCGGGATCATGCGCGGCGAGGTGGCGCAGATGCACGGCAAGCTCACCGAGTTCTACGACAAGCGCGGCGCCTCACCCGACGAGGTCGCCCAGGCGGTGCTCAAGGCGATTGTCAAGCACACGCTGATCGTGCCCGTGCCGCGCCGTCAGGTGACCGCGCCCTACCTCCTTCACCGTCTCTCGCCGCGCCTGATGCAGCCGCTCGCACGCGCCGTCGATCGGATGGTGAGCAGATGGTGAGATGTGCGCAGCATCCGCCGGTCGATCACGGCCGCCTGCACCGCTTGCGCACGCGTCGACCCAGCGCTACTCTCAAGCGATGAAGTTCAGGATCACCCGACACGCCACCGCTTCACCTCCGCAGGATGCGCTGGACCTGTTGACCGAGCGGATCGGTCGCAGACGCGAGGACGTTCTCTTCTCCCGCGTGGGAACCGAGATCCGCGCGAACCTCGATCACGACGATCCGGTCGGACGCACGCTCGACGAACGCACCGACATCGGTCGCCGCGCCGTGCTCCAGATCGTCGGCGACATATGCGAGCGCGCTCCCGAGCTCAAGCTCGACTGGTACGCCGTCAGCTCCGCCCGCTAGCTGCGCATCTGTCCAAACGCCCGGCCGAGATGCTGGCCAGCCGGCCGTTCCAGCCGCCACGCGCTCGCGCCATGCTTTCACCTATGGCTGAGGATCCAGAGATAATCGGAGGACCCACACTGATCCTGGCGCCGCGGCCGGGTGAAACGTACCGCTGGAAGGTCCAGCACGGTCCTGCCGAAAAGCATGTCTACGTGCAGATCGCGGACTCGCTGAGCCCCGAGGCCTTCGAGGACCCGCTCCGCTCTGGGATCGAGTCCAAGGGTGAGTCCGTGCTGCTGAAGCTACTCGAGCGTGGCAACGTCCCGACGCGCATCAAGATCACCTCCGCGGGGATCACCGAGGTTGGCGTCGATCGCCGCTCGCGTCCCTGCTCGGTCTGACCTGGCGCGGCGCGCGCCGGCCTCAGTCTGAGACCGCGGGCCGCGGGCTGCGGGCCGCGGGCTGCGCCATGAGCGGGCTCGGCGCCGTCGCGAGCGCGGCCTGGCGCGCGGTCGCGAACAGGCCCTCGACCCCGTCGGCGCCCAGCGGCTCGCCGATGAAGAATCCCTGGGCCAGCGTGCAGCCCATCGCCTGCAGCGCAGCCATCTGCTCGTATGTTTCAACGCCCTTGGCGATCACCGTCAGCGACAGGTCGCGGCCGAGGATCAGGATCGCCTCGAGCAGCCAGTTGCGGTAGTCCTCGTCGTCTGAGGCGGCGAGGCAGCTGCGGTCGACCTTGAGATTGTCGAGCGGCAGCCGCTGCAGGTCCGAGCGGTAGGCGTAGGCGTTGCCGAAGTCGTCGATCGCGATCTTCACGCCCAGCCGCCTGACCTCCTCGAGGCGCTCGGCCGAGGCGGCGACGTCGCGCATGACCGTCGACTCCGAGATCTCGAGCGTCAACAGGGCGGGCGCGATGCCCGACTGGTACAGCGCACGGCGGACATCGGTGACGAAGCCCTCGCGATTCATCTGGTTGGCCGAGACCATCACCGAGATGCCAACCGGCGGCCCGGCCACATTCCATGCCGCGGCCCGTGCGCAGGCCTCCTCCAGCACCCAGCGGCCGATTGGGACGATCAGGCCGGTCTCCTCGGCCAGCGCCAGGAAGTCGGCCGGAGCGATCACCCCGCGCTTGGGGTGCTGCCAGCGGATCATCGCCTCCAGGCCCACTATCTTCGAGCTCGTGAGGTCGCGGATCGGCTGGTAGAGGAGGAAGAACTGGCGCTCCTGCAGCGCCGTGTTCAGCTCGGCCTCGAGCACGCCGCGCCCCTCGATCACCGAGCGCATGTTGGCGTTGAAGACGGTATAGCCGTCCTTGCCGGCGGCCTTCGCGCCGTCCAGCGCCAGCTGCGAGTCGCGCAGTAGGTCCTCCGTGCTCGAGTACTGGCCGTAGGCGATGCCGATGCTCGCCGTCACGAAGAAGCTCGGTCCGAAACCGTCGAGCTCGACCGGCTTGTGCATCGACTCGATCACCCTGCGGGCCAGCGAGTCCAGGCGAACCCCGCGCGCGGCCGACTCCACGAGCACGACGAAGCGGTCGCCCCCCAGGCGCCCGACGGTGTCCTGAGCGCGCACCACGCTCGCGAGTCGTCCTGCGACGGTCAACAGCAGCTGGTCGCCGGCGGCGTCGCCGAGCTTCTCGTTGACGTCCTTGAACCAGTCGATGTCGATGATCAGCGCGCCGGCGAGCATGCCCGACTGGCGCCCCGTGCGCGCCAGCATCCGCTCTGCGAGATCCAGCGTGAGGCCGCGGCTCGGCAGGCCGGTCAGCTTGTCATAGAGGTCTTCGGGGTCGCTCTCGCGGGTCTCGCGCACCGGCGCGCGTCCCCGTCCGGAGCCAAGCAGCAGGATCAGCAGGCCCAGCGCCGCGCTCAGCACGCAGCCGGCGACGAGCAGCGCGAGCGCGCTCGCGTCCGCCAACACGCCGGCACCGGCCGGCGGGCCGAAGCTCCTGAGCGTCCAGCCGTTGTGGAAGGTGAAGGTCCTCGCCTGCGCGCCCGCACGCGGCGTGCCGCTCGTGAACGTCACGTTCGTCGCGTTCGCGGTGTAGCGCAGCCGGGCCGCGCTGTCGGCGTGACCGCGGAAGGTCTGCGCCAGCACCGCCTGCGGCAGCAGCACCTCGCGCACCCAGCCGACGAACGCGGCGTTGCGGCCGCGGACCGACACCGGTCGCACGTTGCCTCGGTAGACCGGCGTCTCGATCGAAAGCGCACTCGTCGATCCAGCGGCGGCGAGCGTGACGACGCTCTGGCCGGAGACTCGCGACACGCGCAGCGCACGGTTCTTCTTGCAGTAGTCGAGGCCGGCGGGCGTCGTGCGGAACGTTCCTCTGCCAAGCCCGGCGAGTGCAACGCAGCGGGACGCGCCAGAGCTTGCGGGCACGGCTCGCGTGGCCACGGAGCCCGTCGCCGCAGCGGCCGGCGGGTTCGCCGTGCGGCCTGAGATCCGCGCGCGGAATGCGGCCAGTTCGGCTGCCGGCACGAGCGCTATGAGACGCAGCTCGAGGAGCTCGGGGTAACGGCTCGAGGTGTGGGCCCATTTTGCCCAGGCGTGGAATTCCGCGCCTGTGGCCTTCGGGTTGGCCGCAAAGAACGTCGTCGCGGCGATCGCGAGGTCTTCCTCGTGCTGGATCGCGAGCTTGATTGCGGCGGCCGTGTCGCTCGATGTCTGGCCAAAGCGCTGCGAGGCCGTGCGGGCGTCGGTCCGTGCGACCGAGCGCGCACCGAGAAGCGATCCGGCTGCCCCTGCGCCCGCGCACAGCAACGCGACGGCCACCCACATCGCCCGGCGCTGCACGGAGCGCCCGTGCGCAGGCGTGGCCGAGGGCGGCGGCGTCGACGCTTCGTTCGCTGCACCGTCAGGACCGAGGCTCGTGCCGAGACCGACTTCGGGCTGCGCGGTGTCACTCGGCGGGCCGGGCTGGATCGCCCCGTCGGCGGACGCCGTGACGGGTGCGCCGACAGCGCCGTCGCTCGCAGGTCGTGGCTGAGGCGCTTTGTTGTCGGACATCGGTTTTCCCCCTAGTGCTTCCTGCGTGTGCAGATTCGCTCGCCTTCACTGATCGAGCGCTGCTGCTGATTTCTGTCTGCTCGGTGTGCGTGTTTGGACGAATCGCCAATCGATCCGGCGGCGAGTGCTGCTCAATCCGTCCTTCGGCCACACGCAGGCAGGGCTTGAGTCACGACAGCGCGCTGCCGAAGAGGGACCGATGGACCTCGACTGCGGGACGCGGACTCCGCTCGCTCTCAGCCTCGCGCCGTTTGCCGCGGCCGCAGCGCTCGCGTGGGTGACCGTGATCATCGGCAGCTCGATCGACTGGGCGACCTACACGCTCGCCGCTGCGCTGGTGCTCGTCTCCGGAGCGCTCGCCGCCGCCCGCGTCACGGGACGCTGGACGACCCGCTTCGGCGGCACACTCCCCGCGCTGGTGTTCCTCGCGGCGGTGGCGCTGCTGCGCAGCTCCGCCGGCGGCATCGCCTCTGGCGCCGGCGTCATCTCGCTGATCCCGGTCTTCTACACCGCGCTCAACAGCGACCGGCGCCACGAGCTCTACGTCGTGCTCGCCGGCGTCGCGGTGTTCTACCTCGCTCCGATTGTCCTCGTCGGGCCGCCCTCCTATCCACACACGCAGTACCGCGTCGCTCTCCTGACGCTCGCGGTCAGCTCGATCATCGGGCTCGCGAGCAGGCGCCTGGTGCTCGACGCGCGTCACCAGACGGGCGAGGCACTCAGCCGCGAGCGGATGCTCGGGGCCGTCAACGAGCTTGTCCGCGAGCTCTCCTCCAGCGCGCAGGCACGGGAGGACGTGTGCGACGCCGCTAGGTCGATCGGCGAGGCGACGATGGCGATCCTGTACGAGCCGCTGGCGGGCACGAGCCTGATGCGCTCGACGGCGATGTCCGGGTTGGAGTCACCGGCGATCGAAATATCGACGCTCGAGCCGAGCGCGGTAAGCGAAGCCTTCCTCTCCGGGCAGGCCCGGCTCATCGAGCGCGACGTCGAGGCTCACGTCGCAAGCGTTGCTCTGTGGAGGGCGGCCGGCCGGCCGCAATCGATCCTGTACGAGCCACTGTTGCGAGGCTCGCAGCCCGTCGGGGTGCTGGTGGTCGGCTGGCCCGGCGGTGTGAGAGCCGCCGGTCCCCGCATGAGCGTCGTCTCGCTGCTCGCTCACGAGGCGGCCGCGGTGATCGATCGCGCGGATGCGCTCAGCGAGCTGAGCGATCTCGCGAGCACCGATCCGCTCACCGGTCTGCCGAACCGCCGCGCATGGGACGCCCGCGTCAACCAGGCGCTCGGCGCCTCACATCAGGTCACGATCGCGATGCTCGACTTCGATCACTTCAAGGAGTTCAACGACACCTACGGCCATCCGGCCGGCGACCTGCTGCTGAAGGAGACGGCAGCGATCTGGCGTGAGCAGCTGCGCGAAGGGGACTTGCTCGCACGCCTCGGCGGCGAGGAGTTCGGCCTGCTGTTGATCGACTGCGACAACTCCAAGGCGCTGGAGGTGATCGAGCGCCTGCGCGGGCTGATCTACCGCGAAAAGACCTGTTCGGCCGGCTTTGCCGCGCGGCGCCCAGGCGAGTCTGCCGAGGCCGTCATGGCGCGCGCCGATCGTGCGCTGTATGACGCCAAGGCGCTCGGACGCGACCGCGTCTACATGAGCAGCTGAGCCACGCCTGAGATGAGCGGCTTACGCAGTCAGGGGGCGCGCGAAGGCTGCTCGTGGCGCACGCGTCGTCGCGCGCCACGAGCCAGTGGGGGAAGCCCGCTCACCCTCACGAGCGGGCCGAGCCCCCTCCCCAAGGGCCTCGTCGGGCGGGAGACGTGACCCGATCCCGACTTTACCCGGCGGGTCAGCCGATAAAACCCAGATCTGCCCGTGGGCGGCGACCACCCCTCAGCCGGCGGGCGCGGCCGAGACACGCCGAGCGCCCTCAGCGCGCGGAGGCCTGCTCGCTGAGCACGCCGTAGGCGTCGGGCCGGCGGGTATCGAGGAACGGAAACAGCGCCAGCCAGTCGCGGCGCTGGTCGAGATCGAGGTCGGCCACCAGCAGCGCCGGCTCGTCGCGTGGCGCCTGCACCAGCTTTCGCCCATAGGGGTCGCAGATGAACGAGGAGCCATAGAAGCGCAGAGGCGGCTCCACGCCGATCCTGTTGACGGCGACCATGAACAGGCCGTTGGCGATCGCGTTTCCACGGATCACCTGCTCCCACAGCGGCTGCGTGTCGAAGTCGGGGTGGTCGGGCTCGGAGCCGATCGCGGTGGGGTAGACGAGCACGTCGGCGCCGCCCAGGCTGTACGCGCGTGCGAGCTCGGGAAACCACTGATCCCAGCAGGTGGGCAGGCCGAGGCGCGCGGCCCCGAGCTCGAGGATCGCAAACGCCTCCGGGTCGACCGGCCCAGGACGGAAGTAGCGATCCTCGTAGTAGCCGGCGGTGACGGGGATGTGCAGCTTGCGCGTGCGTCCGACGAGACCGCCGGTGGGGCTCACGACGATCGCGGTGTTGAAGCCGAGGCCCTCGTTGTCCTCGGCGCGCTCGTACAGCGACGCGTGCACATGGATCCCCGTCTCATGGGCCATGCGGGCGGCGAAGCGATGCGTCGCGCCGCCCGGCAGCTCCTCGGGCTCGACGTCGCTGGCCGCGGCGCCGCCCGGGTCGACGGCGAAGTACCGGCTCAGGGTCAGCTCCTGCAGGCAGACGAGCTGAGCGCCCTCGCTGGCGGCGAGCCGGATGCCCGCTTCGAGCGCGTCGGCGTGCTCGGCGGGATCCGCATGCCAGCGCTCCTGGAGCGCCGCAATGCGGAACGGCGGCAGCGATGAGGGAACCGTCCGGGCCGGCGAGTCGAGCGGCCCCAGCGCGCTGATGATGCGGATCTCCTCCATCGCCAGAGACTTTAGGGCGCGAGGCATCGCGTGACCGAGCGAGGGCGTGTGCGTCCGCTATCTTCGCCCACGGTGAGCGCCACGATCGCCTCCATGCCCGCGGCCGACGGATTTCGGATGCCCGGCGAGCACGAGCCCCACGCCGGCTGCTGGATGGCCTGGCCGGAGCGGCCCGACAACTGGCGCGAGCACGCACGCCCCGCACAGGAGGCCTTTGCGGCGGTCGCCGAGGCGATCAGCGTCTCGGAGCCGGTCACGATGGCCGTCTCCGACGCGGAGTTCGAGAACTGCCGCGCGGTGCTCTCGCCTGCCATCCGTGTGGTCGAGATGTCGACCGACGACGCCTGGATGCGCGACATCGGCCCGACGTTCGTGATCGACGCCGAGGGCCGCACACGCGGCGTCGACTGGGAGTTCAACGCGTGGGGCGGGCTCGATGGCGGTCTGTATCACCCCTGGGACCGCGACCAGCGCGCGGCGCGCAAGGTGCTCGAGGTCGAGCGCGTCGATCGCTACAGCGCACCGATCGTGCTCGAGGGCGGATCGATCCATGTCGATGGCGAGGGCACGGTCCTCAGCACCGAACAGTGCCTGCTGCACCCCAACCGCAATCCGCGTCTCTCGCGAGCCGAGCTCGAGCGCGTGCTGCTCGATCATCTGGGGGCCGAGAAGATGCTCTGGCTCGGCCGCGGCGTGTTCGCCGACGAGACCGACGGGCACGTCGACAACCTCGCCTGCTTCGTGCGGCCCGGGGTGGTGCTGCTGAGCTTCAGCGAGGATCCCTCGGACCCTCAGCACGCGATCTCGAGCGATGCGCTGGAGCGGCTGCGCGGCTCCCGCGACGCTCACGGACGCCCGCTGGAGGTCGTGCTGCTTCCCTCGCCCGGCCCGCTCACGATCACCGCCGAGGAGGCGGCCGGCGTGCTGGCGCTGCCGGGGAGCAAGCCGCGCCTCGCCGGCGAGCGGATGGCCGGCTCCTACGCGAACTTCTACCTCGGCAACTCGCGCGTCGTCTTCCCACTGCTCGATCCCCGCCACGACGACGCGGCGGCCGAGGTTCTCAGCGGGTGCTTTCCCGACCGCGAGGTGGTCGGCGTCGCCACGCGCGAGATCCTGCTCGGCGGCGGCAACATCCACTGCATCACGCAGCAGGTTCCAGCAGTCGCCGCTCGGCCGCAGCGTCGGGACTGAGGCGTCGGTGCGTGGCCTGCCGATGCCGAGCACGCCCCGCCACGACCGAACCTCCGAAAGACGATCGTGGCGGGCGCGCCCCGTGCTGCGTAGAGGGGGATGTGACGGATGCAGCGCGTTCCGAGTGGAAGCATGCCCCGGTGAAGAAGAGCGTAAACATAAATTTCAAAATTCACCCACCGAGGTGATCTGAGGGACGACAATGTACGTCGATGTCTAGATGGCTCGGGGGACAGGGGAAGCGCTGCTCGACGTGCACGCCGAGGTGCCGGCCGTGACGCTGGCCGACGTCCTCGCGCTCAGCCCGTCCGAGGAGGCAGCGGACGCGCGCGAAGCGCGCGCCGCGGTCGCGATCGCCGCCGGCCTGTATCTCGTCGGTGCCCTGCTGTGTGCGACCGCCGCGCTGCTGCCTCACGTCGACTCACCCGCCGGGGTCACCGCGGTCGCGCTCGACGCGCTGCTCACCGCGGCCGGTCTCTTCTACGCCGCCGAGCGGGGTTGGGGCGGGCTACAGCTGGCATTTCTCGCCGACCTCTGGGGCGTCGCGGTGATCGGCGTGCTGTGCGCCTCTGCAGGCGGCGCCGACAGCCCGTTCGCGTTGATCTACTTCTTCGCGATCGGCCACGCCGCGGCGTTCCAGCCGCGCGCGAAGTTCCTGCTCGTGAGCGGAGCGGGGCTGCTCGCATACCTCTCGCCGCTGCTCTACGAAGCGCACATATCGAGCGTGTTCGGCGCCGTCGCATCCGTCGGCATCGTGCTCGCGCTGCTCACCTCGATGGTCGTGCACGCGGCGCTCAATCAGATGCGTGAGCAGCGGCGCCGACTGGAAATCCTCATCTCCGCCACCTCCGAGCTCGACAAATCACTCGATCCCGCGGAGACGCGGCGCACGATCGCCCAGATGGCGGTCCCGGACCTGGCGGCGCTCTGCGTGATCGACGTCCTGCACGAGGACGGCTCCGCCGGCGCGACCGTCGCGGCGGGCGTAGACGCGGCGCTGGCGCAGGAGATCGAACGGATCCACTTGCAGCGCTCGCCGAATACCGAGTCCGAGCGGCTGGTGCACGACGCCGGCTACGTCGCCTCGGCCGTGCTGCCGATGATCGCCCGCGGGCGGACCCACGGCACGATCTCCTTCTGGCGAGCCAAGGGCGAGAGCGGCGGCGACATAGGGCTGCTCGCCGTACTCGAGGATCTCACCCAGCGCGCCGCGATGGCGCTCGACAACGCGCGGCTCTACGCAGAGCGGGCGCTCGTCGCGCGAACGTTGCGCCGGAGCCTGATGCCGGCCGTCCTGCCGACGATCCCCGGCCTGGAGCTCGCGAGCTTCTTCCGCCCGATGGGGGCCGGCGACGAAGTCGGCGGCGACTTCTACGACGCCTTCGGCGATCGCGAGAGCCTCTGGCTCGTGATCGGCGACGTGTGCGGCAAGGGGGCCGAGGCCGCCGCGCTCACCGGCTTCCTGCGCCACACGATCGCCGCCTACACCCGCGAGCAGAGCTCACCGTGCGCGGTGCTCGCGGAGGTCAACCGGGCGATGCTCGGCCAGGACTTCGCCGGCTGCTTCGCGACCGCCGTGCTGGCCCACCTTCGCTTTCGCGGTGAGCAGGCCGAGGCCACGGTCGCGCTGGCCGGACATCCCGCGGCGCTGCTCGCGCGCGCCGGCGGACCCGTCTGCGAGTTCGGCGGCGTCGGGACGCTGCTCGGCATCATCGACGAGCCCGACTTCTCGCAGGCCTCGACAGTGCTCGCGCTCGGCGACGTGCTCGTCCTCTACACCGACGGCCTCGTCGAGGCCCACGCCCCCGAGCGGATCCTCAGCGTCGAGGCGATGGCCGGATGCATCGGTGCGGCGCCACTGCAGCGCGCCGACACGGCGATCGACGTGCTGCTCGAGCTGATCGACCTCAACGGGCGCGTGCGCGACGACATCGCGATCCTGACCGCGAGGATCGGGCAGGCACCTGGGCCGTCTGCCTGAGCCCGCGGCGCCTGGTCCCCGCGCGCCGGGGCGCCAGCTCCTAGCCCTTGTCGAGCGCGGCCGTCTCGGGGTCGATCCCGAGCGAATGCAGCTAGGAGTGAAGCTGTCGCGTGAGATGAGCGGCGATGTAGACGAGGAAGCCGGCTCCGAGCAGCCGCCTGAACCAGTTGTCGCCTTCGACGGCCTCCCGGTAGGCCCACACGGTGAGGCCGATGTAGAAGACTGCGAGCGATGCTCGGTGCGCTTCGCCGCTTGTGAGACGCGCGCTGAGGTCGCCGAGCAGCGCGAGGATCAGCGGCGGGTTGGGGAACTGGACGATCTCGAAGCCGCGCGGCCAGCCGGCGCGGGTCAGCCGGAGCAGCGAAGAGGGGAGGGCGGGCGATCTGGTCATGTGGATCGGAGGGACGGCTCAGCCGTCGACGAGCAGGCTGTCGATCGGTCCCAGCAGCGCCATCGAGCGGCGCGAGACCCCCGGCAGCTCGCTCAGCCTATGGGTCGGGGCCTCGCCGCGCGCCCTGCGTTCGCGCTGCTCCACAGCGAGCGGGCGCCACAACTCGTCGATCACCTGCCGCGGGTTTCCTGCCACCTGCTCGGCGGGGAGCTCCAGGTGCTCTGCCCACAGCCGGATCCTTGTAGCGCGGGCGAGGTCGGGATCGCACGTGACGACGTTCATCTCCGAGTCGTTGAAGAACGAGTGCTCGTTGAGGTTCGCCGAGCCGATCGTCAGCCAGCGATCGTCGACGACGGCGATCTTGGCGTGGACGTAGAGCGGCCCTGGCAGCTCGCCGCTGAGCGAGCAGAGCGTCGTCGCGAGAAAGCGTCCATGACGATCGTCGGCTGCTGCGAGGAGGCCGAGCTGACCGCGGGTGGTGTCGGCTCCGTTGTTCGGCTTGGCAGGCAGCAACACGACGACGCGGAAGTCCTCGCTGGGCGGGTCACGGAGCTTCTCGCTGAGGATCGCGACGACCTGGTCGGACCACAGGAACTGGCTCTCCAGGTACACGAGGCTGCGCGCCGCGCGCAGCGCCCGCGTGTAGGACTCCAGGATGCGGAAATCGCCGCGCGGAAGGAAGCCATAGACGCGCTCCGGGACGGTTCGCACGACCTGCACCTGATGCGACCCCGCGTCCTGCGGAGGAGGGGTCGACGGGACGTGCTCGCCGGTGACCGCCTCCCAGCGCGCCGCGAAGTGATCGGCGACGTCCGCGACCGCCGGCCCCCGCAGGCGGCTCGACGCGTCGAGCCAGCCCAGTCGTCCGCGCATCGGGTGAGCGGAGGAGTCGAAGCGATCTCCGCCCAGCGACGTGAGGTCGATCCCGCCGACGAACGCGATTTCGCCGTCGATGATCACGAGCTTCTCGTGGTGACAGTGCATCGGACGCTCGTGCGAGTCGAGCGCGCAGCGAATCCCCGTGCCCGCGATCAGCTCGTCACGGGCGCGACGCACGTCCGCGCGGGAGGGAGTGAAGACGGGCGCCGGCGCGCCCGCCCACAACAGCACCCGCACCTCGATCCGCTGGGCCAGCTCGCCGAGCAGGTCACGCAGGCGACGCGCCCCGTCGTCGCGCGTCAGACCGAAGTCGGGCGTCAGATGCCAGCCGGCGACGTGCACATGGGAGCGCGCGCTGGCGAGCGCCGCGGCGATCGCGGGGAGCGCCTCGGCGCCGTCGATCAGGATGTCCAGCGAGCAGCCGGATCTCGGCGGCGGCTCGGCGGCGGCCCACAGTGACGACTCGCGCGGCGGGTCGAGCTGCGCAAGTCGCCCGACACGTGCCAGGCGGCGGCGATGATGGGCGCGGACGGCAGCGTCGACGCCCTGCCCGGCCCACCCGTCGAGGCGTGCGATCAGCTGCTCCACAACGGCAGCCTACCCACACTGCTGGCGGCTCAGCCGCGCTTCGCGCCGCGCCGCAGGTCCGCTCAAACGATGTGGCCGTGTTCGACGGCCTCGCCGAGCGCGGCGAGGCTGATGTCCAGGGCGGCGGCGATGCGTGTGACCGTGGTCCACGTGGGGTTGGCGTGCCCGCGCTCGATCCGAGCGAACGCGGCGACCGTCAGGCCCGCGCGGTGCGCGAGGTCCTCCTGCGTGTCGCCGCGCTCTGCGCGCAGGCGTCGAAAGGTCGCCGCGAGAGCCGCGTCTATCTGTCTGGGGGCCGACACAATCAGAAACATCGCATTTCATCAGTAGCAAGATCCAGTCAGCTGACTGCTGGTATTCTGCTGCCGTCACGCCATCCCCACAGAAGGCGCTGGCCGGCCGGCATCTGAGCGGTCACTCCGTGCAGGTGCCGGCCACTTTCGCAGCTCGTCGCAGCAGGGCTCGCCTCGTCGGCCACCCGCGCCAGCTGCATCGCGGCGCGACGCGCGGTCGGACAGCGTCAGGAGGCGGTGCCGGGAAGCCGGTACTTGCGCGACTTCGGGCAGCGCTCGAGCAGGCCGAGCTCGACGAGTGTGATGGCGTAGCGGTGGGCGGTGCTCGGGCTCATGCCGAGATCGCCGGCGAGTTCGACGATCCCTCGCGCCTCACCGTCGGGACCGAAGCGCGTGAGGATCGAAAGCCCGCGCACCAGCGAGCGCGACAATCGCTGGTCACTGGTCTCGGGCGGCAGGTAGCCATGGCCGGTGCCGGGAGCGCCGCCGTTGCCGGCCGGTCCGTCGACGCGCGCCGCGCCGCCCGGCCGCGTCGGCCGGCGCTCGCTGTCGATCGGGGCGCTGAGGGACTCGGCGATCACCGCGACGAGGCTGGGGGCCCGACTGTTGGCCGCGGCTCTGACGACCTCGTCGATCTGGGCCGGGGAGAGAGTTATGGAGATCGATCGCGGGGAGGGTTCGCTCATGGGGCGCATCGTCGCAGAAGCAGACGATTGTCTGCAGGGCCTGTTTCTGATTTCTGCTCACTCGAACCGTGCCGGAGGGCCGTAATGGCCGTCGCCGGGGGGCTCCAGGCCGGGCCCGGGAGAACTACGCGGGCCTGCGATCATCGAAGCGTGTCGCGCATCGAAGTGACCGAGTTCACCGATCCCGGCTGCCCGTGGGCCTACTCGGCCGCGCCGGCGCTGGCGGTGCTGCGTTGGCGCTACCGCGAGCAGCTCGACTGGCGGCTCGTGACGATCGGGCTGACCGAGGACGCCGAGCGATACGTCGAGCGCGGCTATACGCCGACGCGTATGACGCTCGGCAACATCTACTACCGGCGCTTTGGCATGCCGTTCCTGGCCGAGCCACGCTCGCGCGTCGCGGGGACGGGGCGCGCGTGTCGCGCGGTGATCGCGACACGGCGGCTGGCGCCCGAGCACGAGCGGGACGTTCTGCGGGCGCTGCAGCTCGGCTGGTTCACGACGACGCTGGTACTCGATCGCGACGAGGACATCGCCACTGCGCTGGGCTACGTAGAGGGACTCGATGTCGACGCGGTGGTCGCCGCGATCGACGATCCGGCGACACTCGAGAGCTACGAGCGCGACAAGCAGGAGACACGCACGGCTGAGGGCAGCCCGACGCACTTCCAGGGCAAGGCCCGCCAGACCGACGGTCCGGTGCGCTTCTCGGCGCCGTCGCTCGTGTTCGTCTGCGACGGCCGGCGATTGGAGGCGGGCGGCTTCCAGCCGGTCGAGGCCTACGACGTGCTGATCGCGAACCTCGACCCGACGCTGGAGCGCCATGACCCGCCCGATCAGGCGATCGAGGCGCTGCGGCAGTTTCCCTCGGGTCTGGTCACCCAGGAGGTCGCGGCGATCATGGCTCAGAACAACGTCGCGCCCGACCGCGACGCGGCCGAGAGCAGCCTGATCGAGCTGTGCGGCGAGGGCGCGGCCCGGCGCGTCGCGCTTGGCGACGACGCGCTGTGGAAGATCGCCTGACCGCCCGCGGCTGGTGCGGGTAGCCTCCAGCGCTGCGATGGCGCTCAAGGTCACACTCCCCGACGGCACAGAGCTCGAGCTGCCCGATGCGGCCAGCGGGGCGGACGCCGCCGCGGCGATCGGCCCGGGGCTCGCGCGTGCCGCGCTGGCGATCGAGGTGAGCAGCGGCGATCGGGCGGCCGAGGTCCGTGATCTCGCACGCCCGCTGCCCGACGGGGCCCGCGTGTCGATCATCACCGCCAAGAGCGGCGAGCAGGCCCTGGCGCTGATCCGCCACGACGCCGCGCACGTGCTCGCCGCAGCCGTGCTCGAGCTGTATGAGGGCGTGAAGATCTCGATCGGCCCGGCGATCGCCGAGGGCTTCTACTACGACTTCGAGTTCCCCGACGGCACCGCGATCTCAGAGGCCGACTTCCCGCCGATCGAAGAGCGGATGCGCGCGCACATCAAGGCCGCCGAGACGTTCGAGCGCCGCGACGTCTCCGTGCAAGAGGCGCGCGAGCACTTCGTGGCCGAGCGCCAGGACTACAAGGTCGAGCTGATCGACGATCTCCTCACCGGCGCCCCTGCGGACGAGCCGCTGGAGACGGTCTCGCTCTATACCAACGGCCCGTTCACGGATCTGTGCCGCGGCCCGCACGCGCCGAGCACCAAGACCGTCGGAGCGTTCAAGCTGAGCTCGGTGGCAGGCGCCTACTGGCGTGGCGACTCTGACCGCACGATGCTCACGCGCATCTATGGCACGGCGTTCTTCTCGAAGGCCGAGCTCGCCGAGCACCTCGAGCGGATCGAGCTCGCCAAGGCCCGCGACCACCGCAAGCTCGGCCGTGAGCTCGACCTCTTCATGTTCTCCGAGGTCTCGCCCGGCAGCCCGTTCTGGAAGCCCGCCGGGATGGCGATCTGGAACAGCCTGAGCGAGCTGTGGCGCAGCGAGAACCAGCGCCGTGGCTATCGCGAGGTGAAGACGCCGATCCTCTACGACGTCGATCTCTTCAAGCGGTCCGGGCACTGGGACACTTACCGCGACAACATGTACTTCACCGACGTCGAGGACCGTCCGATGGGCCTCAAGCCGATGAACTGCCCGGCCCACATCCAGATCTACTCCGACGAGCGCCGCTCCTACCGCGACCTGCCGATCCGCTACTCCGAGCAGGGCCTCGTGCACCGTCACGAGCCGAGCGGAACGCTGCACGGCCTGATGCGCGTGCGTCACATCACCCAGGACGACGCGCACATCTTCTGCACCGAGGAGCAGGTCCAGGAGGAGGTCGTGCAGTGCCTACGATTCGGCTTCTTCCTCTACGAGCTGTTCGGCTTCGAGCCGCGTCTGGAGCTCTCCACGCGACCGGACAAGCGGATCGGAACGGACGAGATGTGGGACCGAGCCGAGGGCGCGCTCGCGGGCGCACTCGACTCCGAGGGCCTGGAGTACGAACTGAACCCCGGCGACGGCGCGTTCTACGGCCCGAAGATCGACCTGCACATGACCGACTCGCTGGGCCGCTCGTGGCAGCTCGGCACCGTGCAGCTGGACTACTCGATGCCCGAGCGCTTCGATCTGATCTACACAGGCGCCGACAACGGCGAGCACCGGCCCGTGATGATCCACCGGGCGCTGATGGGCTCCTTCGAGCGCTTCATCGGCATCCTGATCGAGCACTACGCCGGCGAGTTCCCCGTCTGGCTCGCCCCGATCCAGGCGATCGTGCTGCCTGTCTCGGACCGCTTCAGCGAGTACGGCGCGGGGGTGAGAGACGGGCTGCGGGAGATCGGCGCCCGCGTCGAGCTCGACGAGCGCAGCGAGTCGATCGGCCGCAAGATCCGCGAGGCCGAGCTGCGCAAGGTCCCGTACATGCTGATCGTGGGCGAGCGCGAGCAGCACGAGGGGACGGTCTCGGTGCGCGAGCATCGCGGCGAGGATCTCGGCGCCGTTGCGCTCGAGCAGTTCGCGCAGCGCCTCGCCGGGGAGCTATACTCCTCTGCATTGCAGCCCGTCAAATCCTCAGAGCGCCCCGCCTAGCATTCACTTGACGCGCGGCCACACAAGCTAGTGCCGGTCCCCCGCAGATTCGACCGGCGCCCGCCCGAGCGGGACACGACCAGGATCAACGAGCGCATCCGCGTGCCCGAGGTGCGTCTGATCGACGACCAGGGAACGCAGGTCGGCGTGCTGAAGACCGCCGACGCGCTCGTCTTCGCCCAGGAACGCGAACTCGACCTCGTCGAGGTCGCGCCCGAGGCCCGGCCTCCGGTCTGCAGGGTGCTCGACTACTCCAAGTACAAGTACGAGCAGGCGCAGAAGGTCAAGCAGGCCCGCAAGCACCAGCAGCAGATCACCGTCCGTGAGATCAAGTTTCGTCCGAAGATCGCCGAGCACGACTACGACACCAAGAAGCACCACGTCGAGCGCTTCCTCAAGCACAAGGACAAGGTCAAGGTCACGATCATGTTCCGCGGCCGCGAGGTCACCCACCCCGAGCGCGGCACCGCGATCCTCGACCGGCTCGCCGAGGAGCTCGCCGAGCTCGGCGTCGTCGAGCAGCGCCCGATGCAGGAAGGGCGCAACATGACGATGATGATGGCGCCATCCAAAGCGGTGCTCGCCGGAAGGCTGGGAATGGAGGACGAGGAGGAGCCCGTTCCCAACGGCGACGTGTCCGCTGCGACCACGGCGGCCCCCGCGGACGCCACGGCACCCGCGGACACGGCAGCCCCTGCGGACGCCACGGCGCCAGACGAGGCACTCGACGGTGGCGATCCGTCGGCTCATGAGGTGCCCGAGGCGGCTGCTTCGACGCCGGCCGACGACGATGACACCGCCGCCGCGGGCACAGCCGTGCCATAATCGAGGCCGATAGCCCATGCCCAAGATGAAGACACACTCCGGCGCGAAGAAGCGCTTCAAAGTCACGGCCTCCGGCAAGGTGCGCGGACGGCACCCCTTCACGAGCCACATCCTCGAGAAGAAGTCGCCGAAAAAGAAGCGCGGGCTGGGTAGGCCGGCGATCATGCACGAGAACGAGGTTCCCCGCATCAAGCGCATGCTGGGGGTGGGCAAGTGACGCGCGTCAAGCGGTCGGTCAACGCACGCAAGAAGCGTCGCGCGACGCTCGAGTTGACGAAGGGCTTTCGCGGCGAGGCGCACTCGAACTACCGCCGCGCCAAGGAGGCGCTGCTGAAGGCCGACTCCTACGCCTACCGCGACCGGCGCAACCGCAAGCGCGACTTCAGGCGCCTCTGGATCACCCGTATCAACGCCGCCGCGCGGATCAACGGCATGAGCTACTCGCAGCTGATGCACGGCCTCAAACTGGCCGGCGTCGAGCTCGACCGCAAGGTGCTCGCCGACATCGCCGTGCGCGACGCCGACACGTTCCGACGTTTCGCCGAGGTCGCCCGCGAGGCGTCGGCAGCCTGACCCCGGTTGCGGCCGGAGTCACCGGCACCGACTGACAGCCTCCCGGGCGTCGCTCCTTAAAAGGACGGCGCCCTTTTTGTTGCGGACGGCGCCTTTTTTGTTGCCCGACAGACCCGAGCATCATCCGAGACGACCCACATGACAGAGATCGCTTCCCCACACAACCCCCGCCTGAAGGCCGTGCGCCGCCTGCACGCCAAGCGCGAGCGCGCGCGTCACGCCAGGTTCGTGGCCGAGGGCGAGGATCTGATCGCCGCGGCCCGGCGCGCCGGGCGCCCGGCGCGCGAGGGATACCGCCTCGCCGGCTCTGGCCTCGGCGAAGAGAGCTTTCACGATGTCGAGCGCGCGGCGCTCGCCGGCGTCTCCACGCTCGGCTCGGGCACCCGCGTGATCGCTGTCTACGACCAGCTTTGGGGGATGCCGGTGGGCCCGCTGTGCGTCTACCTGCACGGCGTCGGCGACCCCGGCAACGTCGGCACCGTGCTGCGCAGCGCGCAGGCCTTCGGAGCGTCCTGTGTGGTGTTCGGCCCGGGCTGCGCCGACCCCCACGGACCGAAGGCGGTGCGTGCGAGCATGGGCGCGATCTTCGCCGTGGCGCTCGCCCGCGCCGATGCCGTCGAGCAGCTGCCGGGCGAGAAGATCGCACTGGTGGCCGGCGCCGGAGAGCCGTTGCGGGCATCCGAGGCCGGCGCCGGAGAGCCGTTGCGGGCATCGCAGGGCAGCCCCGGAGCCGCGGTGACGCTGCTGATCGGCGCCGAGCGCGACGGGCTCCCGGCGGATGTCGTGTCCGCCTGCGATCGCGTCGCGCACATCCCGATCGCCACAGAGTCGCTGAACGCCGCGATGGCCGCCACGGTGGCGCTCTACGAGATGACCCGCAGACCATCTAGGGTCCCGGCGTCATGATCGAAAGAATCGAGCAGCTGCGCGGCGAGGCCGAGGCCGAGATCGCCGGTGCCGAGACCACGGACGCGCTCGAGGAGCTGCGCGTCAGGCACCTGGGACGCAAGGCCGAGCTCCCGCAGATGCTGCGCGAGGTCGCCACGCTCGCGCCCGAGCAGCGCGGCGCGGTCGGCAAGGCCGCCAACCAGGCGCGCCAGTCGCTCGAGGCGCTGCTCGGCG
>OLKX01000169.1_pt1 | contig 33762 bp, 28 predicted proteins | sample 1604201 | NCBI WGS metagenome assembly OLKX01 (sample SAMEA104055716, study PRJEB20765) | soil metagenome | biome: Arctic tundra; feature: Polygonal ground; material: soil | place: USA | collected 2011-09 | depth 0-0.5 m
CGAGAGCCCGCCGAGCGCCGCAGCGCCTCCGCGGAGCGCACCGAGTGGCCAGCTCAGCGCCCCACCGCCGCCGCTCCCGTCGGCGGCGTGGTCAGGTCGCTCGCCCGCCGAGACCGCCCAGAACGGCTCCGTCGTGCGGTCCTCCGAATCGTGAGAGAGCGCTCGCATCATCAGCCGCATTCCGCTCACGCCGTCCACGAGCGAGTGGTGGACCTTGCTGTAGAGAGCGAAGCGGTTGCCTTCCAGTCCCTCGATCAGGTGCGCCTCCCAGAGCGGGCGATGCAGGTCGAGCTGGTGGCTGTGCAGGCGCGAGACGAGCACGCCCAGCTCGCGCTGGCCGCCCGGGTGCGGAAGCGCGGAGTGACGGACGTGGTAGTCGAGGTCCACATCGCGAACCTCGCGCATCAACGGGACGCGCCCGATCACCGGGCTCTCGACGAGCCTCAGGTTCCACGGCGAGGGGATCATGCGCGGTTCGCGCATCCGCTCGAACTCCCGTTTGAGGTAGTCCGCCGGTGCGTCGGCCGGCAGCGTGAACTCGAACAGCGCGCCCACGTGCATCGGTGTGTCGCGCGACTCGAGCGCGAGCCATGCGGCATCGAGTGGCGGTACCTGCCTCATCCCTGGTCCTGCTCCCTCCCCGGAGTCCTCGTCGGCGGGAGCCTATCCCGTCGGCTCCTTCTGCTGACGTTCCTAGAGACGCCCGCGTCCGACGGGCCCGCCAGCTCGCCGTCCGTGCCTCACAGGTCCGGCATCCGCGCCACCCGTAGATCCACGCGCTCGCCGCGGAACGGAACACCCTCCTGCTCCAACAGCGCGCGCTGGCTGGCGCCCTTGGCCAGCGACCCGTCAGCCCGAACGACACGCTGCCACGGGAGGCTCTCCTCAGCGCACGCCGCGAGGACCGCACCGGTCATCCTGGGCGCCCCGGGAGAGCAGTCGCCGTAGGTGCGCACGAAGCCGATCGGTATCGCTCGCACGCGGGCGAGTATCCGACGGGCGCGCGCGCCCTCGAGATCCATCCCGGCCACCGGAGCACCGTAGCGCTGCGTCGCCGGGTTCAGCCCTCGCGCGCCGCTTCGCCTGCCCGCTCAGCCCAGCCGCAGAAGAAGACCTCGGCCGCGGCCGCGTCGAGCGGCCTGGCGAACAGGAACCCCTGGCCGCTGTCGCAGGACTCGGCCTGCAGCAGCGAGAGCTCCTCCTCCTGCTCGATGCCCTCCGCGAAGGTCTGAATCGAGAGCGCCTTGCCGAGCTGGACGAGCGTGCGGATCAGCGTCTCGCCCTCCCTGTTGTCTCTCAGCCCCGCGATGAAGGAGCGGTCAATCTTCAACGCATCGACAGGGAAACGCTGCAGATGCGCGAGCGACGAGTAGCCGGTGCCGAAGTCGTCGATCGCAATGCGCACGCCCAGCGCCTTGATCGCGAGCAGACGGCCGGCCGTCGCCTCGATGTTGCGCATCAGGCGTCGGGCTGCACCAGCCCACGGATCGGGTGCTCCCACCGAATCAGCGCCTCCACTCCCGTGGGGCGCATGTCGCTGAGGTCGAACGTCGGCTGATAGGCGAGCACGAACTCACGTTTCTGCAGCGCCTCGCGGAGGTCCATCTCGAGCTCCATCCGATCCTGAACGGTGCTCTGCATCCCACTCTCGAACACGGCGTAGCGGTTGCGTCCGTCCCACTTCGCGCGATACATCGCGATGTCCGCGTCGCGGAGCAGCTCTCCCGCCGAGGTCCGCTGACCGACCGCGATCCCGATGCTCGCACTCACGGTCAGCGTGATCTCCTCCCGCTCGCCGAGGTGGAACGCGGGCTCGAGCGCGGCGAGCAGCCGCTCGGCGACGAGCTCGGGGCCCACTTCCAACGAGAGCTCCTCGGCGATCACGACGAACTCATCGCCCCCGAGGCGCCCGAGCGCGCCGGCCTCTCGCACGACACCTCGCAGCCGGGCCGTGACGGCCTGAAGGAGTTCGTCGCCGACGCCGTGGCCGAGCGTGTCGTTGATGCTCTTGACGTTGTCGAGGTCGATGAACAGCGCGGCGACCGGCTCCTGACTCCGCGCCGAGCGAGCGAGCGAGCGAGCATCTGCTCAACCCGAGCCAAGATCAGGGTGCGGTTCGGCAGGCCCGTCAGCGGATCGTGGGTCGCCAGAAACGCGAGCTCCTCCTCACGGCGCGTCAGCTCTTCATCTGTCCGCATGCGCTCCCGCTCGAAGCACTCGCATACCCGAAGGTGACTGAACTCGAGGCTCATCTGCAGCATGTTGAGCGCGTGGGTGAGGGTCGCGGCGTCGACCTCCAGACTGGCGCGCACTCGCGCAGCACGTCGGCCATCACGTTGCGCCAGCAGAAGCTCCGTCTTGTCACCTCGTGCAGCGAGGCCGCGGTGCGCGGCGAGCTCGCCGAAGATATGCGAGGTTTCGCGACTGGCATCGAGCGTCACGTCGAGACCATCGCCCGCGATCGGGCGCGAGACCGCGACGGTCGAGTTCGTGCAGATGCGTTCGCAGCTCTGCTGGACGCCGGCGTCCACCTGTTCACCGGATTCGGACGTTTGTGCAACGGTCTCGCGCAGAACATCGGGCCAGCGCGCATGCACGGCCTCGCCGAGCAGACGCAGCTGATCGGCCGACGGCGACGCGTCCGCGGCGGCCGGCTGAGGCGAGCGGGAGGGCGCCTCGAGCTCAGCGGTCATTGCAGTCCAATGGATCGGCTGCGGTGGCCGTCTACCTAAGCGCCGCCAGCCAGGTTGTCGACGACTGTCAGCGGCGGGGGCAGCGCGTCATGCGGCGGATTGCAGCGCGGGCAATCCCGCCCGCTGCCGAGCTGGCCGTCGGTCTCGCACACATGGATGTCCTCGAGGATGTCGTGCTTCAGCACCAGCAGCGAGTCGCGCGCGTCGCTGATCTCCCTCGCCTCCTCGGAGCTCAGCGCCTCTCTGAGGAGCGCCTGCACCAGTCCGTCTGCGGCCTCGACTCGCCTGCTCACGTCCGAGTGCGTGCCGCCGGGCAGCGTGGCGACGCGCTCACCCATCACATAGACGCTCACGTACAGGCTGCCACCGAGACGGTCGCTGAAGTGCTGGACAGCAAGCTCCTCGGGGAAGTCGAGTTCCCATCGCCTGCAGCGCTCGAGCGTCCAGGTGCCCAGCCGGTCGATCAGCGCACCGACGAGGAACGGCGGTTCGGTGATGCCACGCTCCCGGGCTGTGGTCGCAAACCAGCGCCACAGGCCGTCGGGCGCATAGCGAGACCGCTCGATGGCCGCGTTCCAACGCATGCGAGCGGCGTCCAGATCGGGGAAGTGAGCACCGAACACCGCCCGATTGAGCGACCTGTCTGCTCCTGCCGCCACGAGGTCGCAGCGCATCTCGAGCTCCACGGCACGTCGCATCGATCCGAGCAGCGTGCCGAGTTCGTCGCGATGCGCGTGTGCGACAGCTGGCGTGCCGCTGGGGTCTGGAAGCTCCATCTGGGATTCGATCTGTTGGCGGCGTCGAGGTCGCCACCTGCAAGCGCGGACCTGCCGCGCCTGTAAGCACACACATCATCGGCCCATTTCCGGCCTAACTGGAGCCCGGCCCGCCGAGGCGCTCTCGCGGAGCCGCTGCCCGGCCTAGCATGATGCCCGTGTCAGCCAGCGAGGATCTCGTCGGGCGGCTGCGATCGTGGCGTCACGACACGCACGCCGCGATCTGTGACAGCGCCCGGCCCTGGGCCTGCGGGACGGTCATGCGCGCGAGCCGGTATCCGCGCTACTGGGACTTCAATCTCGTGCGCGTCGAGCGCGACCCGGGGCTCAGTGTGGAGGAGCTCATCGCGATCGCCGACGAGCATCTCCGCGGGCTCGCCCACCGCCGCATCGACTTTGACCTCGCCCGCTGGGGAGACCCGCTGAGAGCAGCCTTCGAGGCTCGCGGGTGGGCCGCCGAACGGCTGCTCTGGATGCGCCACACCGGGCCCGCTCCACGCGCAGCTGAGGCGGGCATCGAAGAGGTCGCCTACGAGTACACGCGCGAGCTTCGCAGCGCATGGCACCGCGAGGACTTCCCCGACCACACCGAGATCGCCTACCAGCACGAGGCGCGCGAGGTGGCGATCAGGCGCGGCGCCCGCGTGTTCGCCGTCCACGACGGCTCCCGGGCCGTCGGGTTCGCGCAGCTGGAGGCCGCCGGTGCTGCCGCCGAGATCGCGCAACTCTACGTCCACCCCTGCTATCGCGGACGCGGTCGCGGCACGTTGCTCACCAGCTCGACCATCGCAGCGGCCGGTGCCGTGGCCGACCTGTGGATCTGTGCCGACGACGAGGATCGGGCAAAGAACCTGTATTCCCGTCTTGGCTTTCGGCCCGTCGCGTCGATCCTTCAGTTCACCCGTATGCCCTGACGCCCGACGCGCTCCAACAAAACCTGTCAAACCCCTTGCGCATTCACCCAAAACGGGTACTCTCCGCACCTCAGAGCCCCGGTGAGCAGTTTGGGGGGGGCGGCCACGGATGGAGGCTCGATGCGTCTGATTCGCGCAGTGCTGGTGTTCTGCATGTTGCTCGTGTTCGCGCTCTCGGCGCAGGCGTTTGCGTTGGGCGTGACCAACTCGGGCGACGACCTGCGCACCGGCTGGTATCCCAACAACCCGACCCTGACCCCGCAGCTCGTCAGCGGAGGAACCTTCGGGCAGATGTGGTCGGCGAGCGTCGAAGGCCAGGTGACCGCGCAACCGCTGCTCGCCAACGGAACGCTGCTCGTGGCGACCGAGAAAGACAAGGTCTACGGGCTCGACCCCGCGACCGGCGCGCTGAAATGGTCGAAAAGCCTGGGCGCACCGTGGAACCCCTCGGACATCGGCTGCGGCGACATCACCCCGTCGATCGGCACGGTCGCCACGCCGGTGATCGACACCACGACCAACATCGCCTACATGACCCACAAGACCTACGTCTCGGGCACGAGCGGTCCGGCGCGCTGGTACATGGACGCGATCAGCATGAGCACCGGCAGCGAGCAGGCGGGCTTCCCTGTGGAAATCGCCGGCACCGCCCAGAACGCCTCCGGGCAGACTTTCAACCCGACGATCGAGATGAATCGACCCGGCCTGCTGCTGATGGAAGGTGTCGTCTACGCCGCCTTCGGCAGCCACTGCGACTACGGCAGCTGGCACGGCTGGATCTTCGGCGTCTCCACCGCCGGCAAACTGACCGCACGCTACGTCGACAACACGACCGAAACCGGAGCAGGCATCTGGCAGTCCGGCGCCGGACTCACCTCTGACGGCGCCGGCACGATCCTCTTCAGCACCGGCAACGGCGGCGCACCGTCGAAACCGGCCGCCGGCAGCGCGCCGCCCGCGAACCTCGGCGAGTCCGTCGTGAGGGTCCGCGTGCAGTCCGACGGCTCGCTCAAGCCGGTCGACTTCTTTGCGCCGTTCGACGCGACCTCGCTCGACAGCTATGACGCCGACTTCGCCTCCGGCGGCGTGACGGGCCTGCCGAACGAATACTTCGGCACCTCGGCATTGCCGCACCTCGCGGTCGCCGACGGCAAGTCGGGCTACGTCTACCTGCTCAACCGCGACTCGCTCGGAGGTATCGCCCAGGGCCCCTCCGGCTCCGACAACGTGATCCAGCGGCTCGGCCCGCGGGGCGGCGTGTGGTCGCGACCGGGCGTCTGGCCGGGAGACGGCGGCTACGTGTACATCCCGACCTCCAGCGGATCGGAAGCAGGCGGGCACCTCGACATCTACAAGTACGGTCTGTCGGGGACCGGGCAACCCTCGCTGTCGCTGGCGGGCAGCTCCGAAGACGCGTTTGGCTGGGGTAGCGGTGCGCCGGTGATCACCTCCGAAGGGACCGCATCCGGCAGTGCGCTCGTGTGGATCGTGTGGTCCACCAACCGCACCGGGGCGGGCGGCCAGCTTCGCGCGTATGACCCGATCCCCGTCAACGGCCACCCGGTGCTGCGCTACAAGGCGTCGATCGGCACCGCGACCAACTACAGCATGCCCGGCATCGGCGCCGGTCGCGTGTACGTGGCCAACCGCGAAGGCAAAGTGTTCGCCTTCGGCTCGCCCGTCACGCCTGCCCTCACCGGGGCCACCACCTCGTTCCCGACGACGACGCTCGGGTCCAGCATCCAGAAGACGTTGACGCTGACCGCGACCGAAGGCCTGACGCTGTCGAGCATCAGCTCGAGCTCCAAACAGTTCACGATCGGCACGGCCTCCCCTCCCCTCCCCGCCACGCTCGGAGCCGGCGCGAGCGCCTCGGTCCCGATCACCTTTGCGCCGACCGAAACCGGACTCGTCGGCGCCACGGTGACCGCCACGACGAGCACCGGCAAGAGCGTCCAGTTTGCGGTCTCGGGCGTCGGTCAGACCGCCAGCGCCCAGCTGGCGGTAACGCCACCGCTGGTGACGTTCCCCGGTCTTGCGGTCGGTGGGCACGCCACCGGGTCGGCAACCTTCCACAACGTCGGCGGCACCGCCCTCACCATCAACAAGGTGAACCTGCCAAGTGCGCCGTTCAGCGCTACCGGCGTGCCGCAGGTCGGCGAAACGATCGCGGCCGGCGCCTCGGTCACGGTCACTGTCGCATTTGACCCGACCCAGACCGGCACGTTCAACGACAACATCGGGCTGGAAACGACGGGCGGCACCGGCCAGGTCGGGCTCTCGGGCACCTCCGGCTCCTCCGGGTCGCTGCAGATCGCGGGCGAAACAAACGAATACGGCAAGCAGGCGGTCGGCACGACCCAGACGAAGTCGTTCACGATCACCAACAGCGGCGGCACGGCCGTCACTATCACGAAGTCCAAGCCGCCGATCGGCGGCGCGTTCGCCGCCGCCACGGCTCTCCCCGAGGGCACGACGATCCAATCCGGTGAAAGCGTCACCGAGAAGGTCACCTTCACACCGACCGGGCCCGGATACGCCACGGGCAACTGGCAGATCAACGGCGACGACGCCAGCGGCCTGCACCAGGTCCAGTTCAGTGGCACGGGCACCGTGCCTGCTCCCGCGGCCGGGACGTGGACCGACAACGGTGCCGCGTCGGTATCGGGCGCGACGCTCACGCTCACGAAAACGGCCACCAACAGCGCCGGCACGAGCTTCTTCGACAAGCCGCTCGACAGCCGACACCTGCTCGTCGGCTTCGACAGCACGATCGGCGGCGGAACCGGCGCCGACGGACAGACGCTCGTCCTCGCCGACCCCACCCGCGGCGCCAAGCTCACCTCGCTCGGCTATCGCGGCGGCGGACTCGGCTTCTCCGGCATCCCCGGCATCGCCGCCGCGCTGGTCACCTACAAGAGCGTCGGTGCGCCGTCGGCGAACTTCGCGGGCATCACCACCGGCCCGGCCGGCAGCACGCTCGACGCGATGCACTGGCTGTCGACGAGCACGGCGGTACCCGCGTTGCGCGCGAAACGCCACGTGACCGTCGAAGTTCTGTCCGGGACGATGACCGTGACCGTCGAAGGGGTGCAGGTCCTCAAGCAGGCGGTCACGCTCCCGTCGCAGGTCCTGCTCGGCTTCAGCGGCGGAACCGGTGGCCTGACCGACAACCATCAGGTCTCAAACGTCGTGGTCTCCGGCGACGCCGCGCCGGTCTCCCAGCCCGCGACGCTCAAGCTCTCCAACGCCGTCATCGCACCGGCAGGCTCGCCCGAGGAATCCGCCCAGATGCTGTTCAGCGGATCGTGTCCCTCCGCCTTCATCACCGCAGGGCTCGCCAACGGCGCCTCGGCGTCTCCTTTGCTGACCGGCGCCGTGGCGTCGAGCCCGTGCACCGTCGGCGAGACGGCTCCCGCCGCAGCCGGCGGGACGTGGACGACAAGCGCGTCTGTCAACGGCGGGCCGGAAGTGACGCTGAGCGCCTCCGGCGGGCAGCTGACGGTCCCGGCGTTCGCCCTGGCCGCGGGCGCCAACACGGTCTCCTTCAAGAACACCTGGACCGGCCCGTCGAGCACCTCGACCGTTCCCGATCCGTCGGCGGGGGGCTGGCAGCTGAACGGCTCGAGCGCGCTCTCGGGCGCCGAACTCGTGCTCACGCCAGCGACGGCCGAACAGGCCGGTAGCGCCTTCTGGCCGCAGTCGCTGGACCCCCGCAACATGACCGTCGCATACGACGCGACGATCGGCGGCGGCAGCGGCGCCGACGGCCTGGCGCTCGTGATCGCAGACCCGTCGCGTGGAGCGACGGCGACATCGCTCGGGGTCCACGGTGGGGGCCTCGGCTTCTCCGGCATCCCCGGCATCGCCGTCGCGCTCGACGAGTTCAAGAACGCCGCCAACCCCTCGAACAACTTCGCCGGCGTCAGCGACGGGCCGATCGCGACAGCCAATGACCAGCTGCACTGGCTGGCCACCGCGAACCTCGCCTCGGCGCTTCAGGGCGCGACCCATCACATCGTTGTCACGACCGCCGCCGGAACGCTGAGCGTCGCCGTCGACGGAAGCACCGTGCTCTCGCAGGCGGTGACGCTGCCCGCGAGCGCCTTCCTCGGCTTCAGCGCCGGCACCGGCACCATGACCAATCGCCACGCGATCTCGCACCTGGTCGTGACCTCCGGCACGGCCCCCGCGGCCGCGTCCCTGACGCTTGCCAACACCGTCCAGGCGCCAACCGGATCGCCTCAAGCCGGCGCGACGTTCGCATACTCGGGCACCTGTCCGTCGAGCTTCACGACCGCGGGTGTCGCGAGCGGCGGCAACACCTCGCCGTCGCTGACGGGCGCAAGCGCAGGCTCTGCCTGTGCGATCGGCGAGGCCGTTCCGGCGAGTACCGAAGGGGGGCACTGGACCGTGACGGCATCGATCGACGGCGGCGCCCCCCAGGCCGTCACCGTGAGCGGCGGAGCAGCGGCGCTCCCCACCTGGGCGCTGCAGGCCGGCGCCAACACGGTCGCGTTCACTAACACCTATCAACCGTCCACGACCCTCGTTCCCGACCCCTCGGCCGGCGGCTGGAAGCTGAACGGCACGGCGGCGCTGGCAGGCAGCGCGCTGCAGCTGACGCAGGCGACCCAATACGCGGCCGGAAGCGCGTTCTGGCCACAGACGCTCGATCCGCGCTCGCTGAAGATCGAATTCGACGCGACGATCGGCCTCGGCAGCGGGGCCGACGGGCTCGCGCTCGTGTTCGCAGACGCCGCCCGGGGCGCCACGGCCTCCTCGCTCGGCTATCGCGGCGGCGGCCTCGGCTTCTCCGGCATTCCCGGCATCGCCGTCGCGCTCGACGAGTACAAGAACGCGGTCAACCCGTCGAACAACTTCGTCGGCGTGACCGACGGCCCGACCACGCAGGGCGCGGACCTGATGCACTGGCTCTCGACCGCGACGCTGATCAGCCCGCTGCAGGAAGCCACCCACCACATCACGGTCACGACCAGCGCCACCGGCATAGTCGTCGCGGTCGACGGAGCGCAGGTGCTCTCGCAAGCGACGGTGCTGCCGGCGAGCGCCTACCTCGGCTTCAGCGCCGGGACCGGTGGCCTGACCAACCGCCACGCGGTCGCCAATCTCAGCGTCTCCTCCGGCTAGCTCGCACGCATCTCGCGAATCTCGAACCACACGCGCGTCCCGTCCTTGCGATCGACGCCCCAGCTCGTCGCCTGAGTGTCGACCAGGAAGAGGCCGTATCCACCGTCGAGGCGCGAGGGATCGCGTGGCGTGAACGTGAAGCCGCTGCCCTCGTCGATCACCTCGACACGAACCGCTGAGTCGTCGAGCAGCTGTGCGCGCAGCGCGATCACGCTCGCGGGCGGCGCGTCGGAGTGCAGCACGGCATTGGAGACGAGCTCGGAGACGAGCAGCGCGAGCGTCGAGAGGCCGGTCGGCCCGAGCTGGCTCCGGCGCAAGAAGCCAGCGACCGCCGACCGGGCGAGCGACGGCGCCTGCCGATCTCGTGCCAGCTTCATGCGGAGCGTCGAGGAGCCCTCGACGTCGCGCAGCTCCTCCGAAGCTCCCATCACCGACGCGGCGTCGCAGCGAAGGGCAGCGCGACATCCGCGCCGGTCATCCGCAGGACTGCGTTCGCCGACTCGTGCGCCGAGCGGATCAGGGAGAGCGTCCAGTTCTGTGCGCGTGCCCGCGCGTGGAGCTCGATCAGCAGCCGCACGCCCGATGAGTCGATGAAGGTAACCTCGCTCAAGTCGAGCACCAGCGCCTCCCGCGATCCGTCGAGACACTCCTCGACGTACTCCGTGAGCTCGGGGATCGTGCCCAGGTCGCGTCCCTGCCGATCGAGCGACACGGCGGCATTGTGCGCTCGGTCGAGCATCAGCTCCGTGAGATCCGGCGCCATCGCCCGATTATGCGCCCTCTATGCGCGGAGCGCCAACTGCAGTACCTTCACGACCGTGAAGCTCGACGAACTGAAGGACGCGGTCGCCGCGGGCACGATCGACACCGTCGTGCTCGCGATGACCGACATGCAGGGCCGCCTGCAGGGCAAGCGTCTGACCGCCACGCACTTCCTCGGGGAGGTCCTCGAGAACGGCGCCGAGAGTTGCAACTACCTGCTCGCGGTCGATGTCGAGATGAACACCGTGGGGGGCTACGCGATGTCCTCCTGGGAGCGCGGCTACGGCGACATGGTGCTCGTGCCCGACCTCGACACGCTGCGCGCCGTGCCGTGGCAGGAGGGGACGGCGATGTGCCTCGCGGACGTCGCATGGCTCGACGGGTCCGACGTGCTCGCCTCGCCCCGCCAGGTGTTGCGACGCCAGCTGGCTCGTCTCGCCGAGCGCGGCTGGAGCGCCAACGCCGGCACCGAGCTCGAGTTCATGGTCTTCCTCGACACCTATGAGGAGGCATGGCACAAGGGCTTCCGCGAGCTGCGTCCGGCGAACCTCTACAACGTCGACTACTCGTTGCTCGGCACGGCCCGTGTCGAGCCGCTGATCAGGCGCATACGCAACGACATGGCCGCCACGGGGATGGTCGTGGAGGACTCCAAGGGAGAGTGCAACTACGGCCAGCACGAGATCAACTTCCGCTACGCCGATGCGCTGCGCACCGCTGACGAGCACTCGATCTATAAGAACGGAGCCAAGGAGATCGCCTCCGCGGAAGGCATGGCGCTCACGTTCATGGCCAAGTACGACCAGCGCGAGGGCAGCTCGTGTCATATTCACTTCTCCCTCGCCGACGAGCAGGGGCCGCTGTTCGAGCGCGACGAGCCGCTGTTCAACGCGTTTCTCGCCGGGCAGCTCGCGTGCCTGCGCGAGATGACGCTGCTGCTGGCGCCGAATATCAACTCCTACAAGCGCTACGCGGCTGGCACCTTCGCGCCGACGGCGGTCGCCTGGGGTCACGACAACCGCACCTGCTCGCTGCGGGTCGTCGGGCACGGGCCGGGGCGGCGCTTCGAGAACAGGGTCGGGGGAGCCGACCTCAACCCCTATCTCGCTCTCAGCGCGATCATCGCCTCCGGCCTGCACGGGCTCGACGCCAGCCTCGAGCTCGAGCCCGCGCTCGAGGGCAACGCGTATGCCGACGCGGGGCGCCCACGGGTGCCCGCGACGCTCGGCGAGGCGCGCGAGCTGTTCGCCGGCAGCGAGGTCGCCAGGGCCGCGTTCGGCCCGGAGGTGGTCGACCACTACCTCAACGCGGCCGACGTCGAGCTCGCGGCGTTCCAGTCCTCGGTCACCGACTGGGAGCGGACACGCGGGTTCGAGCGCCTGTGAGCCCGCTCGCGGCGGAGCGCGATGGCCGGGCCGTCTGAGTCGAGGGTCGCCGTCGCGGGCACGCCCGCGCCACCCGACGCAGTCTTTGCGCCCGTACGCTCCTACACGGCCTTCGAGGAGACCGTCGAGCGGCTCGGCACCGCGATCAAGCTCGGCCTGCTGGCGCCCGGCGCCCGCCTGCCCGCCGAGCGCGAGCTGTGCGCGCGTCTTGGGATCGCGCGCTCCACGCTGCGCCAGGCGCTAACGGCGCTCAGCCAGAGTGGCCACGTGTTCGCCACCCGTGGCCGTCGCGGCGGCACGTTCGTGTCCGATCCCCAGCCACCGGCCGACCCGCCGTCGCCGGAGATGCTCGCGCAGTGGCGCGAGACCTGCGACCAGCGCCTCGCCGTCGAGCTCGGCGTCGCGATGCTCGCCGCCGAACGGGCCGAGCCGGCAGAGATGAGCGCGCTGGAGGAGGTGCTCTGCGCGCTGGAGGACTCGCTGGAGGACTTCACGGCCTACCGCCAGGCGGACATCCGCCTGCACGTCGGTCTCGCCGAAGCGACTCGCTCGGTGCGACTCGTGCGGGCGGCCACCGAGGTTCAGGGTGCGATGACCGACCTGATCGCCTACATCGCCCACCCGCCGCAGGTCCTCGCCTCCTCCAACGCCCAGCACCGCCGTCTACTCGGCGCGATCGGCGAGCGCGACGCGATGCGCGCGGTGCGCGCAATGGCCGAGCACCTGCAGGGAACCGAGCACGTGCTTGCGGGCCTGCTGCCCGGCGGTTGAGCTCCGGCTCGGCGCCCGACTAGGCGGCTTGGCCAGCTGTCCCTCGCAATCCGCCGAAGTTTGGCCCCTCGCGGTCTTGACTTCCATCCGTGATCGCGCTTATTGTCACGATCGAAGGACGGACGACCAAACCTTTTCTCCTTGGGGGGGACTAGCCGATGAGCACAGCCGGGACTCTGAGCAGCGACGAGCAGCGACTGGCCGAGCTCGGCTACAAGCAGGAGCTCAAGCGCGGGTGGAGCGGTTTCTCCAACTTCGCGATCTCGTTCTCGATCATCTCGATCCTGGCGGGGTGCTTCACGACCTACGGTGTCGCCTTCAACAACGGCGGTCCGGTTGCGATCTCGATCGGCTGGCCGATCATCAGCCTGCTGGTCCTGACGGTGGCCTTCTCGATGTCGGAGCTCGCCTCGGCGTTCCCGACGGCCGGTGGCATCTACTACTGGTCCTCGAAGCTCGGCGGTGCCGGGTGGGGCTGGTTCACCGGCTGGTTCAACCTGATCGGACTGGTCGCCGTGGTCGCGTCGGTGGACTTCGCGGCCGCGTCGTTCCTGCAGGCGCTGCTCGGCCACTACAACGTCAACTTCATCTTCAACTTCACGTCGGAAAACCTCAAATACAACGCCCACGTTGTGTTCGCGCTATTCGCGCTGATCCTGGTTGCCCACGGGCTGATCAACGTGTTCTCCTCGCACTTGGTCTCGCTGTTCAACGGGATCTCCGTCTGGTGGCATGTGATCGGCGTCGCCGTCATAGTCGTGCTCCTCGTCGTGGTCCCCGACCACCACGCCAGCCTCAGCTACGTCTTCACCCACCGGCGCAACAACTCCGGCTTCGGCCACAGCATGTATTGGTTCTACGTGCTGCCGCTCGGCTTCCTGCTGACGATGTACACGATCACCGGCTATGACGCCTCGGCCCACGTCTCCGAGGAGACCCACGACGCCGCGACGGCAGCGCCGAAAGGCGTCTGGCGCTCGGTCTTCTACTCGGCAGTGGCAGGCTGGATCCTCCTCCTGGCACTCACGTTCGCGGTCCAGAAGGGCGCGACGCAAGCGATCCAGTCGTCGGGCTTCCCGGCGATCGGGGTGATCGACGCCGCACTCAGCACGGCGGCCGCCAAGGCAGTGCTGCTGATCTCGACGATCGGACAGCTGTTCTGCGGGATGGCCTGCGTCACGAGCGCCTCGCGCATGACGTTCGCGTTCTCACGCGACGGCGCGATACCGGGCCACAACCTCTGGCGTCGCCTCGGATCCAACCGCACGCCCACGTGGGCCGTGTTCTTCGTGATCCTGTTCGCGCTGATCATCACGATCCCGGCGTATTTCCCCAACAGCGCGGGTATTCCAGTCGCCTTCTTCGCCGTCACATCGATCGCGGTGATCGGCCTGTACATCGCCTACACGATCCCGATCTTCCTGCGCTGGCGGCAGGGCTCCGCATTTCAGACCGGGCCGTGGACGCTCGGCGCGAAGTACAAATGGGTGAACATGATCGCGATCGTCTGGGTCGGCCTGTGCGTGATCATCTTCTGCCTGCCGACGACGCCCGCGGGCGTGTTCGGCGGCAAGGAATTCTCGTGGTCCTCGGCGAACTACGCGCCGATCGTGACCATCGGGGTGATGCTCGCAGTGACCATCTGGTACTTCGTCTCGGCCCGCAAGACGTTCACCGGGCCGATCCGCACGATCGACGAACTCGACGCGCTCGAGTCGCTGCCCGACATCTCCCAGGCACCGTAGGCAGGAGCCTCGTGCCGGCGCCGCGCCTTCACCTCGCTCCACAGATCACGGACGGCTGAGCGCTGAGCGAGCGGCTGTCAGTCCTCGAGCCCGCGACCGAGGCGGTGCTCGCCGAGATCCCGCGCGCAGGCGTCGAGCAGGTCGACGAGGCGGTCGCGCGCGCCAAGCAGGCGCTGCCTGGGTGGCGGGCGCTGCCTCCGGGAGCACGCGCGGCGGCGCTGCACGCGCTCGCCGACAAGCTGGCCGAGCACCGCGAGGAGCTGGCCGTGCTGGAGGCGCGCAACGCCGGCAAGGCGATCGTCGACGCCCGCGGCGAGATGGGCATGGTGATCGACACCTTCCGCTACTACGCAGGCGCGCCCGAGCGCCTGCTCGGCGACACGATCCCGGTGGCCGGCGGGCAGGCATTCACGGTGCGCGAGGCGCTCGGCGTCGTCGGCCTGATCACACCGTGGAACTTTCCCCTCACGATCGCCGCCTGGAAGCTCGCGCCGGCGCTCGCGGCCGGCAACACCGTCGTGCTCAAGCCGGCCGAGCTGACGCCGCTCAGCTCGCTGCGTTTTGCCGAGCTGGCCCGCGAGGCCGGACTGGCCGATGGCGTGGTCAACGTGGTCGCCGGGCCTGGCCGAACGTGCGGGCAGCGCCTCGTCGAGCACCCTGACGTCGCGAAGATCGCCTTCACCGGCTCGACCGAGGTCGGACGCTCGATCGCCGCCGGCGCGGCCGCGCAGATCAAGCGCGTGACACTCGAGCTCGGCGGCAAGTCCGCCAACGTGATCTTCGCCGACGCCGATCTGCAGGCCGCCGCCGCGGCCGCCCCGTCGGCGGTCTTCGGCAACGCCGGGCAGGACTGCTGCGCGCGCTCACGGATCCTCGTGCAGGACAGCGTCATGGACCGCTTCCTCGAGCTGCTCGAGACCGAGGTCGCCGCGCTGCGCGTCGGCGATCCCCTCGACGAGAGCACCCAGATGGGCCCGCTGATCTCCGCGTCGCAGCGCGACGCCGTGTCCTCTTTCCTCGACGGCCAAGCTCCGGTGGCGTTCCGCGGCAGCGCTCCCGAGGGTGCCGGGTTCTGGTTTGCACCGACCGTGCTCGCACCGGTCAGGCCGAGTGACCGCGTCGCCCAGGAGGAGGTCTTCGGGCCGATCGCCGCGGTCATCTCCTTCAGCGACGAGGCCGACGCCGTACGTCTGGCCAACGACTCGATGTACGGGCTGTCGGGATCGATCTGGACCCGCGACGGCGCACGCGCGCTGCGCGTCGCACGCGCGATCGACACGGGGGTGCTGTCGATCAACGCCAACACCTCGGTGCGTGTCAGCACCCCGTTCGGCGGCTTCAAGCAGTCAGGCTACGGACGCGAGCTCGGGCCGCATGCGCTCGAGGCCTACACCGAGCTGAAGACGATCTTCTACGCGACGGAGGGATGATGGCGGCGACGGGCAGGCTCCAGGGACGCGTCTGCGTCGTGACCGGTGCCAGCGGCGGGATCGGCGCGGCGACCGCCGAGCTGTTCGCACGCGAGGGGGCTAGCGTCGTGGGTGTCGACCTGCTCGCCGGCGCGCCCGGCGAGCTCGCGCTGCAGGCCGACGTGACCGACGAGCAGGCCGTCGCCTCGATGTTCGCCCAGGTGCGCGAGCGCTACGGCCACATCGACGTGCTGTTCAACAACGCCGGCATCTCACCCGCCGACGACGGCTCGGTGCTCGAGACCACGCTCGACGCGTGGGAGCGCGTGCAGCAGGTCAACCTGCGCAGCGTCTTCCTGTGCTGCAAGCACGGGATCCCGCACCTGCTCGAGAACGACGGCCCGATGCGCGGCTCGGTCATCAACACAGCCTCGTTCGTCGCGGTGATGGGCGCGGCCACATCGCAGATCTCCTACACCGCCTCCAAGGGCGGCGTGCTCGCGCTTTCGCGCGAGCTCGGAGTCGAGTTCGCGCGGCGCGGAATCCGCGTCAACGCGCTGTGCCCGGGCCCCGTCGACACCCCGCTGCTTCAGGAGCTGTTCGCCAAGGACCCCGAGCGTGCCGCACGACGCCTCGTGCACGTCCCGATCGGACGCTTCGCGCGCCCCGAGGAGATCGCTCAGGGCGCTCTGTTCCTGGCCAGCGACGACTCCAGCTACGTCACCGCCTCGACGTTCCTGATCGACGGCGGCCTCAGCGGCGCCTACACGACACCGCTCGAATGACACCGCCGGTCGTCTAGGATTGCGCGCGGATGCTCGGCACGGTCGACCACGTCGGATACCTCTGCCTCGAGCTCGAGGACGCCGTGGAGGAGTTCGGGGGCATCTTCGGTCTCGAGGTCGCGCGCCGCTTCGAGCGCCCCGAGTTCTCTGTCAGGGGCGTCTACCTCGGCCCCGGTGAAGGCAACGTCGAGTTGTTCACGTTCAGCGACCGAGAGCTCACCGAGCGCCGGCTGCAGGGCGCGAAGATCGCACTCGATCACGTCGCCTACGAGGTCCCGGACATCGACTCTGTCGCCTCCGCCCTCAAACGCGCCGGCGTGCGCTTCTCGGGCCCAGACCTGCGCGCCGAACTGCATCAGCCCGTCGATCTCGGGGGCGTCAGGCACCTCTGGACGCTGCCCGAGACGAGCGCCGGACAGACGATTCAGCTGCTGCAGCGCTGACCAGCGGTAGCCGGTGTTACCGGAGTCGCTGTAAGGCCGGCGTCCCGGGCGGTGCGCCGCTCGAGCTCCTCAGCCCGACAGGGCGACTATCTCCTGGCGCACGGCGTGAAGCGGCTCCGGATCGCGCTGGGCACGGGCGAGGATCAGCGCTCCCTCGAGCGCGGAGAGGACCAGCAGCGCGCGGCTGCGCGCGCGGGGCGGCTCGAGGCCACCCTCACGCAGGCGCAACTCGAGCGGGTGGAGGCCGCGTCTGTGGCGAGCGCGTCAGACAACATCAGCGATGCCTGGCGAACGGTGGCGCCGATGCTCGAGCGCGAGCCGGGCGCCCCCGTGCTCGTCGTCGGAGGCGCGGCCGCGGGATCGATTGGGCTGTACGCCGCGGCCCTGGCGGTGGCGCTGGGCTCCCAGTCTGTCACCTATCTCGACGCCGACGAGGCGCGCCGCGCGACGGCGGAGCGCCTGGGGGCACAGACGATCGCGACGATGCCCAAGCGCCTCGGCCCGTTCCCGATCACGGTCGACGCGAGCGCCGATCCCGACGGGCTCGCGCTCGCGCTGCGCTCGACCGCGCCGGACGGCACCTGCACGAGCGCCGCGATCTACTTCGGCGAGCAGCCGCGCCTGCCGCTGCTTGAGATGTACACGAAGGGCATCACCTTCCGCACGGGGCGCGCCAATGCGCGCACGGCGATGCCACACGTGCTCGAGCTGGCGGCCACCGGGGCGCTGCACCCCGAGATCGTCACCACACGCACGGTCGCATGGTCCGACGCGGCCGACGCCCTGCTCGAGTCGGGCTGGACGAAGCTCGTGTTCGAGCGCTGAGCCGTATGCTCCGCCGGGCTCCACGGAGAGGGACGATTCACGTCGCTGCCCGGGTGAGCCGTTCGCCGAACAGTCCGCCCGCCCCGATAGGAGGATCAGCTGTGTCCCAGCCAGTCAAGACCCGTCACCATCTCGCCCAGGCCGTCCGCTTCAGCCCGACCGAGATCAAATCGGCGATGCAGGAGGTCGAGGGATTCAATGCGAAGGTCGCGGTGCTGATCACGCAGGGAGTCGGCACGATGGCGTGCGCCTACCTGTTCGCGCTGCTCGCCCTCATCAGCCTGCCCGACGCGATCAACGCGGGGAAAGCCTCGCTGATCTCGTGGATCGCGCAGACATTCCTCCAGCTCGTGCTCCTGGCCGTGATCATGGTCGGCCAGCGTGTGCAGTCGGCGGCCTCCGACGCCCGCTCGGAAAAGCAGTTCGCCGACACCGAGGAGATACTCGACGCGCTCAACCTGAAGACCGAAGGCGGCCTGAAGGCGATCCTCGACGCAGTCGAACGGCGCGCAGGCCCGGCCGAGGCGTGATCGTCGTCAGAGGCGGCGGTGACGGCTGAGGCGAAGCGTGACTCGCGTGGGGGCCGCAGGCAGCGTGGGCGGGACGGGCGTGAAGGAGAGCGACACGCTCAGGGTGAGATGCGATTTCGCCGCGATCGCGCGCAGCCCGGCGCTCGCCAGGGCGACGTGGAGCTTGACGACGCCGGCAGCGCGCGCACGAACGCGCGCGGCGCGAACCCGGGCGCGCCTGTACTTCGACCCGGCGCTGTGAAGTTCTGCCGCGCTCAGCAGGCCCGCTGCTGAGACCCTTACGGTGAGGTCGGCGCTGCCGTCGCGATTGAGCTTGACCTTCAGGACGCGAGCCGAGCCGTGGATCATCGGGCCCTGCGGGGCGACCGGACTGATCGGCGCAACCGGCGCGAGCGCAACCGGCGCGAGCGCAACCGGCGCGACCGACGCAACCGGCAGTACGGGTACCGGCGAGGGCACCGGCACCGCGCCCGAGCCTCCACCGCCACTTTCGCCACTTTCGCCACTTTCGCCGGCGACGGTCACGGTCACGTCGTGGGTCACGCTCGTCGTGAAGCCCGACCCGTCGGTCACCGCAAGCGTCGCTTCATAGGCCCCGGCGGCGGCGTAGGCGTGGCTGGCCGTGGCGCCCGCTGCGCTCGATCCGTCGCCGAAGTTCCATGCGTAGCTCGTGATCCCGCCGTTTGTGCTGCTCGATCCGCTTCCGTCGAACGACACGGGCGTCCCTTCGCTGGTCGACCCAGGACTGGCGCTGAACGCGGCCGTGGGAGGCGTGTCCCCGAGGACGATCGTCTTGGCTGCCCCGATGCTCGTTCCGTCTGCGGCCAAGACGGTCAGCGCGACAAGGTGGGGGCCCGATTTCGAGAAGGTATGCGAGATGCTCGCCGCCGCTGTCTCGACAGGTTTGGACGGGCTCGCGGAGGGAGCCTCGTTGAACTGCCAGTTGTACCGCGACACCCCACCCGCCGCGGTGGAGCCGGTCGCGTCGAGCCGCACCGCGTTGCCGCCCTCGGACACGGCCGTGATCTTGGCAGTCGGGCGTTCACCGCTGAAACTGAGACGCTGACGGCACGCGTTGCCCTGGTTGCTCCACTCCTGCTGGTACCAGTATTTGCTCCCGTTGATTTCCTGGTTGTAGCGAGACCCGTCGGCCGCGGTGCCGAGCGGGGCGCCGAATTCTTCTGCTTCGGTTTTGGTGTTGCGGCACTTGTCGCCGTCCTCGCCTCCCACTTCCGAGCCGAAGTCGGTCCAAGCGTTGTTGGGCTCGGGATCGGTGATCGACTCGTTGTGCTCGTGACTTATGCCGCCCTCGAGCGCTCCGTCAGACGGTTTGTTGTTGGGATGTTCGCCGTCATCGCAGCCCGCGTTTCCGGTGACGTAGGAGTCGTTGGAGTAGATGATCTGCGTTTCGCCGACTGGGATGTTCCCGTGGTAGGCGCAGTAGGTCGGTTTGGTCGATCCGGCTGAGCATTCCGACCCGGATGCTTCGAGGCAGTTCTCGACTTCGGGCGGCGTGAGCAGGAAGTACTCGTGGGCCAGTCCCTCGGGGAGTTTATGTTCGGTGACGTACCTTTCGATCTCTTCCTGGATCTGCGCGTCGGTCAGGCATCTGGGGGCGCGGCTGCAGCCGTTCGCCGGATAGGGGTCTTTGTCGATGATCGCTCCGCCGAAGTGCGAGTCGTAGTTCGCGAACTCGCCGGCTGCGTCGTTGTACTGCGTCGCCACCGAGTCGACGTTTTCGTGGCCGCCGGAGTCGTGGGCAAGATCTTCGAAGTATCTGTTGATGCCTTGCTGGTAACCGGTCGGGTATGCCGGCGAGCCGCTCGGCGCCCAGTAGAAGGTGTAGTTCGTGTTCGACGGCATCACCGGCCCGCCGTTGTAGTCGAGGTTCGAGAAGAAGGCGTCGAACGGCCGGCTGGTGAGCACGCCGCGCGCTCCGCGCAGCGGCTGATAGCTGACCGCCTTGCCGCCTGAGAGGTGCACGAGGACCGCCGAGGCGCTCGTCGCGGATGCAGCCAGCGCGCCGGCCACGAGCACCGCGAGCAACAGCGCTCGCGCGATCGTGCCGTGCGTCCGCGAGCGGCTCGCGGTATTGCTCGAAGTCGACGAAGTCATGCCATGCGCCTGGCGTTCTGCACGCTCACGATTCGACCCGCCGCCGAGCCGCTTAAGCTTTGACGGGCTGCTTGCCTCACCTGCGGGCCATTCGGTCAGCGCGCGCGGGCGACGCGGGTCTCTGCGGCGGCCCGCCTCAGCCGCCCCACCAGCCCTGGATCACCTCGCCGTCGCCATCGTGACGAGTCCCGCACGCGAGCACCTCCAGGCCCTCGGAACCGGCCTCGAAAGCACGCGTGACCCCCGGGGCCACGCGAATCGCATCGAGCTGAGAGATATCGCGGATCTCGTCGTCGAGCTTGACGCGTCCGGAGCCTGAGAGCACCACGTAGACCTCCTCGGCGTCGTCGTGCTTGTGACCGAAAGCCTGACGCTTGTCGGGCTTCAGCCGGTGGTGGCTGACCCCGGTCTGCTCGGCCTCGAGCGCATCCTTGGCGAACCTGGCCTCCTGTACATCGGCCAGCCCGAAGCTCGTGGCGGAGTCCTTCACGTCGTTGAGGTTTACCAGCGTGTACGGAGCGGCCATGGCGGCCTCCTGGGTCGGTTTAGGTCAACGATTCTACGGTCACGGTTTCGGGCGCGCCCAGTCATCCCTGCTCGCCTCGCTCGTCGTCGGACGCAAAGATCTTCGGCAGGATCGCATCGGCTTCCGGTCGGTAGTCTGCGTCGGCCCCCGAGGCGAACGGCAGGCGATCGAGGAGGCCGGTGAGCGCGAAGAGACTGTGAATCTGATCGGGGCCGCGTGTGATCTCGAGCTCGACACCAGAGGTCCTGCATCGCTCGCTCGCGCCCACGATCGCGCGCAGACCGGTCGAGTCGAGGAACGTCAGGCCGCTGAGATCGATCCGGATCGAGCCTGCGCCGGCGGCGCACAGATCGGCGATCGCCGGCTCCAACCGTCCGGCCTCAGCGATATCCAGCTCGCCGCTGAGCGCGAGCGTATGTCCGGCTCCGACGGCGATGTCCTGCAGTGCAAACGGGATGGCGGCGAGTCTAACCCGTCGACTCCCCTGCCTCTCAGCCGCTATTGCTGTAGCGGCTTGGGTATGTCGAGGCGTGTCACAGACAGGCAGGCGACGATTCCGGCGATCATCGCGGCGAGCACCAGACTCACCGGCCCCGTGCCGAGCGCGAGACCGCCGCGCTTGTGGCTCACCGCGAGCCAGTCGGCGAACGAAGCGCCCAGAGGACGGGTGACGACGTAGGCGAACCAGAAGGCGAGGATGGAGTTCATTCCGAGCCGCCAGTAGCCGAGCGCCGGGATCGCGATCACCGCGCCGAACAGCAGACCCGACGGGAAGTAGCCGATACCTATGGTCACCGCGGTGAAGTCGCCGGCGGCCGTGCCCAGGGCGAACGTCACGAGCACGGCGGCCCAGTAGAAGCACTCGCGGCGACGGGTCGTGATGCTGTGGATCGAGAGCGTCCGCTCGCTCATCTGCCATGCGATGAACACCGCGGCCAGGACGACCGCGTAGAACAGCGTCGAGGCGATGTACGGGACGCCGAGCCCCACGTGCAGGACGTCGGCGGCCATCGTGCCGAACACACCGACCATTGCAACGGCAAGCCAGTATCGCCACGCCACATACGTCGAAGCCCCGAATTGCAGGACCAGCGCGACGACGAGCCCGATCGCGCCGAGGACGACCGCGATCTCGGGGACGAGCTTGTGCACGAGAAAACCCGCGAAGGCTCAGCGCTCGCTCGGATGGGCGTCGGTTGAGTGAGTTCGAGGTCCATGTGGTGCCCAGCGACGAGGACGCGACCACCGCGAGCGACGCGATCCTAGATAAAACGCCTAAACCGAAGCTGAAAGCCGGGCAGGTGTGCGGAAGGAGCTACGCGACGTTGTGCAGCGCGGGGCGAGACGCGCCCGACTGCAGGGCGAGGCGGCTGGCCTGCAGCGCGCTCGCCCACGCCACCTCGGAGAGCAGTCCGGGCGCTGCAACAGCATCGCCCGCGAGGAAGACGCCGTCGCCTCGGTCGATCGCGGGGCGATCGCTCCAGCTCTGACCGGGCATGTCCAGAGCGCCGGTGCGGCCATCCATCACCTGCCGTCGGTGCCAGGTCTCACGCTCGCGCCAATGCGGTAGCGATGCGTCCATCAGGGTCTCCAGGCGTGCGGTTGTGTGCTCGATGCTCTCGCCGGGTCGGACCGGCATCTGTGCCTGTATGAGCTCCTCGCCGGCCGGCGCGAGCGACGGGTCGGCGGCGCTGAAGCGCTCGATCCAGCCTGCCTCGTCCATGTCGGAGACGACGAACGGGTCGCCACGCCGGTGGCGCAGCGCGACGTCCACACACACGGTGTGGCCGCTGGTCCACGTGAGCGAGTCGTCTGCCAGCAGGGTTCGCGCGTCCTTGAGCTCGGTCGCCACGATCACGGGTGAAGATGGGAGCGTGTCCACTCGTGCGCCTGTCTCGATGCTCACGCCGAGCTCTCGCGCACGCCGCTCGAGCGCGTCGATCAGCGCACTCCAGCCGCCGATCGCATAGCGCGCGGTCGGAGGCGGGCTGAGGAGTGCCCTGACGGTGTGCGGCCAGACGAACGCAGCGGCGAGACCGCCGGGGTCGTGGTGGAAGGTCAGCACACCGGCGGCGCCTGAGAGCATCGCAGCGGTCCGCTGATCGCTGTGGCTCGCAGCCCAGGTGCGAAAGTCGAGCTCGACTGGGGCGGTGCGGCCGCGCAGTCGCAGCACCGAGGGAATCGCACCGAGGGGTGGGGTGCGCCTGACCTCGCCCTCCCAACGAAACCGCACCGGTGCGATCGGCAGCCCGGCGTACGGGGGAAGCAGGTTGCGCTCGGCCATCCAGCGCCAGAACGGACCGTCCTTGTAGAGGACGTGCGGACCGAAGTTGGCCTTGTAGGGGCCGTCGCTGCCGCGTCCGCGCCCGCCGACCGCGCTGTGCGCCTCGAGCAGCGTGACCGAGGCACCGCCCTCCGAACAGGCGATGGCCGCGGTCAGCCCCGCGATCCCGCCGCCGACGATCGTGATCTCACCGTGTGGGAGCGCTCCATGTGATGGGCTCATCGACGATCCTCCTTGTGCCGCCGCCGGCGTCCCTGCGGAGCGCCTTTGGCATCGACATGTTGTGCAGACCGAGCTTCACAGTACGCCTCGACTGGCTCGATATACAGTGCCAGTTATGTCGAGTTTGATAGGTCCAGTGGAGGGTCCGGAGCTACTTGTGAACCTGGACCGATCGCTGGACCTCGCGCTGCACGAGCAGCTCGAGCGCTCGCTGCGCGAGCAGATCCGGCGGGGAGCGCTGCGGGCTGGGGCGCCGCTGACCTCGACGCGAGAGCTGGCCGCTCAATTGGAGGTCTCGCGGGGCGTCGTCACCGAGGCCTACCGGCAGCTCGCCTCCGAGGGCTACCTGGAGATCAGACAGGGCGCCGCGGTGAGAGTGAGTCGCGTGGCGCGGGGTGTCGAGCCACGCGCCACGCCACATTCGCTGCTACCCGACTTTCCCTACCACTTCCATCCGGGGCTGCCGGACCTGGCGGGCTTTCCTCGCCAAGGTTGGCTGCGCTCGCTGCGCTCAGCGTGGCAGAAAGCCCCGCTCGGAGCGATCGGCTACGGAGACCCTCGAGGCGTGCCACATCTTCGTCAGGCGCTCGCCGAGTACCTGGTGCGGGTACGCGGCGCGGACGCCGATGCCGAGAGCATGCTCATCTGCACCGGCTTCATGCAGGGCTTCTCGATGCTGTGCCGCTGGCTGCGCGAGCAGGACGTGCGATGCATCGCGGTGGAGGATCCGGGCTGGCACACGCATCGCCTGATCGCCGAACGTGCCGGGCTGCGGACGATCCCGATCCCGGTTGACGAGGACGGCGTGGACGTGGACTCGCTCGAGCGCTCGGAAGCGAGTGTCGTGGTGGTCACTCCCGCCCACCAGTTCCCCACCGGAGCGGTGCTCGGCAGCGAGCGCCGCGCCGCGCTGATCGAATGGGCGCAGAGCGGCGAGCGACTGATTGTCGAGGACGACTACGACGCGGAGCTCGCCTACGGGCGTGTCGCCGTCGGCGCGCTGCAAGGGCTGGCGCCCGAACGTGTGCTCTACATCGGCTCGGCGAGCAAGCGCCTGGCGCCCGGGATGCGACTCGGCTGGATGCTGCTCCCCTCGTGGCTGTCGTGGCAGCTGATCTCGACCAAGGCGATCGAGGACGCGGGGTCGGAGATCGTGGGACAGCTCGCGCTGTGCGACTTCATCCAACGCGGCGAGCTCGATCGTCACCTCAGACGCATGCGCAGCCGCTATCAGCAGCGCCGCCAGATGCTCCTCGAGGCCGTCGCGCGGGAACTGCCGGAGCTCAGCGGCGGCGAGGGCGCGGCAGGTCTCTTCGAGACGCTGACGCTGCCTGAGAGCACCAGCGAGGCCGCGCTGATCGACGCGGCCGCAGCCCGAGGGGTCGGCATACAGGGCCTCGCGCAGCACCGCTTCAGGCATGGTGGGGCACCGGGCATCGTTCTCGGCTACGCCAACCTCGCCGAGCCGGCGATCGAACGTGGCGTCAGCCTCATTGCTGAGGCGCTGGCGGCGAGCTGCTAAGCCCCGCGCAGGCCTCGGTCTAGCGGCGCAGGACGGACTGCCGCCGCCATCTAGTCCCATATCTTGCAACGCTCCCAACACGCGGATAGAGTGCCTACAAGATGGTCGAGCCTGAGGACACCGCACTCGCTGCCCTCGGAGAGATCAAGCACATCGTGGTGCTGATGATGGAGAACCGATCGTTCGACCAGATGCTCGGCTACCTGACCAAAGCCGGAATGCCCGACGTCCGGGGCCTCACGGGCACCGAGAGCAACCCAGACGGCAAAGGCAACGACCACGCGGCGTTCGAATGGGGCCCTGCGGAAACCTCCTTCCACCTGCTCGAAGACCCCACCGGCAAGATCCTCGACCCCTGCCACTCCAAGGGGTGCGTCGCCCAACAGCTCACCGGCGGCAACCAAGGCTTCATCACCAACTTTCTCGAAAGCCGCAAGGACAAAAACGGCAACCACGTCACGATCCCCGCGGAGTACCACGCCCTACCAATGGGCCACTACGGCGCGCAGCACCTGCCGATGTACGACTTCCTCGCGCGGAACTTCGCCGTCTGCGATGCGTGGCACAGCTCGGTCCCGGGGGACACGTGGCCCAATCGGCTGTTCGCGCTTGCCGGCAAGGAGGGCCCAAAGACCCTCCCGCCGCTGCTGGAGCGCATCGAGGAGCGATTCAAGCACCTGATGCATCAGCTCGAGGATGCGCCGATCTACGCCGTCGAAGCGTTTACGCGGCAACTCACCGAGGATCAGTGGCGCTGGTACTCCCACGACCCCGCCACGCTCCGGGCCGCCGACGAAAAGTACCGGCACTTCGGTGAGCGAGACAACTTCGCGTTCTTCGACCGGCAGAAGGTCAGCATCCTCACCGAACTGCTCGAGGAGCCGATCGTCACGGGCTCAAGCTTCCTCGATGACGCAGCCAACGGGAAGCTCCGCTCGGTCTCCTGGATCGACCCCAACTTCATCGACCTCAAAGTCCTAGAGACGGCGTCCAACGACGACCACCCGCCCTCGGACGTGCGCGCTGGGCAATCGCTCGTCCTCGAGACCTACGAAGCGCTACGCAACAGCCCGCAGTGGGAGGACACCTTGCTCGTGATCGCCTACGACGAGCACGGCGGGTTCTACGACCACGTCACGCCTCCGCGGCTCGACGTGGATGACGGATCCGGGTACGCGACATACGGTCTCCGCGTGCCCGCGCTACTCGTCGGACCGCGCGTTGTCCGCCATGTCTGTCACGAGCAGTTCGACCACACGAGCATCGTCAAGACGATCCTCACCCGATTCGCCCCCCAGCCACAGCAGGCGATCGCGAACATGGGGCGACGGGTCGAGCACGCGCCTCACCTCGGGGTCGCCCTCAGCCCGACACCGCGGACCGACATCGCGGACCACGACAAGGCGCGGACACAGATCGCGGAGTGGCGGGCGGACGCCCGCGCGTCGAGGCGCGGGAGCGAGCAAGGGCCATCCGTCTCCCCCGACGGCGCCGGGCAGCCGCTCGGCCTGCACGAGTTCCAAGAAGAGTTCGCCAAGTTCACGGTCGCGATAAGGCGGGCCGGGCTGCCCGCCGGGGAGCCGTAGGCGCGGGACGTTCGCGCGAGCGAGCGGGCTGTGACGGCGCGTCATGACGTCGAGGCGTCTAGAACGACTCTCTCCAGGGTTCAACCCAGGCGACGGCTCGTCCGATATCGGTCCATGGGATACCGGATCCCGATCGACGCTCAGGGCACGATCTACCTCCTCCACTTCTCTGCGCGAACGAGGCAAGGCCGCCAGCACTACCTCGGCTGGTCAGCCGACGTTCAGCGTCGACTTGCCCAGCACCGCGCCGGCTGCGGGTCTCACGACACGAAAAAGGCAATCGCCGAGGAGCTACAACTCACGCTCGCGCAGACATGGCGCGGCACTCCGCGCCTAGAGACCCGACTCAAGGAATGGAGTCGAGAGGGCCGCAAGGGGTTTGCAGGCATATGTCCGTTCTGCTCGGCCGAGCCGGTCATGCCACCGAGCCTTGCCAGCGAGCTCGGTCCTCCCTCGCTCAAGCGGTATTGGATCGAGCCTCTTGGGTACGGATGCCCACTCACCGGTTGAGCTGTGACGTTATTGTAACAGCTCGTGTTCTAGTGCTACCGTGACGATATTGTCACAACGCTCTAAAGAGGAGAGTCGTTACAGGTATGTCACAGCGAGCGCAAAGTACGTGGACGATCCGCTCCGGAGAGGACTTCGGCCGCGCGATCGCCGACATCCGCGCCAAGCGCGGTGTCACGCAGGCGGAGCTTGCGGCCGAGACCGGCCTGACGCGCGAGTATGTAGCCCAGCTCGAGCACGGACGGACGGCGAGGATGCTCGAGCATCTGCTGCGGATACTCAGGCGCAGCGGCGCGACGGTGACCGTGACCTACGGCGGGCGTGATGGCGAAGCTTGAGCCTCTCGGGGTGTGGCTGGATGACGTTCTGATAGCAACGTTCACGGCGAAAAAGCCGTGGGATCTTCGTTGTGTCTACACCGAGGAGGCGCTCGGGCGTTGGCCGGGCCTCTCCCCCGTGCTGTCGTGCTCGCTGCCGCTCCAGACAGCAAGGTTGGACGCGAGCGTGTTCTCCAACGGGCTGCTGCCGGAGGGCCAGCATCGCCACGTGCTCGCGCAGAGCCTCGGGGTGGCAGCGAACGACCTCTACTCGTTGCTGGCTCGTTTCGGGCGTGACGTGGCGGGTGCGCTGGTGATCGGTGTGGAGGAGCCCGCTTCGCGTACCCCGGCGGTGATCGAGTACACGCCTGGCACGCTCGAGGAGGAGGTGCTGGGGCTCCAGGACAGACCGTTGGCGATCCATGACGACAGCGAGCTGTCGATCGCGGGGTTGCAGGACAAGCTGCTTCTCGTGGCGATGCGCGACGGCGGGTGGGGTCGCCCGGCGCACGGCTACCCGTCGACCCACATCCTGAAGGCGGACGATCCGTTGCGCCCAGGGCTCGTGCAGGCCGAGAGCGAATGTCTGCTGCTGGCAAGCAAGGTGGGGCTCACGACGGTTGATGCCCGCGTCGAGACGATCGGGGACAGGTTGTGTCTGATCGTGTCTCGTTTTGACCGTGAGCTGCTGGAAGACGGTGGCGTGCGAAGAGTGCATCAGGAGGACCTGTGTCAGGCACTTGCGCGGGATCCGGCGGGCGGGATGGGGCGCGGTAAGTACGAGCGCGCCGGCGGCCCGTCGCTGCGCGAGGCGGCGGGACTGCTGGATCGTTATGCGGCGAGCCCAGCCGAGCAGCTTGACCGGCTGCTGGCGGCGGCTACGTTTACGGTGCTGATCGGTAACGCCGATGCGCATGGGAAGAACCTGGCGTTGCTTCATCCGACGGGTGAGCATGTTGAGCTCGCCCCGCTGTATGACACGGTCCCGACTGTGCTGTGGCCGGAGCTACGTGGCGAGGGCGCCATGACGGTCAACGGCACGCGTGAGCTTGCGGCTGTGACCGCGAAGGATCTGGTGGCCGAGGCGATGTCCTGGCCTCATGAGGAGAGCCGCGCGCGACGCGTTGTCGTAGGGACGGTGGACGCGGTGCGGGCGGCTACAGACGCGCTCGACGGTGAGTCGCCTGTGGCGGTGCAGGTGCGTGGCCGCAGCGAGCAGATGTTGGCCGCGCACCTCACCTGAGGCTGTGCCGTTTCGCGCCCTCGTCTACGCCCTCGATCCGAAGCGGCCAATGGTGCCAATGCGCCAGAAATGATGCTAGTTGACCCGCCTTTTAGCATTATTCTGCGATCATTGGCACGATGCGGAGCTTCATCGATCTCAACAGAACGTTCGGCGGTCAGCCGCGGGAGATCGGGGCGGAGCTTGCGCGCATAGACACCAGCAAGGGCCAGGAACGTCTCTTCGCGGACCAGAAGCCGGCGCTGCTCCGCACGCTGTCGGAGAGTGCTCGTGTTGCCTCGATCACGGCGTCGAACGCGATCGAGAATGTCACCGTCGCGAAGGACCGCGCCGAGCGGATCGCGGAGGGCAGCCCCCGGTTCCGCAACCGCAACGAGAAGGAGTTCGCCGGCTACCGGGACGCGATCGACTCGATCATGCGACTCGAGAAGTACGAGCCACTCTCGGCGCCGCTGCTACTTCATCTCCACCGCCTGCTCTTCAAACACCTCGACGGTCGTGGCGGACATCTCAAGACCGACCAGAACCTGATCGTCTCCTACGAGAGCGGACGCCGCGAGGTCGTCTTCACCCCGCCTGACGAGCACGAGACCCCCGGGCTGTTGACCGAGCTGCTCGAGCGCTACGCAGAGGCCAAGAGCGAGGCGCGAACGCACCCGCTCGTACTGATCGGCGCGCTGGTCGTCGACCTCCTCGCGATCCACCCTGTCGCCGACGGTAACGGTCGTCTCGCACGACTGATCACCACCTACGAGCTGCTCGCAGCCGGATACGGCGTGGCGAGATACGTGAGCGTCGAGCAGAGGATCTATGAGGCCAAGAACGCTTACTACCAAAGCCTGTACGAATCCCAGCGCGACTGGAACACGGGCGGCCACACGATCTGGCCCTGGACGACGTTCCTGATCCGGATCCTCGACGAGGCCTACCAGGACTTCGAGAAGCGCATCGCCGCCGACAACAGCAGCAGCGGGTCAAAGCAGGACCGCGTGCGCGAGCACATCCTCGGCCACGCACCCACCGAGTTCCGCACCCGCGATATCCACCGCGCGCTCCCAGACGTCAGCCCGGCGACCGTCCGTCTCGTGCTCAACGAGCTGCGCGACGCCGGGAAGATCATCTCCACCGGCATTGGCCCTGGTGCGCGCTGGCACCTTGAGCGACGCTAGACGAGAGGTTACGAGGGGTGAGCGACGGGACTTGAACCCGCGACCGCCTGGACCACAAATGCGCCCGACAATCCTGTGACGGGATCCCTGTGACCAGAGACCTGGCTCTAGAATGGGAAATCGTGACCGCGCAGTGGCCCGATATGTGAACGTGCCGTCTAGATCACCGACTTCTCAGGCCACGAGGTCGGCGAGCAGTCCCTCGAGAACGAGCTCCTCCTCGATTCGTCGTCCAGCATGGCGCATCGTCTCGCTGAGGCGCGGATCCCAGCTCGCGTGCACCGGAGCACCGGCAAGCGGCTGACGCGATGCCACAGCGTCCGCCGCGCGTATGTATGCCTCGGTGTCGAACTGCCATGGCTCGAGTGGCAGCCGGCGGTGCAGCACGTTGCCGATGCGTATTCCGCCCCAGTCGAAGTCGCCGTGGTGGATCAGCCGCGCGCCAGCCGCGGCGAGCGCCCGCAGCAGTAGCATCGTGGCGGCGCCCGGCTGACCGCCGGTGCATACGAGCGGCGCACACCCATACCCAAGACGGTCGGCGGCGAGCGCCACGATGACGGGGTTCTCGCAGATATACACGGTCGACCCCGAGAGACTCCTGCCGTGAGCAGTCGCCCACCTTGGCATCTCGCGTACAAGCTGACGCAGCGTCAGCCACACAGGCTGACCGCTTTCGCGTGCGACGTTCAGGATCCGACCCGACCCCGTCTCCTCGTCGCCGGGCAGCCCGAGTGTGAGCACGATGCTGGACAGCTCATCGCAGAGCAGCCCCACGGCGGCCCACACTTCGCGACGCGCCTCCGTCGGCGACTCATCGGGCCCCGGACCGTCAAGCCCCGTGAGCGCTCTGGCGGCACCAAGAGCGAGCGTGGCGAGTGGCACGCCAGCATCGAGCGCGTGGGCACCGCCGGCAATCCGAGCGGCAAAACCGCCGAGCGGCTCGCCAGCGGCCGGCAGCGCCGCAAGCACCGTGGCGAGGTGCTCAAGCAGCACACGAGCGACCTTGGGGTCGGGCTCGAGGCGCTTCACCACACCTGAACGACGCATCTGCTCGAGCCAGCTCGCCAGCCCCACGCATCGGTCGCCCTCGTTCTGCACACGCCGACCGACCAGGTCCGTCAGCGGCGCAAATGCCTGCTCCCATGCGATTCGCTCAGCGACGCTCGCCTCGGCCCGCACGACGACAGGACCCGTGAGCGCAACCACCGCGGCGGCGAGTCCATTCGGGCTGGCACCCGAGCGACGCACCAAGTCCTCCACCGCCCGCAAAGGCATGCTGAGCGAACGCCCCCCACGCACGGGCCGGCCGAGCAGTCGCTGTACCGCCCGGCGCTGAGCGGCGGAGGCGTCGGGGAGCATGACAGTGCCGTCCAGCGGCTGCCCGAGCTCAAGCCGCCGGCGCACGCGCGCGAGCAGCCACTCGAGCTCCGGGTCTCCAAGCAGACGCCCAAGCCGCTCGACATCAGCCACAGCGCCGTTCAGTGGCTCGTTCTCGGCGCCTTCCACAGATCCTCCCCGCCGAGCTGCTGGGCTTTACTTGACTGTCCCACGCCAATCCCGTCAGGGGGTTCGGCATCGCTCGACCGTCCGTTGCCACTGTGGCCGGGGGACGCACCATCGACGGGGGCAGCTACAACCGACGGAAGAGCCGCCGGCGGGCGCTCGACGCGTGTGCGTGTTGCCCCATCCCACTCCCAGTGACTGACGAGCACGGCCGCAATGTCATCCACACGCGCGAGCTGCGCGATCGCCAGTCCCGGGACCTCGCTGTAGCAACCCCACTCGCGCTCGCTGGTCATAACGACATCGAGATCAAACGCTGTGAGCAGTCCAAAGCACTTGGCGCGCGAGTCGTCGTCAACGCCGGCGAACGCCTCGTCGAGCATCACCAGGCGCGGCGCATGGGCGTTGCCCGCTGAGGCGTAGTAGGAGGACGCCGCCGCGAACAGCGGCACACTCGCCGTCAGCACACGCTCCCCGCCCGAGGCCGGTCCAGTCGCGCTGCGCCAACGACCTCCCTGATGTCGCTCGATCGCGAAACGATGCCAGGCGCGATAGTCGAGTGCCTCGGTGAGGTGCTCGATCCAGGTTCCCGCGACATCGCGCGAGCGCACCTCCTGGATCTGAGCCTGCAGAAAGGCTCCGACGGCCGCTCGGTCCTCCTCCGACCAGGCGTCGGCGGCCTGACGCAGGAGGCGCTCACGCGCCTCCGCAAGACCCTGCGGACCGGCTTCGGCGACGCGCCAGCGCAGCCGCAAACGCATGCCGGTGCTCGTCGGGCGTTCCGCCAGCTCGCCGTTGGTATCGGCGACGCGATGCTCGGCGTCGGAGATCAGTTCTTGCAGGGTGCTTGCCACCTCGTTGACGAGGTGGTTCTCAAGGATCTCGCGCTCGCGCTCGTCAAGCAGCCGCTGCCGGTCGCCGACCTCCTCGGTCAAGGCACTTGCCAACTCGGGCACCGTCGTGGAACGGCCGCGGAAGACAACCTCGACAACGATCCCTTCCTCCGGCATGGACGCCGAGGCATTGTTGCCGTGGCGACGCAGCGCGTCGCCGAGCGCGCCGAGCTCGTCCGTCACCCGGCGCGTTGCACGCTGCCACGCAGGCTCATCCTCGGGAGCATCGACGAGCTCCTGCTCGATCAGGCGTGCCAAGCGCAACCCCGCCCTAACACTCCACTCATCCTCGCCCTCCGGAAGCTCGACCCCGTCAAGCGCAACCGCGATCAAGCCGGTACCGGCAAAGCGCCGTAGCGCGTCGACGTCCGCAAGGCGCTGCTCGGTCGCATGCTCGAGCTGAACCGTCAGCTGCTGGCGCCGGCCCTCCTCCTTGCCCTCCTCCCTCTGAGCGCTCAAGCGTCGCTCGTCGGCCTCGCCCTGTTCACGCTCGTTCCCTCGCAGCACACTCGCGACGTCGGCAAGCTGGCGCTGCAGCTCAGCCACAGCCGCCCCGACGGTGCGCGCCAGCGTCTCGTGGCGCTCCTTGCACTCAGTCGCGTCGCGCTCGGCGACCTCTCGGCGCTGATCGTGGTCGAGCAGCTCCTGCTTCGCCGTCTCGACATCCCGGCCCGCATCGGCGACTGCCTCTCGGGCATGCTCGAGCGCGACGCATGCCGGCCACAGGCTGGCGAGTACAACCCTGAAGGACTGCAACCCGGCTCGCATGCCATCTAGCCGCTCCTCATCATCGGGCAAGCCCAGATCCTCGGCGCTCTCGCTCACGGCGCCGTCGGCCCGCGTCTTCTCCGCCTCAGCCTGCGCCAAGCGCGCCGTCGTCGTCGCGATGCGCTCCGCCAGTCGGGTGAGCTCGGCATCCAGGCCGGCGACCGTGCTGTGCGCGTGGCGCAGCTCCTCGTCGCTGGGCATCGTCCGCACCTGCTCCTCCAGCTCCACGCCGCGCGCGCGTAGACGCTCGTGGGCTCCCGCCAGCTCCTCCAGGTGGCGCTGCGCTTCTGCACGACGCTCGCTCAGTTCGGCCAGCCGGGCTCGCCGGGCCACGTCGCGGGCGCCCCGACCGATGAACGCCGCCGCCGGCTTGTGCCAGGAGCCGCGCAGGACGCCGTTGCGAAACTCGCCCTCCGGCGTGACCCAGACTGTGCCTTCGTCCTGCTCCAGCGCGACCGCCGCTAGTACGCAACGCACCGCCTCCTCCCCCACCGCCCCCGCTTGGGGATCATCGGGATTGACCGCCGGTTCGAGCACATCGTGAAGGCGGGCGCCGCCAACGAGGTCCCGTGCGTCGGGCACGAGCAGAACGTCTTGGGTTCCAGGTGCGAGCAACTCGCCGTCGGGGCTCACCCACGCGTCGAGTATCCCGGATGCCTCCAGGGCAGCCTCGATCCCCGCTTGCTGCTGCTCTGGCACGCCTGAGCGAAAGTCGACAACCAGCCATAGTGGTGCTCCGGCGCGCTCCTCGCGAGCGGAGCGGTCGCGTGTGTGCGGAGCGGGCGGCGTCTCGTGCTCGCCCGCCCGCAGCCGTTCGATCGAGGCGTCGAGCTCACGTGCGAGCTGGCTGACCTCACGGTCCTCCGCCCCGATCTCGGCTTGTCTAGCTGCGAGCGCGGCGCTCGCAGCGCGACC
>OLKX01000224.1_pt1 | contig 33540 bp, 36 predicted proteins | sample 1604201 | NCBI WGS metagenome assembly OLKX01 (sample SAMEA104055716, study PRJEB20765) | soil metagenome | biome: Arctic tundra; feature: Polygonal ground; material: soil | place: USA | collected 2011-09 | depth 0-0.5 m
CACCGCGACTGCTCCATCACCACCAGCCTCGACCATCCCGCCCGACACATGAGTATTCATAGCCCACGGCTACGACCCCCATCGCAGAATCCCTTCCCCCAGGGTCTTTGCGATAGGCACTTAGAGCCCGTTCTGGCTCGGTGGTCGTAGTAGAAGGCATGAGAGACAGCACCCCGCGTCCCATATCGAGCGTCGCTGCGGCCGCGGCGGTCGAGACGTTCGCGTCCGTGGCTTGTGCACGCCATCCTGGGCTGTCGGTGTTGCCTCTAAGACGTGTAGGGACGTACGGGCCCGTTGTTTCGACCGCGACGGGGAAAGTCGTCTGGCCCTTCGCCGCGCCAGAGGATCGTCACCCGATCGCCGATCGGGATCCGTGCGTGGCCGCGATGGACGATGACTGCGTCGATTGAGCTGCCTAGGATGCGCTTGCGGTCGGTGACAGGAAGGTCTTCGTAGTTCTCGATGGCGTCGGCGGGTGCTGCGGTCAGAACAGCTTCGCGGACCACAGTCTGGGCTGCGTCGACGGCTGCTGCGCGTGCCGAGAGCGCGGCGTGGTAGCTGTCGCCGAGGATCCGCCGAGCCGTGAGGTCGGATGCGAAGGTACGCAGCTCGTGCTCGGCCACCAGGAGCTCCTCCGAAGCGGTCTGGCTGACTGCAGAATCCTTCTGTACCAAGACGGCCTGATCGGCCATCTGCCGTCTCCAGAGGCCCTCGACGTAGCTCTCGAGCTTGCGTGCGTTGATTGACGCGGGTTCGGAGCAGACGCCGGCGGTGTGGGTGCCGCGGCAGCGGTAGCCCAGAACTTGCTCTCCGGTCCCGCCGAACCGAGACTTGCCGGGCGCGAGAACGTAGCGGCAGGCGGCGCAACGAGCGATCCCACCAAGCAGGTTCGGTTTTTTGCCGCGTGCGGCGGCGCGGACCGGGGCGGCGTTGGCTGCGTGCCACTCGGCAGCCCGAACGAGCGCCGGATGTGCGTCTACGTTGACCTGCTCCCCGCGGTAGGCGTAGCCCATGTAGACCCGGTTTTGGATGATCCGCTCGACCATCGGTGGCGTCCAGCGCCCCCCGTTCGGTCGCGGCGCCGTCTCATCAAGTCGGTGTGCGATTTCGGTCCTGGTGCCGTGCGCGGCGCGCATCACGAAGGCCTCACGGATGGCTGGCGCCTCGGGTCCAGGTTGAAGCCGCTTGTCGGCGTTCTTGACGTAGCCGACGGGCGTGTACTTGGCTATGTGGATCCCACGGTCGATCGCGCTCGCCGTCGCGGTCTTCCACGATTCGCTGATGCGGTCCCGCTCGAGCTCGGCGAAAACGAGCAGGATCCGTAGGAAAGCCTTTCCAACGGGCGTGGAGAGGTCGAGGTTGTCTTGAACGCTGACGAGGGTCGCGTCGTGGCGCTCAAGCTCTTCCAGGGTGCCGAGCGCGCCGACGAGCGTGCGGGCGAACCTGTCTAGCTTGGCGACCACTACCCCACCCGTATCTCCGGCACGTACGCGGGCCATGATCTGCCCGAAGATTGGCCGGTCCATCCGACCGCCTGACACGTCAAGCTCCGGCTCGTGCCACACTAGCCGGGCATCGTGAAGGGTGGCCCACGCTTCGATGCGCTCCCGCTGCACGGTCGGGGAGATGAAGCTCTCCCCCGCCCGCCCCGCCACCTTGGAGACCCGGATGTATGCGTCAAGCACCTGTTTGCTCATAGCCGCAATATCACGCCGTCATCGGTGAACAGATTCTTGAGGGCGGCGACGACGTAGTCGGCGATCACGTCGGCCGGTGCCTCGACGGCGAGCGGATTGAAGCCGCAGGTCGGGTGGGCGAAGTCGAGCAGCGTGCAGGCGCGATCCTCGGGCACGACGCTCAGCGCCGCTTCTGCCGCATCGCCCTTCGGATCGAGCACGATGACCGCGCAGCGCTCGCGCCGTAGGTCCTCGGCGACAGACGCTACGAGGTAGCTCGACTTGCCCTGCTCGACGGTTCCGGGCACCGCGGTGTTCTGCTTGCGCAGGCCCACGTGTATCGACACCGGTCCGAGCGCGTCACGAAGCGTTCCGCCCTGTTCCGGACGCATGATCGCGGGAGACGCGGGCGCGTTGGGGAGGCCGCTGCGGGAGAAAGGCACCGCGACGTAGTCGACCGATGGGAGTTGCCAGATGGCGGCGAGCTCGGTCGTGGCGAACACGCCACGGTCGAACGAGGGCAGTGGGTTGCCCTCCCCGCGCTGTACACGGCGCGCGTAGGCACCGAGCAGGCCGTGGCGGATGCCGGTGCCACGTTCGACGAGCCGGTTCTCGGCGGCGCCGACCCGTAGCTCCGAGGCTATTCGCTCGCAGGTGCGCTTCGTCTGCGCCACGACGCGCAGATCGAGGAAGAACAGCGGCCGATGCTGAAGCTCGAGGCTCGATCTCAACTCGGCGTCCTCGACGATCGAGCGGTCGCGCCCAACCGGACGCTCGCCGCGCCGGCCCGCCAGGCGTGCCTCGTGACGTTTGTGGACATGCCTTGCGAAGCGCTCGAAGGCCGCCGGGGCGGGCGTCATCGCGAGTTGCACGAAAGCGGGCTCGCCCGCGGCTCCCATGGCTGTCAGCAGCCGGTTCATCGGCGGCTCCGATTCACGTTCGAAACGCTCGAGCGATCTCGCGCGACCGGTGAACGACGCGTGCTTCTTCAAACGCAGCACCGTCGGCGGCGCCCCCAGCGAGAGCGTCGCTCGAGCCAGCCTGGAGTTCGGATAGGCGCCGCGGAGCGCGGCTTCGATCATCCCCTCCCAGCCCTCCGGTGCGCTCACGGCAAGCACGGCGGCGAACGCGGTGGCGTGGCCTGTGTGGTGGACCTCGAGCGAAACCGAGGGCTGTCCGAGCAACAGCCGTCGCCACCAGCGACGGCCGAGACGCCGGTGCAGCGCATCGAACATCGTCACGACGCTGTCGGCCTCCGCGCGATCGGAGCGATACACCTCGATCTCGTGCCGCACGTAGCGACGCCGGCTGCGCGCCCACCAGCGCGTTGCTGTGCTCGTCAGCGTGGCCGCGGCGGCGAGCGCCAAGATCAGACCAGCTGCAGGCGCGACCCCAGTGGCTAGCGCCCAATCCCACAGCGCCGACGCATCATGCGCGACGAGCCGGCCGCCGGCCGCTGCCAGCGCGCCGGGCGAGAGGCGCGGAGCCTGACCGCGCAGGGCTCGTCCTGGCCCTCCGCCGAGGAGCCAGCCGACGGCTGCGACCCCGACGAGTCCCGCGGACAGGCCGACCATCCGCCACATGAGGAAGCGAAGCACCTCTCCCCTGCTCCGACCACGCGTCGGCGGCGGGACCGGCCGCCGCTCGGGTCACGGCTCATGCGCGATTCGAGTCCGGATGCGAGCGCCGAAGGCGGTGCTTCTCTTGAGGCGCCTCTATGCCTTGATGCGGCTCTGAGCCTGAGGCGGCGGCTCCACGCGAAAGGGCAGAGCGGGACCAGGGCGCGCGGCCACGCCCCGGCTGTCAGCGGGGCCTGGTGGCGCGCTCAACCTGCTTGCCCCGCGAGGTCAGGTGCCAGGCGTTGGCTGCGCCCTTCTCCTGTCCCTCGCCCAGGTTCTCCACGAGGTTCAACCGCGCCAGGCGGTTGAGCAGCTTCGAGATCTGCCCCTGGTCGATGATCCCGGAGCCTTCGGCGATCTCCCGGTTACTCGCGCCGGGCTGCCCCGCGATCACCATGAGGACACGCACGGTGCGGTAGGTGAGCCGCATTTTCAGCCCTTCGAGCGGATCCCTGTTCCTGATCTGCCCGCGAGCCTGCCTGTCGACGACAACCTCCGGCGCAGGTCTGGCGAGTTCCCGGCTGGCTGCCCGCGTCCCGAGATAGGGAAGGACGATCATGCTCATCAGCGGTCCGAGTAGATCGGTGAGCGGAGCGTCAACGTCGTCGAGCAGTCGCGTGTGCAGCACGGCGAACACGCCTCCGACGACGCCTTCGGCGGTGACCTCGGGAGGTTCACGTGTGGTGTTGGTGAGCGTGCGGCCCTCGTCGATGACCGCGGAAAGCCGATCGAGCACTTCCGCTCGCCGCTCGAGCACCCGCTCTCCTGCGGCGAGCGCCTCGACGACGCAGAGCTTCGCCAGGCCAGGCTCTTCATCCATCAGCACGAGCAGCCGGCCGAGCGCCGAGCGCACCCCCTCACGCCACGCCGACTCACCCGCGTATGCCTCACGGGCAGCCACCGAGGCCTGGTCGAGCGCCTGCTCGAACGCTGCGAGGAAGCAATCCTCACGGTCGGCGAACACGTCGTAGAAAGTCTTGCGCGACACGCGCGCACGCCCGATCACCTGCGCCACGGTCATGCGCGCATAGCCCACGTCCTCGACCGCGTCAACGGCTGCCGCGAGCATTCGACTGCGCTGAATCTCGGTCACCTGGCCGCGGGGCAGGCCGTTTGGGCCGGGTCGCAACCTTGTGCTCGCTGAACGTGTCTTGTACATAAAAGCCATCTCGCACCCGCCTAATCGTCGGTTCGCCAGTAGTTGTAGGCCGACCGAAGCCTTTCGGGTCAGAGCTCCCGATCGGTCTCGCGCTCTGAGCAGTCGCTTTTCTGCTCGCCGCCCACACTGAAGATTCCTTGGTCTAGACGCTTAAGTCGAGCCGCGTCTCCGACTTTTTTCGGCTAGTTCGAATGCCAAGTCCACCGTTCGATTCAGAGAACACACCCTACCCTTGGTCACCACCCTCACCGCGCGCAAAATGACCCGTCTAGCGCGGATCCGCACGGTCGAGATTCCAGTGGCGCGACGTCGAGCACATCCACAGCCAGGACTCCTCGTCGTTGGCGTGGGTGCGAGGTGTGAGCAGGAAGCGCGTGATCGTCCGCTGTCCGCCCTCGTGGTCGCCGTAGAGAACGTCGACGCTCATCGGCGTGCCGCTGAGGATCGCCTGGTGCAGGGGTTCATAGAGCGGATCGTCGCGATCGCGGAGCGCAGCCTGCCAGAAGCTGATGTCGCCCGCCGGCACGTACAGGTCCCGACCGAGGCGGCGGAAGTCCTCAGCCGCAGGAGGCGGCGTCTCCGCACCCGCGCGTTGCGGCCACAAGTACCACCCGTGCAGCACCGCGAGCCCCGCCGCGACATTGCGCAGGGGGATCGCCAGATAGAGGTTCCCGGAATCCTCCTGCACCGCGGCCAGCCCGTCTCGCAAGCGCAGCCAATGGTTGTCGGCGAAACCGACCTTCTGAGGCGGGTCCTGCGGCCGGGCGTTGAACAGCACCGGGCGAAGACCCAGTTTGAGCGACTGCTCGGAGATGCGTGCCGCGCGATTCGCCGAGCGCGTCGAGGAGAACGTCGCGACGGCAAGGATCAGCGTTCCACCGGCGGTGGCCAGCGACGCAATCGTGCTCGTATCGGCCATCGCCCGGAGGCTACTAGCGGGAGATCAGCCGATGCCAGAACGACACCGATGGATGAATCGTCTGGTCGGCCGCATGACGGAGCACACGCTGAAGCGTGACGGCCGCTCCGCGCTCCTCCTCGAGTGCGATGAGCAGCTCGACTTCACTTCCGCGGACGATCAGGTTGGTCTCACCGAGACCGCTGAGCGAGGCTATGGCGGCCGCGTTGTCGGCCAGCACGGGCGCGAGAAACGTGCTGATCCCCTCCTCGCGTGCGCGTTCGGCGAGGGCGCTGAGAAGCCCCGCGCCCACCCCACGGCCCTGCCAGGCGTCGATCACGACGACCGCCGGTTCCGCGACATCGCGGTCGCCGTCGATGCGTACGAAGCGCGCCACGCCGACACCCTCACCGGTATCCCGCTCGAAAGCGACGAGCGCCTCGTGATCGTGGTGATCGACCTCTGTGAGGTACTCGAGTTGCGACTCACTGAGACGTGAGATCGGTGCGAAGAACCGCCGGTAGCGTGACTCGGGGCCCATGCGCTCGAGACCGTCCTCCAGAACGGCGCGATCCTCAGGTCGAATCGGGCGGATCTCGATCACGGTGCCGTCGCGCAGCTCGATCTGGCCGACCATGCGCTGGACGCTAGCGGGACTGCGCCCGAAGTCGACGTGTGCGTCCTGCGCGGTTGCTGCACGAAGGCCTCCGACCGGCGACGAAGCAGGCCCAGCCCGGGCTCTTATCGGACCGCGAGAAAAGCGCGACTCGTGAGCGCCTTTTGAAGTACCGCTACCGGGATTCGAACCCGGGTTTCCGCCATGAGAGGGCGGCGTCCTAGTCCCCTGGACGATAGCGGCCCGCGATCAGACGACTCGAGGCTAGCAAAGTGCCTGGAGCCGGCTCCGCCCGCCCGGGCCGCGCATTCCCGTCGCCGCGCTCGCCGGGGCATCGTTCGCCACTCGCACTGGACGGGTACGCTATCTTCGCTGCCCACCAGCACGCGGATGTGGCGGAATTGGTAGACGCGCACGGTTCAGGTCCGTGTCTGGGAAACCAGGTGGAGGTTCGAGTCCTCTCATCCGCATTGGCTTTCAGCAGCACTGGCGCACGGCACATGTCGCTTCGGTAGCGCCGCCGCGAGTGCCAAAACGCCAACGAGACTGCTGGCGCTACTAGGACTGTCCGGCGGGCGGGAGCTTGCTGAACCCCGGCCATGTAGGGTCGATGCCCTCGCTGCGCAGGAGCTCCGCTTGGATCGCGAGAACGTCCTCCGCGCTTTGACCCCGTCCGAGCCGGTAACCGTCCGGCTGAGCTAGTCGCTCAGGCTGGTCATTCTGGCTATGAGTCGTTGGAGTTCGCTGTGCAGCCATGGCGGTTGACCGTACACGCCGCGCAGGCGACGTGCCATGAGTAGAGCGTAGATCTCAGCGATCAGCTCGTGTCAAGTGCCGCGCTCGGCAAATACCGCGCTGACCCGCTCGAGATCGTAGGCGGTTCGCGTGAGGAGATCGTGCTCGGGCGCCTCGAAGCGGAACGCTTGCTCTTGTAGGAGCGTTGCCATGCCCGCGAGCAGCGAAGCGCCCTTTAGGTTGCTGATGTCCCGCAGAACCGTGATGTACGGCTGAGGCATGTTCCGACGTAGGAAGAACGCCCGCAGCGCCGCATCGGCGAAGAATTCGCGGTGTCCGCCCTTGCTGCGCCGTGCGCGCAGCAAGCCGAGTTCGTGCCAGTGGCGGATCTGGTCCTGCGTCGAGCCCGTGAGCGTCGCCAGCCGGCCGATACCGAGCGGATAGCTCGCACCAGCGAGTTTCGGATGAGTTGCGGGATCACGCACCATCCCCTGCTCCACGCCCGTGAGGTACCCCCACATCGGGCTCGCCTGCGGTCCCGCAAGCGCCTCCGCCCGCCGCTGAGCCTCGGAGATCTCCCGCTCTGGACGCTGTTCCAACAGCGCGCGCTGGGAATCAGAGAGAGCACCCACGGCTCGCGCCCAGACGGCGATGCGCCGCCGGAAGCCCTCGGGAAGCGACGGGTCGTCGTGGAACCCTGAGTGGAACGCCTCCCCAAGCCAGTAGCCCGGAGGATCTGTGCTGCGCCGCAGCCTGCCCTTACGCGTCTCGGTCATCATCGACATCCTAACAAACATGGGATCTGGATGCGAGATTCTATTCGTACTCATCTATCCGCCACTCACCACTCTCCCACGCGCCAACCGCCACGATCATGCCCTCGACTGGCGCACGCGACCCCCAGGAGGCATCCATCAGCCATATGTGCCCATCCACCGGGTTGAACGGCACATCTGCGAGGTTGGGGTCGAGCACCAAGACGCCATCCATCGGATGATCCTGCCTGGCGTCGCCGAAGCACTCCCAGCGCAACCGGTCGCGCGCGGCATCCTCGAAGCCGATGTCCAACGCGTAGAAGCCAGGGCCGTAGAGACCATCCCAAACCTCCACCAACACCGGCCGACCCATCTCCATATCCGCCGCGCACTCAAGCGCGAACTCGCGCGTCGTGTAATGAAAGAGACGATCCGGCATACGGGCGGAATCGATCCCTCAGATCGGGGGCCTTGACCAGCAACCCAGGCCATCGCATCTCGCCCGCCGCGCATCAGATGGCCTCGACGGCCCTCCGTCGCGCCTGTAGCCACCGGCTCCATCCGATCCTCAAGGACTCGCGATCGAAGCGAACGACGCCTCTCGAACGACGCCTCTCGAACGTCGGCACGCCTACGCTGGCGGATCGGTCGGAAGGTCGTCCTCGCTCGCCGCGACCCGCTCCAAATGTGCAGCGAACTCGTCGTCCCGAAAGACTTGACCCTCGGTCTCGCGCAGAACGTCCGACAGGCGCTCATGATCCAGCCGCAAAAGAGGCGAGCCGTCGCCGCGACGCTCAATGAGCTCGTAGCCGAGCGCGTGGTAGGTCTTCAAGCGCTTGGCGAACATGCGGCGCAGCACGGGCAACTCGGTGTCGACGTAGTCGTAGACGAGTGCGTCGTGCTTGCCGGGGTGTGGGCGGTGCAGGCGTCCGGCGTACTGCACGACGGTGCCCTTCCATGCGATTGGCATCGCGAGTAGAAGGGTGTCGAGGCGCGAGTCGTCGAAGCCCTCGCCGATGTAGCGGCCGGTGGCGAGCACCACGCGCGCCGTGTCCGCGCTCGTGGTGGTGAGCTGCTCGATCGCGGCCCGCCGCGCGCGCGGGCGCATGTCGCCGTGCAGCTCGATCAGCACTGGGATACGGTCGCGTAGGCGATCGGCCAGCTGCTGCAGGTGCTCGCGCCGCTCGGTGAGGATGATCGGCGAACGTCCTTCAACGGTCAGCTGGATTGTGTCCTGGGCGATCAGCTCGGTGCGCTGTTCGTCTGTGGCGAGCGCTCCGTAGATCTCCTGGATGCCGGCATCGGTTGGGAGCACGGCCGGGTCGAAGGTTGTGTCGCGGCGGACGATTCGCAGGCTCAGCTTCTCTCCCGAGCGTGCCGTGTGCCGGTTGATCTCGTGGCGTATGGGGCCGCACTGCATCGCGATGATCGGATGGTGACCGTCGCGCCGGTAGGGGGTGGCGGTAAGGCCGGTCACGTAGCGCGCCGGAGCGGATTGCAGCACCCGCTCGGTGGTGACCGCCGGGACGTGGTGGCACTCATCGACCACGATGTGCCCATAGCCTGCCAGCAGCTCTTGCAGGTGCTCCCGGCGTGCCAGGCTCTGCACGGTCGCGACATCGAGACGGCCCGTTGGCTTGTTCCTGCCTGCGCCGATAACCCCGATCTGCTTGACGTCGAGGTCCAGGAACTGGGTCAGCCGTTGGACCCACTGTTCGAGCAGCGGCTTGCTGTGAACCACGACCAGCGTCGAGCGGCCGCGGGCTGCGATCAGGTGCGCCGCGATCACTGTCTTGCCTATTCCCGGAGGTGCGCACAGCACTCCCACTTCGTGCGCGAGCATTTCCCGCGCGGCCTCGATCTGGATGTCGGTCAGCTCGCCTGTGAACCGGGTATTGAGCTCGGCCCCGTCGGTGCGCTCATCGACCAGCTCCAGCCGCACGCCGAGTCCTTCAAGCAGCCCTTCCAGCGGTGCGAGGCTGCCGCGGGGAAGCACGAGAAACTGACCTTGCTGCTCGAAGCAGGCGATCACGCGTGGCGTGCGCGCCGTGGAGATCCGCAGCCGCTGGCGTTCCAGGAACAGCGGGTTGGAGAACGTCGCGAGCCTGCGCATCGCGTCCAGCAGAGCGGCGGGAAGCCCCTCATTGCACACGTACAACCGCTGCGCGAGCGTCGCGCTGAGGACATCCGGCATCGCTGCCGCGGCGAGCCTGCTGGATAGCGACCGAGCCGGACGCCAGGGCGCCTCACCGTCGATCGAGTCTCCGGCAACACCGAGAACCCGACCGGCGGCATCAGCCTGCTCAACGAGGTCCTCCACGCGGCTGGGCTCGATGCGCGGCAACGCCTCCAGGTAAGACCACTGATCCTCGTGGGGCTCGAGCTCCTCGTCGAGGAACAGCGAGTTGCCATGCCGGCGTGCCTCGAATTGCAGGGGCAGCGCGATCAGGTTCCCGAAGCCGCCCTTCGGGAGCGTGTCCTGGCTCGGGAACAAACGGTCATAGGAAGCCATGCCGAGCGTCGAGCAGCGCCCCATCGCGTCGGTCAGCAACATCAGCCCGAAACGCCGGGCCAGAGCGGCCGGAACCGGGGCGCTGAAGAAGAACCAGATGTGCGCGCCATCCCCCGAGCGCGAGCGCTCGACCGCCGGGAACACACCCAGCTCGCCGCACGCCTCGCACAGCGCCGCGACATCGGTGTGCCACGAGCCACCATCGAGATCGATAGCGAGAAGCCAGCACGTGTCATCTGCCAGCAGCGGGTAGACACCCATCACCTGCCGACCCTGCAGATGCGCGAGCAGCTCCGCCTCCACCGGCGCGACGAACGCCTGATGTGAGCACTCGCCGCACCTCACCCGCGGCTTCGCGCACACTCCGGGGACCCACTCGTTCGAGCAGCGCGGCGCCCACCCGCTGCGACCCTTCCCGGGTTTCTCCCAACGACGCGGGAACACGTCCTCGCGTCCTCGGAAGAGACTCGCGAACAGCGCCACCTTGAGCTCCGGCGACCAAGTCGCCCCCGCATCGGTGGCACGCTCGGCGTCGGCATCGCGCGCCGCGGCCCGCTCGCGCGCCGCGAGCAGCTCTGAGAGATGTCTGCGTGCGACGTTGCTCAGCCGGTCGAGCTCAGCAAGCCTCGTCTCCTCAGTGGCGATGGCCGCATCGAACTCTGTCTCGGCGAGCATCACCTGATTCTCCAACCGTCACCGGCGCGAACCCACATCATTCGGCGCACTCACCGACCGACACGTAGGTCCCACTCAGGCGATCGACACGCTGTCGTGTGAGCCGGCGGATACGGTGAAGTGGAAGTTCCCAGCTCCGACGGATTCTTCCAACGTCCGCAGAACCACCACGGGGTCGTCGTAAGGACCTTCGGTGAAGGTCGGCGTTCCTTCGCAGCCGAAGCGGATCGCGCCCGGACCCTCCCACTCTCCCAGGTGCCCGCATGCCTGCTCGAAATCGGCGTGGGGCCGGAACCCCAGGGTACGAGCGTACTCGGCCACACCCAACACGAGCTCACGCGCGAGCTCGATCGGGGCCGGCACGCCTCCCGAGGCCCATCCGGAGAAGAAGGACCGTGAGAAGGACGGCAGCTCGCCGCGGCGCATGCGCTCCGGTCCGAGTACGTTCTTGACGCCCAAGCAGTAGACATCCAGAAGGTAGCCGCAGACCGAGATCTGCTGGTTGCGATCCTCGCGCGCGAGAAGTACCCCGACCAGCCCACCGGTCTCCGGATACGCCGTCTCGCCGTCAGGCCACTCGCGGTGGCCCGACACGGTCAGCCCGGCACGCCAGCCCGGGCTCACCCAGCACCCCACCAGCTCGCGCTCGGTTTCGGCTGCTGTGCGCTCGGCCGCAATCAGCCGCACCAGCGGCGCCACCACCGCCGGACGCACGCCGAGCGCCCGGGCGATCTCCTTCGGTGCATATCCCCCTGCTCGCAGCCTCCGCACTGCCTGCTCCAACTCTTCATCGCTCATCTGCTGCTTGTACCCTGCCGGTCGGACATAACCGGGCTGCCTGGGACAACGTCGAGCGAGTGGATCACCGCGTCGCGCGACCGATCGAGGCGTTGTTCGAGCACCGTCAGTTCATCAAGCCGACCAAACGCCGACGGCTGGATCCCAGGAACGACCTTCGGCGTCCCCGAGAATCGCTGGATCGGCGAAGTCGATGACCGCTGCGACGACGTCGCGGAACTGCTCTGGCAACCGGTCCTCGAGCCGTTGCCTGCGGCACCACGCTGCCCATCTCTGCTGGCCGATCTGCCCATAGCTGGCAAGAACCACCGAGAGCGGGACGATCTGCACTCGCCGGTGCTCGGAGACTCGACGGGCGGATCGGACGAGCTCGGTCCCGTCGATGGCGTGACGCCGGGCGAGCATGTAGATGTCGGCGAAGTCACGCCATCTCGTGTTGACCGTGCCCCTGGCGACCGCAGTCACGATCTTCTCTGCGTGCACCATCGCCAGGGGATACCCGCGCAGAAGCACCTCCCCACCCAGTAGCCGCGGCAGGCGCACTTGCTTCGGGGCAGGAGTGATCGGGTCACCCACGTTCAAGTCAATGTGGAAGTGCTGGCGAGCACTCGCCAACCGCGCCGTCATCGTCACTCGCACGCCGGCATAGATCTCCTCGTCTCGGATCTGCTCTGCGGTTGCCATCTCGATCTCAAACATGACTCCATCATCGATCGGTACGCTCGCGATCTCACATGCCATCGCGAGGGCTACGCCCACGTCGCTCTCGACAGATTGTGCTTGCAGATCGACGTCGCGGGTCGCTCGACGCTCCCCGAAAGCGGCCAGCAGAACCCCGCCCTTGAGCACAAGCTGCTCGGCGAACCGCGAGTTGGCGAGCCGGTCGAGAAACGCCTCCAGGACGTACAGATGCAGCAGCTCATCAACAGGCCGTTGGCTCTCCCGAGCCAGCTTGCGCAGATCGAGGTAGGCGCGCCCCGCTTTCGTCGCCCGACTCGGAGCGCTCACAGCAGGACCTCGAGCGCCGCGCGGATCGCGGGCTCTGCCCCGGCGAAGTGCTCTGCCAGCTCGATCAGCTGCGCTGGGCTTCTCCCGGGCTTGCGCAGCCATCGCCGCAAGGCCTCCCACGCGAGGTCCGCGCCTTGCAAATGGCGAATCCGGATGACGTCAACGATGGAGCGCTCGGCCGAATAGATGCCGATCGGAGTGCGGGCACCGACGTCGAGCGTTTCCCGCCCGAGGTCGAAGGTCTGACGGTCAAACTGGTGCAGGCGGCGGGGCGCCTTCAGGACTGGCCGCGTATTACCGCGCGGGATCGCGATGTCGATGGCAACTGGGATGGAATCGATGAGCCCATGGCGAGCGAGAGCCGTCTCCAGGCAGAGAGTGGCGCGGGGAACACGTTCGGCGATCTCGATCAGGTCGTGATCTGCCACCGGCGCGTCGGCCCACCGATACACACCACCACCCACGGCGACGATCGCTCCGGCGTCGCGCAGTCGGTAGATGCGACCGTCGCTCAGGCCCGCCTCTCGGGCCTCGCGGTATCTGAACGTGTCACCGAGCAGTGTCCGTGGATCGATTGCCTTCACGGAGGAAATAGTACCCACATATTGGCTATATGGGTAGGATTACCTTCATAGCCGTCGTCGAGCGCCCGATGGGGATCAGCCGAATACACGCCATGCCCCCTATGAGCGTCGAGCCCCAGAGCGTGCCGACGTCGTGATTGGCCCCCGCGTGGCAACAGTTTGGCAACAGTCGGATCGTCCGATGTGTCCGATGCGTCCGCGAAACCGGACAAAACGGACGATCCATCGCTAGTCGGCGTTAGACTTCGAGGCAATGGATGTAGCGTTGCCATTTGACAAATGCGTCCCTTGGTGCGTCCTTTTACGTCCCGCCCGTTGCCAATGGACGCACGCGGGGGCACCGCGATGAGCGTGCGGACGGATCGAGGAGGCTGGGAGATGCGCTGGCTCGACGGGTCGGGACGCAAGCGCGCCAAGCGCTTCAAGGACGAGCGGGAAGCTCGCGTCTTCGATGCGGCCGTCAGCGAGGTCGCTCCGCTGGAGCGCAGAGCGGATACGGCGACCTACGGGTCCAGAGGGGGCGGCGCGTCCGGGTCGATCCCGAGCCTCGCGAGCGTCTCGGGATCGGACAGCCAGCGGCCGGGGGCCTCGGTCAGCTCTCCGTCGGGCGTCACGTAGTAGTCGCCCTGCTCGGGCGCGATGGTCTTGCCCTCCAGATAGCGGGCGTAGCCGCCGCCCCGCCCGGCACCGATGCTCGAAGCACTCATCACGCTCCTAATAGACCGCGAGCGCCCCCAGACGGCCAGGCACACGGAGTGTCAAAGCACAGCCGTGCATCAGGTGTGGTCAGGCCACAGGAGCGACAGCGAGGTACTGCGCTACGGAGCTGGGACAGCGACCGCGGCGGCGGTCGCTGTCCGTGCGCAGGCGAGGCGAGGCGGTGCGGCAGCCGTTGCGGTTACGGCGGTCGGAGTCGGCGGGGAGCGCATCGATCTGGGTGGGCCGATAGGCGAGCGCGAGCGGCTACTGCTCGTGGCCGGCGTCACGGAGCGCGTCGAGCAGCTCACCAGTCGTGAACACCTCGACCCCGGCGACGCCGAGATCCTTGTCCTGCGACCACACCGGCAGGTTTAGCTTCAGCGCGAGCGCGACAGTGGGCCAGTCGTCGGGGTCGCGAGCCGCGATGCGCTCCTCGGCCTGCTCGCGGTGATCCTGATAGTCACGCGCTGGCCTCCAGTGGACGGGCATCACCGCGAGCGCCGCGAACAACAGTGAGGCGTCGAGGCCGCGCTTGCCGGCCAGGCGCGGGAGATGCTCGGCGATCTCTCCCGCCACAGCGTCAGCGGCCACACACCGCGGTCCCTGCGCGGAGGCGATCACGAGGCGGGCACGCCCGCCGATCAGCGCCGAGAGGATGACGTTCGCGTCAGCGACGACTGCGGGAGGCAGCGAAATCGTCGAGCACCTCTTGCTCGCTGCCGCTCTTGCTCAGCAGCTGGGCGCCTATCTGCTCTGAGAGACGTAGGAACACCTCACGGCGAACCTCGACCGGAAGCTCGGGCGTGTCCCACGGCAGATAGAACCCAGCGGGCGCTCCGTCGCGCGTCACGAGGATCACATCCTCGGAGCGGAACATCTCCGTCGCATGGTCACGGAAATCACGGACCGTCACGACCTTCATGTGGGCACCACTGTGGTCACACATACAAAATAGCGCGGTCCACGACGGTCCGCCGCGCCGGACATCATGTCGCCACCAGGCGGCCTTCTGAGAAAGCCGCCTAGTTCCCGCGCAGCTCGCGCCACTCCTCGGCTTCGCGCTCGCTGGCGACCACCACGTCAGCGAATAGGCCAAGGCCGCGCAGGGTCCTGCGCAGGCGGACCGACTCCTCGGCCGGGTCGTCGACTGAAGGCTCCACGACCAGGAAGTCGAGATCGCTGCCCGGTCCCCCGCCACCGCGCGCATGCGAGCCAAACAGGATCACCCGCGCCTCCGGCGCCGCAGCGGACAGGCGGCGGGCTGCCTCGGCTATGAGCTTCTCGTCGAACATGGGTTACGGTAGCGCCAGGGTCAGACCCGCAGCGGCCCGCCGGCGCGCCCGAAGGCGCGGGCCATGCCGGCGATCAGGCAGCCACGGGCTCCTTCCTCTTGCGCGCAGGTTTGGCCGACTCGGGCTGCTCGGCGGGACGAGGTGCGGCCAGAAACTCGACGTTCCCAACGACCGTGTAGTCGTGGCGTTTGATCCCGTCGCTGTCCCACTCGCCGTACTCGAGCCGTCCGTCCACGACCACGAGCCAGCCCTTTGAGAGATACTCGGCGGCGGCCTCGCCGCCTGAGCCGAACACGCTCACGTTGATGTAGCCGACCTCGCGGCCGCGGCCCATCCCATCCCATCGACCGCAAGGCGCAGTTCGCAGACGCTCGTTCCCGAGGGCAGAGCCTTCAGCTCCGGGTCCTTGGTCAAACGGCCGGTGCAGATGCACTTGTTGATGTTCATTTCGATGTCTCCTTCGGTTGGTTGGTGCTAGTGACGCAGCCCAAAAACGACGCCGACCGGCGAGCGGAACCGAAGCCCCGAAGGGACGCAGGGGAACCCCCTTGCGGGGGTTGCAGCTCAAGACCGGCGGTGTCGACAATGGGGCAAGACACGTAGGCGCCACCAACCGGAGAGGAACCGTGCGAACAGTTAGCCTCACGCATCCACGGTCTTGCCTCGATGCGGCGAGCGGTGCTGCTCTCGGCTCGACTCAGCGTGATGCGAGGAAGTCGCGGATGTGGCGGTTGACGAGGTCCGGATGCTCCTCGGCGACCCAGTGGGAGGACCCGTCTATCGTCTGGAACAGGAGGTCGGGAACGTAGGCGTCGAGGCCATGGTGCGCGGCGGGACGCGTGTATTGGTCGGCGGTCGGGTAGATCACGAGCGTTGGGGTGTTCACGATGAGGGGCGTGATCTCGGGGGCGTAGTTGCCGCGGGCTGGGGTGCCGTCCTCTGGTGGGCCGAGGCCCTCGCGCTGATACCAGCGCAGCATGCCGTCAAGCGCGCCTGGCTGGCGCCAGCTCTCGAGGTAATGGGCGATGTCATCCTGGTTGATGAATGGGTGCTCGAGGGTGCTGCGGAGTGCGGTGAAGTTCTCGTGGGAGATGAGCGGCGCGATCTCCGGGCGACGCAGCCCGAGCAGGTATTGGCTTGCCTCTTGCTGTTCGGGGTCCTCGTGCAGGGCGCGATCGAAAGTCGCAGGGTGTGGGGTGGCGAGGATCACGAGCGCGTCGAGCATCTCGGGGTGGTGCATCGCGAACGTCCAGGCGGTGGCGGCGCCCCAGTCGTGCCCCACGAGCACGAAGCGCTCTTGGCCGAGGCTCGCTGCTAGGGCGCGGATGTCGCGTGCGGCCGGCCAAGCGCCGTATTCGTGGAGATGCTCGGGCTTGTCGGAGAGGCCGTATCCGCGCAGGTCGGGCGCGACCGCGAGATGGTCGGCGCCGAAGTGCGCGAGCTGGTGGCGCCACATGTACCAGCATTGCGGGAACCCGTGGAGGAACACCATGAGCGGGCCGCTGCCGGTGTGTGCGTAGTGCAGCCGTACACCGTCCAGGTTCGCGTAGTCGTGCTCGACAACTAGAGGAGTGCGCATCGCTGCCTTTCGCTCGCGGCTGGTGGCTCACCGGCAGGCGCCGTGGTGTCGTTGACGGTCTGGCCGGTGGGCTCTGTAGGTCGTGTCGCCTCATGCCCGAGGAGCCATTGCTTGCGCTCGCGTCCGGCCGCATAGCCGACCAGGGCGCCGTTGCTTCCGATCACCCGGTGGCAGGGCACGACGATCGAGATCGGGTTGCGAGCGTTCGCGAGCCCGACGGCTCTAGCGGCCCCCGGATTCCCGAGCTGCCGCGCGAGCGCCCCGTAGGAGACCGTCTGTCCATAGGGCACCTGCGCGAGGGCCGCCCACACCCGCCGCTGATACTCGGTGCCCGCGCTGCAGAGCGGCAGGTCGAAATGCGTGAGCTGCCCGGTGAAGTAGGCGTCGAGCTGGCTGCTCAGCGGCTCAAAGGAGTCCTCGTCGCGGGCCCAGCCCAGCTCTGGGGCGGGTGTCCGGCGCCCGTCTCTGAAGTACAGCCCCGTGATCTGCCCGCCTGTGCCTGCTAGGGCAAGCATGTCGCCGAGCGGGCTCGGCAAGATGGCGAAGCGGGTCACATCACGTGGTTGCGTTTGACGCACGATCTGGAGTTTGCAGTCCCGGGCAGCCGATGTCTGGCGGAAATCAGACGGCAACGGCCGGCCGTCGACGGCCGAAAACCGCCAGCCCCCGTGTTCATACTTCGGGCGTGGACTCTGGCTTCGATATCCAGTACCGGGCGCTGTGTAGCCGCGATCGCCGCTTCGACGGCCGGTTCTACGTCGGCGTGACCTCCACCGGCGTCTACTGTCGCCCCAGCTGCCCGGCGATCACGCCCAAGCGCCGTAACGTTCGCTTCTATCCGACCGCCGCAGCGGCTCAGAACGGCGGGTTCCGCGCATGCCTGCGCTGCCAGCCGCACGCCGCGCCGGGCTCACCGCAGTGGAACCAGCGCGGAGACCTCGCCGCTCGCGCTATCGCCATGATCGCCGACGGCGTCGTTGACCGAGAGAGCGTGACAGGTCTCGCACGCCGGCTCTCCTACAGCGAGCGTCATCTGCACCGCCAACTGATGGCGGAGCTCGGAGCCGGACCGATCGCGCTCGCCCGCGCGCAGCGCGCCCAGACCGCACGGCTACTGATCGAGACCACCAGCCTGCGCCTGATCGACGTAGCGCACGCCGCCGGATTCTCGAGCGTCCGGCAGTTCAACGACACCATCAAGGCCACCTACGAACGGACACCAACAGAGCTGCGCCGCAAAGCCCACCCAGCCCCGCAGAGCCGAGGCAGCGCGAGCACCCTGACCGTGCGGTTGGCCTACAGGGACCCGATCGCCTGGCAGGAGATACTGCATCACCTCGCAGCGCGCGCCATCCCGGGCGTCGAGGAGGTCACCGATATGACCTACAGGCGAACACTTCGCCTCCCGCATGGACACGGCGTCGCTGAAGTCACCCCAGTCGGCGACCACATCGAGTGCAGGCTGCGTCTAGAGGATCTTCGGGACCTGGCCGCCGCGGTGCAGCGCTGCCGACGGCTCTTGGATCTCGACGTCGATACAAACGACGTGGACGAGCACCTCAAGAGAGACCCGCTCCTAGCCCCCCTCGTGCGCAAGACACCAGGACTACGTGTTCCGGGAGCCGTCGATGGAGCCGAGCTTGCGGTGCGCGCAGTCCTTGGCCAACAGATCTCAGTGGCAGCCGCACGAACCACAGCCGCCCGTCTGACCAGCCAGCTCGGCGAGCTGATCCATGATCCGGACGGCACCTTGACCCACCTGTTCCCATCCGCGCAGGCCATCGCCGACGCCGACCCCGAAACCCTCCCCGGCCCACGTCGACGACGCCAAACACTGCAATCACTGACCAGGCTTCTCGCAAGCCAGGAGATCGTCCTAGACGCCGGAAGCGACCGCGACGAGGTCCGATCCCAGTTGCTCGAAATACCCGGAATCGGCAGTTGGACCACCGACTACATCGCGATGCGTGCCCTCGCAGACCCCGATGCGTTCCTACCTACAGACCTCGGCGCTAAACGCGCCCTCGCCCAACTCGGCCGGCCAACTGGAGCAACGGACATCATCGACGGCGCCGAAACCTGGAGGCCGTGGCGAGCCTATGCAGTCCAACACCTGTGGGCCAACCTAGGCCCACGACCCTCACGCCAGTGAGCGCGCGATCGAAGCGAGCAAGTCGCTCGAATGTCGGCACGCCTACGCGGGCTGGTCGACCGGAAGGTCGTCCTCGCTCGCCGCAACCCGCTCCAGATGCGCAGCGAACTCGTCGTCTCGAAAGACCTGGCCCTCGGTCTCGCGCAGAACGTCCGACAGGCGCTCATGCTCAGGGCGCAGCAGGAGCGAGCCGTCACCCCGACGCTCCACCAACTCGTAGGAGCCGGCAACACCAGGCTCTCGCAACGTGATCTTCATCGGTGCTGATGCCATGACCGAATTGTCGCATGTCGAGCCCCCGATCCGTGGCAACATCGTGGCGACAGCCAGATCGTCCGACGTGTCCGATGCGTCCGCGAAACCGGACAGAACGGACGATTTGGACGCCGGCGGACGCATCTCGACACCGTGCCCTCACGGCGCTTCACGCTGCGGCGACGAACCGCAGGTGCTCCAGATCCTCGCCGGAGCGTCGCCCGGAAAGCTCATCGTCGGGCGTGACGACGGGTGCGCAGCGCGTCGAGCGCGTTCTCGCGCGCCTCCTCGCGCGTGCGCCCCTGGCTGATGGCTCCCGGGACCTCCAGCGCGCGCGCAACAATCCAGCCGTCCTCGTCTGGTTCGTCGAAGGCGATCGTGAAGTCGATGGAGGACGCCACGAGCACACAGTGGCGCCGCGAAGCGAAGCCCTTGTGCATCGCCACGCTACCCAGCCAGACCGAGTGCCTCCGGCAACCGGTCGAGCGAGCCGAGGATCTCCGCTCCCGCCCGCTCGAGTGCCGCCGCGTCGCTGTCGGCCGCGTAGCCGAGCGCGCGCATCCCTGCCGCCACCGCCGCCTCCACGCCGGAGGCCGTGTCCTCGACGACCGCACAGCGGCACGGGTCGGCTCCCATCGCCTCCGCAGCGTGCAGAAACAGGTCGGGATGCGGCTTCCCGCGTGGCACTTGGGCGGCCGAGAAGAGCGCCGCGGGGTCGAACAGGCCGTCGAGGCCCGTCAGGCCGAGCGACACGCGGATCTTCGCGAGCCCTCCCTGCGAGGCGACGCACACCCCGATCCCGGCGGCGCGAACCCGCGTGACGGCACCAGCCGCGCCCGGGACGGCCTTGAGCTGCTGCTCGAACAGCACCGCCCGATCGCGCTGGAAACGCTCCATGAAGCCCGCCGGGAGTTCCCCGCCGAGCTGCGTCTGCGCGGCCTCGAGCACCTCCGCGAGCTGCAGGCCCTGGTAGTCACGCCGTGACTCCTCGAGTGTCGTCGCGAGCCCCTCCACGCTGAGCATCGCCGCGAGCAGCCCGTTGGAAATCCGCTCGCTGTCCACAAGCACGCCGTCGCAGTCGAAGATCACCAGTTCGAGCTCGTGATCGCTCAAACGTCCCACCCGCCCCGCATGGCGCCTCCAGAAAGACGAACGGCCGTCTGTCTCTCCGACAGACGGCCGCTCACCGGCACCGCTGAATCTCTGTGTCGCTCAGCGATCGCCGCGGCGCTGACGGCGCTGCATCACAACGATCGAGAAGCCCGCGCCCATCAACACGAGGCCGAAGCCGATGCTCCATCGCAGGTCGAAGCCCGTGAACGGGAGCGTGCCCGCTTTCTCTGATTCGGTCGTCGGAGCGGTGCTCTTGCTCGGCGTAGTCGTGCTTGGCGTGCTGGTTTCTTTCGACGGTGAGGTCCCGGTGCTCGGCGTCGTCGTAGTCGGCGTCGTCGGGGTCGTCGGGGTGGTCGGGGTGGTCGGGGTGGTCGGCGTCGTCGGAGTGGTCGGCGTCGTCGGAGTGGTCGGCGTCGTCGGAGTGGTCGGCGTAGTGGGCGTCTGGTTGTAGCCGGACGTGCCTTCTGCGGCCGCCAGCGCGGCGCTCGGCAGCGCCAGCGCAGCCGTCAGCAGCGCCGCCGCGGGCAGCGCAACCGTCATCCGGCGCACCAGCCCTGGTCTACGTCGTGCTGCAGCTGCGGTCTGTGGCCTGCTCGAGGCCATGACGTCGGTCCGAGTCATGCCAACCTCCCATTGGTGGTGTGATGGCCCCGGTAAGGGCCGTTGTAAGTAGTCTTCGCGATGGGACAGAACATCGTGTCTGGTTCGCCGTTTCTGGCGTGGAGCCTGCCTCTGAAGACCATAAGGTCTATCAGGTGCGCCGGTCACAACCCGCCGCCACGGCGGCGCCACAGGTTCATCGGCGCCTGGCGGACGCCGCTTTAGACCTGCACGCGACCATCGAGCGCATCCTCGGCGAGCAGTCCCCTCAGGACCTTCTTGTCGAACTTGCCGACGCTCGTCTTGGGAATCTCCGACACGAACGCAAACTCGTCTGGAAGCCAGAATTTGGCGACCCTGGGCCGCAGATGCTCGATCAGGGCCTCGGCGCCGGTATCGCAGCGATCGCGCAGCACCACGCAGCACAGCGGCCGCTCCGCCCAGCGCGCGTCCGGCTTGGCGATCACCGCGGCCTCGACGACGTCGGGGTGGGACATCAGCTCGTTCTCGAGCTCCACCGAGGAGATCCACTCGCCACCCGACTTGATCACGTCCTTCGCCCGATCGGTGATCTGCACGAAGCCCTTCGCGTCGACGGCCGCGATGTCGCCCGTGCGCAGCCAGCCCGAGTCGAACTTCTCTTCGGCCGACTCGTCACGAAAGTAGCCGGCCGCGATCCACGGTCCGCGCACCTCGATCTCGCCGGTCGACTCCCCGTTCCATGTGACCTCGCCGCCCGCGTCGTCGACGATCCGCAGCTCCACCCACGGCAGCGGCTGGCCCTGCTTGGCTCGTTCGTCCCAGTAGGCGTCGTCGTGCTCACCCTCCAGCGGCCGCGAGAACGTCGCCACCGGGCTCGTCTCGGTCATGCCCCACGCCTGGAAGATGTTCACGCCGTGGCGCTCCTCGAAGTCCTTCATCAGCTGGCGCGGCACCGCCGAGCCGCCGCACGTGGCGTTGCTCAGCGACGACAGGTCGACCTCGGGATGCTCGTCGGCGTAGCGCAGCAGGTCGGCGAAGATCGTCGGCACGCAGCCCATCAGGGTCGGGCGCTCGGCGGCGATCAGGCCGGCGAGGGGCTCAGCGGCGAGAAAGCGGTCCGGGAGGATCAGATCGGCGCCCGCCAGCGCCGCCCCGTGAGGAAGCCCCCACGCGTTGGCGTGGAACATCGGCACGACCGCGAGCACGCGGTCGGCGCGGCCGAGACCGAGCCCGTCCCGCACCAGCGTCGCGGTCGAGTGCAGGCTGATCGAGCGATGCGAGTACAGCACTCCCTTCGGGTTGCCGGTCGTTCCGCTCGTGTAACACAGCGCGGCCGCCTGGCGCTCGTCGATCTCCGGGTACTCGAACTCCCCGGGCCCGGCTGCCTCGAGCAGCTCCTCGTAGCGCACGGCGTTCGGCAGGCCGCCCGTGTCACCGCCACCCATCACCACGTACTGCTCAACGGTCTGAAAGCTCGGCGCGAGCCTTTCCAGCACCGGCACGAGCGAGTCGTCGACGAAGATGACCCTGTCCTCCGCGTGGTTGGCGATGTAGGTGAGCTGCTCCTCGAACAGGCGGATGTTCAGCGTGTGCAGGACCGCACCGACGCAGGGGATCGCGAAGTACAGCTCGAAGTGCCGCTGGTTGTTCCATGCGAACGTCCCGATCCGCTCGCCCTGCTCGACGCCGAGACTGCGCAGCGCCCGTGCGAGCCGGTCGATGCGGTCGTAGATCTCCGAAAAGGTCGCCGACTCAACGACCCCGGGCTCGACGTGCGTCTTGACCGTCGACTCGGGGCTGCGCGTACGCATCGCCCGCCTGATGTGATGGATCGTCAGCGGAAAGTCGTCTTGCATCATCCCCTCGAGAAACTCGCTCATCCCCTCCCTGCTCCCTCCCGTGCCGCCGGCTGGCGGAACTCGTCGTAGATCCCGCGCGTACGCTGCGCGATGTCGTCCCAGTCGAAGCGCAGCACGTGCTCGGAGGCCTCCGTCACGAGCCTGTCGCGCAGCTCGCCGTCAACGAGCAGTCGTTCGATCATCACGCCGAGATGCGCGGCGTCGCCACCGTTGAAGCGCAGCCCGACCCGCTCGCCGAGCGGCACCACCTCACGCAGCCCGCCGGTGTCGGCGACGATGCAGGGGCAGCCCGAGGCCATCGCCTCGAGCGCCACCAGGCCGAACGGCTCATAGATCGACGGCACCACGCAGAGGTCCACGATCCGATACAGCGAATGCAGCACGTCATCGCCGATCCAGCCCACGAACGTGCCGTGGCGCATCAGCCCGAGCCGCTCCGCCTGCGCCTTCAACTCGGCCTCGTGGGTTCCGCTGCCGGCCACGACGAAGCGCACGTCGCCGACCTCCTCGATCACGGCCGGAAGCGCGTCGAGTGCGAGCTGGAACCCCTTCTCGTAGACCAGCCGCCCCACCAGCAGAACCAGCTTCTCGTGGGGGGCGGCGAACTTCTCGCGTAGCGCGGCGAGATCGCCGGTCGGGCGCAGTTCGCTCGGATCCACGCCGTTGGGGATCACCGCGACGCGACGCTCGGCGATGCCGAAGATGTCCGCCACGTGCCCGCGCATGTAGTACGAGCACACGATCACCGCGTCGGCCCTGCGCGCCATGCGCCGCTCCAAGGCGTGGATGTGCGACTGCGGCGGATTGGCGACCCAGCCCTGGTGGCGCCCGTGCTCGGTGGCGTGGATCGTCGTGACGTAGGGCAGCTCGAGCCGGTCGGCGAGCATCGCCGAGGCCTCCGCGACGAGCCAGTCGTGGCCATGGATGAGGTCGTAGGAGTGTTCCTGCGCGAGCGCCTCGCCGGCCGCCAGCATGTCCTCGTTCATCCGCGCGACCCACGCGACGAAGCGGTCCAGGTCACGCGGCCAGCTCGGCTCGCGCACTCGGTGGACGCTCACGCCGCCGCGAATCTCCGGGCCGGGATGCGCGCGCTGCGGTTCGATGCCCAGGCCTCGCGTGAGCACGTCCACGGCGACGCCCTGACGCACGAGCGCCTCGGCCAGCTTGCGCACGTGGCGGGCGAGGCCGCCCTCGATCACCGGCGGGTACTCCCAGGTGAGCAGCAGAACGCGGTCGCCCATGCCCGTGACCCTATCGACGCCCGGCGCGCGACTGCCGGCGCAGCCGCCGATGAGAGAGGATGAGCACATGCAGACCACGCCGCCCTCCTTCTATTTCGGCGCGATGTCGCCCTATTCGTGGCTCGCGGCCGAGCGGATCGGGCGGCTGCTGCCGGAGGCGCGCTGGAGGGGCGTGCTCGCGGGGGTCATCTTCGCGGCCCACGGACGCACATCGTGGGGCCTGACCGATCAGCGTGCGCAGGGGCTCGCGGCGTGCGAGCAGCGCGCCGGCGCATATGGGCTCGGCCCGATCCACTGGCCGGCGGCGTGGCCGACGAGCGATCTACGGGTGGCGCGAGCGATTGCCCTCGCCGAGCAGCACGGAGTGATGCGCGCCTTCTCGCTGGGCGCGATGCGCATGGCGTTTCTCGAGGGCGCCGACCTCGAAGATCTCGAGGTCGTGCTCGAGGCCGGCCGGCGAGTCGGCATCGAGCCCGCCGAGATCCAGACCGCGCTCGCGGATCCCGCGGTCAAGCTGGCTGTTCGCGAGACCAACGACGAGGCCCTCGCCGCGGGTGTGTTCGGCGTCCCGACCGTCGTACTCGGCGGCGAGCTGTTCTGGGGCGATGACCGCCTCGAGGAAGCGGCGGCGGCCTATCGGGCGACCCGGCGTGACTGAGCCCGGCCCCCTAGACGCCTGCTGGAGGCTCCTCCACCGACAGGTCCATCTCCAGCTGCCGCGGCGAGGGGCGCAGCGGCTCGCTCGTCGGCTTCGGCCGGCCCTGCTTGGACCAGTGCCCGATCACCTCGCGGCTGCGACAGCTGTAGTAGTTGATCCGCCTGTCTGTCGGCGCAAGCGCCAGGCCACCCGGCGCGGCGCCGACGACGACCGCGTGAAAGCGGCGGCCTTTGTGGTCGACCTCGACGATATCGCCGGCCCTGATGCCCTCGAGACGCATTGCTCCGCTCACTCCAGCAGGATCCGCGGCGCGACGCGACGCCGCCGCGGGCGCCGCAGCGAGCCCGTCAGACCTCTGAGATGCCTCTCGTGCATCGCAACCCGGGGTTCGACTCGATGCACTGGCTGATCGATGGGATGAACGTGATCGGGACCCGACCCGACGCATGGTGGAAGGATCGCCATGCCGCGATGCTGCGCCTCGTCGACATGCTCGAGCGCTGGGCCGCCGAGAGCGGAGCCGATGTGACCGTCGTCTTCGAGCAGCCACCGAGACCGCCGATCCGCTCGACCGTGATCGAGGTCGCCCACGCGCCCCGTCCGCGCCGCGATGCCGCCGACGACGAGATCGTGCGGCGGCTGCACGCCGCCGAGATGCCCGGAGCGATCCGCGTGGTGACCTCCGACCTGTGGCTCAGCGACAGGGTTCACGCCGCCGGAGCGAGCGTCGAGCCGTCGGCTCCGTTTCGCGCCCTGATCGAAGGCTCGTGATGGCGCCGAGCACCCGTTACGCACGCAGCGGAGACGCAAGCATCGCCTATCAGGTCACCGGCGAGGGGGCGCTTGACCTGCTGTTCCTGCCCGGCTGGATCTCGCAGGTCGAGCAGCTGTGGGAGGCGCCCGCGATGCGGCGCTTCCTCGAGCGCCTCGCGGTCTTCAACCGTCTGATCCTGTTCGACCGTCGTGGCACCGGTCTCTCCGATCGCACGCGCGAGCCGCAGACCCTCGAGCAGGACGCGCAGGACGCGCTCGCGGTGCTCGATGCCGCCGGCAGCGAACGCGCCGCCCTCTTCACCTATTCGCTCGGCGGACTCGTCGGCGCGATGCTCGCCGCTGATCATCCCGAGCGCGTCGGCGCGCTGATCATGTACGCGTCCGTCGCGCGCACGTCATGGGCGCCGGACTACGACTGGGCGCTCACCCACGCAGAGCGCGAAGCGATGACCGACCGCAACGCCGGCACCTGGGGCAGCCCCGACAGTCCGATCCTCAACATGCTGGCCCCCTCGATGGCCGACGACCAGGGACTGATCGACTGGTTCGCACGCATGCAGCGGCTCGCCGCCAGCCCGGCGGAGGCGAAAGTGATGGTCAAATCGATGGTCGACCAGGACGTTCGCGAGACGCTGCCGCGCGTGCGGGTGCCAACGCTCGTGATGCACCGCAGCCGCGACATGGCCTGGGACCCGCGCCACTCGCGCTATCTCGCCGAGAACATCGCCGGCGCCCGCTACGTGGAGCTCGACGGCATCGACTCCTTCCCCTTCGTCGGCGACAGCGACGCGATCGTCGAGGAGGTCGAGGAGTTCCTCACCGGCGATCGGCGTGGAGGCGAGGTGGCCCGCGGGCTGCTGACCGTGATGTTCACTGACATCGTCGACGCGACCGCGCGCGCCGCGCGGCTCGGCGACGGACGCTGGCGCGATCTGCTCGCTCAGCACGACAGCGGCGTCCGCGCCGAGCTCGCCCGTTTCGGCGGCCGCGAGGTCAAGACGGTCGGCGACGGTTTCCTCGTGACCTTCGAGGGGCCGCCCTCGCGCGCCCTGCGCTGCGCGCTGGCGATCTCCGAAGCCACCAACGACGTCGGGGTCGAGGTGCGCATCGGGATCCACACCGGTGAGTGCGAGCTGATCGGCGACGACGTCGGCGGCATGGCCGTCCACATCGCCTCCCGCGTCAACGGCCTCGCCGGCCCCCGCGAGGTGCTTGTGTCGGGAACTGTGTTCGGGACGGTCGTCGGCGGCCCCTTCACCTTCGAGGACCGCGGATTTCACGAGCTCAAGGGCGTCCCCGGACGCTGGCCGCTGTTCGCGCTCGGCGCTGGAGCGGCGACCGACAGCGGGTGAGCGGCGGCGGTCGACGGCCGGCTGGAGCCCGGCGTGTCGACCGCCGCGCTCGACGGTCCGCTAGAGCCGCGCGCGGCGGCCGCGATAGGGGCCGGCGAAGAGCAGCACCACGACGAGCAGCAGAAGCAGGACAAGCGGGCTGACAAACGCTCCGCCGGCGACGGCGAGCACGACCAAGACGAGGATCAAGAGCAGAAGTGGGTCCATTGGAACCTTTCTTTGGACGGATTCGTGGCGACCGCCACCTGTACGGCGAAGTTACCCGCCCACGTGCAGGGTGAAACGGCCTTAGCGCCGCCAACCTGGCTGATGGCGCCGTCGGCGGCGGCGGACGGCTCCCCGGTCCTGCGCTGCGACCGCGCCCGCTTGGTTCAGGGGCGCAATGTGACCAGCGGTCGTGCCGTGTGTCGGGCGCCCGACACATCGTGCGCGGCGAGCACGGCCTCGATCCTCAAAGTCTTCAAGCGCGCCAGCAGAGCTCGCGCCGTGGGGTCGAGACGCAGACGGATGAGCGCCACGTGGCCTCCGAGCACACTGAAGGAGCCGACGGCGAGCGTCACAGCCCGGGCGCCGCGACCGGCGCGCATCCCAGCGGCCGTATGCCCCGGGCGTGTCCGCAGCACGATTGTTCCGACACAGCGGTGCTCGGACGCTGGGCACGTGATGTGCACGTTCACGAACCCAGCTCTGCTGGAACGGAGCAGCGTGCCCGCCAGCTCGGCGTCCGGAACGGGGGCGGCTTGTGCCTGCTGATATCCCAACGTGGCGATCTGAGCGGCGGGACCCCCGGTGGAGACGAGCAACGTCGGCAGCGGAGGAACGCCGATGCCGGTGAATTTGACTTCGTGCAGACCGGTCGTGTCGTCCGCGTTGATCAGCCACTCACCGCTTGCGACCGCGAGTTCGCTCGGCGCGAAGCTCACCTGCTCGGTGACGCTTTCGCCGGCCTGGATCGTGGTGCCCTCCTGCAGCGACGTGCCGGCCGTGAACGCACCACCGATCGGCGGCTTTGACTTCGTGATCGTCGCAGCGGTACCGCCTTCGTTGGTGATCGTGAAGGACCTCGTGGCACTCGCGCCGAGCGCGACCGGACCATACTGGAGGACTTCTTCGCTGATGTGCAGCGCAGCGGGCGAGCCGGCGACGGCCGAGAGCGACGCATGTGCCTCTCCCGCGGACGTTTCCAAGCCGACGTGGCTTTCGAAGTGCCCTTCGGTCGTCGGGTTGAACGCGACACTCACGGTGAGTTCTTCTCCAGGCCCCAGTTTGTGCGGGAACGAGGGGAGCCCCGTGACGGTGAATGGGCCGCTGGGGAACTCAGCTCTTTCGATCGTCAGCGCTTCGGACCCGACATTTGTGAAGGTGACGTTTTCGCTCGCGCTGCCCCCAACCGCTGTGCCGGCGAAGCTCAGGAAGTGCGGCGATGCTGTGAGTTCCGCATTTTCGGTCTGCCCTGTGCCGGAGAGAGAGAATTGCGCGCTGCCTGCGCTCGTCATCGCGGTCAACGTGGCGCCGACCAGGCCAGCCGCCGTCGGCTGGAAGGTGACGGGAACCGTGATCGTGTCGTTGGGTTCGAGCTTCACTCCGAGAGCGGGAGTCGTCGTGCCGATCTTGAACTGCGTCGAGGTCGAGGACAGGGACGAGAGCGTAAGAGTCTGGTGCGCAGTCAGCGTGAGGGTCGCCTGCGAGGATTGGCCGATCGTCGTGACGGGGAAAGCCGTGGCCGGCCCCGACAGCGGCGGGGTCACCGGAGAGCCGAACGCCATGACTTCGCCGTTGCGGTTGCCGACGTAGATTCGACCTTCTCCCACTCCCGGCATGCTGTAGTTCGTCGCCGTGCCGATCGAGGACTTGAACCGCAGGACCGGCCTGTTGTTGACGGGCACCGGATCGTAGGCGCGCAGTTCGCCACCCGCACCGGTGCGATTGGTCGACCAGACGATCCATACGAGCGCGCTCCCCGGGGTGATGCCTTCCGAGGTGATCACCGGCGCGCCGCTGCCCCACCCGAAGGCGTCTTCAGAGCTGCCGGCGAGCGCCAGCGTCGGGCGGCCCGTTCCCGAGAGCGCATATTTGTAGATGTCGAGATGCCCGCCCGCGGAGGAGCCGCTGGATGTCGGGATGTAGACATAGCCGCCTTCTCCGGGCCAGACGCCGGGCCGCGACCACACGCCGCCGCGCGGGCCGATGCGTTCGACCACCCTGTCTGACCCTCCCGGCCCCTGGCCGATGCCGCCGAGTGAGTCGCGGTTGAGCAGATACACGTAGCCCGACTTGCCGACTGCGACGGCGAGATCGGGGAGTTCTTCGGTGCCGAAGTACGCGCTCGGCAGCCCAGTCACCCCGCCGGAGGCGAAGTCGGCGTCGTTTTCGTCGAGGTGAGCGGCTTCGAACGGCGCGAAGAAGTCGACCGCTTTGAGCGATCCGTCCGACTGGACGCGGACGCGGACGACAGACTCGCCGAGGTTCGTCGGCGGCGAGGTGCCGGCAGTCGGTTTGGATGGCGCACCGCCGTTGCCGGTGCTGAAGAGAATCGTGCCGGGCCCGTCGGAGGTCAGGCCGGCACCCGACTGCCAGATCCCGGCGCCGGTTTCAGTCGCGTTGTCGACATATCGCGCCGTGACTCTTCCGTCGGTGGAGACACCGAAGATCCATCCGCGCCAGTCGCCGTAGTCGCAGTGACTGCCGAACGCCGCGTAGACGACGCCTTCCATCAGCAGCAGGCCGGGGCGATTCATCTCGACGGTCGGGTTGAAGCTGACCCCCGAAGCGTTCTGGGCGCTGCCCGAGATTTCGACGGGAAAGCCCGGCTGCTCTTCGCCCGAGCTGACGCTGATCGCGTCCATGTACCAGCGCGCCGGCCCGCTGGCTCCCGACGCGTAGGTCTTGTGCGTCAGGTACTCGATGTTCGTAGCCGGATCGACCACCGGCGTCGCAACCGTGCCGATCGAGGGCGTGATGTCGTCGCAGCCGATGTCCGCAGGATTCCACGGCGTACCCAGGTTCCTGGTCCATTTCACCGCCCCGGTCGCGGGGTTCAGACCATATGCGTTGTCTTTCTCGGTCTCCACGAGCAGCGTGCCGGCGGCCAGCAACGGCTGAGCTGTCACCTGGCCTTCCACGTTCGCGGTCCAGAGACGCCCGAAGCTGCCGCCGCTCACGAGCTGCGGGGTGAGCGTCGAGTTGTTCGGATACCAGCCCGTGCGCAGATCGTCGGCGGAGTTCGTGATCTCAGAGCCGAACGCCTGCGCAGCGAGCACCAGCAGGGCAAACGTGCATGCGGCTGTCAGGCCGATCATCCGACGCATAGATCTCCATTCCATACCCTGCCCGGCACCTCCATGGCCGGGCACTCGAAGCAGTGACGATAGCTCCCGCGACGGTGAATGGGAAGGGCCAGGCGGGGCCGGCATCTAGGAGACAAACCGCGGTGCGACGATCACACGCCCGTCAACTGCGCCACAAAACGCGGATAAGGCGGAAGATGTGCGGATGTACCCGACGAGCACGCGGACCCGAATCCGATGAGCGCTCCGCGCCACACGGTGAGCCCGCCAGCGACAGATCCGCCCGGGCCGACTCGACAGCGCGGGCGCTTCGGCGGACGGCCGAGGCAGCCGAGGTCCCCGCTGGCCTCGCTTCTCGAGCTGGTGGTGATCGTGGCGATCGCACTCGGCCTCGCCCTCGGGATCCAGGCGCTGATCGTCAAGCCGTACCGCATCCCGAGTGGCTCGATGGAGCCCACGCTGACGATCGGCCAGCACGTGCTCGTGAATCGCGTTGCGATGAACTTCAGCGATCCGACCGTGGGCGGGATCTACGTGTTCCATCCCCCGGCGGCCGCCGAGCAGCAGACGTGCGGGCCGAGCCCCCACCAGATCGACGGACGTGCCGCGTGCTCTGAACCGGTACCGCGAGAGTCGGGCGAAACGTACATCAAGCGCATCGTCGCCGGCCCCGGCGATCAGATCTACATCAGCGAAGGCCACGTGTACCGCAGGGCCGCGGGGCACAGCTCGTTCCTACGCGAGGCCGACGGCTACATCCGGCCGTGTGGCTCGAGCCCGGAGTGCAACCTGCGCACCGCGATCACGATCCCGGGCGGGCACTGGTTCATGATGGGCGACAACCGCGGCGATTCCGACGACAGCCGCTTCTGGGGCCCCGTGCCGACCGGCTGGATCATCGGACAGGCGATCGCGACCTACTGGCCACCGAGCCGGGTAGGGGTCTTTTGAGCAGCGGCAGCGGCGGTGGGCCTCACGTACAGCCGGCAAGATCGTCACAGATCGGGGCACCCGCGCAACGAAGTGGGTGATGCAGGTTCCCCTCCCGGATCAGCCGAGCGCCGTGACGAGGATCGCGGCGGGCGACGAGCAGGCGTTCGCGGCGTTCTATCGCGAGCACCTCGACGCGGTCGTGGCGTACTTCGCCAGAAGGGTCGGCGACCGTGAGCTGGCCTTCGACCTGACGGCCGAGACGTTCGCGGCGGTCGTGGCGGGCGCCGGCGGATACCGAGGCGACGCTCCCCCCGTGGCGTGGCTGTTCGGCATCGCGCGCAACAAGCTGCGCGAGAGCCTGCGCCACGACCGCGTAGCCGATGCTGCACGCCGGCGGCTGCGGTTGGAGCCGCTGATCGTGGAGGACGCCGACCTTCGCCGCATCGAGGAGCGGAACACGGCCGGCGAGCACGCGCTGAGCGTGGCGCTCGCCGAACTCCCCGAGGACACCCGCGCGGCGCTGCTCGCGCGGCTCGTCGAGGAACAGGACTACGGCGAGATTGCGGAGCGCCTGCGGTGCTCCGAGCAGGTCATACGCCAACGCGTGCATCGCGGTCTGAAGCAGCTGCGCGCCGGCCTCCAGGAGAAGACATGAGCGACGTGTTCGACGATCTCGAGATCCAGCTCAGGCGTGCGGTTCGCGCTCGCGCCCGTCGGCGCACGTCGTGGACCCGGCGCGGGCCGCGGCAGTCGGCGATCGTGCTCGTCGCGATGCTCGTGCTCACCGCTGGAGCGCTCGCCGCCGGAGGCGTCATCAGGATCGGCGCCCCGGCCGAACAGCGGAGCTCGCTCTCCTCGGCCCCCAACGGGGGCGCAATCGTGAAGGGCACGGTGCGCGTGCTGCAGGCATCGGCCGCAGATCCGATCGGCGGGCCCCGGTGGGGCGTGCGCGTGTTCAGCACCGCCGCGGGCGAAGGGTGCGCACAGGTCGGGCGACTGGCGGCTGGCAAACTGGGCGTGATCGGTCAGGACAGCTCGTTCCAGAACGACGGGCTGTTCCACGAGACGAGCGTCGGCACGCTCGGCGCAAGACAGGCGTGCACGCTGCTCGACGGCAACAACCGCCTGTTCATCAACGCGCTCGTCGGCGACATTCCGGCGAGCGGATGGGTGGGGCGCCCGAACAACGGCTGCGTGCCGAGTACCGCCGGTCACTACGAACGCTTCGCCGAAAACGGCAAGCAGTACCCGTTGTGCCCGCAGGCCGACGAGCGAAACGTCTACTTCGGCCTGCTGGGGCCCGACGCCACGTCGATCACCTACGCGCTGTACGGTCGCAGCCACACGCTGGCGACGGTCGGCCCGGAGGGCGCCTATCTGCTCGTCATGCCCGCCTCGCCGAACCAGCTGTTCAACTTCAACGCCGGCGGCACGCAGGACATCGTGCCGGTCGACGGGCCGATCACAGAGCTTCACTACCGCGACGGGTCCACCTGCCATCTCACGTCGCGCAGCTGGATCGGTGGACGAGAAGCATGCAAGCCGGAGCTGAAGGAGCCGGTCGGGTGGGTTGCGCCACGCACGCCGCCGCCGTCGGCCGCGCAGCTTGCCTCCCAGCCGCACGTGCGTCTGCTCCGTGGCCGACGCGGCGGCCATGAAGCGCTCCTCAGCTTCACCGCTCGCGTGGCGATCCCCGACGCGCGCAGCGTCTACAGCGTCAGCTGGCACGAAACAGGCGAGCCGCGCCAGATCATGAGCTTCGAGCGTCCCCGGCCGGCCAACCCGCGCGCGGGCGACACCGTGACGGCACGCATCGGGCGCGGTGGTGGCAGCGGACTGCGACGCGGCCCGGTGACCGGCGAAATCGAATTCCAGCAGCAGACCGGGCCGGGCAACCTCGAAGAAGCCGGCGGAACGGTCAAACACACGGTCGCGCGATTCGAGTTCACCGTCCCTTAAGATCGCCCGATTGAAGCCCGCTGGAGGGCTCGCGAGAGAGAGGGCGTCGATGAGCACGGTGCGTGAAGCGAGCCTGGAGCTTTTCCGACGGCACGGCATGACGACGATCTTCGGCAACCCCGGCTCGACGGAGCTGGCGATGCTCGGCTCGCTGCCCGATGACTTCCGCTACGTGCTCGGGCTGCAGGAGGCGGTGGCGGTCGGCATGGCAGACGGCTTCGCGCAGGCGAGCGGGCGCGTGGCGCACGTCAACCTGCACACCGCGCCGGGCCTCGGCAACGGCGTCGGTGCGATCTTCAACGCGCGAGCCAACAAGGCGCCGCTGCTCGTGACGGCCGGACAGCAGGCTCGCTCGCTGATCTCGATGCAGGCAAACCTCACCAACCGCGACGCGGTCGAGGTGCCAAAGCCGTTCGTGAAGTGGGGCTGCGAGCCGCCGCGCGCAGCCGACGTGCCGTTCGCGCTGGCGCAGGCTATCCACCACGCCTCGCTGCCGCCGGCCGGACCGGCGTTCGTGTCGATCCCGATGGATGACTGGGAGGTCGAACTCGAGCCGGTCGACCACGAGCGCCAGATCGCGCGGCGCGTCGACGGCCGGGCGGTCGCCGACCCAGCGCGGATCGCCGAGCTGGCGAGGCGGCTGCGCGCGGCACGCAATCCGGTGCTCGTCGCAGGTCCCGACATCGATGCCGCGGGCGCCTGGGATGAGGCGGTCGAGCTCGCCGAGCGCGAGCGCATGCCGGTGTGGGCCGCGCCCGCCACCGGCGGCG
>OLKX01000139.1_pt1 | contig 30908 bp, 31 predicted proteins | sample 1604201 | NCBI WGS metagenome assembly OLKX01 (sample SAMEA104055716, study PRJEB20765) | soil metagenome | biome: Arctic tundra; feature: Polygonal ground; material: soil | place: USA | collected 2011-09 | depth 0-0.5 m
GCCAGGCGACGATCCGCTCGAGTCCCGCGACCGATGCCTGAGAGCCGTCGAGTTCGACCACCATCACGTCGCCCGCGCGCAGTCGCTGACTCGGCAGCGGCCCCGTCGCGCTGACCCGCAGCCGCCCGCTCACCGGCGTCGCCCCGGCCGTGCGGCCGAGCACGAGCTGACCGACCGAAAGGCCGCCGCGCGGCTGCAGGTAGTAGAAGTGGTGGTGAAGCCCCAGCGCCCGCGCCTGGGAGCGCAGCGTCCCTCGCGTGCGAACCCAGCGCAGCAGCGCCGAACCGGGCACTTCGGGAAGGATTTCGTCGCTCAGCGCATGCATGTCGGCAATCTGCGAGGTCGACGGAATGCCCGCATCGTCGGCGAAGGTCACGTGGATGCCGCGGGCCGCGAGCTCAGCTGCCACCATCGGGATCGTCCCCGACGGTGCTCGCACGATCACGCCGACGTCGGGCTGGCGCGTCCCGACGTGGGTCAGCGGGTGGACGTGCAGCACCTTGGCCGCGAGCGCCGTCACCTCGTCGGTCGACATCATCCACGAGCCCACGCCGAAGAGCAGCGCCGCCTGCGTGGCGAAGGCCGCGATTCGCATCTGCCAGAGCGGGATCGGGCGCACTCGACGTGGGGCCTGCAGCACGACGTCGACGGCTGCCGGCCCCTGTGCCTGGGTGAGCCGTCGTGCCGCGTCGCCCGCGGGATCCTCGTCGGAGGCGAAGCTGCTCTGGACGTGCCGGCGCAGCTCGTCGGTGTTGTTGGCGAGCAGCAGCAGGTCGAGTGCCGCCATCGCGCGGGTGTTCAGACGGGCGTGGCCCACGGGCAGCCCGTAGGAGACCACCGGAGTGCCGGCCGCCTTGGCCTCCAGGCACGTGACGCCGCCGGTCGAATGCACGAGCACGTCCGCGGCGGCCAGTAGATCGGGCATCTTGTTGGTGAAGCCGAACACGTGCACGCGCGGTTCGGAGGCGAAGGTCTGGCGCAGCTTCTCGCCGAGCTGCTCGTTGTGCCCGGCCAGGCACACGATGCTCGTCACCTCCGGGACCTGCGTGAACTCGCCGACGGCGCCGGCGATGTCGCCGACTCCCCAGCCGCCGCCGGAGACGACGACCATGCGTCCGTCCTCCGGCAGCCCGAGCGCGCGCCGCGACTCGGTCGGGCAGCGCGGCTCCAGGAACTCGGCCGATATCAGCGGTCGCACCAGCTGCACGCTGCCGCGACCGGCGATGCGCTCGACCAAGCGCATCGACTCGCCGTACATCACCAGGTGAGTGTCGATGCCGGGCTGGGCCCAGAAGAACAGCCCTGTCAGGTCGGTGATCGTCGCGACCGTCGGACACGCCACCTGGCCGGTCCTGCGCAGGCGGGCGAGCACCACGGTGACGGCGGGGTAGGTCGAGACGATCACATCCGGTTCGTGCTCTGCGATCACGCGCGCAAGCGGCCGCGAGCCGAGCAGGCAGAGCAGCCGGCGCGCGAGCATGCGGAACGGGAGGACGTGCTCGAGCATCCAGTAGACCACCGTGTAGGTCCACGGGAAGAAGCGCAGCTGCACGCGGTAACCGTCCTCCACGACCGGTCGCAGCAGCGGTCCCATCGCGGCCAGGCCGTCGATCACCGTGACCTCGGCGGGACGAGGCGAGAGTTCGATCTGCTCAGCCAGGGCCCGGGCGGCTGCCGCGTGACCCTCGCCGACATCGGCGGAGAGGATCAGGACACGACTCGGCCCGGGTGACCGGCGCGATGAGCGTTGGCGTTTGCTGCGTCGCATAAAGGGGTGATCACGCCCCATCCGGCGGGCGGCGAAAGCAGGCATGCGCCCACGCGCGGGAGCCCCCGGCGGGCACAGCTGTGGTCACAGGGTACCTTGCATCCGGGACACTTGCATCCCAGACAGACGTAACAATGGTTCCCGTGCAGGCCGCGACCCCACTGAGAGGCGTCCCGATCGCCGACGGGACAGACGCACCGGGAGGCCGCGACGCCGGTGCCGGCGCAGGCGTCGGCACGCCCACCGGGGCCCTGCGCGTGCTCGGCGTGGTCGGTCTTGCCGGGATCGTCACAACCGTCTTCCTGATCAGCGCCGGAGCGGCCTCGGCGCCGTCGCTGTACGTGCCTGCACGCCAGGGCGGCTGGCCCGGATGGCTCGCGGGCCCGCTGTCCGGTCTCGGTGTCGGGCTCGGCGGCTCGAGCTTCCAAACATTGATGCTGGTGATGTGCGCGAGCTACCTGCTGGTGCTCGCCGTCGCCCGCCGCATTCCCGTGGGCGCCATCGCGGCCGCGATCGCCCTGGCCCATCTCGCGCTGCTGCTCGGCCCGCCGCTGCTCTCACAGGACGTCTTCGGCTACCTGGCGTTTGCCCGCATGGGAGCTCTGCACGGCCTGGACCCCTACACGCACGTAGCAGCCGAAGCCCCCACCGATCCTTCCTTCATGTTCGTCGGCTGGCCGTTCAAGCACTCTCCCTACGGGCCCCTCTTCACGCTCGGCAGCTACGCCACCGCGCCGCTCGGCCTCGCAGGCGGGCTGTGGGCGTTGAAGGCCGTCGCCTGTGCGGCCAGCCTCGGCGCCGTCGCGCTGATCGCCCGCGCGGCCGCGCGCCTCGGGCAGAGCGCGAGGTGGGCGGCGGCGTTCGTCGGCCTGAACCCGGTGCTGCTCGTGCTCGCGGTGGGCGGCGCACATAACGACACGCTCGTTCTACTGGCGATCGCGCTCGCGCTCGCCCTCAGCGCCGGGAGCAATCCCCGCCTGCGCACCGGGGCCGCTGCGCTGGCGACGGGTGTCGGCGTGAAGCTCACCGCCGGGCTCGTGCTTCCTTTCCTCGTGCTCGCCGCGCCACGCTGGCGCGAGCGCGTCGGTGTCGGCCTCGGCTCGGCCGCTGCGCTGCTGGCACTGGCAGCACTTGGGGTGGCCGGCTTCGGCGTGCACACGCTCGGCTTCCTGGGTGCCGTCGGCGAGCAGCAGCAGCTCGTCGCAACCCACAGCATCCCCGCCGAGACGGCGCGCCTGTTCGGACTTGGCGGCACGCCCGCCTGGTGGCGCCACCTGTTCGCCGTCGGCTTCCTCGTCGCGCTCGCCGCCACGCTCTGGCGCACCGCCCGCGGAGCCGACTGGCGTGTTGCGGCGGGCTGGGCGACGCTCGCGCTGCTGCTCTCTACCGCCTGGCTGCTGCCGTGGTACGGGATCTGGCTGCTGCCGCTAGCGGCCGTCTGCGGTGATCGGCGGCTGCGAGCCGCGACGCTCGTGTTCTGCGCCTACGCCGTCCTGATCCATCTGCCGCTGGCCGACGGCCTGCTCAGCCCCCCCAGGCCCCGCATCGCCCACCATCTTCACGTCGCCGTCCCCGGGCTCCGCCACCGCCTCGAACTCACCGGTTTCAAGGTGTTTGGCGACGTGCATGTCGATCTCCGCTGGTGAGGCATCGGGACGCAGCAGCCGCACGCGCATGGCGTCCAGGCGCCTGAACTTGAGGATCTCGAGCACGTATACGAGGTAGACGCTCGCCGCGATCACGAGCAGACCGATCAACACGACGACGAGCGTCCAACCCGTTCTCAGGTGACCTTTGTGGTCGCTGTAGGGAACGAACCGCAGCGCCAGCGCGAGCCCGGCGAGCAGCAGCGTCCAGGCGTACAGGTAGGCGATCGTGCGCCTGCTGCTGAAGCCGATCCGCGCCATGCGATGGTGGAAGTGCTCGCTGTCTGGCCGGTAGATCGGCTGCTTGTACTTCAGCCGCTTGAGGACCACGAAGGTGGTGTCGAGGAACGGCACCGCGAGCAGGATCAGCGGCAGCACGAAGGACACGACCGCCGCGGTCTTCACGGCGGCCTCGACCGTGATCACGCCCATCAACAGGCCGAGCAGGTTGGCGCCACAGTCGCCCATGAAGCTCGAGGCCGGCGGGAAGTTGAAGATCAGGAATCCGAGCGCCGCGCCAGCCGTCAGTGCGGCCAGCACGCCGGGTTCCGAGCGCACGAGATCGAAGGCGATCACCGCCATCGCCGCGGCGATGATCGCGCACACCCCCGCCGCCAGGCCATCGACCCCGTCGGAGAAGTTGACGACGTTCATCATCACGACGAGGGCGAGCACGGTGAGAACCGGGCCGGCGTTCGTGATGCCGGCATTCGGGAAGTGCAGCAGCCCTACGAATGGCAGCGTCACGGCCTTCACCGCGACGCCGAAGTGCACGACGATGACGGCGGCCAGCAGCTGGCCGATCAGCTTCAGCGCGGGGTGCAGGTCGAAGCGGTCGTCGAGTGCTCCGACGAGCGTGATGACGGCGGCGCCGAGCAGCACGCCGTGCCAGAGCTCGGGCTGGTTTTCGCGGGCGTAACCGGCGGGCAGGAAGACCAGCGCCGCGACCAGCGCGCCGGCGAAGATCGCGAGGCCGCCGAGCAGCGGCGTCGGACGATTGGAGAGGCCGCGCTCGCGCGGTTCGTCAATCGCGCCCACGGCCCGCGCGAGGCGCATCGTCAGCGGGGTCAGCAGCGCGGTAACCCCTGCGGCGAGGAGAAACGAATAAAGCGCGTCGAGCTCGGTTGGATGCGCCATCGACTCGTCCACAGCATCGCACGCGCCGAGGTCGCGAGCGTTCGGGACGCCGGTGACCGGCTACACGGGAGCGGGCGCGCCGAGGCTCTCGTAGAGCGGGTAACGCTCCACGATCGCCGCCACGCGCCCAGCGAGCTCGCCCGCGCGCGACTCGTGTTCGGGCGTCAGCGCGACGGCGAGGATCTTGCCGAGCTCGGCGAAGTCGTCCTCCTGAAGCCCGCGCGTGGCCAGCGCGGGCGTGCCGATGCGCAGCCCCGAGGACTCCATCGGAGGCAGCGGGTCGAAGGGCACGGCGTTGCGATTGACGGTGATCTGGATCTCGTGCAGGCGATCCTCGCCCTGCCTGCCCGTGAGCGCCGGCTCGGTGTCGCGCAGATCGACCAGGATCAGGTGCACGTCGGTGCCGCCGGTGAGCACGTTGACACCGTGCCCCGCGCCCATCAGCTCGCGGGCCAGCGCGCGAGCGCCCGCGATCGTGCGCTGCTGGCGCTCGACGAACATCTCGCTCGCCGCGATCCTGAAGGCGACGGCCTTGGCGGCGATCACGTGCTCGAGCGGCCCCCCTTGCTGGCCGGGGAAGACCGCCGAGTCAATCTTCTTGGCGTACTCCTCCCTGCACAGGATCACACCAGCGCGCGGGCCGCCGAGCGTCTTGTGCGTGGTCGTCGTGACCACGTCCGCGCCGTGCTCGAACGGGCTCGGGTGCAGGCCCGCCGCGACCAGGCCCGCGAAGTGCGCCATGTCGACCATCAGCAGAGCACCGACCTCGTCGGCGATCTCGCGGAAGCGAGCAAAGTCGAGCTGACGCGGATAGGCCGACCAGCCGGCGAGCAGCAGCTTCGGTCGACGCTCCCGCGCGATCCGCGCGACCTCGTCCATGTCGATCAGGCTGCTCTCGCGGTCGACCTCGTAGGGGGCGATGTCATACAGGCGGCCCGACACGTTCGCTTTCATGCCGTGCGAGAGGTGCCCGCCGTGGGCCAGCAAGAGGCCCATGATCGTGTCGCCGGGCTTGAGCAGAGCGTGATAGACGGCGGCGTTGGCCTGCGAGCCCGAGTGCGGCTGCACGTTGACGTGCTCGGCGCCGAACAGCGCCTTGGCGCGGTCGATCGCGAGCTGCTCGGCGACGTCGACCCACTCGCAGCCGCCGTAGTAGCGCCTGCCGGGATAGCCCTCGGCGTACTTGTTCGTGAGCACCGAGCCCTGGCACTCGAGCACCGCGCGCGGCACGAAGTTCTCCGAGGCGATCATCTCGAGCGTGCTCTGCTCGCGCTCGAGCTCGCCTCTGAGAACCTCGGCGATCTCGGGGTCCACCTCGGCAAGCGGGCGGTTGAAGTAGTCGGGGCTCAGCTCGGGCACGGCGCTCTCCCTTGGCAGACAGTGACGGTGTCGGTGCCCAGGCGCGCGGCGGATGCGCTGACCGCTTCCCGGTGGTCGCTTCCACCTCAGGGCGCCAGTCGCGGCAGCTTCGGTCAGGCTAGCACCCGTACGCGCCCCGAGCGCTCAGGCGAGCGACTGCAGCAGCTGCTCGAGTGAAGTGCGCGAAAGCGCTCCCTCGCGCAGGATGCGCCAGACGCGTGACAGCGCGTAGTCGCGCAGGTCCACGACCGTCGAGGGAGTGCCCGGGAGATCGCCGCCGTCGAGCACGAGATCGACACCTGCGCGCAGCGTGGCCGGGATCTCCCCTACGGCGCGCGGGTCGGGGCCGCCTGTGAGATTCGCGCTCGTCTGCAGCACCCCGCCATCCACCTGTGCGAGCGCCGCGAGCGCGGGCGGGAGACGTGGGACGCGCAAGCCGAGCGTCGCCGGGTCTGCTCCGCAGGCAGCCCCGAAGCGCTCGGCGCGGTTCGCCAAGAGGACGGTCACCGGACCCGGCAGCAGCGCACGGAGGGCCAGCTCGAGCGCCGGCTCGATCGCCCCCAGCGCGTCCAGCGCCGGCTCGATCGAGAAGAACATCACCGCCGCTGGACGCTCTGCGGGGCGTCCCTTCAACCCGTACAGCCGCGCCGCCGCGACGTCGTCCTCGGGGTCACAGCAGACGCCGTAGACGGTGTCGGTGGGGAGGATCGCCACGCCGCCACCGGCGACGCAGCTCTCCAGACGCGTGGCGTCCTCGCCGCCCAGCTGTGCGCTCAATGCTCGCCTCGCCTGCCCACGACAACGCGCTCGATGCCGGCGAGATCGCGCTCGGCCGCGACCTGAGCGAAGCCCGCGTCGCGCAGCAGTCCGAGCGCCGTCGGCGCCTGACCGGCGCCGATCTCGAGCGCGACCAGCGAGACAGTGCGCCGGGGCTCGAGCTCGATCAGCAAGGCACGGATCACGTCGAGGCCGTCGGGACCCGCGAAGAGCGCGCCCAGGGGCTCGTGGCGGAGGATCTCGGGCGCCAGGCGCGCACGCTCTCCGTCGGCCACATATGGCGGGTTGGCGAGCAGCGCGTCGAACTCGTCGGGAACATCCGCCAGCAGGTCCGACTCGATCCAGGCGACGTCAAGCTCCAGCCGCCGTGAGTTCAGTCGCGCGAGCTCGAGCGCTGCGGCGCTGATGTCGCTGCCGGCGACCGTGAGGTCGGGCCGCTCCTGCTTGAGCGCGAGCGCCACCGCGCCGCTGCCGGTCGCGAGGTCGAGCACGCGCGCGCCGTCACCCAGCGTCAGCCCGACCTCGACCAGCAGCTCGGTCTCCGGGCGCGGAACGAGCGCGCGAGCATCGACGGCCAGCTCGATGTGGCGAAACCCGCGCGTGCCGAGGATGTAGGCGACCGGCTCGCGTTCCACGGCACGCCTGCGCACCGCGTCCTGGAAGACCCTCACGGCGGGCCCTTCGATCGTGAGGTCGCGGTCGATCAGCAGCCGCTCGCGGCCCACGCCGAGCGCGTGCGCGAGCAGCAGTTCGGCGTCGAGCCGCGGCGTCTCGCAGCCGGCCGCCGCTATCGCAGTGACCGCGCCGTCGAGCGCGTCGCGCACCGGAGTGCCCTTCACGCGGCCGCCTGCGCCTCCAGGCGTCGGCGCTTCTCGTCGGCCTGCAGCGCGGCGGTCAGCTCGTCGAGCTCCCCTTCGAGCACCTGGTCGAGGTTGTGGACGGTGAACTTGATGCGGTGGTCGGTCACCCGGCGCTCGCCGTAGTTGTAGGTGCGGATCTTCTCGGCCCGGTCGCCGGTGCCGACCTGCGAGCGACGGTCAGCGGCCAGCTCGGCCTGCTGTTCGGCCAATGCTCGCTCGTACAGCCGTGCGCGCAGCACGCGCAGCGCCTTGTCGCGGTTCTGCAGCTGGGACTTCTCGTCCTGCATCGAGACGATGATCCCGCTCGGCTTGTGCGTGACGCGCACGGCGGAGTCGGTCGTGTTGACCGACTGCCCGCCCGGCCCAGAGGAGCGGTAGACGTCGATCTGGAGGTCGTTCTGATCGATCTGCACGTCGACGTCTTCGGCCTCCGGGAGCACCGCCACGGTCGCCGTCGAGGTGTGGATCCGGCCCTGTGACTCGGTCTGCGGCACACGCTGCACGCGGTGCGTGCCGCCCTCGAACTTGAACACGGAGTATGCGCCGTCGCCCTTGATCGAGAACGTGTACTTGCCCTCGCCGATGTCCATCGGCTCTGACTCCCAGCCGCGGCGCTCGGCGTAGCGGACGAGCATGCGGTAGAGGTCGCCCGCCCACAGCCCGGCCTCGTCGCCGCCCGCCCCGCCCTGAATCTCCACGATCACGCTCTTGTCGTCGTTGGGGTCGCGCTCGACCATCGCCAGACGGATCTCCTCCTCGATCTCCTCGATCCTCCTGCGCGCCTCGCCGAGTTCCTCACGCAGCTCTGCGTCCTCGCCCATCTCGGCCAGAAGTTCCTCGGCTCCGGTGGCATCGTCGGTCGCGTGGCGCCATGCGGCGGCGAGCTTGGCGGCCGGCTCGAGCTGGCTGTAGGCACGGCCGACCTCGGCGTAGCGTTCACGATCGGAGATGACCTCGGCGTCGGTCATCTGCTCGCCGAGCTCGGCGAATCGCGTCTCGATCTGGTTGACGAGCTCTTCGATCACGCCCGCCAGTCTAGGCGCGGCACGCCGGCGCTTCGGCGCTCAGGCCGCGAGGCGCTCGACTGAAGCGAGCTCGATCAGCTCGTCGAGCGTCGCCGAGAGCGCCTCCACCGCATCGTCGTCGATCGGCAGCCCGTCGTCTCCGAGAGCCTCGGCGGCATGCGCGATCGGCAGCTCTCGATCGACCACCCGCGCGCCGATCGTGCTCAGCACCTTGCGCGTCTCGGCCTGTGCCCAAACGGCGCCGAACAGGCTCGTGCTGGCACCGATCACGGCCGCGGGCTTACCGCGCAGCGGCGTCTCGGCGATCGGTCGCGAGACCCAGTCGAGCGCGTTCTTGAGCACGCCTGGGATCGATGCGTTGTACTCGGGCGTCGCCACCAGCACAGCGTCGGCGTCGGCGATTGCGGCCTTCAGGGCCGCGACCGCCGGTGGCGCCGGGAGCTCGTCGTCCTCGCTGTACGGCGGTATCGCCGCCAGTTCGTCGAACACGACGAGCTCGGCCTCGGACGGCAGGAGCGTGGCCGCGCCCGCGAGCAGGCGCGTGTTGTGGGAGTCGCCGCGCAGGCTGCCTGACAGTCCGAGGATTCGCATCGCGCCTACGCCTCCTTGACGAGCTCGAGCGAGACCTCGAGCTTGACGTCGTTGTCGAGCGCGAAGCCGCCTTTCGGCAGCGGGGCATTCCACTCCAGGCCGAACTCGCGGCGGTCGATGACGGCCTCGAGCTCGACGCCGATCTTCTCGTTGCCGGCGATGTCGACATGCGGCGCCGTGACGGTGCCACGCGCGGTCACGCGGTGGCTGTGGTCCTTGATCGTCAGCTCGCCCTCGACCTCGAGCTCGCCGTTGTCGGAGACGCGCGTCTCGCTGGAGCTGAAGCTGATGCGGGGGAAGCGCTCGCTGTCGAAGAAGTCGGGGGATTTGAGGTGGCCGGCGAGGTTCTCGTCCTTGACGACGATCGAGTCGACGCCCACCGAGCCCTCGAGGCGCGGAGCGCCGCCGTCGGTGCTCTGCAGCGACCCCGTGTACTCCTCGAAACGGCCGCGGAAGTTAGCGACGGCCATGTGTTTGACGGCGAAGCCGACGTGCGAATGGATCGTGTCGATCTTCCAGGTCCCTGTTGCGATCTGCTGTGTGGCGGTTGGTGCACTCATCGGGGACATCTCCTTGATCAGAGTTACGGACTTCAGTCCGTTTAGCTGTTCTCCAGCATAGCGCAGACCGGACTGAGGTCCGTTTAGTAGACTGTGGCCATGGAGACACCGACCGAGCTGCCGATGATCGTCCTGCCGGCGGTGGTCGATCCGCCGATCGTCGAGCTGCCGACGGGTGGGCCGACGGTGGTCGATCCGCCGATGGTCGAGCTGCCGGTGACCCATCTGCCCGTGCTCGACGGCGCCGCGGTGGAGCGCGTCGACGCGGCTCGCAACCGCGCGCGAATCCTGATGGCGGCACGGCGGCTGTTCGCCGAGCGCGGCGCAGGCTGCGTCTCGATGGACGAGATCGCCGAGGCGGCCGGCGTCGGCAAGGGGACCCTCTTCCGGCGCTTCGGCTCGCGCGCCGCGCTCGCCCATGCGCTGCTCAGCGAGCGCGAGAGCTGCTTCCAGGAAGGCTTCATCCGCGGCGAGCCGCCGCTCGGCCCGGGAGCACCGCCTGCAGCACGCCTGACAGCGTTTGGCGAGGCGCGGATGGACCTGCTCGCCGAACACACCGATGTGATCGCCGCCGCGGAGGTCGGGCCCGCCCGCTTCCTCTCCCCCCCCTACGCCGTCTACCGCCTCCACGTCACCCTGCTGCTGCGCGAGGCCGATCCCGGGTGTGACGCCGACTACCTCACCGAGAGTCTCTTGGCCTGCCTCGGCGTCGACTTCTTTCTCTACATGCGCGACGTGCGCGGCCTCTCGCTCGAGCAGCTCAAGCACGGATGGGGTCAGCTCGTCCTCCGCTCGGTGCCCGCGGGCACCGCACCGCTCGCCTAGGCCACGACCTCTACGCCGACGAGATCTGCCGCCGAGAGCTCGCCGGGAGTCTCGAGCGCGAGAACCGCGTCGAGCGCCGCGATCGCGACCGCCAGCTGGTCGAGGTCGGGCTCGCGCGTCGTCAACAGCTGCAGCTTCAGGCCCGGCCACATCACCGCACGAACCCAACCGCGGCTGCGGTTGCGCCCGGCGAACTTGATCAGCTCGAAGGAGATCCCCGCGATCACCGGCACGCCGAGGATCCTCGTGGCCACCAGCCAGTACCAGGCCGGAAGCCCAATCGGTGCGAACACGAAGATCGCGACGATCATCACGACGAGCAGGAAGCTCGTCCCGCAGCGCGGGTGCAGGCGAGAGAAGCGCTGGGCGTTCGTCGGCGTCAGCGGCAGGCCGGCCTCGAAGCAGGAGATCGTCTTGTGCTCCGCGCCGTGGTACTCGAACACGCGACGGAGGTCGCGGATGCGCGAGAGCAACAGCATGTAGCCGAGGAAGATGCTCGTCCGCACCACCCCCTCGACGACCCAGAACAGCACCGAGGAGCCGAGCTGATGCTTGATCAGGCTCGTGAGCCCGACGGGGATCAGGAAGAACAGCACGATCGCGAGCACGAGCGCCACTACGACCGTTCCCGCCCACACACCGCGGGGGATGTCCTCGGCCTCCTCCTGCTCGTCCTCGACCGGCATCTGGGCGTTGGCCGATACCTCCAGCGCCCGGAAGCCGATCGCCATCGAGCCGCCGAGCGCGACCACCCCGCGGATGATCGGCAGGCGCAGCACCCGGTGGCGCCTCATGGCCGAGTCCAGCGGGAAGGTGCTGACCTCGATCTCGCCCTTGGCGGCCTCCTCCGGCGAGAGTTCGCCGTCGCTCAGCTGCTCGGCCGTCGGCTTGCGTACCGCGACCGCCCAGTTGGAGACGCCGCGCATCATCACGCCCTCGAGCACGGCCTGGCCACCGACCGGAGCGTCCCGCTGGGCGTTCAGCTGGCCGTCTTCGCCTCGCTCGACCAGCGAGGAGGCGCCGTTGGACGCGCCGTTCAGCTGCGGCAGCTCGACCGCAACGTCGACTGCGGACACGCCGACGCCGGGTCCCGTCGTCACAGCATCAGTCGTCGATGAGCCCGCGGCCAGACGCGCGGACATCGTGCTATTGAGCGGACCGAGCTTGCGCCGAGTGCAGGCGACCTTTGGCTACGCGGCGCTGGAAGCGCTCGACGCGGCCGCCCGTGTCCATCAGCTTCTGACGGCCCGTGTAGAACGGGTGGCAGTTCGAGCAGACCTCGACGTGCAGCTCATCGCGGGTCGCGCGGGTGACGAACTCGTTGCCGCAGGTGCAGCGGACGTGTGCCGCTGAGTAGGTTGGGTGGATCTTGTTCTTCATCGTTCGATCATTCTAGCGCCCCACCCCAGGCCCACACGTCCGGGCGGGTATGCCGGTCGAGAAGGCGCGAGGCTCCAGAGGCGCTCTCAGGGGGCCGGCGAGGGCGGCGGCGTGAGCGGCGGGACTTCCGCCGCGGGCGCCGCTGCCGGCTGCTCGCAGCGCGGCGTGCGCAGCTCGGCCGCCTTGATCAGACGACCCCGTGCGTTCAGCCAGCGAAACCTCACGGCGCCGCGGTAGAAGGCCGGCGCGAAGAGGTTGGTGACCTGCTTGAGGTACTTGTAGACCTTCACGCCGGGCGCCGAGGCGCGCCACACGCCGAGACCGGACGCGCTGACGTTGCGGAACGCGACCTCACCCGGCATCCGCTCGAGAACATCGACTCGCATCTCCATTCGGGTGCTGCCCGGGATCGCCGTCATTTCACCGGCGAAGGTGGCCGAGCGTTCGGTCTGATCGACCGCTGTGACGCATTCGAGCAGGCTCGCGCTGGCGCTCGGCTTGCTCAGCGGTGAGACCTGCGCCGAGCGGCCCGGCGCTGCCAGCACGCCCGTCGCGCCAAGCGATAGCAGCGCCGCGGCACAGCCCGCCGCGGCGACAGTCGCCGCCAGGCGTCGGGCATATCGGCTTGACCTCTTGAAACTCACAAGCCCTGTAACACTACGGATGCCCGGAGGTTTCGCCGCGTGTGCTGCCCGCGGCGTTTCCGACTCCCGGGTCGGGGCGGTCAGGTGACCTGGTAGAGAGGCCCGTCGCCGCCCTCGGGCGTCGTCAGGCGACCGCCCTTGGCGGTGATCGCTCCGCACTGCACGCAGTTCGTGTAGTTGACGATCACGTCGACGTCGCCGGTCTCCGGAGCGTCCTCGGGGATCTCATAGACGCCCGCCGGACACATCCACTTCCACGTTTCGGCGATCTCACGAGGCACATGCTTCTGCACGCGGATGTGGTTGGGCGCGTCGTCGCGCGTAGCGTTGCCCGTGATGAACACCGAGGAGAGCTTGTCGAAGGTGTATTTGCCATCAGGCTTGACGTAGCTGTCCTTGGTCCTTCCGATGAACATCGGCATTTCGTCATTGCGGTGCCACGCCGCGCGACCCGGCAGCCTGCCCTTCGTGATCTGCTGAATGCCGCTGAGCGGGCCACCGAGCAGGAGCCCCTTCTGAAGCGGCTGACGCGCGTTGCGCACCTCCCAAAGCTCTTTGCCCACCGAGGACTCCTCGATCACCTGCTCATAGGACTCGAAGCTCGTCTCACCGCGCTTGAGCGCCGCGTAGATGGACTCGGCGGCGAGTTTGCCGGACATGATGCAGTGATGCACGCCCTTGAGCGCCATCGTGTCGACCATGCCGCCGCCGTCCCCAACGATCACGGCACCGGGCATCGAGAGCTTGGGCATCGACCAGTAGCCGCCGCCGGGGAGCGCCTTGGCTCCCCAGGCCACGCGCTCGCCGCCCTCGAGGATTCCTCGGACGAGGGGATGGGTCTTGAATGTCTGCAACAGGTCGTGGGCAGATGTCGTCGCGTCGGCGTACTCAAGCTCGACCACGAAGCCGATGCTGACGAGGTCATCGCCGGTCTTCTCGTCCTTCATAGGGTAGATCCAGGTGCCGCCGATCTGACCGTACTTGTGGGAAACCTTCAGTGGCCAGGGACCCATAGTGTGAATCAGGCGGTCAAGCGGCTTGGGAACCTTCCAGACCTCCTTCACACCGAGCTCCCAGACCTGCGGCTCGCGCCCGGCGGCGAGGTCGAACTCCTTGATCGCAGCACCCGTGATGTGGCCCCAGCAGCCCTCGGCCAGGACCGTGGCATGCGCCTTGATGTCGGTGCCGGGCTCGAAGTTGCCGAGCGGCTCGCCGTCCTTGCCGCGGCCCTTGTCGCCTGAGCGCACGCCCACCACGCGACCGTCGTCGACGATCAGCTGCGTGGCCGAGGTCTCGGTCAGGATGTAGGCGCCGGCCTCCTCGGCCTGGCGCTGCTGGTAGCGCGCCATCGCCGAGACCGAGATCACCTCGTTGCCATGGTTCTTGAACGGCGGCGGCGTGGGTATGCGCAGCTTCACCTTGGAAGTCGGTGTCAGGTACACCGCCTCCTTGGTGACCTCGCCGTAGGCGAAGCCCTCCTTACGCCAGTCCTCGCGAGTCATGTCAGGGAACAGCTCCTGCAGCGGGCCGGGACGCATCACGGCACCGGACAGGTTGTGCCCGCCGCAGGTCTTGGCCTTCTCGATCACCGCGACCGGCACTTCGCCGAGTCGCTCCATCGTCTCGGGATCGTCGGCCAGCAGCTGCAGCAGCCGGTTGGCGCAGGCAAGCCCGGCCGTACCGCCGCCGACGATTGCGACGCCGACCTCGATCAGCTCGTCCTCGGGATCAAGGCCGTGCTTGACGAACTCCTTCTGCGAGTCGACCGGAGGCGGGAAGGCCGCCGGAGCGACCCTCCCGTTGCTGGAGCCATTACTTGACATCGTCAGACCTCCTATGCGGTGGTGGGCCGATTCAGTGCGAGCGCCATGGCTCCCGACATCCCTCTAGCTGCCCTTCTTGGCCTTCACAGCCTCGGTCAGCTTGGGCAGGATCTTGTTGAGATCTCCGACGATTCCCAGATCGGAGAATTCGAAGATCGGCGCGTTGGCGTCCTTGTTGATCGCGACGATGTTCTCCGAGCTCTGCATGCCCACCTTGTGCTGGATCGCGCCCGAGATGCCCGCGGCGAGATACAGCTTCGGCGAGACCGTCTTGCCGGTCTGCCCGATCTGCGCGGCGTACGGGTACCAGCCCGCGTCGACGACTGCGCGGGTGGCCGCAACGGCGCTGTTTCCGCCAAACGCCCCGGCCAGCTCCTCGCAGAGCTGGAAGCCCTCGGCCTTGCCCAGGCCGCGACCGCCGGCGATCAGGATGCTCGCTCCCTCGATGTCGACGTCGGCGCCGCGCTGCTCGCCGCGCGTGACCATCGTGGCCTGCAGGGCGTGCGCGCTCAGCTCGAAGTCGAGCTTCTCGACAGGTGCGTCTCCCGCGCCCGTCTCCTTGATCTCGAACGCGTTGAGGCGCCCGATGATGATGCCCACGTCGGAGCGGTATTTGATCTCGGAGATCGCGGAGTCGCCCAGGATCGGGCGCTCGGCGACGAGCTCGCCGCCCTCGGCGCGCACCGCGGTGACCTCCATGGCCACGCCTGCACCGAGGCGAGCCGCCAGGCCGGCTCCGATCTCGAAGCCGAGCAGTCCGCCGCCGAACAGCGCGTAGGAGTAGCCGCCGTCGGTGATCGCGCGTGCCATCGCGTCGACCAGCGGTTGGGCGAGCCCCTCAGGGCCCTCGGCCACGAGGACCTTCTTGGCCCCGTAGTTGCCCAGCGACGCCGCCAGGTCCTGCGGGACGTTCTCGCCGAGCAGGATCGCGTGCGCCTCGCCGCCGAGCTCGGCGGCGAGGCGCGCGCCCTCTGAGACGGCGCCGAGTGAGTTCTTGTTGATCGCGCCGTCGTAGTGCAGCGCGTAAACCAGGATGTTTGCCATTTCTGTTCAGCTCCTCCTTAGATGAGCTTGCGCTCGTCGAGCCAGGCGACGATCTTTTCGACTGTCTCGCCGGTGTTCTCGTCCTCGATGATCTCTCCCGCGGCCTTCGCCGGCGGTGCCTTCGCGGCGACCCACTGGGCGGCCGAGTTCTCGCCGCCGACCTTCGCGGCGTCGATGCTCACGTCGGCGGCGCTAACCGTGTCGAGCGGCTTCTTCTTCGCGCCCATGATCGCCTTCAGCGACGGGTAGCGCGGCTCGTTGATCGCGTCTCCGACGGAGATGACCGCCGGGAGCTTGATCTGGACGGTGTCGTAGCCGTACTCGGCCTGGCGCTCGCAGCGCAGGCTCTCGGGGTCGACGTCCATCTTGATGACCTGCGTCAACGACGGCATGCCGAGATGCTCGGCCACGACCGCGCCGATCGTGTAGCACTCGCCGTCATCTGACTGCTGACCGAGCAGGACGAGGTCGGGGCTCTCGCGCTGGAGTGTCTGTGCCAGCGCGTAGCCGGTCGCGGCCACGTCGGATCCGGCGACCACCTCGTCGCTCAGGTGCACCGAGCGGTCCGCTCCGAGCGAGACAGCCTTGTGCAGCGCACGCACGGCACTGTCGGGGCCCATCGTCACGGCGACGATCTCCTCGACCGCCACGACGCCGCCCTCCTTGATCTGCATCGCAGCCTCGATGGCGTGCGTGTCATAGGGATTTAGGTTCTTCTCCCCGCTGCGGTCCATCCGCCCCGTCGAGGAATCGATCCTCTTCTCGACGGCGGCGTCCGGAACCTCCTTCACCAGGACGCATATCTTCATTCTCAGGCAACTCCTTGGGGTCTGTTGGGTGCGATCCTACCGTGTTGCGCGGTTGACTGACGAGTCAATCAGCTGCGAGTGCCCGCGGTTGCGCCGCGGATGAAGTCGACGATCGCCTGCGTCGGCGCTCCAGGAGTGAACACCTCGGCCACGCCGAGACTCTTGAGCTCTGGGATGTCCTCCGCCGGGATCGTGCCGCCGACCGTGATCACCACGTCATCGATGCCCTGCTCGTGCAGCAGCTGCACGACGCGCGGCACGAGCGTCATGTGCGCGCCCGAGAGAATCGACAGGCCGACCGCGTCGGCGTCCTCCTGGATGACCGTCTCGACGATCTGCTCGGGCGTCTGGTGCAGGCCGGTGTAGATGACCTCCATGCCGGCGTCGCGGAGAGCTCGCGCGATGATCTTGGCGCCGCGGTCGTGGCCGTCGAGGCCGGGCTTGGCGACGACGACGCGAATCTTGCTTGAGTGAGTGGGTGGGTCGGAGGGCGGCATCAGCGGAGGTCTATCTCGCGATCTCTTTGGAAGTGTGCCCCGGCTGGAGCGCCGGCGTCATCTCCGGCGACGCCGGCGAGCGCCGGCGAGACCGGAGCGTCGGGCGAACGTGCGGGATTGTACGGCCCGCGAGCGGGGTGCGGCTCGCCGGCCGGCGCCGGTGCGAGGGCCGTCGCCGCGATCGAGGAACAGCCGCCCGACCGACGCGGCGGCGGTCCCGGCTCCGAGCGCCGCGAGCACCTTCAGGCGCCGCCCGAGACGATCGAGCTCGATCACCTCCCACCGCTCCCGCTCGGCGATCCGCCGCAGCAGCGCGTCCGGGTTGACCACGACGGCGTGCCGTACCGCCCGCAGCATCGGCAGGTCGGACTCGGAGTCGGAGTACGCGTAGGAGGCGTCGAGATCGATGCCCTCGCGACCGGCCACCTCGCGCATCGAGATCACCTTCCCCTCGCGATAGTTGAAAGGCCCGTCGGGGCGCCCGGTGTAGCGCCCGTCGACGATCTCCGAGCGCGAGCCGAGACCGCCGTCGAAGGCGAGCACGCGCGCGAGCAGGTCGGCCATCTCCTGCGAGGCGGCCGTCAGGATGTACACCGGCACGCCGGCGTCCTGGTGGGCGTAGGCGCGTTCGAGCATCTGCGGATACAGCCGCGGGAGCACCCCGGCGAGGACCCGCGGAGAGAGACGCTCGAGGTCGCGCACGCGCACCCCGGCGATCATCTCCCCCACGCGCCTGCGCACGTCGTCGGCGCGGTCGTCGGTCGAGCCGTGCAGCCGAAAGCGCACGTTTTCGTACACGTCGCGGACCAGCCGTCCGCGCGAGATCATCCCCGTCTCGTATGCCGCGCGGGCGAAGAAGATCCCCGACGAGCCGGCCATCAGCGTCTTGTCGAGATCGAAGAACGCCGCGCCGCGACCGAGGACGCCGACCGGCGAAGCGCTCACGGTCATCTCAGACCTTGAGGATCACCGCGTCGCCCTGCCCGCCACCAGAGCAGATCGCCGCGCAACCGAGGCCGCCGCCACGGCGGCGCAGCTCGTGCACGAGGCTGCCGAGGATGCGGGCGCCGGACGCTCCGAGCGGGTGTCCGAGCGCGACGGCGCCGCCGTTGACGTTCACACGGTCCTCGTCGATCCCGAGCATGCGAATCGAGTTCAGGGTCACCGAGGCGAACGCCTCGTTGATCTCCCACAAATCGATGTCACCGGGCTGCAGGCCGGCCTTCTCGAGCGCCTTCTTGGCGGCGCTCGCCGGCGTCGTGGCCAGGTACGCGAAGTCGTTCGCGCTCTGGGCGTGCGCGACGATCTCGGCGAGCACCTCCTTGCCGTTGGCGGCCGCCCACTCCTCGGAGGCAACGACCAGGGCGCCTCCCCCGTCGTTGACGCCGGGGGAGTTGCCCGCGGTGTGCGAGCCCTCCTTGCTCACCAGGCCCGGAAGCACAGCGAGCCGCTCGAGCGACGTGTCGCGACGCGGCCCCTCGTCGATCTCGACGACCGTGTCGCCCTTGCGGCCCTTCACCGTCACCGCCACGATCTCCTCGGCGAGGCGGCCCGCGTCGGTCGCCTGCAGCGCTAGCTGGTGAGAGCGCAGAGCCCAGCGGTCGAGGTCCGCGCGGGTGATCTCCAGTTCGTCGCCGATCTCCGTCGCCTCGGCGAACATCTGCTTGCCGGAGAATGGGTTCGTGAGCCCGTCGTGCACCATCGCGTCGAGCATCTTGGCGTCGCCCATGCGGTAGCCGAAGCGCGCCTGGGGCAACAGGTAGGGCGCCTGTGACATCGACTCCATGCCGGCTCCCACGCCGACCTGCACGTCACCGGCGCGGATCGCCTGATCGAGGATCACCGTCGCGCGCAGGCCCGACGCGCAAACCTTGTTGACGGTCTCGGAGGAGACCTCCTTGGGGATCCCGGCCTTGATCTGCGCCTGGCGCGAGGGAATCTGGCCCTGGCCCGCCTGGAGCACCTGGCCGACGACGACGTGCTCGACCTGCTCAGGGTCCACTCCGGCCCGCTCGAGCGCCGCGCTGATCGCGACACCGCCCAGCTCGGTGGCGTCGAGGGTCGAGAGGCTGCCGCCCATCTTGCCGATGGGGGTGCGTGCGGCGCCGAGAATCACGGTCTTGGGCATGGGAGCGGGTCTCTCCTGTGGGTAGGTGGGAAGCGACGGGAGACCCGGAATGCTAGTCGACGCCCCGAGAGCGCCCTGCCGCAGCGCGGCTCCCCGGCGCCCCTACGCCCGCTCGACGTAGACGAGTCGTGCGTCACCGTGGCGGTTCTGCGGCGCGGTGGATATCGTGCGAGCGATGCGCGTCTCCTCGATCACCCAACCCTCCCGCACCAGCGACGCCGACACGATCGCCGTCGGCGTCTTCGAGGGCGAGGACACAGCGCCCGGGTCCCCGGCACCGCTCGGCGAGCTGCTCGCCTCCGGTGAGGCGCGGCGCTCGTTCAAGTCGCTGGCCGTGGCCCATGCCGACGCCAAGCGATGGCTGCTCGTGGGCCTCGGCGAGCGAGCCCACTTCACGCCCGAGCGAGCACGCGTCGCGGCCGCGACGGCGGCCGGGAGGGCGCGCGAGATCTCCGCGCAGACGCTCTGCTGGGAGCTGCCTTCCGATAGCGACCCCACTGTTGCGGCGGCGCTCGTCGAGGGCACGATCCTCAGCGGCTACCGCTTCGAGCGCTTCAAGTCAACGCCGCGCGACGAGCACGCGAGGGCGGAGCTCGAGCACCTGATCGTAGCGGGCCCCGACGGGCTCGACGCGACCGTCGCGCAGGCCGCGACGGTCGCCACCGCCGCCAACAGCGCACGCGACCTGCAGAACCGACCCGCCAACGACCTCACGCCGACCGCGCTCGCCGACCACGCCCGCGAGCTCGCCGCAGAGCTCGACGGCCTCACTGTCGAGGTCGACGGGCGCGAGGCGATCCTCGCCCGCGGGATGGGCGCCTTTGCCTCGGTCGCCCAGGGCTCCGAGCAGGAGCCCGCGCTGATCACGCTGCGCTACGAGGGGCCCGACGCCACCGGCCCGCTGGTCGGGTTCGTCGGCAAGGCCGTCACCTTCGACAGCGGCGGCATCTCGCTGAAGCCCGGAGCCAAGATGGCCGAGATGAAGTTCGACATGTCCGGCGGCGCGGCCGTGATCGAGGCGGTCGGCGCGATCGCCCGGCTGCGACTGCCCGTGAGGCTCGTGGCGGTCATCGGCGCCACCGAGAACCTCCCCAGCGGCCGCTCGGTCAAGCCTGGTGACATCGTCACGGCTTCCAACGGAAAGACGATCGAGGTCAACAACACCGATGCCGAGGGACGGCTCGTGCTCGCCGACTGCCTCTGCCACGCGGTCGCCGAAGGCGCCGAGCAGATCGTCGATCTCGCGACGCTCACCGGTGCGGTGATCGTCGCGCTGGGCTCGACCTACGCCGGGCTGATGAGCAGCAACGACGAGCTCTCCGCGCGCATCGAAGCGGCGGGCGCGCGCAGCGGCGAGACCGTCTGGCGTCTGCCACTCCACGAGGAGTACGGCGAGCTGCTCAAGGGACGCTACGCGGACCTCGACAACGCGCCCGAAGCGCGCAAGGCCGGCACGATCATCGGCGGCATGTTCCTGTCGAACTTCGTCGGCGAGACCCCCTGGGCGCACCTCGACATCGCGGGGTCGGCGTGGGACCTCGACCGCGCCTACGTCGGCAAGGGAGCATCCGGCTACGGCGTGCGCCTGCTCGTCGAGCTCGCGCGCTCCTACGTCAGCTAGGCGCGACGACGACGGCGGCGGCGGCGGCGGCGCGAGAAGGGCGTCTCCAGGTCGGAGGGCTCGAAGGGACCCGGCGTCCGAAGCCCGACGGCGCTGCGATAGACGAACACCCTGAAGAGCTCAAGCGTCGGGTGCCGCCGAGTGCCTCCTCAGACGCCGACGGGCTGTCCGAGCCAGCCGGTGACCGCCGCCCATGCCTCGCCGCGAGGGTCGACGTGCGCGCGGTGGCCTCCCGCCTCGCCCTCGATCTCGATCAGCTCGACCGCCACGCCGGCCTGCTCGGAGGCGCGTGCATAGTTTCGCGCCAACTCGATCGACACGGTCGTGTCGCGCACTCCGTGCACGAGCAGAATCGGCAGATCGACGGGAACGAGCTCGATCGGGTCGCCGATCGCGTATCGCTCGGGCAGCTCCTCGCGGCTGCCGCCCATCAGCCGCCTGACCGCGCCGCCACGCCACAGCACGTACGCGCCCGCGAGATCGCAGACGCCGGCCTGGACGATCGCGCGCTTGAGTGCGACTCGCGGACCGCTGCCCGGCGCGTCCGCAGCGAGCCGCTCACGACTCGCTGCCCACAGCGCCAGGTGTCCGCCGGCGGAGTGTCCGAGCACGCTCACGCTGTCCAGGTCGATCGGAGCGTCGAGCTCGCCGAGATGGTCGATCGCCGCCGCGACGTCCTCGAAGGTCGCCGGCCAGCCGCCGCCATCCTCCAGCCGGCGATACTCGATGTTCCACACCGCCCAGCCGCGGCGAATGAGGTCGCCGGCGAGGCCGCGCATCACCACCTTGCCGTAGCGCTTGTGCCACGAGCCGCCATGCACGAGCACCATCACCGGGTGGGGGCCGGCTCCGAGCGGGAGATACAGATCGGCGCGCTGCGAGCTATGGGGGCCGTAGCGGTGCGACTTGCCGCGTGTCAGGAAGTCGAGGATCAGTCGGCGGCGGCTCACGAGGGCATCCATCCTAGGCGCGACGTGTGAGAATGCCGGCGGCATGGACTTCGACCTGTCGCCCGACCACGAGCTGATCCGGCGCACGGTCCGGGAATTCGCCGAGGGCGAGGTCGCGCCCGTGGCCGAGGAGCTCGACCGCACGAAGGCCTTCCCGTACGACATCGTCGAGAAGCTCGGCAAGCTCAATTTGATGGGCATCCCGTTCCCCGAGGAGTACGGCGGCGGAGGCGGCGACACGCTGGCCTACGCGCTCGCCGTCGAGGAGCTCACCCGCGTCGACTCCTCGGTTGCGATCACGCTTTGCGCGCACACTTCGCTGGGCACGCAGCCGCTCTACCTGTTCGGCAGTGAGGAGCAGAAGCGCGAGTGGATGCCGCGGCTGTGCTCCGGCGCGCGCCTCGGCGCGTTCGGGCTGACCGAGCCCGAGGCCGGCTCGGATGCCGGCAACACCCGCACGCGCGCCCGACTCGGAGACGGGGAGTGGACGATCGACGGCACCAAGCAATTCATCACCAACGCCGGCACCGACATCTCGGGCATCGTCTGCATCACAGCGGTGACAGGGGAGCAGGACGACGGCGCCAAGGAGATATCCAACCTGATCGTCGCCAACGGCACCCCCGGCTACGAGCAGGGCGAGCCGTATCGCAAGATGGGCTGGAACGCTTCCGACACGCGGCCGCTGAGCTTCACCGACTGCCGCGTCCCCGAGGAGAACCTGCTCGGCCCTCGCGGCGCCGGCTTCAAGCAGTTCCTCCACATCCTCGACATCGGCCGCATCGGCGTCGCGGCGATGGGCGTCGGGCTCGCGCAGGGCGCGCTCGACGAGGCGCTGAAGTACGCCAAGGAGCGCCGCGCCTTCGGTCAGGCGATCTCCAAGTTCCAGGCGATCCAGAGCAAGCTGGCCGACATGTCCACCGAGATCGCGGCCGCGCGACTGCTGGTCCACAAGGCGGCGCTCGAGAAGGACGCCAAACGCAACTTCACGCTGACCGCCGCGCAGGCCAAGCTCAAGACCGGCCGACTCGCCGTCCGCTGCGCCGAGGAGGCCGTCCAGATCCACGGCGGCTACGGCTTCATCGAGGAGTACCCCGTGTGCCGCTTCTACCGCGACGCCAAGATCCTCACGATCGGCGAGGGCACCGACGAGGTTCAGCAGATGGTCATCGCGCGGGCGCTCGGCGCCTGAGCCGGTCGCTCGGCGCCTGAGCCGGTCGCTTGCGCGGGCGCGCGTCGGTTGGCACTCGGCGACCTCCTACATCTATTAATTAATTTGTTGTAGTGCGATCGTAGATACGAGCGCGCAGAGTCGAGTGCGCTAGCGGGGCTGCAGCACCACGAGCGGGATCTCGCGCGCGGTGCGCTTTGCGTAGTCCTCGTAGCCGCCGTACACGGACACCATCAGCGGCCACAATCGCCCTCGCTCGGGCGCATCCGCGACGTGCGCGCGGACCTTGCGAACGTTCGCGCCGACCTGCACGCTGGTGTCGGGATTGGCGCGCAAGTTGTGGAACCAGGCGGGGTTCTTCGGGTAGCCGCCCTTGGACGCCACGAGGATCAGGTTCTCGCCGTCGCATCCGTAGACGAGCGGGCTCGTACGCTTCACCCCGCTCTTGGCGCCGATGTGGTCGAGCAGCAGCATCGGCGGCGAGCCCGCAAAGCAGTGGCCGATCAGCCCGCGGCTCACCCGGTAGACGGCCGTGTGGCCCTGCATCAGCCTGCCGAGCAGCGGCCAGCTGCGGTCCGCGAGATCGAGGTAGTCCATTGGCTGCGCCTACTCCGCGGTCGAGCGCTCGACCGCGGTCTGCTCGATCCCGGCCGCCCGCTCGAGCAGCGTGGAGGCCGCGCTCGCGGGGTCCAGCCTGCGCTCGACCACTTCGCCGAGCAGTCGCTCGAAGTCGGCGTCCTCGCGCAGGTCCTCTTCCAGGCGCCGGCGCATCCGCGCCGTGGCGATCGCCAGCACCTCGTTGTGCAGGTTGCGACGTCGACGCTCCTCGAGCTGGCCCGCGGCGAGGATGTGGGAGCGGTGCTGCTGCAGCGCTTCGACGAGCTCCTCGATCCCGCGGCCCTGCGTGGCCTCCGTCTTGATGATCGGCACTCGCCAGCTCGCCCGCGCCTCCTCAGGCGATCGGTCGAGGTTCGCCAGCGACAGCACGCCGCGAATCTCACGCACCATCGTGTCGGTCAGCGGATGGTCCGCCTTGTTGATCACGATCACGTCCGGGATCTCCATCACGCCGGCCTTCAGCGCCTGGATCGAGTCGCCCGAGCCCGGCATCAGCACCAGCACGATCGTGTCGGCGTGGTCGATGATGTCGATCTCCGCCTGCCCCACCCCCACGGTCTCCACGAACACGTCTTCGCGCCCCGCCGCGTCGAGCAGCAGCGCCGCCTGCAGAGCGGCCTCCGACAGCCCGCCCAGCGCGCCGCGATTGGCCATCGAGCGGATGAACACGCCCTGGTCGAGAAAGTGCTCGGACAGCCGGATGCGGTCGCCGAGCAGCGCGCCGTGGGTGAACGGCGAGGAGGGATCTATCGAGAGCACGCCCACCGTCCTACCGGCTTCACGACGCGCCTTCGTGAGAGCGCCGATCAGCGTCGACTTGCCGACACCAGGCGGGCCCGTGAAGCCCACCACCTCGGCTTTGCCGGTGTGCGGGTAGACCTCGCGCACCAGCTCCCAGCCCTCCGGTCGGTCGTCCTCCACGAGCGTGATCGCGCGCGCAAGCGCGCGGCGGTCGCCGTCGAGCAGGCGCTGGGCGAGTGTCGGCTCGGTCATCGGCGCGCATCATCGCAGGGCCGCTGCCCGGCGGCTGTCCCTTACGATTCCCCCAGCCATGGAGCTACTCGCCGAAGCCGCCGCCGAGAGCGCCGCCGCTGATCGCGCCGCCCTGCTCCGGCGCGCTCCTGCGCCGCTGCGCGGTGGCCCGCTCGCGCTGCTGCGCTTCATGCGCGCCAACAACATGATCAGCCGCGGCTACGCTGGCCTGCTGATCAGGTTCCTGTGGCTCAAGCTGCGCTTCCGCGGCCGCCTGCAGACCGACGGCATCTGCTTCGTCTGCCCCCGTGTCAAGCTCGAGATCGGGCGCGATGCCACGCTGCGCATCGGGCGCTGGGCCTGGATCGGGCACGGCTGCAAGATCCGCGTCCACGAGGGCGAGGTCGAGATCGGAGCCAAGACCGTGATCGGTCAGGAGTGCACCATCTCAGCCTTCCAGCACGTCTCGATCGGGCGCGAGTGCATCATCGCCGACCGCGTCATGCTGATCGACTTCGATCACGGCGCCGCCGAGGTCGAGCGGCCGATCCGCCTGCAGGGCATCTACAAGCGCGATGTCCGCGTCGCCAACAACGTCTGGATCGGCTACGGCGCATGCGTGCTGAGAGGCGTGAGCATCGGCGACAACGCGATCGTCGGCACCAGCTCGGTGCTCACCAAGAGCGTCCCCCCCGACGCCGTCGTCGGCGGTGCGCCCGCGCGCGTCCTACGCATGCGCACCAGCCCCAGCGCCATGCGCTGGGAGTAACGAGCGCCTACAGCACCATCAGCAGCGACGCCGCGTCCGCCGCCGGCGCGAGGTTGCGCACAGCCCGCGCCTGCGCCTCGTCGTCCTCTCCTGCCAGCGCACGCTCGAGCGCCACGCGGTGGCCCTCGAAGCGCGCCCTCGCGTACGGCTCCGCGATCCCGCGGCTGACCATGAACGGCCAGTCGCTCGCCTGCAGCGCCAGCAGCTCGCGCACCGCCGACCTGCTCGCCGCCCCTCTCAGCCTGAGCAGCTCCAGCTCCGCCCCGCGCACCGCAAACGCCATCTCTGCAACCGCCGGGCCCGACCACGTCGACAGGTCCCCGTCCTTGCCCCAGCTGCACGGCGCCCACGGCCCGCGTGCGCCTCCTGCGCCTTGCGCCGACGCCGCAGACGCCCCCCCTTGGCCTTGCGCCGGCGCCGCGCACGCCCGCGCTGCGCCCCGCCTCTGCGCAGCACCCGCCCCGTCGAGCACTCCGACGTCGGCCGGCTCGATGCCTGCGAGCGCGTCGTCGAGGCGAATCAGCTCCAGTCCCTGCCTCGAGCACTCCTCGACGACCTCTCTCAGCCACGTCAGCCCCTCGTACCACCAGTGACCGAGCAGCTCGGTGTCCAGCGCACAGACCACCAGCCCGCCGCCCGGCAGCCCTCGACCCCCCGGCGCAGAGGCCTTCGCCTCCTCCAGGCGCGCGATCGTCCGCGCGACGAAGTCAGCGGCGTGCTCGCGGGCGAGCGCCAGCGCCGCACGATGGTCGTAAGCGTTCCCGTCGTTGCTCCACGGGTTGTGGTGATGGACGGTGTGGTGGTGGTAGTCGCGGTACGCACCGCCGGCCGGATAGCCGCCGTCGCTCCACACCAGCGACATCGTCGCGCGATCGATCGGCACGAGCAGCACGCCGGCATCCGTGGCGATCGGTCGCAGGTGCTCGGCCGCTCCGACACCCAAGCGGTTGGTCAGCTCGACGCACACGCTGCTCACGCCCGCGTCCTTGAGCGCGAGGTCGAGCCACGGCGCGTACGCGCACTCCGGAAGCCAGAAGCCGCCCCGCCAGCCTCCGCCAAAGCGACGCCTGTGGGCCTGGACGCCCGTCTGCACCTGCATCCGCACGCCGGCGTCGCTCGCGAGCAGCGGCAGGATCGCGTGGGTGGCCGAGGATGTCCACTGGGCGTGCCGTGCGAACGATCCCAGCAGGTCCCCGTCGCGCCGTCGCAGGCCGCTCAGCGCGCGGTCATAGTCGCCCCACGAGCGATCCAGCTCGCTCGCGAGCTCCTCGAACCCTCCCTCTCGCAGGCCTGCCGCGTCCTGCTCGTGGGTCACACGGCGCACGTTCTCGACAAACGCCTCGAAGCGCTCGGTCACACCGAGCGCTTCCAGCTGGTCGCACAGCACCGGCGTCAGCGACAGCGTCAGCGCCACCCCCTCGTCGAGCAGGTCGAGCAGCGGCAGGTAGCAGCCGGCGATCGCCTCCCACAGCCACTCCTCGCCGAACGGCCACGTGCCGAACCCCTCCACATAGGGCATGTGCGTGTGCAGCACGATCGCCAGCGCGCCGCGCTCGCGGCGGTCACTCACGCGCGGCACACCGCGATGAAGTCGAGCGCGCCGTCCAGATCGGCGTGCTCGCCCCCGCGCAGCCGAAAGTCCGACACGTCGATCGCGGGCGTGAAGCGATCGTAGAAGCGACTCGTGAGGCCCAGCCGCCGATGCACTCGATCCCAGCCCAGGCGCAGCGCGATCTCGTGCCCGCGCAGCTTGCGCGCGTGATAGAGGCCATACATCTCCACATCCGCGAAATGCTCGCCGCACAGACGCTCGAACTCCTCAGCGCGGTACTCGTGCACGTGCCACGGGTTGCCCGATCGCTCCGCACCCCTGGGCGCCAGCGTGAGCACGTTGGGAGTCGACAGGAACACCGTCCCATGATCGCCGACGAGCGAGCGAAAGTGCTCAAGCACCTCGCCCGGATGCTCGATATGCTCGATCGTCTGCAGGAACACCACCGCGTCGGCGGGCTCGGCGAAGGTCGCGACCAGGTCGCGCGCAAAGCGCACGTTCTCGCGCCCGTAGCGTAGCCTCGCGTGCTCGTGAGCCTCGGGGTTCGCGTCTACTCCGACCACGCTCGCGGCCGAGCGAGCGAGCACGTCGGTCCCGTATCCCTCTCCGCAGGCCATGTCGATCAACCGCATGCCCGCAGTCCGCGCGGCGATCCACTCGTAGACCACCAGATGACGCCGGTACCAGTAGTTCTCCTCGGGGACGTCCGGCAGCGTGCGCTCGCCCGTCAGGGCCAGCGGCGGGACGCCCGCCGGCTGGTCTCGCTGGAGATACTCAGTTGGTGTCAATAGATGCGCAGGGTCGGAAAGCGCAAGCAGGGGTTGGAAGGCGCAGGCACGGCGCGCGAGTATATGGTGCCGCCCCGTGCCGCCCGCCATGAGTGCCGAGGAGATCCGCGACGCCAACACGCGCTATCACGACGTCGCGGCCGACCACTATGACTCCAAGTGGGGCATCGACTTCGGCGACACCGGGCTCAGCCAGGTCACCGCGAAGCTCCGCAAGGCGCTCGGCAGCGATCCCGGCCACTACGCGCGCTCGCTCGAGATCGGCTCGGGCACCGGCTACTTCACGCTCAACCTCATGCGCGCCGGGCTGATCGGCGAGGCGACCTGCAGCGACATCTCCCCCGGCATGCTCGACACGCTCACCGCAAACGCGCTGCAGCTCGGGCTCTCGGTGCGCACCGAGCCGGCCGACGCCGAGCACCTCCCCTTCGCCGACGACAGCTTCGACCTTGTGATCGGACACGCTGTGCTGCATCACATCCCCGATCTCGGGCGCGCGTTCGCCGAGTTCAAGCGGGTACTGGCGCCCGGCGGCACGCTCGTGTTCGCCGGCGAGCCGTCCCGCTACGGCGACCGTCTCGCCCGGATTCCCAAGCGCTTCGCCACCACGGTCGCACCGCTCTGGCGCCATGCCATCGGCGCAGACCCCGCGCCGGGACAGGACGGCGATTCGAGCGACGCGAGCCTCGAGCGCGTCGTCGACGTGCACGCCTTCGCGCCAGGCGAGCTCTCGCATCTCGCCCGCGCCGCGGGCTTCGAGAGCGTGCGTGTCAGCGGCGAGGAGCTGCTCGCCAACTGGTTCGGCTGGACCAACCGCACGCTCGAGGCGACGGCCGACCCCGAGCAGGTGCCGTGGGCGTGGCGCATGTACGCCTACCGCGGCTACCTCGCGCTCCAGAGCCTCGACCGGCGGATGCTCGAGTCGCGGCTGCCCCCAGCGATCTTCTACAACCTGATGATCGCTGCACACAAGCCCAGGGCGCACTAGCGGCGCGGCCTCGGAAGTGAGCCGGCATCGACGGCGGCGTGCGAGCGCTTCGCACTTCCTAGACTCACACGATGAGCGAAGGGACGGTGCCCGGCTTCCCGCTGTTCCCACTGGGGATCGTGGCACTTCCCAGCGAGGGCGTGCCGCTGCACATCTTCGAGGATCGCTACCGGCGAATGATCGAGCAGTGTCTCCATGGAGCGCCCGGCTCGCTGCAGCGCACGTTCGGGATCCTGTGGCTGTCCGAGCAGGAGCTCAAGCCGATCGGATGCGCGTGCGAGGTCGAGCAGCTGGTCGAGCGCATGGACGATGGCCGTCTCGACATCCTCGTCCGCGGCACCCGTCCGTTCCGGCTGCTCGAGCGCCAGGACGATCACGAGTTCCCGGCTGGAATCGTCGAGTTCCTCGGCGAGGAGGCCGAGGACAGCAACGCCGAGGCGGCGGCCGGCGCGCGCGAGCTCTACCGCGATCTCGTGATGCAGGCAACCGACCGCGAGATCGAGGATGCCGAACTCGAGCAGATGGGTGCCTACAGGATGGCCGCAACGGTCGAGTTCACCGTCGAGGCCAAGCAGGAGCTGCTCGAACTGCGCTCCGAGAACGCTCGCATGCGACTGCTTGCGCTCCTGCTCAAGGCAGCGATCGACCGCCTCGACCTGGTCGAGCGCGCACAGGTCCGCGCACTCTCCAACGGCAAGGTGCGCTTCGGCTAGCGAGCGCGCTGCGCGCTTCGGCCGGCGAGCGCCGCCCGGCTATTCCGGCAGGCGGCAGACCCGCTGGGCGGTTTCGAGCACGAACAGCTGCAGCTGATGGAGCACCGGCGGCTGATCGCCCGAGTTGTCGCTGAACGCGACGGTGCCGTTTTCATCGCGGAGGCTGTAGCGGTACGCCGACCCCGCTCGCGGCGCGAGCTTTAGACCGGCGACCGCCGCATCGTGGATTTCTTCCTGTATCGCGCGCGCCTTCACGAGGCCGGGATCGCCGAGCTTGAGCGTCTTTCCGCCGTTGCAGTTGACGTTGCCTTCTTCGTTGACCAGCAGCGTCAGCTGCGCGTGGGGCGTCGAACCGCTGCGCGTCACGACGAACAGGTCGGCGGCCTTGACGCCGCCGCAGCCGGCCAGCGCAGCCACGAGCGCCGCGGCGGCGGCAGCAGCGGCGCCGATCGTTGCCACGCGTCTCACAGGCTCACCGCCACGCCACCGCGGCGGGGATCGCCCGCGCCGCTCAGCGAGCCGTCACGGCGGAGCGCCGCCTGGACACCACCGAAGAACAGGTTGAGCTCCCCGAAGCGCACCACCTCGGCATCGGATTCGAGGCCGAGCAGCTCGATGCCCGGCTCGGCAAACACGACTCCGTTCTCGAAATGCACGCGCGGCGCCGACACCGCCTCCTGCACCCCCATGCCCCGGTCGACGACCGCGAGGATCGTCTGCAGCAGCGCCGAACGGATGCGATTCGAGCCGGCGCTGCCGAGCACGAGCTCGACCTCTCCGTCGCGCATCACGATCGACGGCGCCATCATGCTCGGAGGGCGCCGGCCGGGGCGGTGCAGGTGGAAGCCGTGCGGGTTGAGGTCCTCCTCGCCCATCACGTTGTTGAGGTGGATGCCGGTGCCGGGCACGAACACGCCGGAGCCCTCGCCGTTGGTACACGTCACGCTGCACGCCAGCCCGTCGGCGTCGATCACCGAGATGTGTGTGGTCGAGCCCAGGCGGCTGCCGAGGAACTCACCGAGGAAGCCTGGCTGGTCGAGCCCCTCGACGAACTCCGGCGTGCGCTCGGACTGCGCTGCGGTCATCGCAGCCACGACCGCCGCCAGTTGAGGCGGTGACGGCTCGCGATCGAGCAGCGCGAGAGCGTAGGCGATCAGCGTGCCCCCGGCCGATGGAGGCGGGTTCGTGAGGATCTCGCGGTCGCGGTAGGCCATTCTCACGGGCTCGCGCTCAAGCGCCCGGTAGCCGGCGAGGTCCTCGCCGCTGACCGAGCCGCCGCGGGCCCCGAGCCACGCTCTCACCGCCGCTGCCGTCTCGCCGCGGTAGAACGGCTCCGCGCCCTCCCGGCCGAGCAGCGAGAGCGCGTCGCCGAGCTCCGCGTGGCGAAAGATCTCGCCCTCTCTCAGCACACGTCCGTCCGGTGCCCACAGGGCCGCAGACTCAGGCGTCGAGGTCAGCAGGTCGGTGAGGATCTTGGCGATGTAGGCCTGCCCAGCGTTGACGAGAACGCCCTCTCGCGCGAGCGCGGCGGCCGGCTCGGCGAGCATCGCGAGGGGCATCGTCCCCCACCTGCGCGCCGCCTCGCACGCACCGGCGGGCGTTCCGTACACGCCACACGAGGCGGGGCCGATGTGAAACCTCTGGGCCGCATCGCCGAAGGACACGTCGATCCCCTGGAGCTCCGCCTCGCTGCCGTCGTTGCTGCGAGTCGGCGCCGCGACGAAGAAGTCGAGCACCGTCGGCTCGCGCCCCGCGCCCGCCACGAGCATGTGCCCGCCCGCGCCAAGCCCGGTCAGCAGCGACTCGCTCACGAACGAAGTCAGCATCGCCGCGACCGCCGCGTCGATCGCGTTGCCACCTTCCCCCAGCACTCGCGCGCCGGCCTCCGCCGTC